>JAABUO010000436.1_pt1 | contig 83842 bp, 80 predicted proteins | sample 5559291 | NCBI WGS metagenome assembly JAABUO01 (sample SAMN10711878, study PRJNA513372) | rock metagenome | isolation source: Antarctica rocks | place: Antarctica: Victoria Land, Finger Mt sud
ACACCCATAAACAACAAACACCCCCACCCCCCCACCCCCCACCACCCACCAACCCCCCCCACAAACCCCCCCCCCCCAACCCCCCCCCCCCCCCCCCCAAACCCCCCCCCATATAAAGCCCCTACGAATCAACATTCTACATAAGTCAGCAAAGTCTCGGTATCCAACAACCAACCAACCAAGTAAAAAAGAAGACTTTTTTTGGGTCTCCTCCCCGCGATCTGAACGGGGTTTCGTTTGAGTTGATGGGTTTACTGTAGTTTGCAGTGGTGTGCTGTGCTATGGTGTGGAATTTTATGCGCGGACCCCCCCCCCCCGTCTTTTGGAATCATCGACGCCGCGTACAGTACAGTATCTCCTTCCTTCCCCCATTGGCTTGGCTTCGATCCCGCACTTACCCCCCCTTTCCTTCCCCTTTCCCCTTCATCCCCCCTTTTATCCATAAACGGGCGACTGAAAAGTCCCACCCCCCTCTCCCATCTCAAATCTCAGACTCAGACCCAGACTCAGACTCACAACTCTATGTTTATGGTCAAAGGCCCAGAGAGAAAGGTATAACAATGGCTCTTGCTCGATAGTACAGTACATAGCTGACGGGTAGGTTGAGTTGTGTTTGGATTGGAGATGAGGTAGTTATGTAGTATGAGGGGGGTTTTCAATTCGGGTGAGCTGGTTTGGGAAAAATGATGGTGGGGAACTTGAGGGAAGGGATGTTCATAAGAGAGGGACCGGACGGACCGTTAGTGCAAGAGGGGGAGTGGTGTTTACGAGGTTGGTGGGGAGGAACTGGGGATACGAGGTTATAGGTACTTGGAAGATCGTCTTTCCAGTCATTTAAAAGCAAGCTAAAGCATCCGTTCTGCATACAAGACAGTTGGTTTACTGAAGTATCATTGTCGTAAGACTAAAAAAAGTAAAGTAGAGATGATGATGGGAGGAAACACACTGGGTTGACTTATTGAAATCTTCCTTGGAGTTAGAGTACAGATGAGGTGAGCCATGTCCAAACAAGATATGTGCAAGAATTGAGGGATTGAAAGATGATGAGGTACTCATTGGGCATAGCCTGGCTTGGGAGACTTGGCAAGGGGTGTCGCACTTGGCGCACTTGAGTGGATAGAGCGTTGTTTGTATTGATGATTCTAAGGCGTCGAGTTGAGCGGTGGGCGATGAAGTGCTCAAAGTTCACGGGGGAGGGGTTGTAGTGACGAACGGATACTAATAGTCTCGAACATTGCGTAGGATCGCGTTCTCAAATGCCTCAAAGTATCTGTTATCTATGTCTCTGAGCGATAAAACCGATCGCTTGCGAGTCTATCTGAGCTGCCTCATGTATCGGGGGTACAAATACAGCGTTGTATGAAAGTCTTGGAACATAGAATGTCGTAAGATAGCATTTGAAGCATCTGCTCTAGTGTAAGTCTCGCACTAAGTTCAACCAGGAATGCCCAATACTTCTAGATGCATCGTGATGCGATGCTTCTTCGTTCTTTCTCGAATCTTGATTCAACAACATGAGTGAGCTTTCCGCAGATCCTTTTGAAATCACCTGGAGAAATCGTGTTTCATCCCCACGCGTAGCAAGTAGCGCAGCCGGATCTGGGCGACATCGTACACGATGTACTCCTATATAGCATTAGAACCTGGGAAAATATGGCGAGGAGCAAATCCATACGTTGTACAAGAGACTTGGGTCAACCAGGTTGTTGGTTGTAGGAGGCATGTGCGTATCGGGCTGGGAATGGAATCAGACTCTGCTTCCGCGAATAATAAACGAAGTTCAAACCATCATGACACCTGAAAGTCCCTCATGTACACACGAAGCATCCTTCCATCCGGCCGGTGCCGTCAATCCCTTGCCCCAAGTGGAGAAACACCCTTGCTTCTTGGCCCTCTCTCCGGCCTCATAGTCGGCATCTGTCAACTCAAGCATGGGCTTACCCAGCTCAGCTTCACATAACAAAAGAATGGCTGTTCCACCAGATTGAGCCGGGTAGCAATAATTTGCTGATTTGGATGAAATATCGGCCAAGTACACCCCTTTGCCGAACATGTAGCCAGTAACAGGAGCCTCTGGTGGAGCAATTCGAAGACCTTGAGACAAGATACCACCAAAATTTGTGCATCTAGACCCGTGCCACAGAAGTCGACGGTCAGCCTTGGCCTTACCATATGGTGATTTGTAGAAGCGCTCATGTTCGCCTTTACGTTCGACGCGAAAAATGTCTTGGACCTTTTACCCGAGATATGAGTTAGCATTTGAGCGGCCAGTCGACAGACGTCAAATACTACCTTGAATGCAAAGTCATGCGTCTGCCCTCGGGTTTTGAGCAGATAATCTTCAAGCATCTTGAATTCGTTGGTAGAATTCTGGACTGAAAGTGGGTTAGTACCAGAGGAGGGACGACCAAGAAAAATAGGACCATGGCTGTGCCTTGACCATTTTGCAGGTCTATATCCAAATATCAAAGCGTGTCACTTACTTGGAGTCATCTCCTTCAGCCCAAGGCCAGCAAAGTGGCGGTCTAATGAGTGCATTCTCTCTCCAGCACCGCTTTTTGCATCTTTCATTATTTCATTGGCAATCTCCATATCACTCAAGGACTCAAGCAACGTGATCTCCTTCTTTAATCTCTCTTCAGTAGCGATCAGTGGGGGCCGCTGGCGCCCGAAGGCGTGGGGAATGATAGTGTAGAATGAGTTACTAATCTCTTCCATAGCCTGTGCATATGACATGTTATGCTTTTCATCTGCCAATGCTGGATTAGCAAAGAGCTCAGCAAGCTCCTTCAGCCTCTCGAAGCCGGTCATCAAAGTACGCTTGCTCAGCTTGCCAAGAGGTAATTTATTTGCGTCGTAGTCCATCTCCTTCATGGTCGCGGCGAAGTAATTTTGGTTGAATATCAGTTCCATGAAATTTTGGACCGCCTTGGGTAGCTTGCTTTCGGGAAGAGGAGTGCTACTTGACTTTTGGGTGCCTATTGAGGCTTTCGACTCTCTTCGACTACTAGCACTAGATATTTCGTCGTCATCGTCTTCGGAATTATTGCCGTAATCGCGTTCGATGAACGTATACTTACCTGACTTTGGGGGATCCAGCCTATTCGCCCAAGTATGGCCCGATTTCTCTCGAAACTTTTTGTCGAAGTGCTTGACGGCTTCTGTTAGATCCCCACTCCCCAGGAGAGCACTTTGTCCACGTTCACCAACTCGGCCCCATCTGGTCCACACGCGGTAGTCAGTTCCAGCTAGCAACTGTATTCGATAGGCTTTGTTGTGGTTGTTCCCAGAATCTGCTTGATTCAATGACGCATCGAATATCGTGCCAGCGGCATCGATATACACATGATGTGATGCTATAGTCTGTTAACGATGTATTCGAGGTGTCGAAGCCATGGAGCTCAGAATCCTGGGGTTTGTACACCTACCAGCAAGAGGACAAAGGTCATCAACCCGGACCTGCACTGAATCCGAATGCGCTTTCTGGCCGTCCTTCCGCTTCTTTGCTGGCGGCTGCTGGACGTCGATATCTTCGTCATCCGAGGATTCGGCTGGATGCTTTTTGCCTTTGCTAATTGCCTGATTCGGAGCCGTTTTCGGGCCTCCTACTGCCATCAAATATTTCCCTTCGTCAACCTTTTTTCTTTCCTCCACTGAATCTAAGATCCATTCGTAGCTGACAATTTTCACACCTGCGAGCTCGGCCGCTAGATTGACTACAATGAGGTAAAAGTCAGTTAGCACCAGCTAGCAGTAGGGGTTGATGTTAATTGTGGCTGAAAGGGACTCATTGTATCGCAGGTGTTGATGTATAAGTCTTGATCCGAAGGTAAATTTGTACGTTGTATCCCCCAATTTGAGGGGTAACGACAGCAGAACAAGGTAGGCGGCCGAACCGATAAACGTAAAGTCCAGAAGGAAAGAAAGGAATATTCATGGAGTGATGGTTGAGGGAACGCAAAGTGGGTGGTAGCAAGATGTTTCTTATGTACATGTAGTGGGTGGAACGAAGTGTAAAAACACCATGGACCGAAGGAAATGTGAGAACACCGCAAAGCTCACCTTTGCCGCTGTTGTTCTCAAAGTCTTGTTGGCTGGCAACGAGGTGGGTAATAGCAGCAGTGACCCTGGAGGCGTAGGTACCGCCATAGCGGTCAATCCGGTTTGCTATAGCACCTACAGTTTCTACTCGTCAGTACATCTCACCCGCTTTTCTTCAACCATACTTTTGAACCCATAGTGTCCAGCTTGACCCAGGGAGAGACTAACAGCCCGGAGCTCGTTCGACTTACCATGTTTAGTTGTAAACCTTCCGCTCAGGGCTATGGTACAGTTCTGAAATGGAGCTGCCATCTTTGCAGATGACTAGTGGCTGCGTGGAAGAAGAAGAAGAAATCCATGAAAAGGTCAAGTTAAGATCCCTTACCATAGAATGTTTCCGATGTTGACAGATTCACTTCGGCCTAGTGACGGCCGCTACCCGTTCTTATGCGAGCCATTTCTAGCTTCATCTGCGAAATCTACGCGAGAGCACGTGATCGGCAATTCCCTTCCATTTCCTTCGTTTCAGAGAGTACGGTTGACTCGAGCAGGAAGAATTGAAAACGTTGATGCTAAGTCACCATGATGCTTCGCTGCAAGAAAAGTGCGCTACGGAAGTAATCATGCTCTTGAGTTATTCCATCATACAGCCTGCATCCAGAACAAGATTCCTCCTCTCAGTCCTGCTCTAAACCCCCTGCACATCCATCTGGAAGGCGTCATGCATCTTCCCCCGAACGACACTTGGTAGTGCCTACCCGATCATTCCTCTCACCCTGATCTGCCCTAATTTTCCACTAACCCACATCTGCCCCTCGTCCCTCTTTGTCACACTTTCCCCCTTTGCCTTGAGCTCACTCACAATCTTGTCCTTTTTGCTACCCTTAACTCCTAACTTCTCGACTAAGCTGTCTAAGATCTCGGTCATTGAGCGGCTCCATAACGATCTCGGATTGGTTGTTTCTGGAATACCGAAGTCGATATGAACAGGGTCTGGGATTGGCTGGGAGAGGGATTCGGGATGGGAGATGCGGGCGGCAATTTCGGCCTGTGAGGACGATATATAAGTATCTTTGGAAATGGGCAGAAGCAGAGAGTGGCATGGTGGACAGAAAACAGAGACAGAGACGGAATAACTAACTTCAGAAATGCCACGAGCTCGAAGGGTGTCAATCTCGGAAAGATTGTCCTCGGTGTAAGGTGTTGGGGAGGCTGAGATGAGGACTGCGAAAGTAAGAATAAGGGAGAGGTTGTTGAGAAGACGTAACATGCTGCCGCTGATTGAACAATTCTGTTGAAGTTTAGCGTTCAGAAAAGCAACAGGCAAGTAAGTGCCTTAAGAAAAAGAATTCCAGTTTTGAGTTCTGCTCAAGCATTACAGGAAGCGAGCAAAGTCTTATACCAGAATAATAACTAGCAAGGTCGCATAGTCGTAGGTCAGGAGGCATATCACATTCCTGACGTTTGGTAAATGGTAACGTTCCTATTGGTGGCTGTAGCAAGGAGCCATGGCAGGGCACGTGAGCCGTGAGAAACCTCCAACTCCCCTTACAATGCGTCGCTTGTTTTTATACCGCCCTTGCGCCAAGACTCGGACCTAGAACCCTTTTCCGCAAGCCGAAGACCCGAACTGGCTACCGAAATTCATACTTCTTTTGATTCTTAGCTTTGGTTCCGGCTCTGGCTGATCCACCGCAGTATCGGCTTTCTCCAAATGGACTACAGTAGGCTCCGAGTTCTCCAGCTTTGCGACCTCCAACTTCGAGTTCAGTTCATGAAGAAAGCTATTGTCTTCGGCCACGTCATTGTGTAATGTCAAAGGTTCCTTTAGTTCCAGATTCTCATCAATATCTGGCACGTCTGGGAAATACGAGTTGGAACGCTCTGTGGGTATCTTTGTAACTGAACTTCGAGGTTCCAGTGGTGGCCTTTCTATCTCCGGCTGCGTTGGTGTAGGGGGGTCGCTAGAACCTGCTCCAGATACAACGCTGGACCGGCGTGCGAGCGGCGTGTGGCCAGCATCCTTGGTATACGGATCGTGAGGGCCACCGAGCCGAATCGAGTGAAGAGGAGACGGGCCAGGAGAAAGTCGAGAAGGCGAACGCTTAGGCGACGGCGACTGCAGAGCGATAAGGTCTTTTACGACGGCCGGAGCTGTGCCATTTGACTTGAAGGTAACCCCATCGATGTTGTGGTCGGTTTTCCTACTAGACATACTCGATCTTGGACTTGCAGCCTCTATATTTAAACTATTCGAGAACGATCTTTCGGATTTTTTCCCAATCCCGTCTTCGGCAATGCTAGGTAACCGTTCCCCTGCTCTTGCGGACTGATTCGATGATTCTGAAAAGGTCCGAGTCGGTTGAGCATCGCTCTTTCCTCCAGCACCTCTCCAGAATTCATCTCCTGAACTTACGATGCGATCGTCCGTACCTGGAGGACTCCAAATGACACTAGATGCTGATCCATTCTTGTGGGTTGGAGACGTGATCCGACTAGAGGCTTTTCCTTGAGATCGACGTACGACACCTTCAAGGTGTACAATCTTTTCGTGCAGCTCGGTCCTCTCAATGTTCCACAAAGCTCGCTCTTCATCGAAAGTTTGGCGCTGACGGTCCATAAGGGCCCGACACTGTTTTATATATCGAGCCGATGCAAGTTGCGAAGACATCGAGGCTCGTGTAGAGGATCCTAAGATTTGGCTTGCAGATTTAACGGGAGGCTGAAGAGGCAGGCTCATGTGCCTCGTCGGTTTCAAGTCTCGAGAAAAGGAGTTCTCCTTGTTCTCAGTCAGGTCTGATGGAGACATCGAGGATGATGATGCGATCGCGGTGGCCATAGAGATGGTAATACAAGCTGCAGCGGGAACATCAGTCAAAGTGTCACACGACAGCGAGTTTGCGGCTTCTGCTCACACCTTGAGGATTACCTCGGTCATAGACAGACGGGTAACGGAGTATTAAGAGTTGAGCATGTTTCAGTGCCCTAGATTGTTTGGATGCTCGATGTGTTGCATTGATGTAGATGGAAATTCACTTTCTGCATGATTGATTACCGTGCCGTGCCTTATCCACAGGTTTTTGTGAAAAGGAGATTATGACGCATGGTGATCCGCCGCTAGTGATATTTATTCGCCAGACACCTCGGGCCGTCTTTCGGTAGACGGGCATTACCGTGGACCTGGGATCGCAGGCATCTACCGGTTAGAGACATCTTTGGTAAACTGTAAGCAATACCATATACGATATGTTCTATCTGTAGGCAATTATGGAGTGTACCATGGCCCTCGAGCTTCTATTCATACACCTGATGCTGCACTGCAATCTGATGGCCATGACCCAAGCCCTTTCGCTCGACGTTTCTCTAGCGGTTTACCCACCTAGCTTCTCCAATTCTTCTACTACCCAACAGATGATACGTGTCGTTCGTCTGGTCTGCGTTATCGTAAGCGCCTGATCCACTTGGCTGTTGAACCAGCGTACCATGCTCAGCACTATGTGGCAAGACCATTTTGTACCAAACTTCTCATCACGCCCGATCTCCTGTAGTCTGAGCAACGCCGTTTCGTAGTATCTCCACGCAGGCGACCGAAACGTAGGCAATATAGAGACATTCATCTGTGCCAGCTTTCGTTGGGCTCAACCAGCCTCTACATCCCTCCTCTTCATCTCCGTCTCCACATCTTCAACGGTCATCGGACACTTGCCATCTGACCATTTCTCCTTCTCTTGCTGGATCCACCCCTCGCAGCTCATGAGCCCCACAACCAAGAAACCTAAGTCCTCCCTATCCACATCGAAGACCTCCCACCATTCACTCCCGGGTAATTTAACTCCCAAATCTCTAGCCGCAAGATATATCGCCGCCACCGCCAACGCAGGAGGTTGGTGTGTCAGGTACAACAGCTGGGGTGAAAACAATGCCGTATTTAGATGTGCCAACGTGCGCGTTGCTAAGGCGCTTGACGTCGCCGTAGGATCTGATGGTAGAACACCGAGGGTTTGGAGATAGGTAAGGGCGACATGGTGGGGCAGAGCCACCGTGGTAATAAAGGAGAGGGAACGTAGGAGTATCGACTCCGTCCGGAGAAGTGCAATACGGGCAGACTGGTACGAGCCTTCGGATAAGTAGTAGGTCTCAGGATCAGGCTTTGCCGAAGCTAGGTCCGGTGCCAACCTGGAGTAGAGAGGATGTGAGAGAAGGTAGGCGTAGACGTTCAATATAGACCGAGGAGTTTGTGGGAGCGCCGAGATTTTGGCTATCATGTAGACTGAGGCCGCTGAGACGTCCTAGAATTTGGTCAGCCTCGATTAAGAGAAGGCCGCAGTTCCGCATACTCTCGCAGCATTTATCCTGAAGCTGCCTCCTTCCGAGCCCATATAAAACCTTGTATATATGATGACAGCCTGAGCAGCGATCTCCTGAGGGAGACGGAGCAGTATGCCGGCAGCTTGAGTCAGTCGAGCCCCTGCGAACCGGATGGAGCTTTCGAGGTCAGCTGGAATACCATCGAGCTGAGAACTCGAATGGGAGAGCTGTTCTAATGTTGCCAAAGGATTGGATAGAGAGGACAGTTGTTCTGCTTCAGGCGCCATGCTTGGGAGAAAAGGAGGTAGGGATTCCGAACTCCAAGGCTTCAGACACAAAATCCTTCCATAGTACTCAAGGATACGAATAGCGGTGATACCATTATCGGGAATAGGTGAACTCACTAATACGGCAAATATGCTAGTGGGTAGGCGATTCAAGATAACCTCTAGGAGCATAAGTTTCACTTCTATACAGACACGTCTACATGGCGACGATCAGATGATACAATTAGAGGGCATTCTTCATTGCTTTCACCAACCCGTAGCCTCTATTTACCAGAAATAGTCTATCGGAGAAGTGATAGATAGAGGGATCAGGGACCGCAGATATCGTGCACCTATTCCAGGTCGAATAAGAGCATAGTCGCGTGTGAAGCTTGACTGGTTGAGAGGGTTAAGAGGGGGTTTTCTGGTCTTTCGGTGCTTCTATGAATTTTTTTTCGTACGAGAGTGTTGATTGCTGCACGATGTGGCTTTAGAGAAAATCTCATCAGTCTTTGGCTGGTTGCTACGTTGTTGCAACCCAGCGTGCCAGCGTACTAGGTTAAAACTTTACAGATCAGCTTGGGAAGTTGTCAACTTAGGGGTTCCGCACATCAATAACTAATGGTAGGTAAGCGAGGCATGGAAGTCATTCATTCGAAGGTCGTGTATTGCTCACTCAGCGGAGTCAGCTAAGACTTCCATACCTACCTACCTAACCATCCACTTGCCGCAACGATAATGTAGAGCGGGGAAGGGGAATATCCAGAATAAAGCGATATGCCCAAGAGTTTCAAAGTAATGCATACAAATAAGCTTGACACCAATGTATTGAATAATTCTTGAAGCTAAGTCAGTTACAAAGCAAGCTCGATGCTCTTTGTGTTTGCGCCATCCAGTTCAGATCAATACAGGCAAAAATTGAAACGCTTCAGAACACTCAGGCACGTGACTGAGGAGCGCATACCTTAGATAACTCTGACTACTCCTCAAGGAATCATACATAGCTTAAACGCATGTCAAAGCTAGGTAAGGTAGAGCACAGAAACGAGTACAGCTTGAACCGTATATAGTTATATACTCGAGTTTCCCAAAAAGCAAAAGAGAATACATTACCGAGGGGTCAGCGTTGCTGAGAGATTAGAAAGAAGCACGTAGGGTAGAACAAGCAGGTGTCGAGGTCCACACCTCCTCTATCCTTTCGATGAGAGGTCTTGCGAGACGACAGAAGTGTTCAGGCTGTGGAAATGATGAGATCAGATTCAAAGAAAATATTATTCGTTCTCGCCATGTGCTTATCGTCCGGCAATGAATCGCAAATCGACCTCTTTTGGTTGGTCCGCTCCAATGCTCCGAGTATCTCCTATTTGACCGGACGGTGAACAGAATAACAGAATCGATGGTTGTACAGTCAATGACGTCAACACTAGGAGGGAGTGTCCCCGAAGTCGGCAGGAGATTGACACGCTATCGAAAAGAGGCTGACTCGTGGTATACCTGCTGCATCACAGTCACGTTGCAGAGAGGTATCTACGTTCTCTTCGGTATTTTGTTGGGGGGATGAATGTCGTGTCGCAAGGTAAAGAAGCACAAGTGGGATGAACCGCGGCTCCCTGGTGGCCAAGCTTTCTGTGGCTTGGCAGCCGTTGCAGATTAATGTGCGGCAGAGGTAGCGCCAATCATGTACTGTAAGGTAGTACAGTAGCACGAGTAGCAATTGCCTCCTTTCGCTTCCACTCCCTACAGTACAACGCTCTTTCTGTTTCATGTGGTTTTCACCTCCAATCGCAAGTGGTGGATGTGATCCAAAGGAATCGTTTAGAGTTATATTTGCGCTGTATAGCATCCTCACATACATACGGAGTACATACAGGTCTTAAAACGCGAAAAGATGGGGCGCCCTCAAGATAGACGCCAGACAGGTGGAAATTGGAGCTAAGGCTATTCCTGGATACCTTCATCTGAATAGAGACGGCGCTTCCAAGGTTCAGCATTCTGCTTAACCCGAAATAGGTGGACACAATTACTCCCCTTCTGGAGACATCATGAGAAGAAAACAGAGAGAGAGAGAGGGAGAGGGAGATACTTTATTCAACAACAATCAAGACGATAATGCAATTGTGTGTATTCTGTAAAGAGAGTAGAGAATCCGATCAGTATTTCATCTTCCTGCGATACGCGGACGGCTAAATGCACTCAAGCATTGTCCCAATGCGGTATCGCTCCCGCCTGATTGAATTCATACCTAGTAACATCACTAATTTCCTCCTCTCTCTCTTTTGCCCGTCCATACCTTAACATCTTCTAATGCTCTCTGTTTCTTTTTGTTCATTTCTGCGACAACACCCTTCGCTCGCTGAGGTCACATTGGTGGCACAGAGGAGTCGAATGCCTCATTCACTGTCATTTCGTTGAAGGGGCTTGCGGGTTACATGGTAGAAGGTGTCCTGGTGGGATCTCTTGTCGGGTGTCCGTTTTCGTTGTCTTTTCGCAGTGTGTGGGAGGGAAATTGTGGTAAAAAGGACAGAGGACATGAATTTGGAAGCTTACATGACTGCCGATTGCTTTTAATCGGTCGCCAAAGCCGGTCGCCCTAGAATTTCCGCAAAAACACGCTGACCTCCACCGGCGTCGCGCCGGTGAGCTCTTCAATCTCAACACTCACTTCGACCTACTGTATCGACCATCCATCCAGCGTAGCTCAGCAAGAAGAGAACTTGTTTCTGACTTCGCTATTCATCTGCCCATTCAAGAAACCCGTTGACGCATTCCGTTACAGCCATGGCATCCACCGTTTCGAAGGCAATTCGGATTTCGGTCTTCCTCCTCAACCTTATGCTCCTGTTGGTTCTCGGGGCGCCACAGGTCTCTGGTCTTACTCAAGCCCTTTGCTCTAGCGACAACACTGGTACCTCTTTCGCTGTTGGTAAGATATCGACTCCAATTCGCTCGGAAGAATTAATTGCTGACCTGACCAATCTTGCAGCGACGTCTGACTATCAATCCAACGGCCACTGTTTCGATACCTGCAAAGCCAACTACGCGTTCGCGATTGTTCAATATCAGAGTTGCTGGTGTTCAAACAACGCACCGGCACATACTACCTCTGTGGGCTCCTGCAATCAAAATTGCCCTGGATATCCGTTCGAACAATGTGGCTCTCAGTCTGCAGGTCTTTTCGGATATATTGCACTGAACAAGAGTCCTTCTGGTACAATCGGATCATCCGGCACCACTCCATCCAACACGCCTACGTCGGCTCCATCGAGCAGCAGTCAGCCGGTCAGTTTCCAGTCCTTGTCCGGGGTAATATCCAGCATTCCCTTACGTTCAACTCAGGTCCCGTCTTCTACTGCCTCCAGTTTACCTGGAATATTATTACCGTCTTCAAGTCTCCTTGGATCGTCAACTTTTGTTCCACCATCTTCTTCTGTATCTTCCTCAATATCTTCTGCACAGAGCTCTCCACCCACACCAAGTCCTGTGACTGTTCAGGAAACAGTCACAGCTCCGCCATCTGTACGAATTTCTTTGGTCTCCATAGTACGCATTGACCTCTCCTTTAATATAGATTACTGCCTCGCGACCAGCTTATGGTAGACTGCGACTGCATTAGGGAAAATTGCTAACTGTATCCCATTAGACGCCTTCCACGTCCCCATTCGTATTACCAGGTACATCGAGTCCCGGCTTTGTCCCTGGAGGGTCTTCATTCCCTTTCAAATCATCGCCTCCTTTCTCGGATCCTACCACATCGAGTACTACAAACATAGCACCTACCTCAAGCACACTGTCCACATCGGTCATCCCAACTCCAACCCCATCAAGCACCACTAGCACACCAGCTCCGCCGACCACCTCCACTACCTTGGAAAGCTTATCCTCGAGTTTCTCACCCTCAAGTACCTCGGAAAGCTCATCTTCGAGTTCCTCTTCATGGTCTGCAACACCTATCACCTCAGCTATGACTGTTGATAGTAGACTCACCACGATAACCTTTACACCCACGGCACCACCACCTACGTCAAACCCAGTGTCCTCAACGGCGCCAAGTAACGGCGGCCCCTTTGCTACAGCAAGCAAAGCTGCAGGCTTTGGCGCTGGTATTGGATTCATTGCCGTCTTAGCCATTGGTGCCATCGGCTGGGTTTTCTACAATCGTCGCTGCAAACGTGCCGCGAATGCTATGGCCGTTTCATCCTACGCTAGTGGTGAACAGACCCCTCAACGACGTCCAAGCCGACTTAGTCAAATGGGTTTACTCGGAGGAGGCTCACGTCCAATGAGCGAGAGAGTCCCCCCAATCGACACAAGTGGCTGGGGTCCTGGTGGCAGCAGTGAGAAGAGTCCAGATGAGATTACTCCGGGTGATCGGAGAGCTAGCCACCTGAGTATGCACGATTCGAGGTTGGAACCAAGTGTGTTGATGCAGCGCCGCGATCATAATGGCAGCTTTGTTAGTCTAGGAGATCATCAAGACTACTCCCGACGCGTATTACGTGTAAGTCTCCCCTTTTGATGTACTCTGATTTCCCCGTCATGCCAATTCTCTCGCACCGCGGCATGTCAACAGCCACTAAGTCAATGGCCTCCTAGGTCACAAACTCTGGGGAATAGAACTTCGTCTAGTTCCCCGCGGTCCCACTGTGGACCAAGTTATTCGTTGCACCGCCTCGCCAACGAAAAACGAAACCCCATCAGATTCGGCTGAGAGCCTACGATCTTCTCCTCATTACCGTACTAGGACAATAAACATAATGTTAATCTCATCGCGTCTCCTGAGCAAATTGGTCACCACGGCTTACTGGTTGTCCTAGCTTGGAAGCATGCGCTACTAACTGCATTGGAGGTACATGACGGCGCTTATGGACTGGATTCGGATCCAGGCCTTTAGCATAGCCCAGATCTCATAATTTTTCTATTTCTGTGTACAATAGTCGTTGCGTGGCACACGAACTCGTGCTACACTCAGGGTACATTGGTGGTCGGACACCACTTTGACGTCGTTACGAAGGGAGGAATCGCAACAAAATACGGAAGGATCAAGGGTGTACATGGGCACCCTTATGATAGCACATAGAGCAAAAGCATATATTCTCAATGATGCAGTCCTCCCGTCTTTGCTTGCACAGAGACCTTTGGTTAGGTCGAACCGATGCAATTTCCAACCACGTCGTACGCCATTTGTTGTTGTCCTCAATCGCACAAGATCAGTCTGAGGGATTTGCTGAAACATCCTAATTCATGTCGTCCTCGCCTAGAGGGCATCCAGAGAGATCGGTGAAGTAACGTGAGGCAAACGTACGTGGTTTTCAGGTATCGGATCATTTCTCCCCAACGAGCGAATTGTCCATTGTACCTTGCACTGCCGCTACACCCAGATTCTAGATCGTATAGAGTAACCGTAATCCGGTCGAACTTTGAATACAGATGGCATGGGAAAGAACAGTGATTCTAAGAGCAGCGGGGCAATGATGACTTTGAGTGATCGCCCACCCTCGGATAGGATACATACCTAGATAGCTTAGGTAGGACAGGATGAGAGTGTGCATCACAGTATGGGGATGTAAGTGGGTAAGAAGAAAGATGTATTGCTTCGGTAACACAACCACCATGATGAGCGGCACCCCGTCGTATCGAAGCGACATGCGTAGAAGAGATGGGGGATGCAATAGTGGTAGAGCCTGGGGTAGTGGCAAAGAGGAAGTCTTCACCTGGATCGGTAAGGCGCCGGCAGGGCCGATGCACGTTTGACTTGAATGGGAGCATAAATCCGGCTGCTTGCTTCGAACCTCAAATCCCATTTCCCAGTCTCCGCCATCGAAATTCCATGTCTCCTGCCGACGAACCTTTGTTGTCTAGCGACGCTGTGCAAGCAGGTCGAGGGAGTACAAGTACCGGCCGTCATCGTCCACCATAGGTATTTCCGCCATCCGACGTCCCTTGTACGACCCTTACTCCCAGACACTCCCCATCGGCTTTTCTTTAAAGCGCCGGAAAACCATGATATTGCGGAGTCAATAATTTCATTCGATCTTTGCATTACTTGGGAGGCTTTCTCGTTGTTATATCTACATTTACAGCGATAGTGGGACGACTCGGCCATTCTGCGTTAGCTACCAAGGGGCTTCTTGGTTTGACCTTGATCCCGCTGCTCCAGGCGTCCTGGGGGATCACATAGGGAATGACCTATCAATATACCAAGGGGCATTAACAATCAATTCTGTGAACGTTAATTTGTATTCACTCGAATGTTGTATCCGTCGTTACCGGCCATCCATTCACGGGTCCCGCCATATCTTCGTTAATACTGCATCATCTACTTCTCTTAGATATCTTCCACCTGAGTGATCCACCTATGGTCAAAATGCTTGTTCTTCAAGATCTCGTTCCTTCGGAGCAATACCTGTTAGCTACCCTTGGTGTAACCCTCTGCGGCATCATCCTTCTGGTCCTAAACAAACGTCAACGAGGACATCTGTTGCCATACCTATCCTCTTGGATATCTGCCCTACCCCGGGGACGTCGTATATCATCAGCCAAGACCCCGCCCCGTTCTGTATCTCCGGAGAAGAAAGTTCCCAACAATGGACCGCCTCTGGTGGACTTCATAGACATCTTTCCACCGTCATCTCGCGAAGCCCTGGCCAAGGTGTCAGAGAATTTGGAACCAGGTCCGAAAGGGAAACTATCCGACGGTCAAATGAGCCCTGTGGCATTCAAGAAAGGCCTGATACCTCTCAGTGCCGACTACCGAGAATGTGGATCTTCAACGTACACGCCTATGGAAATTTCCATGGAGGAAGTCCGAGCTCTGGGCGACTTTCCGGACTATGCCCAACTTAGCGGTGTACCTTTGCCAAAGCCCTACAAGGAGTTCCAGATCGAGAGCGCGCTTCCAAGGCCATACCGACCTTTCCGATGGTCATACCACCAGACGATGTGTAAATCTTCCTGCCTGTTCGATTGCTAACTGTCACTAACAACTTGAACAGCCCTCACAAAGCTCGAAACGGACTGGTGGCTCGAGCTTGACAAGAGCTACGTCGACCGCATCGCTGAACGCAAGCGCCTCTTCGCCGAGCACGGGAAACTCGTCCTCGACTACCTCCCCGGCAGTGAACTAGCCTGCAAAGAAATCATGGAAATGGCCCTTCAGTTCGTCGTCGCCCGCTACCCGCAGCATTTTTCTCTTTCAAGAGAGCCCTCACAAGGTTACATCTTCCACAACGGCCCCTTAAATTCCAAAACCGTAATCAACTCCATGCATCCTCTTCACGTCCTCCTCGAAAACGTTCCCGAAGACTTCGCCATCATGCTCCGCAACCCCGAAGACGGCTTCTACTACTTCCGCGCCGGCGTCGTCTGCTCCTCTCTTGGCTGGAACGTAGGCACGAAAATCGGGCTGCAGCTAAAGGAAATCCACGCCCCAATCCCCGACTACAAAGAAAAGATGGAGTTTTCCATGGATCGGTAAGCCCCCTTGACCCAACCAAATAAAGCCCCTACTCCGTCCAACCCTCTAATCACCACTGTCCACCCAGCTACTTCTCCAAACTTCCCCCCTCCCGCCCCATCCAGCGCGGCTCCTGGGGTCTCGAAATCGACACCCCCCTTTTCATGCCCCCCTCGCACCCGCACGAAACCCTCCGCCTCTCACAGTCCCCCTCCCTCCCCCTTTCCCGCATCCACCTGCGCGTTGACTGGCAAACCCTGCGCCGCCTCCCCCTCTCCGGCGCCATCGTCTTCAACTTCAAAGCGCTCTTCACGCCCCTCGAAGAATTCCGCGACGAGCCCTATGTGCCGGCGCTGTGCGGCAAGGTGCTTAGGGAGGGAAAAAAGGCGCTGATGGAGTATAAGAATACGTGGCACGTCGAGCATGTGGCAGTGCCGGCGTTGGAGAAGTGGGAGCGGGAGCAGGTGGACAGGGGGTTGGTGGAGGCGGGGTGGGAGGTGAAGACATTGGAGGAGGCGCCGTGGTTTCCCGGGTGGGAGGCGAAGTGGAGGCGGCAGCAAGGGTTTTGAGATGGGTGGGTAGATAGATGAGGGGAAGAGGAGTGTATGGATGAGGTTATGAGAGATGATATCACGACGAGGTTTTTGGGCTTTAGCAATGTACATACAACCAGCTGCGGGACATTTGCTCTCCATCCCTTTTCAGCGCACAGCATGCACGCCGGCGTTTTTCTCCTTCCATCCAGAGCAGCAGCGAGAATCGTGCTATAGTAGCTTACATACCTTACATAGCCCAATGGCTTTTTCGCAACTACTGTGGCAAGATAGGTAAATCAGCTTAAGAATCCATACGGTATCTACTGTACAACCACCTCTACGGTTTAATATAAGCAAATCGCTTAAGCGTCACCATGTCACTCCTCCCCCAGCCTAAGGCTTACAGTAGTCCACGAGTTACAAACAGACTAGACGACCACCACCACCACCACCACCACCACGACGAAAAACGCTAATATACTATGGCATAGCATAGCATAGCATAGCACAGCATCATCCCCTATAGCCCGCAGATGGACGAATCAACATATCGATTCGATATGCTGAAAGGAACATGTTTCGGCTTTTTCTTAACGGGGTTTTTTGCGCGGTGGTGGGTTGGATCTGCTATGTAAGAGGTTTAGACTTTGGGACGGTTGGTGGGGGGGTGGGGTTTGCGGATCGGATGTGAGTGGAGGGGGGGAAGGGTTGGTTTGGGAGGGGGTAGGGTGGTGGTGTGGTGGAAGGGGGAGGGGAAATATACGACGTCCTTTGTTGAAATATGCCATACTGTACATACCTGAATAGAATTGTTCCACGAGTGTTCACATTTCGCCCGATTCGCCAACCAACATCCTTTGATCGACTTCTTGCGAAGTGTTTTCGGTCGGGTTTTGGTTGTTGAGGAGACCGGTAAGGGGGCGAGGGGGCAGGTTTGAGGTTTGGTGGTGTTGTATGGGTGGAGAGGTGGACGTGTGTGTGTGTGGAGATTGGAGGTGGGAGGACACGAGGCTGTGCTGGTGTTGCTGTATCGAGGTAAGAAGACGGCTTCCCTGGCTGCAATCTCCTAAGTAGACGTCGTGGTTTTCGACTCGTTGCGAATCTTTGGGGATTGGCGGCGGAAAGGGGGTGCGATGTCTTGATACCGATCTTTGAAGTTGAAGAATCGTGCGTGCGTGTGGAAATTTGGTTCCTGTCGGGTGCCTAAAGTCGTGAGAGGAGGCGGTTGGCTGGGTTCGGCTGGGTTACGATAGCAGGGTTGGGATATCTATGGTGGTAGACTTTGCGGGTTTCTTTTCCATTTCCATGAGCATCTCATCGAGGTACCCATGCATTCTTGCTGGCCACCTTCGTTTCAACTTCATGAGCTCGGCATATCGCCTTCCCTGATTTGTACCACTGCATTGCTTTGCTTTGGAAGAAGATTGATTAGGAAGAATGGTGTATATGAGATGAAGTTGGTCTGAAGTTGAGGGTTTGTGTCCATGTCTGAGAACTTTTCTGAGATAGAGAGTTGCCAGTCGTAGGGAATGTCTTGGAAGTTTTATATTGGATTGGAGTTCGCAGATAGGCGAGTGGCATTGGAAAACACTTACAGCTAGAAGGCAAGGAAATCCTGTCTATTACAATGTTCTTTAGGCTCTTCCTGTGTTGAACGCTCTGACCAAGCTCCCATGCGCCTTACTCCTTCAAACCTATCCAGATATCCTTAACCCGGCCTGCGAGCTTGCTTTTGCATCACTGAACATAATACCATCTAATCTTCAACCTCCTCTCACGTCCTCCCTCTTCATTCGCGATTCCACCTAGAAACGATAGCGTAGTTTTAGTCAGCCTCTGATATTCTAGCTGGACCTGCCTTTTAGAATATCGAGGTTGCTTGCGTAACATATAGTGTTGGGATGCTCTTCACCTAGGGTCCTCCTACTCGCATCCATGGCTTCAGTAAGAAGCCCTAGGGCTTCTTCATTTCGACCTACCTTATCGTAACAGCGTGCAGTGTTACTCATTGATAAAAGAGTATCAGGATGCTCATCGCCAAGAATCTTCTTTCTCAGCTGCAGAGTCTCTTCATTCAATTCTAAAGCCTCTTGCGTTTGATTTAGATATTGATAACTTAACGCAAGATTGCTCATTGAGACGAGAGTATTAGGATGCTCATCGCCTAGAATCTTCTTGCTCAGCTGCAGAGTCTCTTCATCCAATTCTAAAGCCTCTTGCGTTCGATTTAGCTTCTGATAACTTGACGCAAGATTGTTCATGAAGACGAGAGTATAAGGATGCTCATCGCCTAGAATATTCTTGCTCAGCTGCAGAGTCTCTTCATCCAATCCTAAAGCCTCTTGCGTTCGATTTAGATCTTGATAACTTAACGCAAGATTGCTCATTGAGACGAGAGTATTAGGATGCTCATCGCCTAGAATCCTCTTTCTCAGCTGCAGAGTCTCTTCATTCAATTCTAAAGCCTCTTGCGTTCGATTTAGATCTTGATAACTTGACGCAAGATTGTGCATTGAGTCGAGAGTACGAGGATGCTCATTGCCTAGAATCTTCTTGCTCAGCTGCAGAGTCTCTTCATTCAATTCTAAAGCCTCTTGCGTTCGATTTAACTTCTGATAACTAAACGCAAGATTGTTCATTGAGCGAAGAGTATCAGGATGCTCATCGCCTAGAATCTTCTTTCTCAGCTGCAGAATCTCTTCATTCAACTTCAGACTTTCCTTATATCTACCCATCCGGCTATAGAAAGAGGCAAGATTTATCATTGACACAAGAATAGCATAATCTTCGTAATGGAACAGATTCTTTCTCAAATGCAGCTCCCTTTCTTGCAGCTTTATAGCTGCCTGATATTGACCCGATTTAGAATAGCTAATTGCAAGCCCCTGCATGATACTAAGAGTGTCATAGTGTTTGTCACCCAAAACTCTCTCACTCGTGTGAAAAACATTTTTTTGCATCTCTAGTGCCTCAGAGTCTCGGCCTATCTGATTGTAAAAAAATGCAAGCCAGCTTTTTGCGTCTAGTGTGGTTGGGTGTTCTTTGCCCAGCAGTTTGAGACTTATTTGCAGTACCCGTTCCTGATGATCAACGGCTTTAGAATATGTCCCGAGTCTATCATAGACTTTGGCAAGCTCTCGCTCCAGTTGCAGACTTATCTCTTCATGCGCAGCGTACGTTTTCTTACAAAGCTCCAGAGCTTTGATTAAGATCTCAAAGGCCTTTGTATAATTCCCGTTGCTACGATACACCACTACAAATTTGCCAACCATCTGCAGCCGTTCTATAGTTCCAGCGCCCTCAGCAAACAATAGCCCATAGTCAATGAACTCAAGGCAGGAGTTGATATGAGGTATGAGGCTTCGTCCGTGCTGATAGCCACCGTCCCCGGCCGGAACCCCAAGTGACGCCGATAAAATAGATACGGCCGTGATCCAACAGCCAGCCCGCTCTGATTGTGTTAAGCGGTCCCTAACCCAGGCGTGTACCAAGGGGTGTAGAGAAATATGATGGCTCGAGTCATTGATATGAATCAGGGAAAAAGAGGAGAGAAGTAGAACCGCTTCACGGACTGGGAGTGGATCCCAATCTCCGGCATAATCTTGGCACAGAACACGGGGTTGATGTGACTTTGTCCAATCTGTCAATTTACCACCCGACGATTCTATTTTCCACTGTTTCCAAGCCCTTTCGAGGATTTCCACCGGGATGTTATCCATATGGAGAACAGAAAAGATATTCAAAAGATCAAGGGCGCTCTCCACATTCTTACTCGACCAACAGGATGAATTTGTCGGATTGTTGCTTGAAAGTTTGCGAATCATCTCAACAGAAACTTCCCAGGTAGTGTACACCATGTACTTGTAACCGATTTGAGCGGGGATGGTTTGGTGACCGAAAAGTCGCTGACGATTACGAGAGTATGCCTCACAGTAGTCTTCCAAGTCGTACAATTTCTGCTTGATCAAGGCGCCAGCATGGACAATTGCCAGAGCAAGACAGCCTAAAGTCTCCACAACTCGTTTTGCCAACTTACGTAAAGACTCATTGCGGACGTCTTCTTCTTCACTGACTCTCAACAGCAATGTTATGGCATCGTCGAGAGCCATGCTCGCTATTTCATTGGATCCGACTGAACTATAAGCCGTGCAATCTCGATTCCGAGATGTAATGAGAATAGTGCCTCTGCCTCCAGTGGGAAAATATTCCGAGATGTCTATTGAAGGATCGTCCGCATTATCAAGGATCAAAAGCCATGGTTTATCAGTGTTGGCCAGCCACCTTTTGGCAATACCGACCTCTTGCCCAAGTCGACAATACTGAGCTATTTTTAAGAACCCTTGATCCGCCGTATTGATACTGCTAGCATCAACGAAGAAGATAGCCCAGAATCTATGAGCTGTTAGTGCTCGACTCTCGCCCAAGCTTCACCGCAATTAGCGGCAACCAGCATGCTTACTTCTCTCGTTGATCTTGAGCAAATTTGAGACACAATTGGGTTTTGCCAAAGCCACCACCGCCGAATAATACGAACCTCTTCTGCTCCCTTTGGGCACTCTGCGGTCCAGAAGGTAAACAGCATTCACGGAGCCTGTGGCAGATGTCTTCACGGCCTGTGAACACCGAGCTAACATTATAAGGGACATCATAATATTCGTTGAAAGGCTTGCAGACGGATACTAGAACCATGTCAGGTGGATGCAGGAGTATCCCAACCTATGCCCAAAGAGATCGAAAGACTTTTTTACATACGACCTGCATCTACTCCTTGAGCGTTATTCTCCTTCAAAGTTCTACGGATTCTCTTGAACAGCTTCTCATATGCTGCATCTTTACGAGTGCCAAATTTGCACATATCTCGGTGATTTGCATCCACCGGAATCTGATCTTCCCCGAATACTTCTAAGAGTGCAGACTTCTTGTCAACAATCTGAGAGTCAAATGGTCGTCAGCCTTCAAAATATAATGCTGCAGCAGGGTTTATATCTGGACAACTGACCAAGCTGTTAGGTATACCCATTGGCTTCAACTCGAAGAAGCTGACAATACTATACTTGGGGATTTGGTGCCTGAAGTCGGAAGTGAGTTGCACAAGCTCATCACTATTACTTTTCAAAGCTTGGACCAATTTAGAAGCTGGTTTGTGCATGATAGTTGTGGCTATTTTAGCAAGTACTCCTCCGTAGTCTGCTATTTCGCTTCCTCTATGCGGAGTTCCGAAGAAAGTGATGCCAATGGTCTGTTGGTAGATGGATTCGTACCGGTGTTCGATTCGCGCGAGAAGGAGCGCCTTAATCACCACTATCAGCTTCCAAGCTCCGATGCCCTTCCGGAAGCAACAGCTAACCTGCTTTACAATTATTCCTCCAAGTGAATGAGCTATGAATATGATCGGCCTCCGCGCTTCCTACTTACCCCTATCAGCATGGTCAAGGACATAGATGCCCACTGCCTACTTCTTCCTCCATTCGTTTATCAACAAGATCGCTGAGCAGATTTTTGGCATGGTCCCTTATATCTGCAGTTGTGTTCCCGAATGCCCAATCTGCGTTGTATCCGAAAGTCAAGACACGAGAATCTTTGACATCAAGCGGAAGGAACTCTTGAAGCCAGGAGGCGTTAGGGTTTGGGCCAGCCCAAGTTTCTGTCGAATCTCCTCTAAGACCATGAACGGCAACGATACTAGATGGTTGTATAAGTTAGATGAGATCGTGCAGAAAATTCTACCGATGAGGAACCTGAGGACATACTCAAGATGCAATTCTACTTGCTGGTCTGATTCGAACGTTGGGTAAAGAACGGTGAGAACCATGGCGACTACTTCGGTTTGGTTTCCTGGGCTTGACTACGGATACATAACACGAGCAGCTTCTGAGTAAAAACAAACGACTGACGGATGATTTGATCGAAGTGCAGGTCGTAGCAGAATATGCTCGGCCTAGGGGGCGCTTCGAACAGAATCGATCACTGCAGCCTGCAGCCTTATTATTGGTCAGAACAAGCCACATCCTACGCGCCCTATGCAGGTCAATCCTAATAGAAATCATCCCATCTTACATGTACGTAGTACTTTTGCGATCATGCCGCCCAATACCCTAATCACTTCAAGATATTCGAAACGTCTCGGCTGACATGATCTCAAGAAGTTGCTGATGTTGGCGATTCGCTCGACCTTCTTCAGCGATTCTTTAAGCCGTCCTCGGGTCAAAGCGTTTTTGATGTCAGCTTGGCTTCGCTCGTCGATTCTGCCTGCACGAGCTGTCCAATGAAACAGACGAGGACTGAAGGTCGCAAAGGATGGCAAATCTATTGATGACCCGGTGCAAGAAGCCCAGATAACAAGGCGAAAGATGGCTATCCTGGAACCTGTCACGACACGACAGCGTTCCAGGTGTTTGTTTGTGTTAGCTGTCGCAAGGTGCTCTATTCAGCTCGCTGTACCAGCAGTGCGATGTGTATGTTTGGCATCATATGAGTTTGCAAAAATTCGATGTCGTAATCTTGAAAAGCACAAGCTGGCGGGTCTATCCAGAGCCATTGCCATTCATTAAACCTGGAAGCTGAAAATCTTGTCTTCACAATGTCAAGGCACGAAGTCGGTTTGTAAGATTCGATGTGCGCTTGAATAGACATACGTTTGCGAACCTTGTTCAACGCTGCTAGATTGTCAGAAAACGATGCAACGAAGTTGGGACATCGAGTCTTGAGATTGCAGTTCTAGCTTCTATTTCCTTCAAGATTCAACCTCTGTTCGTGTTGTATCAACGCCTTCATATTGTATGATTTGAGATAATGGTATATTGCCACGATAGCATCGTGACAGAGCGTCTGCTGCTTGTCATCTCTACCTTCTTAGAAAACATCTCGCTCCATATGTCGGGTTTGGCCACTGAGACTCCCGCAAGTTATGTACGCCTGAGACTGGCATTCTCATTCGAAATTGTTCATTACAGGGTTTACAAGCACAGTCCCCGAGCTGTTACTATTACAGTTGTGCGCAAGACTAGGGTTGCCACATTGCTTGCATTTGGATATTCTTGTCATTAATCTGATATGCTGCGCACCGAGCTTACGATTCGAACACATTGATAAAGTAATAGCCTCCTCTCTCGATTCTGCGCCAAGCTTTCTAGAACTCGCCAATAAATCTTGCGATCACGGCCGCGATTTTGTCCGGCATCTCTAGGATGACCATATGGTTCGCCTTAAAGGTTGCCGTAAGCCTAGTTCCTGCCGTCTCGATAAATATTCGCGTACAGTAGGGAATAGTCATACCCTCTTCGCACTGCAAGTAGGCGCATCGATACCTATATACCGGATCATCAAAGGCAGCGTACTGAACCTTTGATGCAAAGGCCCGACTAGGTTGCCGCCGCCACAGTTTCGTGTACTCGGCTGCCTGTTCCTCGGAGAATCCGTTGAAGTGAGTCTCGCTTGGTGTGGTAAGGTTGAGGAGATTCATTGCTTCTTTCTATCCAAGTATTCGGTTGGTTGTTAAGTCGTTGCTTCCGGAGCTTGTGATACTCATATAGAGATTACTGGCAGACATATATCCTTGAAAACATGTGGCACTGCATCCCAAGGACCCCCAATTCCATCTAGAGGCGAGACATCAACCGGAATGATCAATGCCACTATGAGTAGCAGCCCCAATATGCCTCCTTTCTTGCCTTCTTTCGCCCGTTCCGTTTTACATAGACCTTGCACAACAGAGCCCCCTACCACTCCCCCGTACGAATGCATGGCGATGACAATGTCTGTTCCTTCATCTAGTAGCAGGGCCAGCAGCGTAAAGCGGACGTAGTCGACATTGGTACTTAGGTCGACGGACTTGGGCGTCGGATTACTGACAGTAGGGAGGCCTTGTGACGGTGGGATAAGAGCGAGTATTGAGGGCAGCTATAAAAGGAGCAAGGCAAGATTCATCGTACAAACCGCCATGAATGAGCACGATGGTGGAATTAGACATGGCCATCAAAGCTCGACCTAAACCATAGAAAGACTAATTAGGAAGAACGAAGAGATTGAGTAGAGTATAATAACCGTGGAATCTTATACTTGGAATAAAAATCATGCTGGAAGTAAATGACTATCAATGGGCAAGACGTGTAATAGAATCTTGAATTAGATTTATAATGCATGCTTTACGACTCCAATACGAGACATGGGAGGCCTGCATACAAGATAGCCAACGATACGCCGAGACCTGGATAAGAAACATCTTCAGTACAGGTGGGTTGCAACAAGGAAGAAGTCGCAGGATTGACCCAATAGAGAGCAACTAGAATGCATAGACAGACACAGCTTAGATCTTCTTTAGTATTACATGTATCTTGAAACCACAAATCTTGAGCTTTTAGTGAGCATCAAACGTCGTCCAAGACTCCATCGCCTCATACTTCTATATACTCGAGGGAGACTCGGACACTCTGCTTGAGATGAAATCCGAGCGCTTTGCCTGAAGTATGCGCCAATAATGCCACCCATTCTAACCTCCTACAGTAAGATCGGGACAGGAACTGTCAGCAACGGCAGTTCCCGAGCGCGGAGAAAGGCTTTTCCGCCCTATGCACAAACTCTGCTGTATCACACAACGCCAACGAAAGACGAAATCATTTCACCCAAATTGATAAAAGCTACGTTTGTCAAACAACCTTTCTCCAAGTTTCCTCGACAGGAGTGTCATCCGTTCTGCTATTCACATCTGCTCTCCCATCTAAATCACCAAGAAATTGCGTCATCTCGAACAACCTTCACATTACTTTTTCAAGCCCACCAAGAATTCTGGTGGACGATTGTCATTACTATCCACAACCTCCAGTCACTCAACATCCCTTCAAACTGTTTACCAAAAATCTTTGAGTGCAATTAGCACTGTCGCGCGTATGCGTGTTGCTCCAACAGTCTATACTTCTCAGGTACGCAAGACAGTGCCCTCTGCTTAAATCCTGACTGGGTTGAGCATGTAAGAAAATTGACTGACTTTGGGGATTTTAGGATTATCTTTCTGGTATGATTGTTCGTCTTCCCACTACTGAAATTTCAGCTCACAATCTACGATTACAGACCAGTTGTGGAAAGCGGCCCTCTACTGAAGATAAGAGCTAAAAACCAGAACTTCTCACCATGTTATCCCATCTATGCAAACAAGCTTCATCGAAGTTGTTGCGTGCTCTAAATCAGCCATTGAGAGCTGGTGTACAAGCCCGCTATTTGGCCACTGTCGAAGTCAATACTCCCCGTCAGATGCCAGTCTCTAAGCCAAGGGCAACCCCAGTCTCGCATGATAGGGCCACCTTCACAATCAGAGTACGTTTGATCGTTCGGGAAATGTCTGCACCAGTGAGTGCAGAAAATCGTGGTACAACAATTGGCGAATAGTTGTCTCGACAAAGCCGGTTATTGTACCACGACTTCTTGCACCCACTAGTGCTATAGGAGAAATGCTGACTATGAGACAGAACGGACCGGTCTTCAACGGCACATCCTTTGGCGCCAAATCAAACATCTCTGGTGAGGCAGTTTTCACCACATCTCTTGTGGGTTACCCAGAATCCATGACCGACCCCTCCTACCGTGGCCAAATTTTAGTGTTTACCCAGCCTCTAATCGGCAACTACGGAGTCCCATCAGCCGCTCGAGACGAGAACGGTCTACTCCGTCATTTTGAATCCCCCAACATCCAAGCCTCCGGTGTGGTCGTTGCAGATGTTGCAGAAAAGTACAGCCATTGGACGGCTGTCGAAAGCCTGAGCGAATGGTGTGCTCGAGAGGGCGTACCTGCCATCTCAGGCGTCGATACTCGTGCCATTGTGACACACCTTCGGGAGCAAGGATCATCGCTCGCTCGCATCACCATTGGTGAAGAGTACGACGCCGATCAAGACGAAGCATTTGTAGATCCCGAGCAAATCAACCTCGTCCGCAAAGTCAGCACCAAAGCGCCTTTCCACGTCAGTTCCGGCAACGGTGATCTGCACGTCCTACTGGTAGACTGCGGCTGCAAAGAGAATATCCTGCGCAGCTTAGTCGGTCGAGGCGCCAGCGTCACTGCTTTCCCTTACGACTACCCCATCCATAAAGTGGCGCACCACTTCGATGGAGTTTTTATCTCTAATGGGCCAGGAGATCCAACTCATTGCCAAGATACCGTCTACCACCTCCGCAAGCTGATGGATTCTTCACAAATCCCCGTCATGGGTATTTGTCTTGGCCATCAACTGCTGGCTCTGGCAGCAGGTGCCAGTACCATCAAACTCAAGTACGGGAACCGTGCCCATAATATCCCGGCTTTGGATTTGACAACGGGACGATGCCATATCACAAGTCAGAATCATGGATACGCCGTTGATGCTACGACACTACCCAGTGATTGGAAGGAGTACTTTGTCAATCTCAACGACTCTAGCAACGAAGGTACGCCCCCTTTCCATCTCCCACCCCCACCCCAGCTAAACTAACCCCAACTCCCCACAGGCATAATCCATAAATCGCGCCCCATCTTCGGCACCCAATTCCACCCCGAAGCCCGCGGCGGCCCCCTCGACAGCTCCTACCTCTTCGACTCGTACCTCGACAGTGTGACGAAATATAAAAGAAGTCAGACGGGGTTAGGGCTGGCGAAGGAAGGGAGGCCAAGTCCATTGTTGGTGGATTTGTTGGCCAAGGAAAGGGTGGGGGTTGTGCCCGAGGGGGTGCTTGCGAGGGCGGCGTGAGCGTTTGGGGGATTTGGGAAGGGGATAGGGTTGATATGTTTGGTTGGGCAAGGTTATGAAGTGGTGGTGTATATTGGTTTGGCATTTCAGACATCTATAAGATTGAATGATGATTACGACATGTCGAAATCTCAACATTTCATCCATACCACTCATCCCCCTAATTCCTCCTCCAACGTTCCTACCATTCACTCGTTATCCTTCTCACGAACTTCATCATTACCCTCACCATGGACATTAAAAACTTTCCAACCCGTACAAAAAACCACCAAGAATTCCATCAAGCCATCAAGCCATCACAATCTACACCATACCATCTACCATACTCCATCCCATCCCATCCCACATCAAGCACCCGCCCTTCTAACATTCCCAACATTCCAACCTCCCCCCCCTTTTCTCCAACAAACATCCCTTTTCATTCTCTCCACCACCGACTTCTCTACCGTATTCGTATCCGTATCCGTATTCTTTTTTTTGTACCATTCACATCCCCTTCTTTGACACATGTCTCGAATTGTAACTTTTCTTCTTGATGGAATCGCATCTTCCTTTTTTTTCACTTTCTACGAAGAGATGGGATAAATCGAAGGGGTGTGAGAATGTTTTGGTTTAGTCTCCTCTGAGATTTTAGGGGATGGGCTGGGGGGGAAGGGGGGAGTGTGTGGAGGTTTGAGGTTTTGGGGTTTAAGAGATGGAAGTAAAAGAAAAGGATGATAGATAATAAAGATGAGAGAATTATTGGATTTTTATAAAAAGTTTCGGGAGGATGGGTATGAGGTGTGAGGTGTGAGGTGTGAGAAGAAGAAGAGGGAATGGAAGACAAGAAGAAGAACACACAGTACCGGTCGATGGCGAATTGCGGAGGAGCTCCAAAACACTACCCTAGCGACGCAAATATATCACGATTTATCAGACAAATAATACGATCGTTCGGGAGTGGAAAGCACAAGCAATCATCGAGTCAAACGGAGGCCTCGAATTTACTGATCACGCCTTCTAGTACGGAGGGTCCTCGTGGATCAAATGACGCACAGCCAGGCCAAAGCTTGGGCGCAACTGTAAATCATGAATATGATTCCCAATGTTATAGGGAAGCTTTCTATAATGCGTGCCCAAGTAACGTCAGAGAGAAAGTGAAAACATTTCTTACAACAGAACCAAGTCGATTAGGTATGTTAAAAACCTCCATTCATCGGAAAATTTCGTATTGACTTGGTTTAGCCTCAGCTGGCCCTAACCTGTTCGGGGAGAAGTTCAAGCAATTTGCTATTCAGGAAAGCGACAAGTTTGGCCATCCGATGGAACACCTTGTCTCCCCCACCGGTCAGCCTAGGGATCGGCTCGGGATGAAGTTGCACTGGCCAACTAGGAACACAATTTCAGATCTTGCTTTTGGAACTGCTGCTGATCCAGGTAGTCCTCTTACGCCTTTACTGATGGCAAAAGGCGCCCCGATTGAGGGTGTCATTTGGCTGGATACATACGCGCGCCGAGAGGACAACCTTGAAGAGCAGCTCAGAAAGAAGGGCCACGTTCCCATGAACTACTGGCCACCCGAGCAAAAAGCCATGCATGAAGAGTTCCGACTGGGTCTTCGAGAGCAGCGAAGCGAAAGTTTTGGTGATTTGTGGTTCACAGAATAGGGATAGATACAAGACTATTAAGCGTGGGCGTCTGATCGGTTTCCGAATATATTTGGACCAAGTGGATGTCCCTGTCAGTATAGAACTTGACGACCATGGCAGCAGCGTTCGAAGAATTATCGTGTACAGCTATCATCCTGAATGTCTGGTCAGGCAAAATGCTTTCGCTGTGGGCCTCATGCTCGACTCAGCCTGGAATGTGGCAGGTGCATTGACGGGCTTTGATTTTGAGCCGGTTTACTTCCGACAGTTCCGTAGAAACCCGAGGCCGACAGCCCTGTCTGAGATGATTCGAGATTGCTATGCTGAATTAACTGGTGAAGAACCTCGCCCTTTTAAACTCCTTTCTAGCGCAGTCCACCGATGGCTTCAAGGTCAGAATTTAGACAGCGAAGAATCTCTGAACAAACTAAGAACCTCTCCTGGTGAAAGCATTTGTAGCATTATACTCCGGCAAATGTCCCGACTTGGAAGAGCAGCACAAGATACACCAGAGGCGCAAATGCGACGACACGAGGATGCCCTCCTTCGCGATTTACACAGAAGTCCTACCGTTACAAGAGGTGAGGCTCTGCAGGTGAAGGTTTGGTGTCAAGATTGTAGATCAGATAATACCAAACGCGCGGACCTTACTTGCAGGTATGAGGTTGCGACTAGCAAATACGTCGCATCGCCTCATGTTTGTAAGAAATGTTGCTTTGTCAAAGGCAAGAAATACCCTCTGAAGCACTTCGTGCCGGTCGATCCTCAAATACCCTTCGTGCCGTATCATACCATGACAGATCGGGATCGCAAAATTCGGCGGAAGGAGGCAAAAGGAAAAGGGGCACACGGGAATAATGCAAAGGGGAGAGGGGCCAGGGGGAAGAAAGTCAAAGGGGAAAGAGGCAAAGAACCTTACAAAGACAGAAGCTCTGCATGTTCGCCTTCGTCTTAGTCCCATAAGATAGCAGTGATACCTTGGGATTTAGAAGCTCCCTCAGATTAGAAGAGTTGATGAAATGACATAAGCTCAGAATTAACATGCAGTTCCTATTCTCTATTTGTTCTCAAGTCCCATCCGAGTCCAGCCGGTTCAATAGCTGTTCAATCGCGTCTACCATCCTATTTGGCCTTCAAACGTGGTTGACCAGGTCGATGATTTGATATCTAAAAAGGGACGAGTGCACCAACAGAGGAGGAGTCAAGTTTTCAAACCAGCGATGGAGACTCCGGTAGATAACAGGGACAAACCCGTCTTAGGATAGTAGCAGCAGGAATCCATAGGATTGTCTCTGATACGAGATGCCCTGATGGACCTCGGGAGCGAAATATTACCTTTGGAACATAGATGTTGAGGATCGGCGGGGAAGTTCATACCCAGTGTCCCTCCAGATACGCGCAATTTCTTTGCCAAAGGTGTTGGTTCCTCGGTATGGCAACTGCGAAATGTTCAAAGGCAGGTTGGAACAGTCAGGCAACGCGTTTTAAAAGAGTTTGGACGTCCAACCGGATCGGACATCCTACCGGGCAGAGGCCTTGCTAAAAGCCAACTCCAAAGTTTCTTAATTTCTAGGGATCTCTTGGAGGCCATTTGGTAGGGCTGTCCGGCAGGATGTCCGGTCTAGTTGGACGTCCAACTCTTCTATCATTTTAAAGGAACCTAAAAGGCAAAGGATGAATGGCATCAGGGCTATGGGAACTAGAGAAGACAAAAGCCTGCTCCTTTTCTCCTACCAATTTTCTTTCTTGGTTCGTTCTGAGGGAGGGGACAGGTGGAATGGGCGCTCGGCGCTGGAGAAGAGAGAGGTGAACGCAATGGGCGTAAGGAGAGATTTTTGATGCATTAATTCGTCCACGGAGATTTAGGCGTTAAATTGCCACCTGAAAAAAAATTAACTACTGTCTATAGGTTTCGTATTTGGGATTGTTTTTGATAACAATTAGTATCTACCTTTTGATGTTCTGGCGTCCAGATTTGGTAGGTGTTGAAGCCGCTTTATGCTGCCAGAACACCGAGGACTGAGGGGGCAGAAAGGGTCAAGCGATCGCAGCGGCGAAACAAGGATCTGAAAGTTCGAGGTCCACTGTCCAGGATTGTGCTTCATCTCTGGCTCAACCCATCCGAAGGATTTCAGTGTGAGCAGTCAACATAAATATCGACATGACATTCTTCGATGATATTCTTCTTGCTCTTTACCTCGCTCCACTGGTAAAGCAGAACTGTATTTCCGTCATATGCCTCGAGTACTGTCATCGTTCCTTATACCGTCAAGCTCTCACAGCTCAGAGTCTCTTTTATTCTCTACTCTCGATCGCAACGCTGTGCTCGCCCTTCATAACAGCAGCTAAGAATCATGCCCGTTGACAAAGCTACGCGCGCACGTCGAAACGCTGACAAGCAGTCGTCGAGTTACTATCAGAATCTTCGCCAAGAGCTGACAGCAAAAGATCGGACAGAATCGAAGCACGCTGATAATACAAAGAAGAGCAAGAAATCACTCTCAAAGAAATGAAACAGATCAGTTGTTTACTGTACTCTCGATCGAAGTAAAGTTCTGAACCTAATTGATTTGCGATCAGATTTTGTCAGAAGATTGAACAGAATTCCGAAAGCTTTTTCTTAAACGCACAAGTCGAGAATCTGAAGACATTCTTGCGATGAACGTTAGATCGCTACTCGAGAGTGAGAGTCAGCGAGAGTCTCAATAACTACTGACGAGTATTGAACATGCACATCTTCTATCAAATCGATCGTTCGCTGAATGACAGCATCAGAAGAGACGTGATCAACGTAAGTGACAACATTTCAGCTCAAGATATAAAGCAGGTCTAAGCTGATCTTGAGTCGTTAACAGTACAAGAAAACGCTCGTGAACGAATACAAGCTTCGCAGACTCTCGAAGAGAAAGACGATCATGAGCGTTGATGATTTATATTATGTACTCTTTTATCATTGAGTTCATGACGATTCGATCTTTTCAGACGAGCAGCAACGAAATCAAGTTCTCACGAGTCTGCTCATGACTGCGTACTTTGACTGCAGATCGATCTCAATGTTCGACACAAGACTAAAACTCGAAGACGATGAGAACGCGATCAAGCTCGATGAACGCGTCAAGATTCATAGCGATCTCAGTGCTAGCAACGATAAACAAGGAACTAGCGATTCGAACGAAGATGTTGCGATGAACAGTGACTGAAACGAAGAGCAAGCAACCCTCGTCAATTCGAATTCGAACGCTGATAGCGATGACGATGACGATGACAGCACAGACTATGATAGCGAAAGCGATGATGACATCGACGATGGTTTCGATGCGGATCTTGAGAAAACTAGATCTTTGCTTTGAAGACATATCACTTTTATTATTGTTTTCAACTCAATCTCAGAGAAGCTCAACATTCTTTTCGTCAAGATCACGCTCATTCATATCAAGAAAGAAGACAATCGCTCTCGAGAGTAAGCAGTGCAGCTATCTACGTTCAATATATTATAATAATCTCTTATCTACTAGAAAAACATTTGTCGTCGAAAGAGAGAAAAATTCGCTCCTCTGTCTCGTCGATCATTTACTTTTCATGACACTTCATGACGACGTCTTTGTGATCGAGTCGACGAGAGATGTCAGCTACATATTTCGAGTCAAGTCATCAGCTGTCAAGAAGTCTCTCACGCTGAAAATTAAAGTCGATGCTCTGAATCAATCAGTCTTTCGTGAGTCTGAGCGCGTCGCGAATGAGTATCGCACATCGAAGACGAAATCTTTGCGTTCTAGTACATGACTTCGTTACTTAAAACGACTTGACTTAAAATCGGGTCTGAAGCATTTCTTTACTCAGTATGTTGCTCGACGTGGCTTAGTCAATGCCGTCAATAGTAAGTCGTCTTCTTCTCATCTGTTTCTCTCTTCTATTCTCATATGCAGACGTCAATACTGATGTCAAATGATTGACACAGATAAGACGTCTTCTTTCATAAGAGATCAGATCTTCGATCATCAATCGAACGTCGTTCGTTACTATCTCGATCGAAAGATTTGATTCAACACGCAGACTGTCTTCTTAGATCGCTCTTTCGACGAGATTGTACAAAAGCTAGCCAGACTGATGACATTAACTGTTGATTCTAGCGTCTCGATCGAATTGTTCAACGAGCTTTCGAAGAAGCTTGCTAATAGCAAGCGAGTGATTCGTCTTAGCAGCAAGAGCAAGAGACTCATCGTCAAAATCAGAGTCAAGTATGAGCTCGTGAAACATGCTTCACGGGAGAATTCATGAGTAAAGAAGAAGAAAGATGTCGATGCTGTCTTGCATCGTGAAAAAACGAATCGTCGAAGTAGAATGATCGACAAAGTCCGAAAGCGACATTTTAGAAACGTCGATACAGATACGCTCGAAGCTCAGTTTGCTGACATCGCTATCTCAGCGTCTGTCAAAGACGTCGAACTGACGAGATCTCTCAAATACAATATTTCGAAGCGAGATGTCGTGATTCGATTGATCTGCGAATCTGTGATCGATCTGACAGATCGTGAGAAGCACGTTCGAAGCATCGAGATCATCAAAGTCAGAGCAGCGTTGTGCCGTCGACAAGAAAGTCAGCGTCGAGATAGATCAAGATCTACTTTCAAATCAAAGAAACTGATGAATTCTTCAGAAGATCTCGCAGAGAATTCTGAAGAGAACACGACAGATTACTTTCTCTTGATCTGCAGATCAATTCAATGCTCGTTCTGCCTTGACGAGAAACGCAAATTCTATGAGAATCGGACATTCGAGTACTGCAGATTCAATAAGATGATGAAACATGTTCAGAAGACGCATCTACGAAAGTATGCATCTAATGATGAGATCAATTGCGAACATTCGACGTGTAAGGCAAACAGCCTAATTCTGCCAAGTGTGATGACTTTCAAGAGTCATATCGTCAAGATGCATCAGATTAATCTTCGTGTCTAGTTTCTCGACGTGTTTCTTTCACTACGAAATGTTATTGAGCCTTTCAGCCGAGAATCGTCTGAGTAAAATCTTCGCAGCGACCGTTCTGTCATCGAAAAGAAAAGAAAGAAACTTGATAGAAAATTACTTTTGCCTTCTAAAATTCTCTCTTTCTACTCTACTTGTCATCGACGTTGATTTTATGTCAAGTTAGTTACTTTAGCTTTGCACGAGAGTTTTGCGTCTAACGTCAAACAATAGAATTGCTTTTTATAAATAATCTGTTGTCTTATTTCGTCTCTACTTTTTAGTACCTGTCTTCGATGCTCAAACATATTTCATTTGTATATGTACACAAAAGAATTCATTCTAAAGTCAATGAACAATCTCATCACAACCTTCGTGATCGAAATATCAGAATGCGTCAGTTGCGAAGTTATAAAGACTGCAGCTAATTCTAACGCCTGATCGTCGATTCACTGAATTGTGCCTTCAGGTTCGTCGCTCGTGTGACTCTCTCAACAGTCTGATGATTGTGATCGTCGACAGAAGAATCACACTGCGGGCATTGAGATGTCTGCATCGGCATGCCGCAATCTTCAATCGTGAAAGAATGCTCGTTTGCGCAGTAATATCAATGTTCTGTATCACGAAAATCATGCGACATCGCTGCGTACACGACTGTCTTTTCTTCGTTACTCATCGATGCGTAGAAGATCGAATCACGCAGCATCTTCTTCACATTCTCAACTTCAGTCAACATGTCAGCGATTTGATCAGAATAAGCTGTGCAAACACTTTTGACTCTTTGAAGATGTGCTCTCGCCTGAATGAGAAGTTCAGAAATGACTGATTTCGCTTTCGAGCGATCACGTTCGAGAGCAACGAAACGAGCTCAATACAGTAGCTCTTCAATCGCGTTCGCTGACTGCTGTCTTGCCTGAGATTCTTCGACTAGAGTCTCGCAATCTTTTCTGTTACTGATTAAGTTGACGTGAAGATTTTCTCGACTCGTGATTAGAAATTCGAGAAGAATGACGTAATCGCATCGAAGTAGCAAGACTGTTGTCAAGAGGCGATTTCGTACTTGAAGAACATTTGATTCGCAGAAAATCTCAGTATTCACTTCGCGATGTCTGCGTGCATTCTGCACAAGATTGTGAATGCGACTGAGAGATTGTTTCGCTTCATCGACTTTTTTGAGAAACTGCTTTATCTCTTTTCGAAGCTTCAAGATGCTCTTGAATCTTGCATCTGATCTAGTGAAATTGATAATATTCTTAATCTGCTGATCGCGAGATTCTTTCAGCTGAATAGGCTTCAGAGAGAGAAGTTCTAACGTGAAAGATAATTGCTGCGTAGAATCTTGACTCTTCGCTTCGCCTTCTCGAAGCTCTATCTCTTCTCGTTTCATTCTAGCAATCAAAGAAACAAATTGTATATTTGTTCATACAATAAACTTTTTTGTTGTCTCGTCAATTCACGCTCGTCGAACTATGCGATCATATCTATTGATGTTTCGAAGAGAACAGCGACACATCGAGCAGTTCTTTAATTCGACGATAGAGAATGATTCCGAGCTAGACTTTAGCCCCACAATCGAGCCTGCGCCATCTGATTCATCAGAGAGAGTATAATAATTCGAGATACTCATGTGATCGTTCATGCTTTCCAGAGTGAGGATGTGACCACATGATGATATAATGCAAGAGCTTTCGTCGAGATCAATCTCAGCATAGCTGAATTTCATGATGTAATCAATCATCATCTTCTTGATCGATGATTCGACGCACTCCTGACAGTGCTGAACATCTGAACAAATCTTCTCACAGACAGACGAACATCGATGATCACAGCTCAAAATCTTCGAGCAACGTTTCGAGCAAGGCAGAAGATCGCAAGACATCGCGCATGACATCTGACATTTTTCACGATGTGAACAAGACCAAGAGCAATCTTCAACACATGACATGCAAGACTCTTGACACTTTTTACTGCAGCGTGAGTGACTGCAGCGAATCTCACATGGTTCATTGCAAAGCGGACATGAATCGTCGCCGTGGCAGATACTCAAACATGCGTGACTACATGTCGTGTACGATCTACTGCATTGCGTCTTACAAATATCGTGAGCTCTCTGAGAGATCTGATCATCGGCCTTTGAATTGCAGTCTTTACAAGCGTGCTTGCAGTCATGTTCACAGGCGAGAACGACTTCACACGTGACAGAACATGAGTAATCATTCTGAAGCGAAAGATCACAGCAACGAATCTTTACTCGATGCTTGCAATTTGACATGATCATTTCGACTTTGATTCGACATGATACAGTTTTCGAAGCTTGCGCTTTGTGACACTTCAATCACTTTCGTATGTGTTCACAAGACAAGACGATGTTTGAAATCTGAACTGAACATTTCGTCTCGCATGAATCTTCGCACGATCTGAAGCATGAATGCTCACAGCCTCTCTTGATTCTCTGACAGCGCTCAAGACATCGAACGACGTTGTGTAGCGAATCGACATGACACTTGTTGATGCAAGCGTGTTCGCAACGTAGTCTCGAAGTACACTTCTTGTCGCAGTCACCCTTCGACGAGAGAAGAGAGAAATCATCAACTTTTGATATCTCGATTGAGATCTCCTTGTGCCGAAGACAGCAGAGCGCTAGAGTTTGATCTATGTTTTTGTCTCTCTCTAGAATGAAGATGACGTTGGTTCACATGAGAACAGAACTCGTGATCTGAGCATTGTCGATGATATACATATCGTGACGAGCGCGACTCAACAAGACGTTGATGCGATTCGAAGTTTTCAAAAATTCACATTTTCTCTCGTCGTTGCTTCGTATCAGTGAGATGACAATCACTTTCGCTTCTTCTCTCTGAAAATTATCAACAGTCGCGACTCTTAATGCATTGAGTAAGATTGTCTTCTGCATATTAACTTCGCTCTCTGTTGTAGCCTTCGAGCTGTCATCTTTCAGACTCAAGATCTTCAAATTCTGAAGATCTCGATCGTCGATCACAATCTCGAAAGAAGATCTTAGTCGCTGCTTGATCTTCTGCAACTGTTCCAAATATGAAGTCAAAACTGCAATATCATCTTTTTCATAAGTTTCTTGACGTACAAGATAAAAAACCAAAGCGACGATCATCTCTACTTCAAAAGAGTTAGTCTTCGAGAATGAGATAATTTGAGCTGATGACGATGAGTCTTTCTTCTCTTGATGATTGAGCCAGAAGAGACGCTTTCGCAATTCATCAATCTCGAGATAATCTAACATCGAAGCGTAATCTTGTAGCTCGAAATACAGCGTGATTCTAACAAGCTCTGCAATCGATGAATGCATTCGACGCTGCATCTTCAGTGAACTGAATGAAATCTTCGAGTAGTCGAGCTGAGGTTTAACGAGTCGCTCAAAAAGCGAGATGTTCAAAGAGAATTTTCCGTCCCTGAAATGATCATGTTGAAGCTCGTAGTTGTTGATCTGAGGTCGAAGCTGCTCGTGATCCTCAATAAGAATAGCATGTTCGACTGAAGGCAAAAGCGCGATGAGCGTGTGTGCCTCTAAGATCTCATCTGCCTCTTCACACATCATGACTTTTGCTTGCACACGTCTAAGAATCTCTAGATTCCTTGTCAAGCCTGTGATTGTGACGTCGATGACGTGCGCTCGTAGAAGACATCGAAGATTCAATTTCTGATAGCACTTCTCGAGTTCATCTTTGATATCGCGATAGAATTCAAGAACGTGAAGTAGAAGATCGTTCAGCTGAGCTGCGCGTTGCTGAACTCAATACTTATGAATTGATTCTCGCTCAGAGACAGACATCTTCAGAAGAGAGACGTTTGAAAGCTTCGTAACGAGACGATTCGAGCAAAGACGCTGAGCTGCTTCTCTAAGTCAGCTTTTAACAACACTGTACTTTCTATCGCGCACTGTTCGAAATTCATCTTCGTCAAACCTCATCTCAAACAGTTGTTCGAAGTGTCTGAACGAGTCTTGTCTTTTCAGATAAGCTTTGATGTTTCTTCACGAGATCGAATTCTTCAGTCCTTGTAAAATTTCCTTGATATGTGCTAGCTCGCTGTTCAATTTCGTATGAAGTTGTCACTTCTCGTAATCTTCGATTTTCGTCTGCTCGACTTGCTGAGAAACATGACGAAGGTTCAAGTCTTGAAGAAGTTTGAATTTAGATCGCGAACCTAAACGAATCAGCTGCTCAACTTCGTTCTTTACTAGATGCTCGAGAAGTTGATCGAGTGCGTGATTCGTATAGCATACGCAAACAATAGAATCAAGATTAGCTGTCTTACGATTTTTCAATAAAGTTTTGATGATTGCTACGCCTGTATAGCTTTTCCCGATATCTGACGATCCTTGAATGAGCACAAGACAGCGACTCAGAGCATTAACGATGAAGATCTGCTGCGCGTCGTCGAGTGTGAATTTGCTACGTAGCATTTGATAGTCGAACTGCTTTTCAGACTTAAGTTTCAGAGATTTTTCTTCAGTCAAAGAGTTCAGACTGAAGATGAAGCTGCGTTCTCGTGAGTAAGCGAGAGGTGAAATATTCGCAACTCTCGAATCTTGCGTCACTGAAGCGATGAATTCGAAAAAAGAAAGATCGAGAGTGCGACTCATCTGCTGAAGCGCCTGCAGCGTTGATCGAAAAGAAGGCAACAGAATTTCGAGAAACTCAACAAGAGATTGTCTTAGATTGTCAGTCTTTTCGAGATGATTGTTGATTCAGATGACATCTTTCATATTGTCTTTCAGCATGCTAAGCATCACAGTTGCTCGATCTGCGTGCTTAAAAAGACTTGAATGTTCGATCGCTCTTTCAGAATCTGTATTGAGATCGATCGAAGAAGTTGCAAGTTCTTCTTCTGTATTATTTCGCTTCTTGAGCGAAGACGTTGAAACTGAGTCGCATACAGAGAAGAAGATGATGTTACCTGTAAAAGAGACAAGGCAGAGCAACGCATCAATTTGTAGCTGTTTGCTGCTTTTTCATCATTTCTCTCGCTGTGCAGCATTCTTTTTACGAAGTGCAGAAGACTGTTCGAACTCTGCTACAATCTGAAGATCTTTTCTTCTGTCGAATGTCAATCGAAGCAGATGAACTTTATGATAAGTGATGTTTCGAGCGTCATTGTTTGATTTTGACTGAACAGTTGAGAGATGATTGAGTCTCTCAAGTTCTAAATGAATCGCATCTCTGAGTTGGTCAATTGTATCTTCTCGAAGAAGTCGAAATCGCCTGTCGAGTAAATCTTTCAGATCGGAAAGATGGTTTCTGGTGAGATCATTTGAAGATAGATACTCTAGCCGATGGGACTGAATCTTCTCAGCGATTGGCAGAATCTTAATGTCGCGAATGTTCTCATGATCGTTATCATGTCGTGAACTCTGTTCGGATAACATGCCGAGCAGATTCTGGCTCAACTCGAAGACAGCTCGATGATTCTGTAGCTTGTTTGATCGGTTTTCGAACGATGTCATCGAAGTATCAAGATCAAGACGATGTCGAATTCTGACAAGACTTCGTCGCACGACATACAGAGACAATTGTTCCGAAATACAGATCGAGATAGTGTTCGCAATCGGCGTGAAATTCGCGATGATCTGAGCGCTTTGATTCAAGTTCACGATTCGCTGCAGCACGATCAAACTCGCCGTCAACGCAATTGAAGACAACTCATCATCTTTGAGAAATTCTACTAAAGCAAGAGCAGTGAGAGCAACTGCTGTGACTTTAAAAAGATCGATTGCACGAAGATCATTCGAATCAAAGAGAAATGTGCAGATGATGTCGAGTGAAGTCTTCAAAATCAGAGATGACAGAACATTCGAATGAGAAATGATTTGAAAGAACGAAAAAGTTCTCTCTTTGAAAATACGAATCGTCATCTCTTCTATTGAGCAATCAATCGCTAGATCTATCAGAGTCTTGATCATCGCAATCTTCTCTTTCGTTGCCAGCTTCGTGATGATTTGCTGACGCGTTTCGATATTTTCTTGATTCATGAGATCTCATCTCATTTTGAAGAATCTCTCAGTATCTACGACTAGAAATCGCGAATAGATATTGCGTTTTGATATGAGGTAAGTTCATTCGCGAAAGCTAGACTCGATTCCGAACCGTTCTCGAGGCCTAGAAATAGTCTGTGATAGTGCATTGATATCATTTTTTCTCATGCTCAGTTCATGCAAGAATTTACATTGCTTCCCTCTATAGCACTCATTAGATGTCAGATAGAACGAGCAGAATCTCGACAATGCTCTGAAGATCGATTCATGACTGTATTTGCATCTATTGTCGCGTGTACATTCGTCGTGTGCAAAATCGAAACAAGACTTCTTGCTAGATATGCCTGATTACTCAAATTGTATTCGTCTGAAGATCTAATCAAGAAACTCTGCACTTACGCGTTACGATCAGGCATATCGTGAAGATGCTAATAACATCTGGGGAAAGAAATAGCTGCAAGCCTTACGATGAAGCGAACGAGAGGCAGTGATCGAAAATAGTATCGTAGTTGACAGTGTTTTGTTAGCGAAATAAACTCTTCTAAGATCAGTGTTTTGCTAACGTTGAAAGAGAATGATGAAAGAAGTGATCGATCAGTCTTGTTAGTCGTGATTCTGTTCATGAAACTGCATAAACTACAAGATGTATAACATTTGCATAATTAGTACACGTGTTTTGTGCAGAAATCATCCGTACAAGGCGAAATAAATATAAATCTGCTTCTCGATGTCGATGCTGTTTCTCTCGTTGATCTTCAACCTAGTATATCTTAAAGACTGACTAGATTTTTGAACATGTCTCATTATTGCGCTGCTTGTGACAGACGTTTCAACACATCAATATCTCTGCTGCAGCATCTCGACTTCTCTGCTCACGCTGCTTCTTATGAATGCGATCGCGAGTTCGATAGCCAACTGATCTTGAATCAACATCTCAGTTCTCTCGTTCACGCTTTATCGTACGACTGCGATGATTGTGATCATTCTTTCGATAGTCAAGAGATTCTTGAACAACATTTCAACTCTTCTCTTCACGTTTCAGTGTTTAAGTGCGACGACTGCGATCGCGAGTTTGAAAGTCAACAGAATCTGAATCAGCATCTCAACTCTTTCGCTTACTCTTCATCATACGAGTGTGATAACTGTGATCGCACGTTTGAAAGTCAGCAGGCATTGCGACAGCATCGCGCCTCGTCTGTTCACAATAGACGATATGTTTCGAGCATGCTGTGAGAAAAATAACGTTACATTGCAATGAAAATCAAGTGCTAGATAGGCGAACATTATAATTGAGAGCGGAAAGTTGTAGAATACAGCTCATGACTCGTTGCTGTTTGTCTCGCTTTCTAATTGGTTAAAATCACAGACAAGTTGATGAGATTCATCAAGTATATGAATGATGTGTTATGTTCTAAATTTAATATCACTTCGTATTCAATTTCGAACTGAATTTACAAGATGTATTACATAATCTTTGACAGCAAAGAAACTATTCACTTTCAGATCTATCTTCGCTTGTTGAAGAGAAAGTCTGCGCTATCGACTGTAGTTCCAGAAGATTTTCTTTCACAAAGTTCATGACCTGCTTGAGATACTGCAGATCGACTGCTCTGACGCGATTGCGAGCGTGAGAGATGAAGATGTCGATGTCGACTTCGTGCTGAGCGAGAAAGAGTTGTATATAGAATTGATATAAAAGGCGAGCATCTTGAGTTTGAAATAGAACGAGATAGAAGAGCAGGAAGAGACGAAGATAGGCGTAGAAGGGAAACCTGGGTAGAGATGCAAGATTAGAGAGGGTTTGATAAAGTTTGAGATTGGGGTTGAGATTGAGAGAGAAGGTGAGCGAAGAGTGATTATCAGGAAAAAATGAACCATGTTCAGAATTCAATAAGGTTGAAGCAGGAGATGACGACTCAGTACATGAGTCATGATGTTAGCTGAGTCGAGTCGAAAGTACGAAGCGCTTTGTAGAAGATGAAGATTGGAAGAAGAATGATGACAAATAAGCTGAGAGTTTGTCAGTGAGATTCTACATGTTTATGTAGATAACATGTGACTACGATGAAGATATCACTAGAACTTTGACTTACGAGAGTAGGTTCGAAAGAATGTCAAACATCGTCAATCGCATCAAGTTCGATAAGAAGAATTGATTCGCTTCTTCTTCTTCTCGCTGACAAAGATCGATTTGACTTTGATGTGTGATCAGCTTTTTCACTGCGAATACTGTGAAATAGCTGAAAGTATTCTGCTGAGACACATATCAAGTCACGAAGTCGACGACTTTAAAGTCAGCGCAACAAGTCATATCTGAAGAGATCTGTCATAATTTGAGGAGAAGAACATATTTGAGAGAGAGGACCGTCATATCTGAAGTGAGATGCCTCATTTTGAAAAGGGGGAAGCCGTTATATTTGAAGAAGATAAAGAATCATAAAGATACAACAGAGAATCAAAGATACAGCAAAATCATTCAATCTCTTTCTTGTTAACTCTGTATCGCAGAAAGTCTCAGAAAATTGACTTACAGCATCAATGAATCAGCTGAACATCGATCGCGCGAATGCTCTGTCATATGAATTCTTTCATACTTCACCTTTTCCCCTTCAACAAGATCTCAATGATAAAGATCAGTTCATGAAAGCTTATCCGCTCACTTCTTATTCTACGCTTTACAAGACAAACAAGCGATCATTTTTCGCGTTTGAAACAGATGACAACATAATGCTCACGACGAAATATGAAATCAAGCGAAGAGAAAGAAACTTCGACTCATATCATCACTTCTTCAACGCTTCTTCATCTTCTAGCCTATGTCATTCTTCGCCGACTTCATCTTTGAATGTCTCATCGACGAAACTTAAAAGAATGTTAGAGTCAATATTTAATCAAGTTGATTGATTAGAGATGACATTAGCGATGGTCAAGAATCGAGCGTCGTCAGTCTACTGCGAAGTCATCGAGAAGATATTGCAGACACAAATACATCAGCTTCTAAAGATCGAGATCAAGAATGAGCATGAAAGGAATGAGAATACGAACAAGCACGAGAATGAGAATGAGGACGACGACGAGAATGAGAATGAGAAGTATGTGTATGTGTACAAGAACGATGACGACAACAATAATGACGACGAGAATGAGAATAAGAATGAGAATGAAGACGAGAATGAAGACGAGAATGAAACTGACGACGACGACGAGTACGACAGAGTGTAAAGAGAAGTAAGACAGGCGAGAAGAAACAAGAAAATCAAAGCGAATAATTAGAAGTGGGTTGACAGTAAATGTGCAAGCTACTAAGATCATTAAATGTACAATGATCGTATCTATTTTAGCCTTTGACGTTTGCTTTTGCAGAACTTACAATCGATTTGCATCATCGAGACTTTCAATGTATCTATTGCTGAACATCACAAGCATAACATCAATATTGCAAGATTGGTCTATTCATCTACTGTAATATAGAGCTTAATAGAAGTTTAAATCATCTTTTGAATTAAAGAGGCTTGGGAAACTAGCACAAAGTGTGTAGGGACTTCTCGTGAGTAAGCAAACATGTCGTAAGACACTTTTCGTAAGACACTATATGTCTTGAGACACTATGTCTTGAATCGCTGTGTGTCTTGAGCCACTATATGCCTGAAGACACTTGTCATAAGACATCATACGTCTTGAGACATATGTCACGAGACACTATATGTATTAAGGCACATGTAGAAAGACATTATACGTCTTGAGACATATGTCATGAGACACTATATGTATTAAGAAACATGTAGAAAGATATTATACATCTTGAGACATCATATGTATCAAGACACTTGTAGAAACACACTCCATTACTTAAGATCAATGTATTAGACACTTCTATCTTTTCTCCCTCTTGTACATTTAATGAAGGTCGTACAGGAATGATTTTTGAATCAATACGTATTTCATCTTCGAATACATGTGATCGATTTTCTTTGATTCTATTGTAAATATTACATCATGAGCAATAACAAAAACCCAAGCCCTTGCTACTCAATTCTGTTATCCTGATAAATAGTACGCAATCATCCTATCGCTTCGAAGACTGATATTTCAATTTCAGCAATTTTATTCGATCATTCAAATAATCACGTACAAGACTTCGTAGATCATCTCGCTGCTTATCGATCTCGAATACTAAATCACGATCAGTCTTGATACGCAAAGAGCGAATAGTACTTACTCATCACCAGCATCTTTTTCTTTTCACTCTGCATCTTCTCGCTGAATTCTTGCGCATCCTCAGCGTTCTCTTGCGCGATCTCGATATCCTCTGAATGTCTCATGTTCACCTCTGTTTGTAAAATCTTCTGCAAATCTGCGAATCCTCGATAAACAGTCTCACGTCGATCAAAAGACACTTTGTTCTTTTTCAAATAGATCGAAAAGATTGAGATGAAGAGAATCTACTCTGCATGTCAGTGAAGCAAACGCAAAGCATCGATGAACGTCATCTTATTCAGATTGTCGCCTTTCAAGACATTATTAAGCAGCGGCTTCACTGCGAGAGCAGTCTCTGTTCTTGTAAGTTTCTCATCAGTGAATTCTCAATTTCGCTTCATGCTTATCGATGTGTTGTACTTGTCAAACCACACGAATTCGAAGAGTACTAGCCTTGCGAGTCTTATAATCATGAATCAGCTGTTTCAGATACGACAAGTGTGCAGTCATTCCGAACTCAGCGACTATCAGAAGAACGCTTTCATACTCGCTCACAGAAGCACTAATTTCATGAGACTCACTGAATAGTATCAAACGAGAATCAGTCGCGCCCTCGTTCTCGTCGATCTCGACGTGATACAGAAGTTCCCGTGTCAGTTCTTTACGAGATTCGACGAAAAGATTCAGTCTATTCTGCTTCTCGTGTGCTCAAGAGATCATCACGAAAGAATGACTCTGCACGAAAGATCAGAAGCTGACGAAAGAAATTCATAGATTGATGTATTGCTCAGCTTTGATCTTCAGTGATCGAGAAAGATTGATGCTAATCTTGACAGTGTCATAGGCGTGACTAATGAGAGCTCGGGCGCGATCGTGACGAAACGTCTCGCTTCGTCACAGTACACTGATGCATTGAACAACAGATGTGAAAAGAAACAGCGCAGCAGAGATATAGATGTACATGCGAGAGAAAAGCGACTTGAAGAACAGATGACGCCAGATGAAACAGGCAGAAAGCGCGATCAACGCTTGATGTGTACGAAGAAAGATTTCGTAGAACGATCGACGCAATAGAGAATGCGAGAGTAGTAGAAGAACACACAGCGATGATCCGGCCTGAGTATGATTAGTTAGAAACGACGATGAAAGCAGCAACGAAGACTAACTATCAGTTCAAATAGATGCTCTGATACTTTCAACGAGAAAGTGGTTCGATTGATCACGACGACGAGTACGTGAAAGAGAATGAGCGCGAACGTCATCAATCTCGCCGAACGATGAACGCGTCGATAAGAATTCAAAGAAAAATCGAGAAGATCAGTCAGAAAACTAAGATGAGTGCCTGCAAAGAGCGAAATCATGTTGACGAGCGATAGATTCCCGGCTTGAAGACCAGCTTTAGAGATCGTGAAAACTCGAAAGCTAAGACAGAAGACATTGATTGTGATGTAGATCAGCTGAATCAGAACGTTGATTCGACTTCACGAACTCAAAAGTCGATGACGATTCAGAAAGTACGAGTAAGTAAGATGCTTGAACGTAAGAAGAGAAATCTTTTCCCGAAATTGCACTGTATGAGAAAGAAGATTAACAATAATGAAGACAAAGAAGAAGTCGCTCGCGACAGTAGCGTATATCTGAATGACATTCATGAGAATACGAAGTCGAAGCAGTATTACAGAGAAGAGATGGAAAATCGAAGCGAATCAAAGAAGTGATAAGAAGAAAGACTCGAAGAAAATAAAGCAATGTATCGAGACGTCAAGATTCTTTTAATACGTGAAACTGAGATTGAATAGAACTGATCGTGAGAACAAACGTAGCAAAAGTTGAGAAGAAGAGAGAACATCAAGAGTATTAGAAAAGAAGCAGAAAATGATGATTCATAAGAGCAGAGTCAAATTGTCACCATTTTCGATGATGCGCTATATTTAGAATTCGTTTCGAGAAACGAATTGAATTTCAACTGACACTAAACCGACGCAAAAAGTTCAGAAACTGAGATTTTATAATTTTAGATTGACATGCGAAGATATTTGCGAAACTCTAGAAAGAATCTTCTATACTGGCTTGTGAAGTCTTCACGCGAAGACTTCAGCTCAGTTCATCATTCACTCGAGTCAATTCTTTCGTCAATCACACTGAAGCAGTCGATGCTGAAAATGTTAGATTCTGATTGAAGCGACTAGATTTCAGCTCATCTTCATTAGCTTGTTTATCGAAGAAGCAGACGTCGTCGTCGACAGAAATTCGACGACGTCAAAGTCGAAAGATCAACGATTCAAATTCTCGACATCGATAGCTTCGTTGTCTTTGATGCATTTCTGCATGAGTTTCATCATGATTCTACTGAGCGCTCTCACATCTCTGATACTGATCTCGTCTGACGAAGCGATCTGACAACAGCATTCTTGATTCGCTATCATGTAACGTTAACGAAGTCTTCTGTGAACTGAGATTGAGACCGACTGATTTTGACGTCTTTTTCGACGCTTAAAAGAATGTTCGAGCAACTGAGAGACTCGTGCTTCATTTCCTGAGAGATAAGATAGGCAAGATTCTCAAGTATCTATTGCGATTAGCACATTCTTCGTGACATTTCGTTCGTCAGAGCTATCTGTTCGAGTATGACTGTCAATTCTTGCTCGTCGAGATAGAGAGAAGAAGCAACGATCTGAACAAGAGAGATGTTCATACGCTCGAGAATGACATAGAAGAATTTCTCGAAACTAAAAGATTCTAGAACGGCAACGAAGTTGTCGTGTCGAATGTGATGTAACATGTGAAGCTTCTCGTGAGAGTCTGATCTCGAAAAGCTTTTCACGACGACACGTTTGCGAAGAAATTCTCTTCGAACGGCAACAGTAATGAAACGATCAAGCTTGAGCTGAAAGATCTTTCTGTAGCTTTTTCACGAAGATTCGTTTTTCATTTTCTTATATTCGCGAATTTCAAGCCTTGTATCTACCTCATTTCTCTGCGAAGAGAGAGATCTTTTTCTTTTTGAATCTTTGTTTTTAGAGACTGAGTGATTCTGAAAATGTCGTTCTGATTCTGTGACATTGTCACGAGACTCTGTAGTCAAAGTAGACTGCTCGACTTCTCTCAGATCTCTCATGTTGAACAGAATGTCGCGCTTGAAGAATTGAAAATTCATGCTGAATATTCGTGAGAAATGAGAAAATGTTTGAAAATTTGATGTGATTGTTGAATAGAAAATACAGTCGAGAAGAGAATGAAACGTCGAAAACAATGCGACGTATGAGTAGACTGACAATGTTCAGAAAATTATTTAAAGCACAGAAAGAGAAACAGTTTCTGAAAGAGAATGGCAGCACTTTTTGAAGTCTGTCAGAAACGACGCGCAATACAAAGTACAAGCATTGTCAGATCGCAAGACACTCTAATGTACCTGTCTCTTTTTCATTCTTCATCAAGTAAATTTTCTCGAAATGTGACGAGCTCAAGCGCACGACGAAGAGTCAAGACTCGAAGCGAAAAAAGAGCTCAAGTACAAAGAAACGACTCGCGTCAGGCTCAAGTGACTGCATTTTCGATGAAACGAGTCAGAGAAGCTCGATAGCATGAACGTAGAGAGATTGAAATCGATATTTCGAAAAGAATGTCGTCGACTTGACATACATAATCACATCTGTGCTGTTGTTGATCAGCAACACCTCGATGCTGCTATACTGATTTCAGAAATCTCAGCGAAAGCATTGCTGACTAAATCGAAGAGCGAATATCCGAAGCTAGTTTTTTCGACCGACTATCAGCTGAAATGTCTGCACGGACGACACAGAATTCAGGCAGGAAAAGAAGTTCTTTCTTCAGCGAATAAATGATGAACAGTGAATCTTTATCTCGCAGGTACGATAGAACTCTTCTCAAAATCAACGCTTCTGATCTCTATCTTTTACAGACATCGATCGCGAGCTGAAAACATATCTGATCGAGGAGTATTTCAACGAAGAAAAGCCAGTCGACGACGAGATCTACCGCAAGATACGTCAGTATCACTTTCAACGCAATCTTAGCTTCGAACGACGATGGTGAAATCGTCTGACTGCGCACGAGAAGCGATGTCTGAGACAGCTTTTTCGACATGATGAGCTGATCGCGACTTGCGATGCTCTGTTGAATATCACTGATCTTTGAGAGGGTTGAAGAAATAGCACACTACACACAATTATGATCATTAAATGTGACGAGATGAGCAGATACTCGACGAGTGCTCTGATTTGCTTATTCTTCGATAGAAAAGTCTGTGCTATCTCAAGCATATCAAGAAGGTCTGAAAGACGCTACTTCAGCGAGACAAGAACGCGATGCAAAAGATGAATCAAGTCACAGTGAAAGCTCTGAAGCTGAAAGCATCACGACTATCGACGCTGAATGTCAAAGTTTTACGAGATCAAGTGCTAGAAGGGAAAATATTCGACGCTTTTAGCGAGCAAGAGCGTGTGACAATATGAGGCAGACTGCAAGCCGTCGACGATTTGATTTCTTCTCTGTTTACTTTCTTCAAGAACGTCAAATATCTGAAAGCGTGCGTCAATTGCGTGAAATGATTGATAAGTCTATCTTCTCGGGACATCGTGTTCATCGCGCTGAAAAAGGCGTTTTGCGACGCAAATCAAAGAGCAGATCGAGCTGTCATTCAGATCACGAAATTCAGCTTTACGTGTAGCTCGACAAGCTTGACGAATCGAGTGAATCTGAGCTATCGACAGTTGCATGCCTATGCCATGCGTCACTATCTTCAAATGTCTAGAAAGCTCAAAGAGAAAGAGCTTCTGACGAGACTGATGATCAACACAGATGAAACGATGCTGCGCGACTTTGCTGATCTGACTGATCGATTAGATTTCGAGTTCCTCGAGATTATCGCTCTAAAGCAATGTTCAAAGTCAACGATTGCAAGAGCGAGATTCGAAAGATCGAAGTCTCTGCTAGTCACGAATGATGCCGATGAGATAAAGAAACGAAGATGTGAACTATCACGCGTAGAGAATTATGTAGAGAATGACGAGTTTCTGTTCGTAAATCATCTACACAACGAGAAGAAGAAACAGAGCGAGAAGATTACATTCTTTTTCGTTCGAAAGTTCGTCTACTTTGCATTCTTTGAAAGATCAATACTCTTGACCTTGAATTCGATCTCTCGAGTTTCTAATCGCACAGACGAGAATATGAACAGATCGCAAGACGTACACATATCACAGAAGAGACGAAAGCAAGAGCAGCAGAGACAGAAGCTGAAGAGACAAAAGCAGCAGAGACAGAAGCAAGAGAGACTGAAGCTGAAGAGATTGAAGCTGAAAAGACTGAAGCTGAAAAGACAGAAGCAAGAGCAGAAGAGACAGAAGCTGAAAAGACAAGAGCAAGAGCAGAAGAGGCTGAAGCAGAAGCAGAAGCAGAAAAGACAAAAACAGAAGATACTTAAAAGAGTAGAGCAAGAGAGACAAGAGCAAGAGAGGCAAGAACAAGAGAGATTGAATAAGAAGAGATTAAAGCGAGAAAGACTACGAGAGAAGCAAAAAATGATAGAGCAGGAAAGATTAAAGAAAGAGAGACTGAAGAAAGAAGAGCAAGAAAGAAAGGAGAAAGAGAAGCGAGAAAGACAGAAGCAAGAGAAGCGAGAAAGACAGAAGCAAGAGAAGCGAAAAAGACAGAAGCAAGAGGAACGAGAAAGACTAGAGTATCAAAGTCTAGAGAATCAACAAAGACTACAGAATCAGCAAAGACTCGAACAAAAAGAATTACTCGAGAAAGAAGAACTTGATCAAGAGAAAATGAATCAGCAAACAGAACAAGACGTAAATCGAGGCGAGACTTCAGCAAATCTGCCCTCGACGAAAAAAGCACGAAAGTCTGAGACTCAACTTGAGAAGAGATCAGATAACACAAAGATTCGCATCAACTTTAAATTTCGTGAAGAAGACTTCTGAAAAGATGCGTCATTTCTTATGATCGATTCATTCGATTCATTCGAGATCGAGAGAGTAGCGAAGAAGAAAATAAGAGAAAAGATAAGACTTTTCGATATCGAGCTGCGCATGTTAACTCCACAGAAGTGTTATCAAGCCGTGATGATCGACGAAACTTACACTGTACTCTTAATTCGAGAGTCAGAAATCTACATCGACGACGAGCTACAGATTTCTGCAATGAACGTTCGCATTGACGCCTTATCTCATCAACAACATATGCTGAAGAGAGTTGTCATCAATGATATATCTCAACTGCATCACGTGCGAAAGAAACATCACAGAAGAGTCTTCATATGAAAGAGAATCACTCTGAAAGACACAAGGCCGTTGATGAATTGATGACATACAGAGCTAGAGTAGATTTCACACAGTCGTCATATCAGAATCATCTTGTTTCAAGAAATACTGTTCAAATCAATGTAATGATAAATTCAAAACGCGCAAATCAGAAAAGCGCTCTCGACGATCGCAACAACAGCTAGATAAACGATCGCTATCTTTGAGAGATCATTAAAATCAGTCTCTTCTTCGATCAATAGATTAAACAAGAAACATCATTGACTCACATTTACACTCTCACTTCATTGCGCGTCGTGTATAAGAGGCGTACAAACGTACAAGATCAATCTCGCAAGAAAAAAACACATCGAGTAGAACATAAACATCATTGAGCACTGTCAGATGAAAACCGTTTTCCATCGCGATCTTCAAATATCGCGACTACTTTCTTCGAAATACGATCGTACATCAGATTCTCTCTTCTCTGCCTTCGCCAGCAGCAGAGAGCGATAACGACGAATATATTCACTTGTTCTACTTGCTCTGAGCATTCATAAGAGAATAAGTACGACGACTTGCTGAATCGCAACAAGAATCTCAAGAATCGAGAGCACAAGCTGCAATATCAGAGCGCTAACGAAACTCAGCAGACGTTGAGAATGACGATTCAGAAGAAAGATTCGATTACGACGACGACGAGTGCTATACATTGAATTGTGTAAGATGTCTTTAAACAAAATTGGCAAACTCTCTTTCTGAAGAAGAGATGTCTCACAGCGATCGAGATGAATTGTGGTTCTGCAAGCTTTCGCGTGATAAGATAGATCAATTTTTTACTTGACTGCTATTTGAGACGCAGATCGTCAGTCGATAAATCTGTTCTATGATATTGAAGCGAGTTCTGTTGATGACTTCGTAGCAAGGTTGCTGATAAATTAAAAGAGAAAGCACTCTTGAAATTCGTTAGTACAGCCTCATCTAATACCTGGCTCGATCAAAGGAAAATTCTTCAAGCATCTACTATCTCTCAGAATCCTCTGTACCACGTCTTCATCATCTTATATGTACTTTCACAGGCAGCTTATCTAAGCTGTACTGCAGAGCAGTGGCATGCTGCAACGGCAGAAATCTCATGCTGACTCTGAACTAACGCTTTGTTCAGCAATGTTTGAACAGTCTTCTCGTGCCCTTCATGAGAAGCAGCCTGAAGAGCATTGTCGAAGCGTTCGCTCTGAGCATTAACATCGACTTCTTTGTTCAACAACGTTTGAACAGTCTTCTCGTGCCCTTCATGAGAAGCAGTCTGAAGAGCATTGTCGAAGTGTTCGCTCTGAGCATTAACATCGACTTCTTTGTTCAGAAATGTTTGAACAATCTTCTCGTGCTCTTCATGAGAAGCAGTCTGAAGAGCATTGCCGAAGTGTTCGCTCTGAGCATTAACATCGACTTCTTTGTTCAGCAATGTTAGAACAATCTTCTCGTGTTCTCGATAAGAAGCAGTCTGAAGAGCATTGTCGAAGTATTCATTCTGAGCATTAACATCGATCTCTTTGTTCAGCAATGTTTGAACAGTCTTCTCGTGCCCTCGATAAGAAGCAGTCTGAAGAGCATTGTCGAGATGTTCGCTCTGAGCATTAAAATCGGTCCCTTTGTCCAACAATGTTTGAACAATCTTCTCGTGCCCTTCATAAGAAGCAATCTGAAGAGCATTGTCGAAGTATTCGCTCTGAGCATTAACATCGATCTCTTTGTTCAGCAATGTTAGAACAGTCTTCTCGTGCTCTTCTTCAGAAGCAGTCTGAAGAGCATTGTCGAAGCGTTCGCTCTGAGCATTAACATCGATCTCTTTGTTCAACAACGTTTGAACAGTCTTCTCGTGCCCTCGATAAGAAGCAGTCTGAAGGGCATTGCCGAAGTGTCCGCCCTGAGCATTAACATCGATTTCTTTGTTCAGCAATGTTAGAACAGTCTTCTCGTGCTCTTCATGAGAAGCAGCCTGAAGAGCATTGCCGAGATGTTCGCTCTGAGCATTAACATCGATCTCTTTGTCCAGCAATATTAGAACAGCCTTCTCGTGCTCTTCATGAGAAGCAGCCTGAAGAGCATTGCCGAGGTGTTCGCCCTGAGCATTAACATCGACCCCTTTGTCCAGCAATGATTGAACAGTCTTCTCGTGCTCTTCATGAGAAGCAGCCTGAAGAGCATTGCCGAAGTGTCCGCCCTGAGCATTAACATCGGTCCCTTTGTTCAGCAACGTTTGAACAATCTTCTCGTGCTCTTCATAAGAAGCAGCCTGAAGAGCATTGCCGAAGCGTCCGCTCTGAGCATTAATGTCGACCCCCCAAAATATTAGATTCTTGACTGTGTTTGCTAAACCCTCAAGCGATGCGTAATATAACGCAGCAGTCGGTTTACCTTTTCCGACTGGTTCTTCAACCCATGGCTGTTCTGAGCTGTAAAGTCGATAGCAGTTGGTATACGACCTTTCACAGTGGAAGAAAAGTTCCTCGATAAATCCTTGTAGTACTGCGTCCCCGCCTTCGGTCACGGCAGCATGAATCATCCAGTACCGTGCGCAATATTGTGCCAATGGGAAGTTCTCTCTGATTTTCAGCACCGGAAGCTTTCCGTCCAATTGCAACAAATATGCTAGGCAAATTGTTGCAATTGATGCTTTGGCGCTAATCTCCTGAAACGATGGCGTGAGATCTTTTTCAAGCCGATTTGACGTCAAGTATTCCTTAACTGAGAAGTGCGACAACCGAAGCTCCGTCACCATTGTCTGATTGTATTCGCTGGTTCTTCTGCGTTCAACAGCCACCAAGCTTGAGCAGTACCTCGAGATCTCTTTTGGCTCAGGCATTCTGTTTCTTGGGTCAAATCGAGGGTCGCCTTTAGGGTCCACCGCTATTACTTCAACAACCTCTTCAATTCGAAGAGGGCGCTCGGAGAAGGCTAAGAATTGCAAAATTCTTATTGCCATTTGTTTATGCCTAGAAGGAATAGCATTTAGTATTCGGGCGTAGGTTTCGTCTAATGTATCCGGTAGGGAAGCCAGCGCTTCTTGCAGTTGACGGTAATCAAGGCAGTTCTCCAAGGCATCTACCTGGCAAGCAGCCCACCGGAACCTGTAACATCTTAGTTTTACTATGCTAAAGACAAGTTAAATAATGCAGAATATCTGAACTCTTACATTCCATCGGCTTTTTCCACGAGACTGGTCTCAATCTCCTTTTGGACTTTTGGCCACGATTGCCATCTCCTAAATCCGTCACCTTCTCTGATTCTGTCATAAACGTATCCACGAATATCATCAGTGACAAGCTTGCTCTGTATGCACATCATGTCTTCAATAGGAGCCCATTCGGTTAATGCCGATTCGATGTCTTCTTCTCGACGACTTGTGATAAGGAGATGAGCATTCCTTGGCACGGAAAGTAGGCCTTTCATCCATGATAGCAATCCTCCGATCTCAGTCCCTTTCCTTGTACGGCATTCGTCAAGAGCATCCAGTACAATCCAGACCTCATCAGTCTGCTGTGTCATGAGCAAGAGACTTTTGCACAAGGATTCCGTGGCCGGCTGTCGATCTCCGTTGTCGCAAGAGGAGAAGAGCGAATCTAAATGCTTTCGAGTATCCTCCCGCTTGTGGTAGAGCTGACTGATGAGTGAGCGGATCATGCTATCAAGTGACTGCTTGCTGGTATCGTTGAAGTTAAAGTAGAAGTAGAGGAGGACTCGAGAGTGGGAGATATTTCTGTCGAGATTCTCAATAATGGCGGAGCTGAGAATTGTCTTACCGCACCCGGGGATGCCATAAAGCCATAGGAAGGAATTTGGTCGTGTCTTCCATCGGGTAAAAATATCATGATGGAGGAACCAGAGACCTGAGCCCTGATGGCGTTGCTTTAATGCTTCGTTATAGTTTATTGAGGAATCAGGCGGGGACAGCCACTTTATGACTTTCTGCTGATAATTGTCAAGACGGAACCTGTCAGTTGTTGAGCGGATATTTGACAATTCCTGTGCAACTTCTCAGGCTATTACTAATAGTATTGGCAGAATAAGATGGACATACTAACTACTTTCTATAACATCAGCAGCCTTCGAAGTCTTTTCCAGGTCTTCACTCGGAACAACGCCTAGAAACTCCTTGGCATATCCGGCAGCTGTTGCGGCAGCATATCTTTGCCAGCGATCACTCTTGTGTGAGTCCGCATAGTCGCAAATTCCCCTTATGACAAGACAAGGAAAGTTGTTCATCAGTCCAGCCGCTTCCATCTCGAAGCAGATGCATTCCTCTCCGGTGTGCTGCAATATGAAGTCTCTGGTGGCAGCATCTTTGACCAGTGTATTTCCAGAGGCAATGATACCATAGTGGATCTCTGGTTCGATGGAGTCCCGTTTATCACGTAATATCTCCTGGTGAGAGTCGCAGTTATTACAGCTCAAGCCATCGACATGTTCATATTTTGGTTCGAACAATCGGTCATTTCCTTCTCCTTGATGTACGTAGCTTGGTTTTCCAGGTTTTGATCTGGCCATCTGAGGATTGTTTCTCATCATCTCTTTTAAAAGTTCAGGCACTTTAGACGGTTTACGCTCATGTTGTGCTTTAAGGTTGGCTAATGCTGTAAGAAGAGCCAGTGGTGGCATATTGAGAAAGCCCTTGGGCTCTAGTTTGCCTTCGGTCTTTGCCTTTCTGAGGTCGTACTGGAGAACTCCGCCGTTCTTTCCATCAGGCTGGCAGACGGCAATATCACCCAGGCGAATATCGCGATCACGCTCCGGCCTTGCAATCCCAGCGCCAATACCTACCATAAGCCCAACTCGGATGTGTGGAAAGGAGTGGAGCATAGACATTGCAGTAGTTGCAGCAGACGTTGTGCCATAAACTCCTGCTGCAAGCGACGCTATAACCACGTTGTGCCCTCCAATGCGACCCCATGTGTATGTGTTGTGGTCGGTAGGAAGCTTTTCAAAATCAAGAGGCTTCTTGTGTTCCTCATCAAGCATCGCAGTTGCAGCTGCTAGCTCTAGCGAAAGAGCAGCAATCCATCCGACAGTGTATTGGTCACGGCTTTCCAAGGCCTTTGAAGTAGCCATTCTAGGCAAGCAAAGCGGAAAGAGTGATTGTCAAGTAGCTTTTCGATTTATGACGGAGAGTTTAGCATACATCACTATCAGTCCTCGAGTGTATCACTTAACGTGTCAATAGCGGTCAGATGGCTTGGCTGCAGCACTCACAGAAAAGATAGCGTGAGAAAAGGCGTTCTGAAAGAGAAGATAGTGCCAGAGATAAGAGGCAGTTGGTAGGCTCCATGGTTATATACGAAAAACACATTGCCTAGTCAGTCGGGTTCAGCCTTACCTAGACTTTAGTCATGTGCACAGACTTAAGTACACCTTTCGCTTGGTCCTCTTTGCCTCCTTTTGCAAGCCTCTTGAGTGCACCCATTACGTCTTGGTATCCACTATCTTCCCTTGACTCGAATCTATTGCAGATAGTGATCCCGGTCGCAACGTTCAGTGTCAGGAGAGGCCATCGTTGCAGGATGTTCTTGACGCAGACAGGTGTATAAGCTCAGCGGCTAAAGCTGTTAGGAAAAAATAGCTAGTGAATAAGTTTCTAGATCATGGCCGATCCAATATGATTATTCATCAATAGTCACATAAGGAAGATGGTATTTTTTGCAAGAGCCAATTTAGTATTTGACTATTACCTACACTCGGCATGACCGTTGGAATTTGAGGGAGTTGGTAATCTCCGCCTTATAGGGCTGGTAGGGCTGGGGACCCGCTAGTAGAGTTTTCACCTTTTCCTCCCAGATAGACTCCTATTCAGCTTCAACCTACATACCATATTTACAAAATGCCCCATATGACCTCGTACTCCAACAATGACGAATAGGACAAATCGAACGAACACATTTACTGTCCTGGACCTCTCCATAAGATCCTCTTCTTCATGGAGTTCTCCTAAGCTTTAGGCCAAGTGTATCCAATAGGATTGTTCACCAATAATCACTTAGAAGGTACGCTTCAGGATTTTGCATGACTCGATCGCGTATTTGACTAGAACCCATACCCCGCATGTCGAATAGAACAAATCTGACGAACACAACTGTCTTGAATTTTCTCCATACGACTTCCTTTCTTCATGGAGCTCTCCTAAGCTGTTGAGCCTCGTCCCCCCGATCTCTTCCAACCAAGCTCCAATTTCCTTTCTAATTCTTCGTCTCTCCGATCATTTCTCGTTCTATACGAATTGTCTGGGCTCAGAAAGATTCCATCTCACTCTACGGACTCTACATTGAAAAATCCAGTTGGTTGAAGCATGTTTTTTCGTCTTTTATCTACATCTACTAGAGGCTGATCTGTTAACTTTCCGTTCTCCATACCTGCGCGCCTCTCTCCTTTCTAGATGGTTGTTGTGCCATACAGCAATTATGCCACCATGTTTGCCTCCCCAACAGCCTGAGCTAAAGCTGAACTCTACTGAAAGATATCTTAAGCGAGGGTTTGTATGAGGATCTAACAAAATCCCGATGCCGTTACTTCCATCTGTTCGGCTGGAACGCATGACTTTAACGTCTCGAGTGCTTGTCCCCTTGTTATATAACCGTGAACCATACTGGGGACGAAGATTTAGATGACATTGCGACAGTCCTTGATTCTGAGTGGGAAGAGAATAAACTTGGTGCGTCTCAGCAAACTTAATGTACGTTAATGAAAGCTTACTGGTACGTTCTTGTTGCTTTCGTATCATGGAATCGTACATAATACTCGGGTCATGCCTGCTCAAGAGCCGTTGACGGTGACTTGTGAGCAACCAACAAATGGGTTTGTTGCCCTCTTGCCTCCTTCAATGTTGTCTCCTTTACTTAGTGCTCTTTGTTTGGCTCTGCTTTATTGGCGTGTATACTCAATACCCTTTCCTTGATACCGCTTGATTTCTGGTTACACAAGCGGAAACTAGACGTCACATCCCCTTCCGCCCACACTCGCTCCAACGTACGGTGTGGGCCGGTCACGTATGACAGCGAGGGAGAATGGGGTTCTGTGGCGCCTTCTATAATTTCATCAAGTTGTTACTCAGACCAGGTCCCGCTCGAAAAAGACTCACTCGAGGAAGGGGCCCCGCCTGAGGAAACTCCTCTTCGAGCAATAGCCTTCGCGTATATGGAAGCTACAGAAAAGGACGAAATCCCTCAAGAACGATTCAAATTCATCTATCGCGATGAAGACGATTGGATTGGGATGAAACAATACTCTTTTGATCCATCTCTTTCCTCTTCCGTGGAGCTCATAGCAAAAAAGCACGCAAGTGAGGGACGATATCTAATCGATACAGCTCTTTGATCGTTGTACCCCTCGAAATGCTTTGAAGCTGCTATGACTCATGATTCACACGTCATTCTTGTATTTTCAGCAGGAAGAATTCATATTGACCAACATTTCGCCGCATCTGTTTTCCAATTGAGTGATAATGTCAGATCTTTGAAGAGTAACATAAGAAAGAGAACTATCAATGATAACATCGCCAAGGAAGATCACATACGAAAGAAGCAAATTGTATTAACCTCGAATATTTTATTTACATGCCTTAACATCTTTTGCTATAGTTCATGTTTTAAACAAATCTACTGCTATTAACACAATCTGTGTTTCATCAACCGTATGTGCGTCGGCAAGCGATCGAGTAAAATATGTCTTAAGTATAACATTAACTCAAGAAATGGCTCTATGGCTGCTGTCTAGGATGCCACAACTCGTCGACTGCTTCGAACTCATCGCTCTAAGTATCAGACTTGGACGAAGCGTCTGAGGTGAGACTACGCAGTTTCAACGTTCTCGCAACGTCTTGCCCAAAGATTTGAACCACTCATTCATTCGGAAAGTTTATCGCCATAGCTAAACTTCTAGTCTTCTCATTTTTCATCATTCATTCGCAAGTTCGAAGCTCAATCGACGTCTCAATACTGCATCGATCATATCACCTCTTCTACCTCTCTAACTCGATCGTCAAAGTTTGCGATTGATCGATTTGAGGTCTCTGCTAGTCTCTTCAGATGATTCTCTTCGGCAGCGAGCTTTCCCAAGATCATTCTCTGCACCTTCAGCATGCATTCTTTCATGTCTAGTGCTTTCGAGAGTTCCGGGTTCAAGGCGAATAATTCGTTGAGTCGTTCGCGATGCTTCGCTCAATTTTGACTGCGAAGCTCCCCCTTTTGAATTTCCTCATCTTGAGTGATCAGTCATTTTCTTCGAGGTCGATCCGACTTTTCGTGTTCTGTCGTGAGTCTCGATTCTTCACTTGCGTTGAACTCAAGGTTCGAGCGCAACGAGCGATCTGAGTATGATGAATGTGATTGCGACGTGCTGATGAATCCCGTCATGTCGAACTTGAAGAAGCAACTCGCGAAGTAGATCAATGCAGCTTTAAATCTAATTGCGTCTCTTCTCGACAATACAGCAGTTCGGATCGATTCGTTTCTTATTTATCTTCATCGATGATTCGACTTTTCATTCTTGCTCTTGCTCGACATTCACTTCTGACTCTGACATTCACTTCTGACTCTAGCATCTACTTGTAGATATAGATATCGCTGCCTACTAGCTCAAGTCTATTGAGTAAATTGCTCTCATTCTCTAGGCTTATAATAAGTAATGACGACTATATACTCTGCACAAAGACAATATACAATCTTTACGGAAACGCAGTGTGTTTAGCATAATTTTATAGTATCAATTCGACATTTTCATAGAGTTCTTCACATAGAACTCTTCTAGAAGCTAGATCAGATTGATAATGATCGAAGGAACAGAATTCTATCTAGCTAAACACAACGCAAAATCAAGAATCAGTGCATGTTCATTTCAGCTTGCTATCATACATCATTACAAAAAGACAGCCTTTTAGCGAGACATTTGATCCTAGGCGCGCTATTCACTCGAAGCACAAGACACACAAACAAAGTTGAAGCTTCCTCGATACTAGTATTCTGCTGGCTTGCTGCTCATATCTCGCATCCGCCTAATAATGTCACAAGCGAATACAGTCAGCTTCTTCTTCGTTAGAATTGTTATGACAGTCAGCAGCTGTTTTCACTCGATAGTTCATCATGTATTCTTCGCAGCTTCAAGCCTGAGTTTGATCGTCATCTTGATCTAAGTGACTCAAATTCAGCTGTTCTTGTTTCTCTAATGAACGAGACATCTGAATGAATTTGAAATTCTCTATATTGTTTCAATTGCTATCTTTCTCGAACCTCACATTCTGCGAATAAAGAAGAGTTTCATCGAGCTGATCGTCTTTGCAGTCGAGTTTCGTGAAAACAGTCAAGATAAGCGTCGAACGAGTGTAGATCAAAGAGCCTTTATTGATTGTCTGCATCATGATCAAAAAAAGCGGGTTTGAACGCTAGTTCAGATATACTTACATCAACATCAGATGCTTGATTGTCTCTCACCTGAAGAGCAGCAGGCTTATGAACACTTTGAAGTGTCGATACAGCATCGACAAGTGCACTGACTAGATAGTAACAGAATAGAGAGGCGAAACAAGCCTTCAAGACGCTGATAGATATCATGTTGATTTATCAGATGAGATGTGAACGTATGACACTTTGCAAAATCAATAGATTAAAAGAATTTGACTCGAGAAGGGTTTTTATCGTGACAATATTCGATCACATTCAAGTCCGACTTCTATTGTATTCGATTCTGAAGCTTATGTAGAATTTTCATGAACATTCAGAAAAGACTTTCTGTGAGACATCAAAAAAGAGGCTTCTCTTCTACAGAGTTCAGAAGAATGCCCGATTATTATATTCAGAAAGATTCGCGGAAAAGTGTTTCTTTAAGCAGCTATAAATGAGCTTTCAAGTCATCATTTTCAGTTCGCTGCTGATTTCTCGTCAGACATTGTGTTTAGATCAGACATATTCGATTATGATGTCACAACAGGCAACACACGAATCGAAAGTGAGGCACAAAGTCAATCGTCATCGATGGTAGAAGAACAGCGACGAGAAGTAATTCACGGCGAAGTCTCAAAGGCCGCAACGTCAAAGACTACATTTCTGAGAATCGAAACAATCAGAAACAATCGACATGTCATCTTTCAAGATTCTCGAGTAAAGCGACGACTGTCATCAATACATTCTGCATTTCGTCGACGATCAATTTCCGGCAAGGCGAGTGATGTTGCTGCTCTAAACGATCAGATCGCAAGGAATGGGAAGATTACATTCACTTACGAGCAGCTATCTCATCGACTTCAGATATCGAAGCAAAATCATTCTGCTTCTTCAGCGAAGCGCGTGATAGAACTTACAAGAACGAATGACTATTTACTGCAAGAGCTGACTTATCACAAAGATACTCGAGCAGCTGATATGAAATTTCACGAGACAGTAGCTGATTTGCATGTGAAATTGAACGATGCGTTGAAGGAAAGATTTCAAAAGCGAGCAGACGCAGAGTCTACTTTACTAAGCTATTGAGATATTGATTTTGATGATGAAAATGTTGAGAATATCGTTTTCTAATAGCTTTCATCTTTATTTCATTTCGTAGAAACGAGCGAGTTCAGCGCTGAAGAAAGACTCGATCTTGCTGAAGTATCTGATCTTCGTTACGAGATACATAGTAGATCAAGAGCGTTGAGTCGCGAGTTTATTGAGCTAGTCTTCATTGTTCACTATCAATTCTAAATTGTCAGAACTGATCATAGTCTAGCAGTAAGCGAACTATATAGCTATTCGTAGATGAAACATTAGCTGAAACGTGATAAAAGAGTTCTTTCTCAGGCACAGCTTTCTTTAAGCATTCGAAAGTGAATCGCATGACATTCATTTTTGTTTCGCGATTCTGATGACTGAGCTTTTCGATAAGAATTGCGACATTGTTCTGCAATTAGAGGCATTCAGAAAAAAGGCGGCATTCATTCACTGCTTTCGAGAATCCGTTTATTTTTCAAGGGTATATATTGTCATTGTGACTTCAAAAAAGAACGATCAAAGCATCTCTCTATATCTTCATGACAAAAGTTAGAACTCAGCGACACATTGATCGAGAGAAAGTCAGAAAGCGAACAAAAAGTCTCTTCAAAAAGATGAACGAGTTGACACAGATAACGAACGCAAAGATCTACTTCGTCATGAATCGCAATGAAAGATTTCAAATCTACAAATCGACTGATCAACTTGAGTGATCGTCGTCGAAACAAGAAATGATAAATCGCTCAATCGCAAAGGTCCGCGCACTGTTTAATTCTATGATTCTAGAAGAAGCATTATTTCATCTCAAGATATAAAGGCTCGACGAACTTTGAGTCTGCGAATGGCGAAGCAAGAAATCAGAGAAACACTGAAGAAATCAACGACGGACATCTGACGAAGCTCAAGCTTGAAGATGACGATGATTTCATTGATTATCAGCGACGCATTTTCTCTGTTTTCAAGCCTTCAGTTCTGTCGAGATCATCAGCTGAATGAATGTATTTCTCGTCTCGACTTTCATCTTAGATGATGTGCAGATCAAACATCTATCTGTCATAAAGACTCAGATTGCAATCGTCTCATCTGAATTCTGAAAGTTCTTTGTGAAATAGCTCTATCTCGATTCTCATTCAATTCGACTTATACTCGACTAACAAAATGTGAACTGTCTTCTTCGTGCCTCGTATCATATGAAACACATATTGCTGTTCAAGACTAGTGCTACTCGTATATTTGACGTCGCACTGTGTGACAATGCTCAAGATTCTTCGATCACACTTCAGAAAATAATGCGGTAAAGTGAGATCAGATCTCTGCAAAGTCTTCGGCAAGAAGTTGTTGAAGCAGAGACATCACATTCTGAAACTCCTGAATGAAGCGACGAGAAGCAAAAACGAGAATCATCGTCAGAATGCATGATTAGTGATTGAAGTTGAGATTCTGAATTAGATTTCACAATTGAGAAGCACTCTAGATCTTTCAACGTCGTTTTTACGTATTCACTAGCGCACTCTTGTATGATGTGCATTTACATGCTTAGTTGACTTGCGTCTGTGCCTTAAACAGAATTCTAGTTGCGCGAGAATGATTGACAGCGACAGAAGCTCAAAGTTGAGATCGGACTGTCTGATTGAATGACTGTCAGCATTTGCAGTGTCTCAAATAGAAACGCGCACGATCTTCTTCATCAGAACGCGCTCTGCGTTCACATGTTCTAGATGCTGTCAAAAATGAACTTCTTGATTTGAAATACGTGTTTTGACTTCGACTGCGTCTCTCTTCTTCTCAACAGTGTAGCACAACATCATTTCTGAATGCTCGCTACTCGTTTCTTACTAAATCTCACTTTCATTGTCTTTGAGATTTCTGCTTTCAATAAATGAAAGTCAAATTACATTCTTCTACTTGACATCAAATCCTCTCATATGTCAATCTCAGTCAATTCTCTCTTTTGTCATCGTGTCTTTCTTCGAAGTTCTCTGATCATCGCGTCAGCATCGTTGCAGAAAGCATCTGCAATCTTCTGTGAGTCATCAGATTCTTTCTGAACAGAATATGCCTAGTTTTCTTCGAGTGCGTTTGAAGCAGCTCAGAAACAAGCTTTCTCGAACGGTTGAAATGAAAAGACTTCGCGGCAGAATCTTCAAGGATGATGCTGATATTATATTGCGATCAACAGCCTGAGAAAGCAACTTCGAGATCTTTACACTCAGTATCAACATTTGTGCGCAGTCTACAATCAGGCTCGAGAAGACGTGAATACTCAGATTCGACGATTCAAATCTATTGATTCAGCTCTCAATATGAAAAGAAATGCGCAGGTGAAAAAGGAAACTCGATATGAAGCAGACAAACAGCAAATGATCATCATTGTCAAATTCATCGATATTCTTCACGCTTCGCGAGTTCTCGATGAGAACGTAAGGGTCTGGCTCAAGGCAGAAGCACTGAAGCTTAATCTCTTAATCGCGATGAAGATTGTCGATGCTTCAGTTATGTGATAGACGATTGATAGGCATAGAGTGAATAATATAGCATACTGGAAGATCGCGATTGTTAGAACACATCGTATGCATAAAGTAATCACGATCACAGATTAATGAAGCTCATTCTGCTTTGATTTGATCTATCTATATTACAAAATCCCTATGACATAGTAGTAGGTAATAAGCAAAGAGATCATGCTTCTAGATACTTTCTTCATCGTAGCTCGATCAGAAAATGAAGCTTCTGACGATCGTATCTCAGGACTTGAAACATCGATTGCTCAGATACTGTTGTTCGTTGATCATATACTCAAAGAAGAAATCGCGATGAGCACTGAAGCGACCGATTCATTTTCAGTTCACGACAGATCGAATGTTCGCGAAGCGCTCGTAGAAATTGTCTGCGCAATTCTCGCTGTAGCGCTGTCGTTGACTGAGTGACGATTTGAAGAATTTAAGCTGAAGATTTCTCTGTCTTTGTCACGAAGCGCACAGTTCTGCTGTGATGATGAGCGATAAAACCATGCTGAATTATTCGTTGTTATCAAGTAAGAAATCATCAATCTGAAGAAATTGACAGCGCTTAACAAGTCGTCTGCTTGACAGAGTTGATCTAAAGAGATCTGAGCTATATGATTTCTGAGATTCACTGAAGTGAACAAGATGATATCGTCGACGAAAGCATTCAATTGGTTCGAAGTAAACACAGTCTTCATGTCAGTGTCAACGACGATGTGATGAATCGATGAATTTGAAGACATAGCTTCTGAACTAGATTCTAGTGTTGTTGTTTGCATGCTGACGTTGAAACTTGTTGAGTTTCAGCTCACGTTCAACTCAAACGACAACATCTCAAGCGCGCTATCGACATGATTGCTAAGTAGAATATTAGGTGACTCGACTTGCATGCTATTCACTTACATTTCAGCGATCAACGTCGTCAACAATGTCAATGATTTGAGCTCGTTCATGACTTCTTTTGCAAGTTAAGATATTGATGTTGTCAAAGTTGACAACATTGAGAAAGAGACTTCTGACTGTTGTCAAATGAAAAGATAGAAACCCTCAAAAATGAAATTTCGAAGAGTCTCGATTTGTGAATGTTCAGAGTGCATCTTTTGCAAGATTCTGTTCGCAGTCAGAAAAGCTCACAGAACGACGCAAGAACTGATGATCATGAGAGTCTGAGTTGACTTATCGATGATTTATAAAAGAGCACATTTTCAAATCAATGATTCAAAAAAACACAACATTATACAAACAAAATTTTCAGAAACAGATCGATTGATTCGATTCTTGAATACATTTACTCGAGCAACATTATTATCTCAAAAGACAAGCAATACTGCTCTTTCGTACAAGAACTGATTTGAAAAGAGAAAAGAGAAAAAAGAAATATTCTTTCGATTGAATAATGATCGATTTCGAAACGAAAATTTCATCGATCGTAGAAGTCGAAGAAAAGACGCTGAGTTCGAATCTCAAGCGAATTGTAATCGACGAAGCGCGTAAACAGGCAGAGCAAGCAAAGACGTCTCACAGCCTTTCAACATCAGAGAGCACGTCGAACTTAGACACTGCTCGTCTTGAAGATGACAAAGCACGTCGACAGGCAGAGCAAGCAAAGACGTCTCACAGTCTTTCAACATCAGAGAGCACGTCGAGCTCAGACACTGCTCGCCTTGAAGCTGACAAAGCACGTCGACAGACAAAAGCGACAAAATCATTCTTCGACGAGATAAACTTGAAGAAGACATTGAATCAAGACACTGCTCATATCAAAGCGAACAAAGAAAAAGATCGAGCAGAAGAGTCTTTCGAAACAGCTTCTTCAGAATCATTCAAAACCTTCATCGATAAACTCGAAGAGTTTGTCGAGAACGCTCATGAAGATGAAGATCAAAATGACGAATCTGATCGCATGAAAATTGAGCAGAGCGAAGCTTCAAAGCCAGATGATCTTCGTCAGCAGATATATGAAAAAGTCACATCGTATTTGAGAAAGCTCATGAAGAATTTCAAGAACGCTGAAGCGACATCAGAATTGAATAAATTGAACAAGCAGATAAAGAAGCAGAATCTCAAAGACAAGCTCTCAAAGAAAGATCTAGAGAACTTTCTCATTCAGATCTTCACATTCGCCGTCAACTTCGAATTGACGAAAGATTATCGCGAATCTGTAGTCAAGAACTCAGCTGACGATATAGCGAGAGAAAAAATAAACAACATCAACAACATTTTGAATCAGTTGAATGAGCGACATGAGTATCTCAGAATCTGACTTATACATCTTGTATCTCGATCAGGCACTGATGAAGCAGACTTCGCAGTAGCAGAGTCATTCAGAGCAGCAGAGTCATTCGAAGCAGCAGAGTCATTCGAAGCGGCAGAGTCATTCGAAACAGCAGAGCTCAAAGTCGTCGATCAAGCTGATCAGACTTTCATCAAAGATGATGTGAAGATCAAAGTCAGCGTTGAGATACTCGATGAATCAGACGACTTAACGTCTCTCGAAAAAGTCGTGATTGTTCGAAAAGCTGAGTTTGAGTCGCGAATCATCGTGAATCGTGAAACAGATGTGAATTCGTATTTTGAGATACACTCTGAGATCGACTTTGAAAAAGAAGTCGTCAAAGAGTGACTGAAAGATGAAACGTACGAAAGCGAAGATCTGTCAAAGGACGCAAAGGTCAATCAGATGCAAATTCATGAGCGAGTCAAAGTCAAGAAAACAGATAGTAAGCGAATTAACAAAATTGCACGTATTCAAAGTGAAATTCAATACTACTTAATCAAAGTTCTGAATACAGATTACATAAACATCAGGTCGACGCTCTCTGAAATGAAAGAACTCAGCTCTGTCAAACTCAAACGTATCGATGCATAATTGAATCGTCAAAACGAGCAGTTGCTCGCGAAACTTGATCAGTGTCGTGAGAAGAATGAGCATTCGGACATCGAGGAGCAGCTGACGAATGATGATATCGAAAAGATGTCGTGACTGTCGCCGAACGCGATTTTCAAGACTAAGAAGAAGAAGAAAAAGAAGAAAAAGAATGAAGATGTGAGAAATATAGTTTCTCAGAGAACAGACCTGAAGCGCAGTTCAAAGCCGAAGATCGCTTCACGCACGTCGAAGACGTCTTGAATTTTCAAATATTTCATCATTCGAGCATTATAGCATGTTGTGAAAAAAGATGAGCGAACGGCAGCAAAGATGAAGACGCGAGGATTTCTTGAAATTTGATTTTCTTCAGTCAGTCTTTATCAAGTTATAGTAGAGTTAGAACAAGAACAATAATAGATCATTGAGATGAAAAGCTTTCATACACATATTTTCGTGATCAACTGTTGTATCTTCTTTAGCGACAAGTGAAATCACATAGAATGCTTATGTAATATCTCTCTGTTTCGTCTAGCCTTGACATAAGACTAGCGCTGACTTATTTGATTTTCGTATTCAAAATTGAGTATACTCTCTCTACAATCGTTTATTGCAATCAAGATTCTTGCTCATGAATTCTCAAACATCAATCTTGAAACATTGTTTTGATGAACTCAAGAGCGAACGACGTCAATTCAAGAGCAGGGATTGCTTATATGTCGAAGTCAGATCTGAGTCGAAAGATCTCACATCTCGATCACACACGATCAGATCGAGGTATACATCTACAGTATCTGAGCAACAGAGACATAAGAGAAAGAGTTCTTATGTCAATCAGCAACACGATGCAAAGCGAGCTCGTCGTGCCGTCGCACAATCAACGCACTTGATCACGACAGCGCTTCAGAGTATTCAAGACGAACAGAAGAAATTCGATGATAGCAACGACTTCGAGAAAAGTTGAGGGAATTTTTCTTTAGATGCAATGCTGACTAGAAACAGTGATTCTATGTCATGAGCTGTAAAAATGAGGCACGATTCGTGTCGAGTTATTTCGACAGGAAACGAAAAGAAAGCGTCAGTCTTCTATTCTCAAAACTCAAGTCTGTCATCGCTTACGATGTTGATTTCGAAGACATATTGAAGACGCATCGCGTTATAAAGACAGATGACGAAGAGCTCAAGAACTGAAGAGAGCTTCAATCATTGATGAGAAGAAAACGCGTATCTGCATCGCCTGAGAATCATGAAATCAAGAGTATCCGAGTAACTGTACGACGCAGCTCAAACGAGAATAGCGTTTCTTTCAGTGTGTTTTCAAGAATTTTTCCCGTGAGCAGAGTGAACATCTGTCACACGCTGAAGAAGCACTGAAATCATCAATGAACACATTGAATATCTTCTTATGCAAATCACAATTCTAAAATTGCATCTTCACAGTCAGACTATGTCATTGAATATCATATCAAACTCTTTCTCGATGAAGTCATTTGAAGACTACAAGAACTCGCAAGCTCTAGCAAGAATAAACTCTCGTTTCTCGTATTCTTCGTCGAGCTGAAAGAGACATCGAGCGCAATGAACGTTGCAAAATTACAAAATCTGCACAACGAAGCGAGTGCGATCTACAACATGTTAAGATTGCATCAGACGATAGATGAGAATAATGATTTCTACGATAGAGTCTGAATGCTATCGCTTGATATCAACGACGAGATGTGAAGACTTCGATGTCATTGAGTTTCTAAGAATGATCATGAATGTGATATCTATTACTCAAAGATTCTTAGATGTTGAACAATCGAAGATTCGAGAGTGACTATTGTCTCGGAAGCAAGAGCTTCAATGAGAAATGTTGTGAATCGAATGCGCGATGTATTATTCAAAGATTTATACGCTGCGATGAACATCTACGAGAAAACTTTCAATTCTCAGCTCTTGAATTTCAAGTTCTATCAGATCAGCTACGACACACGATCTAAATCAGAGAATGACAGCGTTCTTCTGACATCTGATCACTTCTTTGTCGATGAAACGCAGTCTATTGAGTTTGATGCACAGCTCAATACTGCTTTGAGATCTCAAGAGATTCTCGAAATCGACACTGAATCTGTACATGAATTCATTGAATCAGCACGAGTTGATATCTCGATATCAACTCAACAGTCGAGTCTCTTCAACGTCAAGAACGATAAAGAAGAACTTAGAAAGAAAGAGTGAAAACTAGACAATCTCGCGAGAAGCTAGCGATAGCATACGCACGTTGATAGCATTTAGTATAAACACTTAGTTGCACGAACATTTAATATTTGAATATTTCGCTAGACGATCATACACAACGGACGAAGCTGTAAAGAATGTGCATGATGATCTTGCAATTCCATAATTATTATACATTAGATCTATTGTCTTCGATTTGTCAGCTATTCATCTCGACGTTCAAACAGATTATATAGCGAAATGTCATCTTGAAACAACAGTAATACTCAGTTTCATCATGCCGACTAGATTGATTCTTCTGAGATCATCAATAGAGACTCGACAGACTGCGGCTCAAGTCGAGACTTCTTGCACGTTTGTGATTTCTGATGATCATCAAGCGTTGATCTCTTCAGACTAATATTCGAAATACATGATTTACAAGATCGATTCAGCAAGTTTCTATGAAAAGTCGTCTCAAACGAGACGTCGAGCTTTTGCTGATTTTCAAACCACTGCATTGCCTGAGAAAACGCACTAATCTTTCGTCGCTCTTGCGTAACGCTTTTGACGTAAATGATCACAAGTTCGATCGAATGACGAATCAAAAAGTCAATCTTCTTCTGATATCGATGACATAACAGACACAAATCTAGATTATCTTCATAATGTCTCAAAGTTTCGACGTCAGTGATAAATTCTAAGTTGAATATATCACATCTTGCTAGTAGCTTGATGATCGAATTTTCTGAAAGGCGATATCGTATCGTATCACGACAGTGATATTGATCTTCTCGAAGACGTTCCGGAACGCTTGTCAGCTCGAAATAGAATGCGAAGATGAGCAACGCGTAAAGTGTCTTTGCACAATCTCGATACATCTGTGATACGTGAACACTTTCTCGCAGCTCATTCATGCGATCAATGTTGTCAATCGTCGACTCGTCGCTGAATAAGACGAAATTCAGCCGAATGAAGTCTTCTCGCTTTCTCTCATTCACGAAGTTCATGAGTTCATCTCAAATTTTTTGCCCATTGAAGAAAGACATGTAAGATCGTCAAAGTCGAGGTAAATAGTCGTCGAGAATCACGTGGCGAAAGTCAATAGTTCTGAGAGATGTCGAGATCTTCTGAGCATCTGTGTCAAGAGACACAACGACATCCGAGATCAAAAGAGAAGAATCGTTGCGTAGACGTTTCGACAACGCAATTCTGACAGAGTTGTTGTGTTCGCTCATTTCATCATTCTGAACCGGTTCGAATGTCTTGATTTGTGCTGATCGATACAAACTGTTTCACGTCAGTCGTGTTTCGTCGTACAACTACGTCAATGTACTCACACAGATGCAGTCGAAGTAGCTCAATCACTGAAAAATCAGTTTCTAAGCTTCTGCAAAGACGAGACACTCACGCTTCTCATATGCATGATTCATTCTCAACTTTCTTCGAACGAACGTGCGTATACTCTAATCTTTTGTTCAGTCTTTTGCCTTCGAGCACAACACTCAATCTTATCGCATTCTTCTTTTCTTGCGTCAGATTTGTTGTAATTGATGAAAATCATCGAAGAGACATTATCAATCGTAGCGACAATGATATCGACTTTGATGACAAGAATTCTCGATTGATAGTCAAACATGCGATCGTCAATTCTCAAGTACTTCTTCAAACAGTCTTCGAGAGCGTTCGCATCATAATGATCGTTTCTATATCAATTCTTCAAGAAGAGACGAAGACGTTTAATGAAATTCGTTCGCTCTTGAGATTGTTCAAAAAGTTTTCGCGCCAATGCATCGAAAACGTGAACACATTGAGAAATTGACATGTCACGTAGAAACAAGATACAGACAATGAGATCTTCTGTTTCATGTTTAAGCCTGACAATTCGTGAGATCTGAACGTGAAGCTTATCAACGCTAGTGCCGAACGCAATATCAAAAAAGTCTTGAATTTGTAACTCACTTTCTATCATATTCTGAATGATTGTCATGATGTCTAGTGAAATAACATCATGCGTGCCTTCTTCATCGATAGTCAACATTCGTTCGTCAGCGAAGAAAGGTTTGAGTCTCACGATGCGATTCCCAGAACGACATAGAAGACAAGTCTCAATATGATATTGACAATTCATAATGAGCATCTCATTCTCGTAGATTCGTACACACACATTACATATGACATGTTCACAGAAGAGTGTGTTCTCTGACTTTCGACGAAGACATCAAAGACAGATGCTGTTGCTCTGAAGTAGCAGTCATGATATGTCAAGATCGCTCACATTCTCTCGATGCACTTGTGTCGCGAGCTTGCTCAACGTCATATTCACAAAGTACGCGATCAGATGTCTTTTGATACTTTGCTTCTGATTCTCGACTCGCTTCACGATCTCTTTTTTCGCATATGATCGCTCTTTGAATGAGCCAACGAGTGATCTAAGGCACGAGAAATGATAGATGACATCGTATATCATCTTCAAATCAAAGTCTGAGTTCTGAATCAGCTCGTAATTTGTAGAATGTCAGTGCAGCACTCACGATGCATATTGAAAGAATAGACGTTCAGCACAATACTAGAAGCGATGAAACTTGTCATGATGTCGTTCGAAAGATCACGATACATTTCAAATCGTAAGAACGAAGTTAAATGATCGAAGTGATTCGAATCAACTTTGTTATCTAGTCGACTTGTCGTAACGAAGTTAAAAGATCGAAGAGCAGAGACTGCTGTCTGCGATACGGCAATTTGAAAGAATTTGTTCAGATGCACGGCCGAGTAGAGACATCGACAGCGCAATCGAACGTTTCGCATCTCATTCATCTGCCTTCAAAGTAGCTTCTTCAATCGTCGAAAACGTGTCAACGAGAATATTTGCTCGTCTGTCAGATGTAGAATCTTGATGAAAGAGTAGAAATTTTTTAGAATCTTCTGATTCAGACTGAACTGCACATCTTGCATTTCAAGTAGATCAAGTGTAGAACTAGCGCTCGTCTCGTCATCGCGTTTGACGATCACAACACTCGATCGAACTTGCTCGAAGAAACTCGATTCTACTTCGACAATGATTCAAATTTTCAGGCGATTCACGACACTTTTGAAGTTGAGGAAGTCGTCGGCGAAAATGCACAGTACGTCGCTGAAGGAACAGAATATTCGCGCATGCAGAATGTCATAAACATCGAGCACGATCGTGACATTCGCTCATCGAACAGAGAAAGACTCGATTTCGTGACAGAATGCGTTCGAGACTGATATAATCGTCGCAGACGAATCACTTTCGACAAAGAGCATCGAATGATCGAAGTAGAGACTTGTGTTATCGACTCGCAGAGTGACAATGTCTTCATTACGCTCTTTATTGACGTGATTTGGAAAAAGCTCTCGAAGAGCTAGATTTTTGACTTTTCGACCTATAAACAGTAGAACAGAGAATTGCTGAGTTGTCGAATTAGTCAGCTTCCTCACGATTCTAGCCAAGCGACCTGTATTGATCAACGCGATCTCTTTTTCACTCGTCACGTGTAGTCACTCTGAATGCTTGCAGATGATCATGTTGATTATGCTTACAAAACGACGATTGTACAACATAGAGAGATAGAGATCACGACAGATCTTATATGTTTCTATGATTATTCAAAAGTTGACTTCTCTCAGACATTCTTTTCTGACAGTCTGCAGAACGATCTCTCATTCGATAGTTTGATGATTACTGAGCATGAGCACTCGATCTTAGTTTCAGATACAAATGACAGAAAGTGATCGAGTCTTTGTCTTCGACATGATCATGTTCATCTTACGTGATCTAGTGAGAAAAAGAAGCTGTCGATCTTCTCAATTACGTTCATTCATGAGATCTGAATCATGCCTCTTAAAGCAATATATTTTGAAGGTACAGCATCGTATTCAGCGAGTAACACATCTATGAAAAAGACAAACGAGTCAAAAGTCAATCTTCGCAGCAGATAACTAAAATCAAACAAAGGTTTTTCGTGAGCGCAACAGCGACATTGCAAACAACATTTGCTCTTCTTCTCATTCAAGTCGTCTTCTCTTTTCTTGTGTCGTGAATACTGGCTGCAATTTGACTGTCTCTGTGTTGATTTTCTCGTCGCTGTCAGAGAAAGACGTTTCTGACATACTCTGTGATTGAATCTTAAACTTCTTCGACAGATTATCAAGAACGAGTTGCTTGTGCTGCAGCTCGTTGATCGTGCGCTGTAGCTCGTTTCGCAGACTTTTCACTTCTGACTTTGTACTCTCTCATTCGTGAAAAAGAGTATCAAGATCTATATTGTTCGAAAGATCAATGCTCAAATCTTCTTCGTTCGAAAGCTCAAGCTTGTTGAGAATGTCGGTCAATGTCTGAACGATAGCTCGTTCATGCTCAAGGCATCTCTCTGTCGCTTCACAGCGAGCCGATTCGTGTTGCAGCGACTGAATCGCAAGAGCGTAATTTCTTCTTTCTTCTTCGAAAGCCGCTTGTTGAATGTCAAGCTGTCTCTGAAGATCGACTGCGACTTGTTTCGACGACTCTACAAATTTGACATATTCTTCTCGTTCATGACTTAGGATTCGAATACGAAGCTCGTTGAGCTGATTGACGTGATCGACTCGGAACAACTGATCATTCAGAATGTCGTGCTGACTCTGAAGAATGTTGATCTTTCGATGAAGATTCTGGTTTGAAAATCATTCAATATCACACGTCGTGCAGATAGATGAATTCATCTGTCACTAATGTCAGCTTCACGACTTCTGAAAGAAGTGAAAAGCGTTTATCATTCGAAACGCCTGATGTTCGAAGCTCACTGCATGATCTTGCGATGTCATGTCTGCGATGATTGAACTTTGTTCAAGAAAGTATAGATGAAGAATTGACGGATTGCTGAGCTCTATGATCTTTTCAATGAAAGCAGTTACGTCAAGATATACTTCGAAAGACGCAGCGTGTAATGAATGCTTTAAATTCTTTGCGGCACGTTCTGAGTCTAATGTCTACAGGGGCGAAGTCAGAACTAGTCATCTCAATCGTGATAATGTGTTGACTAATTCTAGTTTGTGATGCTTTTAGAAGCATCAGAGATTTAGATCGAACTTTCAAGAGCATCGAGATTTGAATAGCGCTGAATGACTGATAGAAATACGAAGCATGAGTGAGACGTAGATCTAGAAATACGATTCGTGTGAGGTAAGCATTTCTGATGGAAGAATTCTGAGTGTTAGAGCTAACGCACATAATCACACACGTGGTGCAATGTAGAATTGACGCACGTCAGGCGTCTGTAAAGTCCGGTCCGCACGAACTCTTCATGCGCTCACAGCCAGTCGAACAAGGCTCAGCCGCAATCTCTCATTCGTTATCTCTCATCATTCAAATATTGCTGCTTCGGACAAGCTGATAAGAAAGTCGACCTCAATGAAGCAGTTTCTCATAATTTTTCTTTTCGTTTCTTGAGATGACTTTCATCAAGCAAGAACCTTTGTCTGAAGAGCAGTGAAATCAATTCATCAAGAACTTTGAAAACGAATTCGACGCATACTTTCTCAGCTACGAGAACATCACATTGAATCAAGACGAGTCGTCCGCAAACAACACAGCTAACTCGAGCTTTGACGAAGTGATCAATCAAGCGACAGAGAATGTGAAAAGCGAATCAGTTGATTCAAATGTGAATTGAACAATCATGAATTCAGCCAATCAGGCGTTTGAGATATCGAAAGATAATGTACCTGATATAAATCTTGATCCCGGCCAAATATCGTTAAGACTCGATGAAATTAAAGCACTGTATGAGCACTGTATCTTCTTTAGATGATAATTGCTTACAATATGACAGGCTAGAAGAAAATTCAAGGTATATCGAGTTCAAAAATCTACAGAAAAACGAAAGTTGATCTTCGCGAAAGACAGATTAACGGCCTTCGCCAGCATCTGACTGCACTTCATTCATTCTTTCAGAGAATGAGAGCGACCTTGAAGATGTTAACACAACACGTCAACTCTCAATGAGAGATCAAGACGCTCATCATTTCGATCAACATGCAACACGGCAAAAGCTTCGATCGTGACTGAATGCAGCGTCTGCGTTGAAATACACAGTTGATGTGATCAAGTTTGACAGTGGCAAGACTGAGCGAGAAATCAGATCATGTTTGATCTAGAATGCTTTTTCACTGCATGATTATTGATAACTGTCTTTTCACAACTTTGCATTCTAGAAAGATATCTCTTTCGTGAATCTAAGAAGTTCTGACGATCTTGTTGCTGAGAGAAAGCGAGCATCTTCAAAGCTTGATGACGTTAACGTAGTGCACATATAGCACATCTGCAAAGCGATAAATGCGTTTATCGTCGCAACACAAAAATAGCATCTGCAACCATTACGTTCTCTATGCAATCGCGTCATGCTAAACCTCGAGTCATTGAAATACATGAACAATTTCTCTATCTTCACAGATTCATCGTGAGAGCGCAATTTCTTCTCTTGTCTATTAATAGAGCTGTTTCATGATTCTCGAAGATGATCACTCTATCTTCACAATCAACTCTCTGTTAGCGTGAGTATGCGATTTCAAGTCATGCGCGAATCTGTGTTGTCATAAAACAGTGTCTCTATCGCTTCGACACAAACACATAGAGTCAGTCTCGAGTGCTTTGAGAGAAATGTGACTTCAGAGCGATTTGAGAAATCAGTATCTGCATGAATAATGATTTGCGACGAATCAACAAATTTGCATACAGAGGAAAATTCATTCACTAATTTTCACGAGGAAAGATACTCGACGAAAGTCATTTCATTTATGCTCAAATCACAAGAGTAGTTTACAATGATTGCTCTCATTCAAATTTCGCTAGAAATCTGAGAGAAACGTGCTTCATGTCAATTTATTTCTTATACATTACGTCTAGCTATAATCACGTGAGATGTCTTCATCTCAAGTTTGCGATCAGCTTGACATCTCAAACGTCTTCGAATCTTGATTGTAAGATAAAGAAGTCGTCTTCGATTCGCTAGACTTATCATCATTGCGAGACGTTTCAGAGTCGTTCGAAGTTCATTCTAGTAGAAAGAGAGCGTGCTCATGTAGTAGAGCACGAAATCTTGCTCGTCGAATCTTCTTTGCTGCTTGGCGAGAATTCTGTGAAATGAAATCGTCGTGAAGCGTGTTCTGCGAACGTGTGAAGAATTTCGGAAATACGATGATGCACATCATCATGAAACTTTGCAGTGAGACGTATTAGATCAGAAATACAGAATCTGATTTTTCTGTAGAACAAGAACTTTGAGTTTCAGTCAGCACGATCGCTTCACTGTTCATACGAGATAAAATATCTTTTTTTCTCTGAGACTCAAGTATCTGTATAGCTAGACTTTGAGAATTCAGCACTCTTTAAATGCTGTTGAATTCATATCGATCTCTGACTTACGTCTTGAACATCTCAACATATGACTCTTCTCTCAGATTCTAACCTTCAACTAAGCTTGCGTCGATCAGTCGATCTGTGAAGACCTCAAATTCTGACTCCCCTTTTCTTCTGTTTTAGCCACTGTTGAATTTTTGACTGACAGTTCAAGTTCTGAACTGAGAGCGTTCATTTTTGCGCGCAAGGCTTTGCATGATTTCTGACAGATGAACAAATTCGACTGTTGCAGAAACATTTTTGGATATGACGTTTTCTTATCGTTCGTTGAATCAAACATAACTTCGAGATCTAATCACAGACTTGCATTATATTCGACCAATTTTAGAAGATGCTTCTCAAGATCGTTCGACACAGACACATTCTCGTCATGTTCGCATTTCGACGTCAAATTCACTCTCTTCTGCGCAAAGATCAGACTACAGTCAAGTGACATTTCATCTTGACAGACTCATCATCAGCAGAACTGCTGCGTCAAGAAGATAAAAATGTCGCACAGTTACAAAACATGTTACAGAAACTATCTGTTTCTGAACGTGAGATCTTCTTCTTCGTTATCATCTTGCTCACGACGAAGATATGTATTGTCGAAAACGATGAGATTCTCTTCTCTTATATTCGAACTGTTCTAGAAGTTTTCATTCTTTACTCTCTCACAATCTCTGACTTCGCCTGATTGTGTGACAGTCGCGCTGCATACATAGTACGACAGACGAAACTCATGTCAGAGCTTACATTTTCTTTCGTCAAAGTCCTCTTCTTTTCGAACCCTTGTTCAGACAAAGATTGTCTTCGATTAGTCGCGCTGTTTGAGATCATGTCACGCCGCGAACGCTGTCGTGTCAAGATCATCAGAAGTATTGTTGAATTGATCAATGCTGTGTCGTCAGATTCTTCATTCATGACGTATAATCATGAAAGTCATCTTCATCAGCTTAACGTCGTTGCTTTTCTGAAAGACATTAGATCGGCGAATCATTATTGAATTGAAATGACTTACTGCCTTGCTACAGAACAGATCGTGAGCGATGTCTCTTCGAGATACACTGTCGAATGTGACTTATAGAGTTCTCGAAGTCGCTTTCAGATAATCTGTTGTACTTTCAATTCAATGTCACGTTTCTGTTGAAATTGTCACTAAAATGTTCTTCTTTCTGTATCGTCTCATTCTTTTGAGTCGATGATGCTCGACTCGCGTGAAACGACGTAGTAAATGACGACGACAACGTTGCGTAAAGTAAATGACGAGCTGTCGAATTTGATTCTTTATCATAGACAGAACTAATATAAAGATGTTGAACTTGTATCTATTCTATGTGCATATGATGTAGTTGCGCAAATGCGTCGCATATACAGTCTAGCGTTCTGCTGACATTGTGAAAGACTACGATCTGATAACTGAGCAATTTGCTTCATGATCTTTGATGATGAGTTGATACTCATTACGCTGCTTCAACCTTCGACTTCTGAGATATGCTCGAATGCTGAAGTCGTTCTAGCAAGTCTGCAATGTCGTCTTTTAGAATCTCAAGATGATCGTCTAACTCAGAAACAGTCTTCTTTAAATCTGATCGCAGTTTCTGCAGAGCTTTGATGAAGAATTCACGTTCTCTAGATTTCATCTTCACGAATCTGCATCAATATCAATAGTGAGTCTTCGTAAAAGAGACTGATAAGTTCTTACTGTTCATTGTAGATCGCGCATTCTTCTTTGATACGCTGTCTCTCTGAGATGAGTAATAGAATGACAGCATCAAATGCATTATACAAATAGATTCATATCTGATCGTCACGCCATCATCTTCGATACTTGCAATACTGTAATTCTCGCTTCTTCGCTAGACTTGACTCTTGAAGCTCAGAATGAGCTTCTCTAACGAATTTTGCGAATGTCTTTGTCGATGCTTTTTTTTCTTTATCGTCGACTTCAATTTTGAATGTACTTTGCTCAGGCGACGCACGTTCTCTTTCGATTTCAACATCTTGCAAAATCTTCATTGTAAAAATTCATTTGTCAATACGTAAAAGAATCTTATTCTTGAACGATCTGATCTGAGCCCCCTCGATAAGTTGACAAATGACTCTAGCCGTTGAATCGGTTTTCGATGTTTTGAGCTTGATGTGACTTTGCTCTCGGGCGATTGCTTCATCCCAAGCTGTCATTACTTTCTCACACTCGACTGCCTCGATCATTCGAAGCAATTCTTTCGCTCGTTTCAAGTGTTTCGACTCAGATTGTTCGTACTTCGAGCTGATAGCGACGAGATGATCTCGCTTCTTAAGTCAAGCATCTTGAGAATCTAAATGCGATGAAGACTCTCAGTTTAATCTTTGATTCTTCTTGAATTCTTCTTGATTTTGATCAGACTCATCATCTGAAATGTCTTCAGATACACGACGCTTTTTAATTCTAAGCTTCTTGTTTGATGACAGAATCATATCTACTATCTGTCGTTCACTTCTTTCTCGGCGTTCTAAATCGACTAGACGCTCAAGATAACGATATCGAAGTAGAACATCGTCTATCTGCTTCTCTAATGTGTCTCGATTTGAGGCGAGACAATCTGCATTGTACATCATGTATATCTCACAGTCAGAATCGTTTTCTTGCTGTCGAGATGACTGCAAATCTTTAGTGATCATAAAGAAAAACACGAAAGAAATGAAAATTCTCACTTATCTCATTGACTGCGATAAAACCTCGATTTTGATTCTCTCATTCTGTCATGACGTGAATCAATCGCTCTTTGTTGATCAACACCACCTCTGAATTTGATATGTCTTCAGCAAGAGAGTCATACTGTCGAATGATGACACGTTCGAGATTCACATCAAACAGCGTTCAGTGACTTTGAAAGCAGCATGAAAGAATGATGCGATCGTGATCGTGACTCAATGATTATCGCATCTTCAGATTGAATTGCTGATTGCTGCTCTTAAATGATGCATAGAAGCTGTGTAATATCAAAGTCGTTTTTGATCAATTGAATGAGAATAATAACGACATCAGATTGAAATTAGTGAGCCATTCTTTCTGTTGAAAACGAGAGAAGAAATAACTGATTTCATCCGGGTTGACGATCTTCGAGCGTTCATCGTCGTTGACAACGAAGGTTTTTCCGCGATATTGATATTCACAGCGTTGAATCTCTTGCTTCAGCTTGTCTCGAGTTGAAATTCCAACATTCGTTCTAGTGATCTCGGCATCAGTTGTCGTGATAGAGCTTTCACAAGAAACAGCAGTCACATCGAACTGACTATCAGATGCTGATGATCGATCAACGATAACGGTTTTCTGTTCAGAGACGGAAGATTTCTGAGATATTTCTGACATAAGCACTTCTGACTTCAAGTGTGAGCTTAATGTTAAAGACGATAGATCGTTTACTGATACTGTCTCGCGTGACCTTGTGATCATGTTTGAGAAATTCTGAAGTGAGACATTAGTGACCTCATGATTGAACTGCAGCTGCTTGTGTTTCTTCTTTTGACGCTGCTGTTTCTGCCGAGCTTGCTCTTTGAGTTTCATTGTCACATTTTTCAGACTGTCAAGAAGTATGACATAGTTTTTCTTTGAATTCGACTTCGAGTATGCGAAGAGAAGCTTCACTATCTCGCTCAATGTCTATATACGAGTCAGCTTGAAAATTACTCAGACTGCATAGCGTATCAGAGATGAATCTTTCGACACCTGACTCATTTGTGTCATCATCAAACGAAGATTGATCTCACGAAAAGAGGTACAGGAACACGTGATTGATAATGCGCGCGCGCATTATCAGTCACGTGATATAGGTTCCGTACTGTGCAAGACAGAATTTCTTTGAATCTGATCATCAAATGATGAATCTATGTCGACGAGTTCATAACTTTCTTGCCTGTCTCTGAATTTGTCTCTGTGAGTGTATGAATTTTCTAGATCAGATATCAAAGCATGTACTTTGAGAGTTGTAAGATTTCTGCGAAAGTTCACTTCATCGTCGATAAGCTTGAATTTTCATTGAGAGAAGCTGAGCAGAAAACAATAAGTTCATGACTCAGTCTTGACTTCGCCTCAATGCGCAGTCACTTGAAAAGAGAATGTGAAAGAATTGCTGATCGACAGAACAAAAGTCAATGAAATTATGCATATGTCTATTAATAAAATGCTGATATTGTTCTGAATGTGTTCATTCTGCTATCGCGACCGTATGCTTCAGGCAGCTCTATTTTTGCGTTTCACTCTCTGCTGTTCTTCTCACGACCCTCTCACTGTTAATCTTTTCTTCTGTAACAATCTCTGTCAAGCTCGTCGCAAAGAACGTCGAAAAGAACGACTTGTGCAAGATTCACGCTTTCAAGCAACGATTTTGCATCGCTCTTTCGACTACTAGATCGCTACGAATTCTTCCGCCAATCATGAAGAGATTCTATTCTGCTCGACGATCATTTATGAAACTGTCTTGTCACTATCGTTCATATTTTGTTGTATTGAATTGATCTAGAATCCTGATTCGATTTTTCAGATAGTGCTCACAAATTACTGCATCGATTGTGCATCATCTCTGTCTCAGCTCTTATCTTTGCGTCGATCGTATTGCTGTCGCTCTTTTTTATTTCACTTTCTAGGTAAAAATTCTGGAAACAATGAAGGTCAGAACTGAATTTTCGAGCATTCAAAACATGCAAGATCGTGATCGATTTGTGCTTCTTTCTGTCTATAAAATTCTGGTCAGTCTCGTTGATTCGATATATCATTGTTTTTTTGATCACGTATTTCAGAAGCCTGTCATCGATGATTTCTAATTCTAACTTCAGTGTCATCGCAGCAATCAATGCGCCTTCTGAAGCGACTCAAGATAGTCAGAGAACATCGTTGCATTCATTTATAGCGTCTCTTATCGTTTCAGCATCGACATTCGACGCTGAGATTATTCTTTTCATTTTATTAAAGAATAGACTTACGCAGTTGTAGTGAGTCTTCATCATGTTGAAGTCTACGATCATTGACTAACAAATGTCAGTCAGTCTCGAACATATCTTGTATCTGAAAAACAGCGCGCTGAAGTATTTTCTTTCGAGTTATTTTTCTGAATTCTCGTTGTATTTCGAACATCAGATTGAGTCATTCTTCAGAAGTTTGACCTTGACGCTTTTTTCTTTCTTCGCTATCTTCGTACACTTCTGAAAATATTTGTTTCTCTAAGCCTAATCATAATTCCCATTCTGATGTCTTTGAATCTTGTTTATGAAAAAAATGCATCAAATGAAGTTCAAGATCTGAATAGACTCAGTTGAGCAAACGTGGGACTGACACACATTAGCTTCTACTGAGCTCATCTGATAATGATCTTGATCGTGATCATCTTCGTATGTCACACAATATATGCGAAATTAATCGAGTATATCCGTATTCGACAGATGTACCTCGCATCATCAGAGCATCGTCTTCAAGCCTTCGCAAACACTATTCTTGTGACGAATATCTTCAGAAGATTCTTATCTATTCTCGTTCTGACCCGTCTCTACGACGTATTCTCTAACGAAGTACGCGTCATATGAATCAACAGAGATCTTTCCGAGCTATTCAAAAAGGTTCTAGAGCGAAGAAAGATAGTCTGCACACTGAAGGTCGCGAAGACGAAGCTTTTGCGATTGACGATGAAATTCACTGATGGTCGGAAAGATCATGATCTTACGAAAGTCGAGATGAGCGATTCAAGCCACGCGTATGTTGAAAGTGAAGAATCTCTCTGGAAACGATATCTAGACGAAAAGAATCGCGATTACATGCGTCTTTCAATTTTCAATCTTATCTGAATGTCATCAATATCTTTCGTGAGAACAAAAGTTGATACTCTCTATCACTGTTGACAAGAAATGACTCGTTTGAACAACGAGATCGATCAGAATCAGCGAGAGTCAGAAAGATACTCTCTAATGATCTCAGCGTTTATACAATTCAACACTCAAGAGATCACGTATATGACTTGTCAATCTATCGTTCGATGTACGCTCTTGTGTTTTAGATCTCAATATCTCGAAGCTTCGTCAGTGAATGTCAAATGAAAAAACTTGTCTAAGAACTGATGAAGTCGATACACACGAACTGTTCTGATCGTTATCTTCATCATCGCACTTATTCTAGCATGATCTATTTCTGTCGCCTTCACTGATCTCGTATCTTAGATTGCTTATCTTACGGCTTTGTTGCCTTGACTGCATTGAATCAATACGCTTCCGGCATGACTGTTTGACTGCATTCAAGATGTTTTATCGCAGCTAATTCTGATCGCACTTATCACGCTGCTGTCATACGTATTACGCATCATCACAGAACGTCGAGATCTGCTGACGAAGATGATCGTCGAGCTTTCTCTACAAAAGTATTATTTCACTTTTTTGTTCGTACAAGTCTTTCTGACGATCTTTCTGTCTTCGAGCATCACGATCGTTATTCAAGAAGTACTTCATGATCTCGATTCTGTATCGATGATGCTAGTCACAAATCTTTTCAAGGCGAGCAACTACTTCTTCTCTTATCTAATGTTGCGATGCTTCTCGATAAGCGCAAGTTCCATTCTTCAAGTGAGACGACTAATCAATTGATATACTCTCGTCTCAATCATAAATACTACGCCGAGACAGAAATGAAAAAAGCAAACAGCTTTGCCTCAGATGCAGTGAGACATTCTTTTCTCAATCTATATCAATCTAGCTTGCATTGATAAGTCGCTCTTGTATCACTCATGTATAATCTTAACATCATGTCAGAGCTTATCTACTTGATCATCGCTTCGTTAATTCTCTTGCTCAGTTTCATCATCTTTGATCTTTTTTGAGTGATGTTTCGCTACAATCTGCTCTACGTCACAGTTTTCCGATCTAATACAAGAGGTCTACTCTATTCAACGATTCTGAATCAGCTGTTCACAAGTGTTTACGTTTTGAAGCTCTGCATGATAGGCCTGTTCTTCTTAGTGCGCGACAATCATAATAGAGCAATCTGCGTCGATCAAGCTGTGATCATGATTATCGCTACGACGATGACACTTGTCTTTCAATTGATCTTGAATGACGTCGTTGCTTCACTTCTTCGATTCATGCCTCAGACTGAAATGAGAAAGAAGAAGAAAGAATCGAAGTATCGCGAAACGAGAACAAGTAATCATCTTCGAAGTCTTCTACGAAAATGTTTCAATTGGCTTGATCGAACGAGAGAATCAAGTTCTATCAATGAGATCTTCTTCAATATGCATAGTGAGATGAAGAATTTTACATCGAACGAACGTGATGATCTTGCTTCGCTGACGTTTCAACATGAATCTCTTCGCATTCAAAGGCCTGTGATATGAATTCCAGACGATCGTTTCGAAATCAGTGATGATGAGATATCGCGCATCAAACAACGCTACGACAATGTGAGAATCACTAACGAGCATGCAGATCTAGATGAAAAGAGAAGAGTGATAATCACGCAAATCGTCAGTGACTTTTCAGAAGTAAAATCAATGAAGCTTTAAAGCTTTGCTTATCAGAGTCTAGCGAACAATTCTTTAGTTTTATTTATATGAAGCTTTTTACATTCGAGCAAGATCAAGAACATCGCTACTGTTTCAAAGTTGCATTCACTTTCAAATGAGTTCTAATCTTCTCACTTCTCTTCTCTCGATTAAGCTATTTGTAGAATGTCTCGAAGTATGTATCTTGTTCAAATAAATGAAGATTTCTTTTGTTGATTGACTGCTGAGAGTCTGATATCGTTCCGTGTAGACGAAATAGAGCATGCGGCTGGTATAAGAAATGAACGCACCTGTTGATCAGAATGTCGCAGCGAAAGATATTACTGATCGACTTGTCAAATGATGTCTACGATCTAAAGCATGCTGTCTACACTATCAGTCTCTAATTTTCAAGATACTCTTGATCTAAAGACTTCAGTCAATGAATCTGAAAAATGATCTGAGAGTGTCAATCT
>JAABUO010000439.1_pt1 | contig 83728 bp, 84 predicted proteins | sample 5559291 | NCBI WGS metagenome assembly JAABUO01 (sample SAMN10711878, study PRJNA513372) | rock metagenome | isolation source: Antarctica rocks | place: Antarctica: Victoria Land, Finger Mt sud
ACGCCCATCGCCCCCCCCCCCCCCCCAATCTCCCACTCCCACTCTCCCCCCCCTCCGCTTCTCCCATCATCATGACCTCCCGCCGCATCCTCTCCTCCGAAAAGACCCTCCTCGACAAAGACGACTCCCCCTCCCTCCCCTCCAAGAAAAGCAACATCGCTCCCGCCGTACCTGCGTAAGCCACCCTCCCTCCCTCAACCCCACGCAGAATCGCTCACCACCTCCCCAGCGCCGTAATCTTCAAACTCCTCTTCTTCACCCTCGCCATGGTCAGCGCGCCCATCGGGGCCTATTTCCTGACACTGCATACCATCTTCCGAGGTACCTCCCCCTCCCCCTCCCCCTCCCCCTTGCCCCATCTCACACACTTCGCCATAAAGCAATGCGCTTTGGGCTCAGTTAGACTGACAATGAGGGCGGGGGACAGGAAACTCGACGTGGGCGGGCGCCACGGCGGCGATTGTGGCGAATGTGGTGCTGATTGCGTATGTGGCTGTGGCCATGAATGAGGATCAGAGCGAGAGGGTGGAGAGGGAGGGAAAGGGGGGGAAGGGGGGGAAGGGGGAGTGAGGGGCTTAGTTCGTTGCTGGGTATTTGGTTGATGGAGGGCGGGGCTGGTGTACATGATACTCTACGCATGGCATGGCATTGGGAGTTGGGGGGGATGAATAGCAGGTCTCGCGCATGGCGCAGGGTATTGCGGGATATATAATGTCTCGAGGACGGCCCAAGCACTACGATCAAGGCTCGGCGTGACGCACAAAGTGTAGATGAGATGGTTCTGTGGCACAGGAGCGGCTGAGTATATGTCCATTTTTGTACGACTTAACCTGCTGAGCTCAAGATTTGACGGACCGTCATGGCCGTCATGCACCAACACCTTCTATGCCAATCGTCCCATATTGAGTATTAACGGCTCTGACCTTGAGCATCCTCATCATGCATGTCCATGTTTCGCATCAAGCTAGATGTGGAAGACACTGAGACGTCCTCAATTGGCCAGTGAAACCTATGATTTAACCTCTGCTACCTTTGCTGAACCTTCTCTTTAACCAGCTTTTCCGTCTCTCGGGGCTGCTTGTCGTCGGAGAAGAGCTGTCGATTGCTGGCGCTGAGCCCCCAAGCTTGATCGGAACTCGGGGCGCGATTTGCCCTCGACTACCATGAGCTGGCGGTGGAGGAGCAATAGGGTTGCCCTGGAAAGGGTATCCCCCTCCAGAGGTTACATGCGATTGTCCGTACCCGGGTTGTCCATAGGCAGGAGAACCTGAACCGTGCTCCTCCAGAATCGGTCCCTGGTACTGCGGAGCTCCCCCAAAGCCACTGAAACCATATTGCTCTCCGATATCCGGTTTTGGTGGCGGCTGTACGCGGTCAATGGAGCTATTCTCACTGCTTGGATCTGTGGAATTGCCCCAGGGGTCCGTCGCGCCGCTGCCGTGCGCAGACGCTGATGCTACCGTGTCGTATGACTGTTGATTCCCATGTGACGGGTAAACGCTGTGGCTGTTCTGGCTGTGCAAGACGGGATCTGAAGCCACCCTGTTACCCTGGCCAATGCGGCGACTGTGGTTGAGTTGGTTTGGCATGTATCCATTGTTGTCTGCATAGCTACGCGGCCTGGTGCTCGCACCCCTGCCATAATTTCCAGCGTCATCTACAGGGGAGCGTTGGGGATAGCCGAGACCTATAGCGGTAGGGAGGTGTTAGTAAGCGGTTCACCGAGATCCAAGATCGACCGTGATCTTAGAAAAAGCAAAAGCGGGAGATCGGCTAGTCGCCCAAACCGGCAATGAAACGCGCGGCCTGCAGTCATCGAGTAACTGATATTGTGGAAATGATGGAATATTGCGATTGCGATAAGTAGAGACGTGACGAAGCTTGGGAAGATGAGTGCAAACATATCGGCATTGATATCGCCAAGAGCAGAAATCAATCTCTCGTACCTTGGTAGCTGCCGTGTCTGGGACCCTGAGTACCTGATTGATCTGTGTTTCGCTGTGTCAGTCGGTGCGAGCTGAAAGAGTAGGGTGCCCGCAATAAGGCTACGTACCAGCTCTGGACATCGGCCTCCTCCTGTAGGAATTGTCTATGGCAGCTTCGAAAGATCGAATTGTGTCTAACGGACGTTCGAATCGTGATCTCGTGGGATTGGAGGCATCGGGATCTGCTATGCATAGGTCTCAGCATCGCTGCCCCCATGGCGGGTCACTGTGATGACGTACCTATGGGATTCCCATGGACATCCTTATGCTCCATTGAACGTAACGGTACTATCGTAGACGGTTCGAAAGCCCACGCAGCTGAGAGCAGGTTAGCAATACACCTCGTGTAGGGGGTCTAGTCTTCTGAGCTTTCATACCTGGTTGTATTTCGTTCATGGCCTTGTTGGGGTTGGCCTTGGTTTTGACTTCATGTGCTTCCTTCTCTTCATGTGTTTCCACGATATCACCGGTTCCGAAGAGGAGACTCGATCTCTTTCCGCTGAAGCTCAGCATTGATCTGGCGTGCGGTCTGCGCTTGTCGGGACTTGCAGACATTGTAGGGTGTGGTTATATCGGTATGCTGGTACAGCGAGCGACGATGTCTTATGTGGAAAGGGGTGGACACGTTGTATGTGAAACGTATGAGCGAATGTAGAATGGAGTGGCTGGTGTGTTGTTAATGACAATGCAGCTTGACAGTAGCGACAGGTTGAGGCGATTTGGGTTTCGGGGCTGTGGATCCTGACTTGAAACGTCGACGTCTGCAGTATCAGTAGAACGCCAACTGCAGTCTCGAACGGAAGCGAGTGTGAGTCTATTAAGGCATAGACCAAGTGTAAGATAAAGTAGTATCGTACAAAAAGCGAAAGATGAATAATGGTTGATGCGGAGCTCTGCTGACGGAGAGTGGAAGAGGTGGGACAGCCGGCTCGGCAAGCTGAGGTGAGGCAGGGTAGGTACGAGGAAAGTACTTTCAGATAAGAAAATTCTTAGCGGGGCAGCACAACCCGGTAGGCTACTGGATAGGCTGCGGCTAGTGCGTGGCGATGTACTCCGTCCGTGCTTTCTGAGGTTTATTCTGGGCCCGTTCGGCAACTCGTCACTGACTTCACCAATCCTGTAGCGCAGTCACTGCGGGTACGCTTAAGGGAATTGTCCGTTAGATGGTATATAGAGGCACCAGATCCTCCTCTTTACGATGTCTAAGTCAAGACTGTCTAGGGACTCCTGTGGTTGAGTTTCGAGAACAGTGCAGGCTGCCAATACGCAGTTACCTCAATCCAATGGCGGGTGCCAAGTCTCGGGTCTAGTTCCGATAGATCTTGCGTTGCTTCAATTGGCTTGTCACTGGCATCTAGGAACCGTATCGCTATTTTACTTCAGACCACGCATGAGCAATTGAATGACTGATGACGCTTCATTTGTGACGTCCAATAGCTACAGCGTTCGGAGACTCAGAAGGCCCCCTTCACGCCTTGCTGTAGACCATTCTCGCCTCCCAGCAATGCCATCGCCCAATGTTCTCATGCAAAGGAAAACCGCTAAATTGATGAAGGGTACAGCATCACCCTGACCGAGGCGCCGAAGGACTTTGGAGGTAGGTTCTTCCTGAATTGTGCCCTCACTACACCGGAGTTTCCTGTACAGCGAACATCAGCGTTCTGTACATAAGTGACCGTTGCAGTTGTTGTCCAGCTGTCCACATACCATGTGGTCTTGTAACCTTGCCCCAGATCACCCGGATCTTCGTCCCTCGGACTTCTCGGTGTGCACGGTAGACGAATGCCACTTTCTTCCCAAGGTAGAAGCTGAAAAGACTCTTAGTATCCGATCGTGGTCAAGGTAACATCGGAGAAAAATACGTGGCTGCTTTGGGATCATCAACGCCTTCGATCTTTATCAGACTAGCAAATCGTTCAGTATATGGTGTCGATTCTCCGATACGGTTCATTATTCACCTCGTGCCGGGGTTGGTATTGCGCTTTCCTCGCTGGTAGCTGAGGTGTCGCCCCCTAAATGAAGATCGCCGTGGTCAATGCTCTGGTCTCAGTTGTTCCATGTGAACCTGTGCTTGCGAACTTTGCGAGCTCGAGGTAAAGCTTCCATAGGCAGTGGAACGAGCGCATAAGGAGACATACTTGACGTATACTGTTGGATACGTTAGCAAAGTGTGCAATGCTTACGTGCCAGAAAATTATCGATTGGAGAGGGATGGATTGTAGCTTGGTTGATGGTAGACCCAGAAGCGCAGGCGGAGCAATACTTACACCTATGACCTGTACCGGAAGGCATGATAACCTGGGATGATTTTGCCAATGTCTGTGTATCGTGACAGGAGTAGAGGATTACCGTCGATGTCGGAGGTTGCGTTTGTAGACTGAGGCGAGCGGCTTCGCACCACAAGTGGTGCTTCAAGTTAACCCCGAAAGGTCTAGCTCTTCCGCTTAGGGTTTGAGACCTTATCAGCAAATCCCCGGTGCACTTCTATCTGTCATCAAGTCTTTCGGTCAATTTAAATACTTTGCCGACCATACTTTAAAGTACACTCGAACTATCTGGTGCGGTCCAACCACACAGCAGTAACAAACACGTGTTGATCCTTTGCGGAATCTCTTAGGTAGATCAACATGCCGTCGGAGCCACTATTGAGGATATGCGGGGCCGTTTTTGAGGAGGCTTGGTCATTGAAGACTCCAGCCTACTTTACAACAGTTGTTATGAGTAGGATCCCTGAGAGGAGCAGCAAGTGAAGTCGCGACCAGCCAGCACTCATAATGCATGAACTTTCAGCTAGTACTGCACTCAGTCTGTTCGCTGGGTAACTCAAGTGAAGAGCATAGAGATTGTGCATATTCTCCGTGAGCGGGCAAGAACAGACCCAGCTATTGTATCGACGGAGTACTGAGTACAGCCTGGTACAATGGTACTTCCAAAAGGTAATAACCCGCTAGTGTCCGGGGAAATGTAAATGGAGCAAACGGCCCGATGTTGTGGCTGCAGTCAACCATTCAACGATGATGGGAATCTTACTATACTGCTTTTGTCTCTCGGAAAAAAGATACAATGCACGGCTACATTATGGATACTAGGCTTTGAGAAAGAGAGATGAAGAAGTTGCTGCTAATACAATGTAGCTTGAGACGCCGGGCCGGCATACTTCCGCGGTCCCAATTGTCATCGTGGCTAAAAGTCGGAGTTTAGAGGGCTTACTAAAGGAGGCGGGTTACCGTTATCTGACGCAGCACTTCAAGAAGTCACATTGCCAAATCACTGTACAGCTGTGCACCTGCAACGACATCTTACTGGAAAAAGTCCGATCCTGGTGAAAGACCTGTTATACTTATCAATTCCAAAAAAAGTTGCTCTCAAAGCATCGCCAGTATGGCGGAGACAGTGATCCACCCAGACGAAGACGGAAATGTTGGGTAAGCTCCCCAATATCTGCTTGAACGTCATGGGGTGACCGCGACAACCATATTTCTTCCACTTGACCAAAGCCATAGACTGCCTGATTTTGATTCTCCTATCTTCTTAATCATGGTGTGAATTGGGTCTTCAGCATCCATGCTAATCATAATTGTATGCCTGCAGCGCCATAGAGCTCAAGGATAATACAATCATTGTGGTTCTTGGTGCATCAGGCGATCTTGCGAAGAAAAAAACAGTATGATCATTCACTCACCAACGCGATGCGCTTTTTGAGCTGATTGAGTGTATAGTTCCCAGCTCTGTTTGGTCTTGTAAGTCGGTCAGACTGCTGGTTCTGTCGATACTAGATTAACATGATCGCAGCACCGAAATCAATTCCTTCCGAAAGACATTAAAATCGTTGGGTATGCGCGAACAAAGATGGACCGTGAGGAATACCTCAAGCGCGTCAAGTCATACATCAAAGTACCCACGAAAGAGATGGAAGAGCAATTGGACGATTTCTGCAAACTGTGTTCCTACATTCCCGGACAGTACGACCAGGACGACTCTTTCATTAATCTGAACAAGCACCTTGAGGAAATCGAGAATGGCAGAAAGGAGCAGAATCGGGTGTTCTACATGGCGCTTCCTCCTAGTGTCTTCATTACAGTATCACAACATCTAAAGAAGAACTGCTACCCCAAGAATGGTATTTCGCGAATCATTGTGGAAAAGCCGTTCGGAAAGGATCTGGCTAGTTCGAGGGAGCTGCAGCACGCATTGGAGCCGGACTGGAAAGAAGAGGAGATCTTCCGTATCGATCACTACCTTGGGAAGGAGATGGTGAAGAATATTCTAATCCTGCGATTCGGGAACGAGTTCTTCGGAGCTACCTGGAATCGCCAACACATCGACAACGTTCAAATTACGTTCAAAGAACCCTTCGGCACGGAAGGCAGAGGTGGTTACTTCGACGAGTTTGGTATCGTCCGGGATGTTATGCAAAACCACCTGCTACAGGTGCTTACACTCCTCGCCATGGAGCGCCCGATCTCCTTTTCGTCGGAAGACATTCGTGATGAGAAAGTCCGGGTGCTGCGTGGTATCCCAGCTATTGAGCCAAAGAACGTCATCATTGGCCAATACGGCAAGTCCTTAGACGGCAACAAGCCTGCATACAAGGAGGACGACACCGTTCCGAAAGACTCGAGATGTCCGACTTTTTGCGCGATGGTAGTGCACATCAAGAACGAGAGATGGGATGGGGTTCCCTTTATATTGAAGGCGGGCAAAGGTATGACCCGTCCCCCGAAAAAACGCTATGACCTGAATCTATCGTCAGCTGACCGGCTGTAGCTCTCAACGAACAGAAGACAGAAGTCCGCATCCAGTTCAAGGATGTCACATCCGGCATCTTCAAAGACATCCCCCGCAACGAGCTCGTCATCCGAGTACAGCCCAACGAATCAGTCTACATCAAGATGAACTCGAAGCTTCCCGGCCTGAGCATGCAGACTGTCGTGACGGAGCTGGATCTGACGTACCGTCGCCGCTTTTCAGACTTGAAAATCCCAGAGGCCTACGAATCGCTCATCTTGGACGCCCTCAAGGGCGATCACTCAAACTTCGTCCGTGACGATGAGCTCGATGCTAGCTGGCGGGTCTTCACGCCGTTGCTGCATTACCTAGACAACAACAAGGAGATCACACCGATGGAATATCCTTATGGTAAGCCCCTATCGTTGATGACCAAGGCTTCGTTGGAACGTCGGAACTAACACCCCATCCCAGGCTCCAGAGGCCCTGCAGTCCTCGACGACTTCACCTCATCCTACGGCTACAAGTTCAGTGACCCTGCCGGATACCAGTGGGGCAACGTCGACAAGGCCACCGACTGACTGCCGTATACCTCCGAAGGACGTATTTCCAAGCTCTGATACCCCGAACGATTGTGCGTTGGCCTGAGCGTCCGGTTCCCGCACTCTGCGGCGAGCCCCGATATGAGCCCATTGTCTCTATTGAGTTGGGCTGTAGATTTCCACTCTGGTTTACGATTGATCCCACATAGCCTTAGGTAGCGGTCGAGTTAATGAAAATGCGGCACGCACACTTCGGATCTGCTGAGGTGTGCAGTGGGTTTTCACTTTAGTCTATAGTTTCACAAAGCACTAGATAGCGGTCAAGCACAGAAAGTGCATTCATGATGATTGTCGCTTTTACATGCGCAATTCGAAGCTTCAATGCAATTTCGAGACATCCACTCGTCGAGCATGGCTTCACGTTTTGCTACCTCATGATCTCATCCCAACGCCATCGCTAATGCCCAGAACAAGCAAGCAACACCATGTCACTTCCACCATCCACATCCTCCTAACCAGTCCGCAGCCCACTCCTAAGGCTCTTCCCCATGAACACATCTCCCGCCAGCCCATTCCCCAACCCGTCATCATGCCCTCCCGGAGAAAACCATCCACCCGTATCCGCAGGCCTCCCTTTCTTCGACTTGATATCCAAGCCCGCATTCAGCACCTCCATGCGCATCAGACGCAGATGCGCCGTGCGCTCGTACTGCTTCGCTGTGCGCAGAGCCTCCATGGTCACTTTAGTCCGGGGGTTCACTTTGCGGGCCAGGAGCACGCGGTCGACGAGATCGATGCGGGCGTCGAGCTGCTCCTTCTTGATCATGGAGGTGAGTTCCGCTTCGATGGACGCCTCGTCCGTGTCGAATGCGGTGGCCAGCGCGGCGAGCTTGACGTGCGAAAAAGGGATGAAGTACTGGCGGATGGCCTTGGTGCGGACCTCGGCGTAGATGAGATCGACGTGCTGCTGGAGGTGGACATCGAGCAGATAGTCTGCTTTGTAGTTGTTGAGGATGGCGAGGCAGGAGGCGTATTTCCCCGAGACGAAGAACGAGACCGCGCGCCGGATGTGGGGTTCCAGCTCGAGGTAGTTGCGGAAGCTGGCGTTGTCGAGGACCTTTTTCTGTAGATCGTCGCGGGACATGGAGGCTAGGGCGCAGAGGCCGCCGTAGACGGCGATGTCGTTGGGTGTCATGACTTCGTTGTAGCTCTCTTCGTCGGTGGGGTCTTCCATCTTTGCGGTGGCCATGCGGGGGTCGGTGGCTAGGAACTCCTTTGTTGCTTCTTCGTAGTTTCCGGAAGCGAGGTTGGCGAGGCCCATGGCTGCGGAGAGCTTGGCTGTGATCTTCTCGACTTCCGCTTGTTTGTGGCCGCCTTGACGGATGCTTTGGACATTCGTCTGCACGGCGATCCAGTTCTTTTGTTCGATGGATACGTTGAGCAGGCGTAGCTTCATGATGATGACATGGGAGGGGGTGGTGCAGAAGTCGCGCATGCGGGTGAAGGCTTTCGTTGAATTGGGGAGATCGCCGATGCGGTGGTAGTGTTGACCAAGGTCGTCGTAGCCCATCTGCCGCCTAAGTGAGCTTTGCTTCTGGTGTACAGCGAGGAAGCTTACCCGAATGCTCTCCTTGATTAAGTTATTCTTGTATCCTTTCAATTCGAGCTCTAGGCGGTCTGTCTCAGCCTTGGTTTGCTTGGTCATTCTGTCTATCCACCCCATATCCGGCTTCGCTTCCGAATCATCCGGAGCAATTAAGTGAAGTGCAGCAACGGCGTTCTCGTAGCTTCCAATATCTCGACCACGCTTCGCTTCCGCCGCCGCTGCTTTTAGAGCTTCTAAGTAGAGGTATGTCGAGCTGGTGCCTATAAGGAGCAGTCTATCGTATCTCGTCTTGCCTATATAATTTGGCTTAGCACACGTATGAGATGTTCACAGCAGCACTTGAGCTACCTCTGTAATTGGCAATGTATGCTTCAAGATCGAATTTGGGAGGATCTATCAGTGATATTGTTAATTTCCTGCAGTCGTCGCAATGAACATTGACGCACCATTGACGACCACATGCCCCTTCTCACGAGTCTTTCTGAAATACTCAGGCTCGTTGCTGCCCGCCATGATGCTGCAAACAAGAGTTGAAGAGGTGTGGAATTGGTAGACAGAGCAGACAGTTTACCTAGGTTAGTTGGCTCACGGGCTCACGGGCTCACGGGCTCATGGGTACCTTAGTGATAGGGCTGCCTTAGCGGCGGAGCGGTTCCGTGTGTCCCCAAAAAGGATTTAGTGGGCTCATGAACACTCCAATCTTATCACGCCAAGTGCTTTCCCTTGTGTAGAAGTTTTCCTTTTGCAAGCTTGGTTGTCCTAATTGGGACCTGCTACTGATACCACAGCCACGCTGAATGTTGATCTCTGGACTGTCGATAAATTCTTCTATCACTCGAAGACTTCGGGTTACCCTAGTTCGCCCTCAGCTACACTCTCGCTTTCGCTGCATCACCTCATGGATTGATAGATTTCAAGGTAGCCGATTCTCTAGTATCTTGATCTTGATGTCTAGGTAGCTTTCACTGATTTCTACAGAGGGGGATCGTGTCATTCTCAATAGGCGTGATGACAATATCTATCTAACCCAGCCGTTGCAGGCCGAGGGCGTCACCCATACAAGATGGGGCGACGTTGAGCATAGTAACATCATAGGCAAACCGACACAAGCCCAGGTCACAACAGTTAAAGGGAGATCACTCTCGGCTTCGCAACCCACGCTTGCTCAGTACACTACTCTGACACCGCGACTCGTGACGCCTGTGCGCTCTCCAAACCTCCTTGATGCATAGCTCGTGTCTAATTGGAGTTGTAGGTGTATTCTGCAGATGCTAATCTAATTGTGTCCTTGCTCGACATTCACGCTACTGCTGTATCTGATGGTCAGCACGATGGACCCTCGTTGGAGATCCTCGAGGCCGGAACGGGCCATGGAGCTCTGACTCTGCATCTTGCAAGGGCAATTCATGCCGCCAATGCTTCCATACCAGTCGTCGAAGGCTCGCAGGAGCAGCCAGTGACGACGTACCCCAAGGAGACGCGCAAGGCGACAGTGCATACCGTCGAGCTTTCACGGCAAAATTCCGAGCATGCCAAGAAGGTTGTTCAAGGCTTCCGCCGAGGCTTGTACAGCAATGACGTTGACTTCTATGTGGGCAGCGTTTCCGACTGGATCGACCAACAGATTGATCGTCGCCAGCTTCGAGGGAAGGATGACAAAGCCTTTCTGTCGCACATCATCCTAGACATGCCCGGCTCATATAAGCATATGGAGAAAGCTGCATCTGTTTTGCTTTCCCAGGGTACCTTGGTACTTTTCAATCCTAGCATTACCCAGATTATTGATGCCGTCGAGACGATCAGGAAACACCACATCCCGGTTTATCTTGATCGTGTCCTCGAGCTTGGTCATACGATGACCGGCGGCAAAGAGTGGGACGTTCGTGCTTTCAAGCCCAGGGCTGTGGCTCAAGCAGAGCAAGAGAAACGGATTTCGGGTGAGAGGAATGGCCCCAGAACCGATGTTGCAAGCAATGAGGACGAACCAGGCAGCTCGGAAGAATCTAGCAGCGAAGGCTCGGATGAGACCCTCCCCGCGGACAATGAAAAGGCGGATAAACTTGCCAAAGAAGTGCAGGGCTTCGAAACGATCTGCAGGCCGAAGGCGTTTTCAAGAGTAGTAGGTGGAGGTTTCGTTGGCGTCTGGAAGAAGAAGACGCCTCGGGATCTCTAGAATCCGTTGGGACCAAATGTAGATCGAAAATTTTCTGCCTGAGAGAGTCTGTGCTACATACTGCGACTAAACCCGCGGTCCGGTTCCTAAGGTTTCTGCCTCCCTAACGAGTAGACTGCGATATTGACAATCCCTCACATCATGAAAGATACAATGGAAGTTCGTATGAATTCAGATTTTTCCTTTCTCTCGCTAGTTCACTGAGGGAAAAAGCCAATCTTTTAGCATATTAAAAGCCGAGAAAGATGACTCGCTCTGTGAGAAGGTCGCAAAGACTCTTACATCTCCAGCAGATGGCTTGTGTGGGCAAGGCGTTTTTGCCACAAGCTGACCTGGAGAATGGCGGCTATGGTAACAACACAGGGGCCGAATGCTGGAGACACCACTATGTTAATAGCTAGCGCAGACAGAGCATTTGCCCTCATAGTTTACTCCTGTTCTCCACTGCATCTGGTGGTTGATCTGGGCCTTGGTCGACTCTGGCAAGTATCCAGTCCGCGACCTCGTTTGCGAACGTGATCTTATCATTGCCTGGCTCGGCATGCACTACGAATAGTTCAGTGCTTTTTCCTTGTAACAATTTCAGATCGCTTACGCTTATGGAACCACCCGTCATAGGTCCTCAACTCCTTATCCTTCACTGGCAAGCGTCCCATGAAACTCTGCGTCGCCTCGAAGCTGCATACTTTGTCCCCTGTTCCATGTCCAGCCCAGATGCTCACGCCTTCTCCAGTCGCAATCGTCACCTTTCCCTTGTCCAATTCTTCTGCCCGTTCCAATAAGCCTGCTAGTCCCTCAAGGGTTCCAGTATCATGACACAACTCATCTTTGGCATACTCCTCGCACACTTTCGGATCTCGACTCATGGCTGCCCCATCGAGCTTCTGCACCATTTGACGTTTGGGCAATATCCGGGCCGCCAGACGCCCAGCAACAACCGTCAGCCAGGCCGGCTGCGCATCTTTGTGGAATGCAATGAAGGGGCTTTCTACTAGGTAGCCTCTGAGCTTCCGCCTTTCTTCTATCGGTCCTCGGGCAGCATAGTGCAGCACTTGTGCTCCGCCCATACTATGGCCCATTAGAAACATTGGAATATTCTCCTTATTCTTGTCCAGCTGAGCTTGGATCACGGAAGTGATGTCGGCAAGTACGGTCGACGTTGAGCCAGTGAGCCCACGGGTCGCTGGAGAAGTGACGGAGCGACCCCATCCTCGCTGGTCGAAGCCGAAGGTCTGAATCCCGCGAGAGGCGAGCGTGGGGAATAGCGTGTAGTAGGCATTGATGTGATCGGAGAAACCGTGTACGAAGACAAGGATGGCCGCTGGGGGGAGGTTCGAGGGCTAGTAAGACTCAGTCTATGCGCAAACCATGGCTGATGAACTTATAGAGGCCAACGGACTTTCCAGGTTTTTGTATACAGTCTGGTACCGTCTGGTAGCACATGCTCTCCTTCCACTGTTGTATCCATGTTTGCGGTTGCTGAATTACCCTGTTCTGGAAAAACTTCAATTCAGTGGCTTTTTGTGTCCTTAAGAACCGCTGACCTCCCTCGTGAACCTCGGTCCCATCGGTATACGGTGATCGGCCCGCTCAGCCGTTGACGATACGGATTTCCTTTATGAATTCTACACCCTTTCTCAATGGGGTTCGAGCCGTCAGTATACGTGTTCTGTGTTCCACATCCGCCCCTAGTTACTTTGCTTCAGACTTGTTGTACAGCACAAGCTCAATCTATTGAGCCTCATTAGCCACCACCGACTCGATACATCCTCGACGTGGTCAGCTCTCACAAAATGCCCGATTTGTTCTGCATTCTTCCTATGTCGCTGTCTTTAATGGTCTTTGAAGCAATTCAAGATTTGTCGACACTCCAGTATCTGCTAGAAGCTTCCCCTGCAGCAGCTGCCATTTTCGAACAGCATTATTGCGAGGTTACAGAAACCCTGCTAGACCGCTTGCCACTCCAGTTCCAACGGCTTCTTCGCACGATAGTCGCCATCCAGTCCAATCGCTTGGTCATCAGGGATTTCGTGAACTCGTTTGAAGACCCGAGCCAATGCAGAGTCTTTAATATTGTTAGAACCATTAGAGCGACCCGACTGCTCACCAATACAACGCACTCATTCGCAGCTGTTCGTAGCCTGGTCAGCTCCGCAGGTCAAGTGCAAAGATTATCTCAATGCTTCTTTGATGCGTTTTTGGCACGGGTCAACGGCATTCGACCGTACCGCATCGCTGACGACCGATACCATTACCGTGACTCCCCGAAGGAGCTGCCGGAGCGTCATCCATATCAGCCATTGCCTTTTGGACCAGCCTCTTGGGTTGAGGAGCAGCGCGTACTTCGTGCTTTATGGCGTCTACAACTATACTTCTGTCTTGTCAGCAGCGTTGAAGATGGCGGCGGGACAGATGGCATCGCTCGTAATGCATGTTTAATCGAAGGCCCACATAATGTGTGGAAAGATGAAGCTGCATGGCAGGTTGACGAGCTAGATTGTGTTTATGAGTTTCTAGTAGAGATGGAGACTTCAACAGCTCCCTTGTCAAAGCTTCCCACTGTCGCCTCAAGGCTTGTAACTGCGCCTCAACGCCCCCCAGAGCACACCGAAGCTCATGTCGGTGGGAGCAAACTCCCATGTATTTAAGAGATTACCCAGGTCCTGGTGCTAGTTACTTCTCTGCTCTTGGAATTTACCATTATTCGCCTCTGCACGGAGCTAGCTTCAAGCCTCTCAGACGGTTGGGTATGGGAATTTGGGATCGCAAGAAGATGGTCGGGCTAGGCCTCGTCAACGTACGACACGCGGATATGCCGGATTGCGATGAGGACGCTCACGCGGGGACAACTTCAGACACTCCCCCTTTTAGGAAAATAATCACCCTGAATGACTTAATCTGCAGATGGAAGAGCATAGAATCCCAGGCGAAGGAAGACTTCCTAGGCAACAACTGAGCAGATTTGCAAGACACAACGACCATAGCACCCATGTCTGGCTATCCCGTAAGTCGTCGGAGCGAAAGTTCTCAGGGAGCAATTCGAGAACCTTTCCCTTGACGCCCTTGACAAGCATGTTGATGAAAGACTGATCGATCTGTGATCATTCGTTGCCAACAACTAAGAATAAGCATCAAAGCGTGTCATGAACGCGGTTTCGAGACCCAGAGACAGTCCTTACAATGATCATCAAGGATTTGGCAAGACAGGTTGAACCTCGGCGCATGAGCCAAAACAAACGCCTAGATATACTAGCCTTGAGGTCATTCGGTGGCTTCACTGAAGCGGACCCCGTCAACTGTGCCGACTAATGAGTCGTTGCTCTTCGGAGACGCTTATCTTCTTACACTTGGCCCACTCAACGCGGGACCGTTGACGGACCGCACGTACCAATGGGCGGCGGTGGAGAATATTGTTGGGGAAAGACGAACACACCCCCTCCACCACTGAACTAGTACCATCAGAAATCGAACCTAGCACCCATGTCGAATGCTATGCGTACACTGGGGACTTGTCAGGAGGATAAAAAAATTAAGAAGCATCTTGATGAGTACAACATTTGTCGGTGCCGCCTACTAATTATGATATTGTGATTGGGTTGCAAGGGGTCGGTGTATCTACCCTGTATATATACTACAACGCTAGCAATCAATCAGCACTGAATTGACTCAGCCAGTAACGCCTCTGCAAGCTCATTCCTGGGTACTCCAGTCTGTGTTCATCGTCACTGTCTATCCTTCAACGTCTCACTACTTTCAGCAATAGGCCATTCTTTCCTCCCAATACACGTCTCATCAATACCCCTTTCCAAGCGTCTCAAGCCAACCTTCGCTCAGAAGCCCATGAATAAGCAAAACCTACAGTCACGCATCCATATACATAGAACCACAACAACGTATACGAAGCTAAGCTGCATCTCCCTACATACCCCCAGCACACGTAAGTGACAGGGTTGATGCCAAACGAGATCTCTCCCGCAAGTTTCGCCATGTCTTCCAGTTTGTCAAATTAGGTGCGCTAGCTGATGAGATAGCTGCAGCACGACACAGTGCAAAGACCCAAACATCGTACAGGAAGTAATAGTAGGGTCATCGACTGAAATCCCCCGCCAGCTCTTCATGTCAATGCGATAAGTCGCGACAGCGCTGCGGTAGGTCGCTAGACGAAGACCGTTTCTGATTTCGAGACTGGCTAACTACGCGACTACCATGTTCGCGCAATGTGACTAACACCTCGAGGGCTCGATGATGTCTTGTGGATGAGATGGGGCCGTCTAGGCTGGACATCCCCCATCTGAAGAAAAAAGTGCGAGGGAGCAATCTCATGCAGCATCACCATTATCCTTGCAATGTGCACCATCGCGGAAATCATTGGACGCACAAGTAGTCCTAAAATCCGCTTCATAATTCGGAGCTATATTCACACATACAGATCTCCACCTATCAACCGGGTATATAATCATCCACTCAAAGCCCCCCTCGCCCAAAACAACTCCTTCTGAACCACCAGCCAGCCATCATGCCAGGCCCGATATCCAGTCACAGCAAACAATCTAACCCAACTTCCCTTTACTCGCGCCATATTACTCCCTGCGCAATCCAGGCTAAAACGCGCGACTCCCACCAGCACCCCCTGCCCCAAGAACGCATGCGCAGTGCCCGTAGCCGCGCACACATCGAGCTGAAAAAGTCGTTGAGCGGCACTTGCGCAAATTACCGCGGTCGGGACATTGGTCGTTGGATTTCACGACACGATGGGCGTGCCGCCTTGCAGAATTTGGGGTTGGGTGGACGTTGGGATGGGGCTGGAGGTGCTAGTGGGGGATGTGGGTGGTGATGTTGTCTGGTGATGGGGGCTAGGCTTGGGTGTTGGTGGTTGCGGAGCCGGTGCCTTGGATGGTGGTGGTGAAGGGGCCGCAGTAGCTGATTCTGGGGAAGGAGGCGGTGACGATGGGGTTGGGGGTGGGTTGTGGGTGGGTTGTGGGTGGGTTGGAGATGGGGGGTCGGATGGAGGGGTGTTGAGGGTGAGGGCGAGCAGGTGGAGAGGATGAGAGGAGGACAGCATTGTGGTATAGGGATAGGAATGCGCGCGTAATGCTTGGATGGGGGAGCTGACGAGGATGGAGAGGATGGAGAGGGGAATTTTTCCAATGCCACAGTTCATTCGTAACCACTTCGAAACATAATACACAAGCTTCCTGAAGGTATAGGTGTAGTTCAATGTCCATCAAAGCAATCTCACATGAACAAGGCAGTACTCACGGAACTTCCTCACCTTGGATGTCGCCTGGGGCCTGCACTATAAGAAGCGGGCTGAGACAGGTGAGTACGCCATATCAAGCATTTTCGAAGTACCGGTTAAGGCTCGAATGTGGTAAGATCCGTATATGGTAAGTACAACCTCATAGCACGGTGAATTAATCGAGTCTCCGAGAAGGCATAGACGGGCCGCCGCCAAAGAGCGACAGATATGCACGGAAGCTCTCCAAGTAGGACCACCTCGAGTATACCACCAAACGGCAAATTTAGGAAAGGCAGCCTGGTATTGAACGTGTATAGAATGTCTGCCTGGCCAAAGTTGGAAGCGCTCCAACGTCACATCTTAGATGGCTTGTAAGACCTCGAGCTTCGGCTCTGGGTCAACAAAAGATAACTTAAATAGCAATATTCGCGGCCATTCCCCCGAGAAGGTCGACAGTCTAAGTAGATAGCGACGGGGGACACGAGGAATTTTTCCCAAGGCCTTGCTGACTTTTGGACCTGTACGTCAAGGCTCCTGTGGCTAAAATTGACCGAATTAACTCCAGAGAAGCTCCAGTACGATTCAAAACCATTACCGTTTGCCCTTCTGGTATCGGGGGCGGGGTAGCCCGTCAAGAACGAGCACGTGCAAGCACTTCAGCGACGCGGATTGCCGTTGATGATCCATGATCTCGTCTAACAAAAACAGTCTGCACAGACCAAAGGCCGACTATGAAGGCCTCGCGGCCCGAAGCTTCCATTCTTATAAATTCATCAATGATTTTCTTCGTAAAATTTACCATATAGTAGGTTAACATTGAGCCGGCAGATCGTGTTACTTTGAGTAGCTGATAAGCGCTTGCAACGACTTGAGGAGGGGTTTGAGAGGATGCAGAACATTGGGAAACTCCCACAGAAGGAGTTCCCCGAGCCGTCCGCAAGTCGTTCATCTTACCCACCGATGGTGAAGTCTGAAACACCTTTTGCAATATCGAGCTCGATCTCTGATGCGATCCGTGACACGGACGGGAAGATGGGAACATCTCCAACCATGGGACAGGATCAAGAATTACGAAGATTGTCGACGTGTTCTACGTTACTGGAGGTGTAGAAGGAAGCTTTGGGGGTGAGAAAGGGAGAATTGGTAGGAGCGAGCCAACCTACGCTATGCCTGAATGGTTCAGATCACCGTTTTTTCCTTCCTACAACGTAAAGGGAATCATCTACCGGAATCCCAAAGGGTTTCTTCTGACATGGCCTCGAGGCGCAGGTTGCAGTTTGGCGTGTAAATCCTTCGATAGGTCAATTCCCTCCTCGGCCGGTAGCAACTACCTTACACGATAGGGTGGCAAGTCCTTTGGGAACGGCGGCCATCGCTTCGATTGGAGAGATGGGTCTCGAGATAGCGAAGATGTTGCTTGCCAATAACGTACGACTACTTACCAGCGTTTCTCATCGAAGGTAGCTCATGCGAAGAGCCCAGAGAGCGACAGAGGCCGGTTGACCTCGGTGTAGCCAGCAGACACGTCAGCGTGTATCGTTGATATCGATCCAGCTCCAAGTTCCGACCATGAGCTTGTCAACGAAGCGGACTATATTCTATCCATTGTTCCTCCCCGGGATGCTCTCTCAATGGCGAAACGCTTTTTGAACGCTTTTCGCAACTCGGATAGGAAGCAAGAAGCGCCGCTGTATTATATAGTTCTCAATGCCATGAGACCCCGCTCGGCGAGGGAGATGGCGGAAATATTCGACTCCACGCCGATTCGTTTCATCGACGCTGGAATCATCGGCCCAGCTCCAAAGCCACCAGCGGATGATGATTCTCCATGGACTCAGCCTAGTCTTCCAAAGTCAGGTCCACATAAACTGGTAGATGCACCAGTTCTCCGGTCGTCGCATTGCAGGCCTTCTCAATGTGAGAACATTAATTGACTCAAACCTTGGGGAAGCCAGCGACCTGAAGATGTGCTTTGCGGCCACTGGAAAAGGTCTGGTAGCGATTGCCATTCAATCCTTCGCCCCTGCGCATAGACTTGGCATTCTGTCAGAGTTACAAGAGCACCTAAGAGGCTACTTTCCGAACACAGCAGATCTTGCCGCGAATGGCTTGGTCAGCATGCCGCTGAAAGCGTACAGATGGATTAGGAAATGCAAGAAATTGCAGACACACTCAGTGAGGAGGGTGGTTTTCAGATAGACATGTTTTCTGGTGCTACGGTAGTGTTCAAACTTGTCTCTGAAGACACTGATGTAGGAATGGAGAAGACAGAGGCACGCCACCCTGGCCAAGGCCCCGAGAACGTAGCGAGGCTCATAAGGGAAGGCGTGGAGACGAAGACGTTGAACGTCGAGTGAACTGGATGAATCTACCCATTGACGACTTATTTCCCAAAGATAGCGAGTATTGCTCGCGACCAGACGCCGTTACACTTTCCCTGCAAGTCCGTATTATTCTCTAGCTGAAGAATGGCTAGACTTGGCGTAGGGATGGTCCGGGTCCTGGCGCATTGTCCGGTTCAGGAGAAGAGCCCGTGAAAGCGTCATATCGTCTCCTGTCGGCAGCTTGCTCCCGCCAGAACGGTGCTAAAGCTGGGACACATCTCCGTAGCTCCGTCAGGCATTCTGCGTATCACGGTGCGAACTGCGAAGCCTCCAGTTGCGCTAGGTGGGTAATGAAGAAGGACATGGCTCGCGGTGCCGCACTCGCAACAGGTGTTGGTCCAAATGTTCTGGTCTTTCTGTTTCTCAACGAGTTACATTAGGGTGTTAATCCAACAACCGCCTATCTTGGCTTACAAACAAGCCTGAATTGACCTCACTCCGAAATTCGACTGCGACGGACCGAGGGCTGCCCGGATCTTGACAAATGGCGAGGCGCTGGAGAAGGAGGGGTAGATTTTCACATGATAGGATGACAGAGTGAGACTCATCTCTCTCCAATACTGTACTAAGAAAGTAGTTTCTGATGCTGTGACGCAATTTGATCTCCAAACTCTTTTTAGCCATGTCTTCTCTCTTTGGCTGGAAATGCTCCTAGGGCATCGAAGGTGGTCACTGCGCCGTTACTGCTCCACCTTACCAGAAGTTAGACCCGGAGCTATTTGGTCAGAGGCTCTCATTGATAGCCCTCAGCCGGACCCAATGCGTTGGGACAGCGCCTGCCGGGAACGTCAACATGATCTCATTAGCTGTCCCTCCGTATCAAGTTTGCAGTCATTTGCAAACAGGGCAAATATGAAGCAAGAGCGACCAGGGGCCTAGCTGTCGAATATTTCAGGGTCCGTCATCTCCAGATGGATTTGTATTGCTGATCAAGCTATTCCTCGCACCGACTCACCCTGTCTATTCCATCATTGTGCCAACCGTTCCTGCAGACCGCGCCGACTCACCTTTTTCTCTCTGTCTTGACCTCGAACCCTTTCCTAGGACTTCAACTCATATAGAGTCCATTCACTGTACAACTTGAATTCCAGCTCATCCGACCCGCGCTCAGAAGCCGGCCTTCTTTGACTAATTATGCTCGAGACCATGATTGCAGTCGACTTGAACAGCACAGACACAGGCCTCAACGGCCACAAAGCCGCAATGCTGTCACCTCCAGAAAAGCGTCCTAGAGTGCGGCGGCTTTCTTCCGTGACCGCAACCTTTGACGACCTCTCGCTAGGTCCATCGGTTGTCGTGCCCCCAGAGCATATGGATAACCCTAGCGATGCCCATGAGACCGCAGCAGCCATGGAATTGGCCAAGCGCCGTCTTAGTAAGATTGCTGCCGATGAACCCATCAGCAGGCCGAGCACTCCTCCTACAGCCTCCAGCACGGACTCATACGCGTTTGCTTTCGATATCGATGGTGTTCTCATCCGGGGAGGAAAGCCAATACCCCAAGCCGTCGAGGCCATGAAGATGCTGAACGGCCAGAACCAGTATGGCGTCAAGATGTGAGCTGCTAAGTCCTAACCTGACGGAACGCTAGCAGCTGACCTCATTAGACCTTATATCTTTGTAACAAATGGCGGAGGAAAAACCGAAGAAGAGAGGTGCCTTGATCTGAGCAAACAATTAGAATTGGAAGTCTCTCCTGGTCAATTTATCTGCGGCCATACCCCAATGCGAGAGATGGCCGAACGCTATAAGACTGTCCTGGTCGTCGGAGGAGAGGGAGAGAAATGCCGTGAAGTTGCCGAAGGATATGGCTTCAAAGATGTCTGCACCCCAGGCGACATAATCAAGGATAATACCGCTACCACACCATTTCGGAAACTCACAGAAGATGAATCGAATCACTCAAGGAAACGCAACTTTGGCGAGACTGATATTGAGGCTATCTTCGTATTTGCTGACAGTCGTGACTGGGCCGGCGATCAGCAAATCATATTGGACCTTTTGATGTCCAAGAACGGTCGACTTGGTACCCGCTCGGAAACATTCGATGAGGGCCCACCTATCTACTTCTCACACAACGACATGGTCTGGTCTACCTCCCATAATCAGACGCGCATCGGTATGGGCGCCCTTCGTGCTTCGCTAGAAGCGGTGTTCAAGGCTATGACGGGTAAAGAGATGGAGTCAACCGCTTTCGGAAAGCCTCAAATCGGTACGTTTCAGTTCGCAACCAGATTGTTGCAGCAATGGCGAAAAGACGTGCATGGGATCGACAGGCCACCGCAGACCGTCTACTTCGTTGGCGATACCCCTGAATCGGACATTCGAGGTACTAACGAGTTCAATGATTCGCCTTATTCGGAGAACATTTGGTACTCAATTCTCGTTCGCACTGGGGTGTTCCAAGAAGGTACCAAACCGCGGTTCATCCCCAAAGCCACGGTGGACAACGTCCTCGACGCGGTGAAGCACGGCATCCGTCGAGAGGCGACCAAAGCGATGAAGGCACACAGCGCCAACGGCACCACCGAGGATGGAGGAGTCATTCCGGAGGAGTAGCAGAGGGTCCTGTCCGAAGCTTGCGGCATATGGACCCATTGTATTTACTAGAACGCTATTTCAGAACAACTCTCGGCGTTTGGGATATGCTGTCGTTCGATAACGATACATTGGAACGAGAGAATCTTAGACGAGGACGGGTACATATGTGGTAGGAATACCTAAGTGAGGGCAGAAACGGCGTCTTCCAGCGTGCGTCAGCTGTAGACGGCGCAAGCACAATACCGGCATTTTCTTAGAGCATAGCTTCAGCTCATGGCTTGAAAGATAGGCATACCATCATCCTTGTGCATGATAGGCCTCTTCAAACTCCATATTCTACGAGCCTTGGCGAAAAGCATAGAGTTGGACGGCCTGGGTAAGCGTTAGAGCATTCCGTACTCTAGAGTAGGTCCAGCCATCATTCATGGACCACCAATTGTATGAGCACTCCGCATGCAATTCGGTTGAAGCTTGTTGAATAATAACACATTGATTGGGCGGTCCCAGACAATAAGGTATTCCATACCAGGTGGCTTGACTGCTGTGCTCGTATTTCAAGTAAATGGAATTAATGAGCATGATGCTGGACTGAAAGGAGATAGTCGGAGCGGCTAAGGTTCTGGAATGGACCCTTGCTCTTGCCCCCCACATTATCGTGCCGCTAGAGACTCGACTTGCCCTGCACCGTCACATGCCGTTCGAGTACGAGTCCGTGAACGAATCACTCGATATAGCAAATGTGACAGGCTTCACTTGATATATGCCTGATCATCTCGCTGGCTGATTCGCTATCTCTCGAGTCGTCGGCCAGCACCCGACCAGTTGTGCATTCCCTACCCGCTTTCGTTTCACATCATAAACAACAAAGGCCATCCAGGCGTCCAAACCTTCACTCACAGCTTTCAGCTCCGAGATCGGACATCACAGCTTCGAGGCATGCCGTGATACCTCGTCTCGATTTGTCAAGCGTTCTGGAAGCCGTGGAACCGGTCTCAGCACGATATGGTCCCTCGAGCACCGAGTCCAGCGGACGTCAACTTGTCCATGCCAGAACAAAAGACACAGCCGGTCAACATTGGCACTATGGAAGACCAAGCCGCCATATCTTCTGAGAGCATGACCCCTTCACGACCAAGCTTGACCGACCGCCGAGTCACCTCACCAGAATCTCCTGACAGCCTCTCTTCTCTCCCCAAGCCTTCATCAACGACCCTTCCGCTGCGTCATCGCAACCATTCTCCCTACACAAGGAACCACATGAGATCACTGTCATCGAACAGCCCTCTTTCAGCACCACAGATGATTCGAGCACACTCTTCACCCGTGCCCGACGCTGGACGTAGCTTCTCCGCCGTGCTGGCAAGACCTTCCAGCCCAACCGGTCCTTTGGCTCGGCGCCGCAGTCCACTGAGAAGGGCTTCCGATGAGTCCTATCCCAGCTACGGTGGCCAAATCGACATTGCGCAGACCATCTCTGAGGAGAATGTGCTGGATCTGACTCTCAAGCCTACGACAGAAGCAGAGCGGATGCAGACATCCCCAACACACCACACGTTTCCTCGCATTCGACGGCGGCCATCTTCACCTCTTCATCAGATCACGCAAGCCGGCTCACCACATGAACTCCGCACCAGCTTGTCTTCGCCCTCTCTAGCGGCAACAAGGTTCGTCAACGAGCCCTACCCTTCCACTTACTCATTCTCGTCGTTCTCTTCATCCTCCATACCGTCGACGCCAACGTCCTTCCGCTCGCGATCGCCAAGCATATCCTCTCTCGAGACGATCCCGGACTCGCCTGATGCTGAACTTGAGGCCGAGAATATCGCCAGGCTGAAGGCAGCAGCAGACAGTGAAGGTGATAGTGAGGGAGAGGAAGGGATAAAGAGGAGGGGCAGCTTATCAGGAGCATTACGCGACAAGAGAAAGAGGTGGAGTGTTTGTGGTGCTGAGAGGAGGGGAGATCTAGACCTCGAGACGATCTGGGAGGACTGAATCAGAGATCGAGCTGTCGTCAAAATCCAGCATACACGTCTGGATATTCAGCAAGAAGAATACGGGATTCGGGAGCATTGGTAGCACATGACGCTCATGGATTGCAGGATCATGGTATACGGTACACGATTTCAACGAAAGCATCCTTCGGTTCATTCGATCCGGACACATCATGATATACCCAAGATTGCAAATGCCGTTTCAGAGTACTAGGCATCGATCATGGTAGTGGGCGTTGGACCCTCAGTCGGCGGACTGGGATACTTTACTTTGGGCATTGGGACTATGGCAGGTACTGCAGTGATACCCAGCTTCTGAGCTTCTTCGTCTCAAAGAAGACATTGAGCTTCGAATGCTAGCCAAGAGATTGATGAGCTTATGCGATAGGAAATTTACAGAATGCACACAAAAGGTTTACAACCCTCTGTCCGGAGGCCATGATAGCGACAATGACGCATTATCCCTACGAGAGTCTCACTCGCCTTGTTGTGGCTTTGGATCTGTGAATCATCTAGCCTTGACCAACGAGCATCGCCAAGCGCAACATGACTTGCATAGGGGAGAGTTTTGTGTGAAGAGCCCAATGTGAAAGACACTGATGCCTATCTACTATTTCTCTGCCTGTTAATTCCTCTACTGGCTTTCAATCTAGCTTGACCACAACACTAGGTGTCACTTTTTGTCTGTTGGCACAAACACTTTACTCTAATTTCAAGTTCTACGACAGACGTCAAGTAGCACGGCTTGAGTCTGCTATGGGGGTAGGCCCCTGTCGTTCTCTGGAGACTTCTGCCGAATTGCACACATATTTGGAGCCAAAGCGCCATACCATGGCATTGTCTCGCGAACCCCGAGCCATACGCGGCAGAAAGGACGGTTCCTACGTTGACGCGAAATGAGTACATGACACTTGGGTAGAGCTGGCAGTCATTGATTCGGTCGACAAAGTTATCGTCGATTGCATCGTCGGACATGAGCTGGTCAGATCTTGTCACCCAAGTTTTGCCGATCGACGATCAGCATGCGATTCGACGGTTCGGTTTCGACGCTCAGAGTAACCTCCTAGTAAAATTCAGGATGCTATCAAGCAGGCGGATATTCGCTCTGCTTTCTACCGCCAGTGTGAGAAAGCAATCGTACTAAGGTAGGATGAGTCTTCGTCCAGCATATGCGATCTTAACTTGTCATCAAATACTTTAGTGCCGAGGACTGCGGGATGTTCACTTTACCAAGTCGATGCTTCACGCTATTTCCCCATAATATCAATATCAATCCTCGAGTTCGATAATCACAGAGAATTTCTTTGATCAACATCTCTTGGATATGGTCGTCGCAGCACTGGGCCAAACTAGCATCTTAGTCTCGATTATCGACATCTGTTTTGACTTTACAAAAACGTCATTTGCGTCGGCATAATTTTTATAGAACGGTCTTTTGCCAAGTCTGTGAAGTTGTCTTTTCGTTTCGAGTCGCGTCCAACAAGGAAGATTGCCTCAGTCGAAGTGGGAGTATGACCGTCAATACCACCAATGCAGCAGCGCTGTGCGAAAACCACACCTACATGGAACAATTGTCTGCGACTGCATGGAAACTTGAAATTCTGAACCTTGCGTGCGATATAACAAATTGTCAAGGTACTACAGGCTCGTTATCCGTCTAGGAAAGGTTTTCTACAGTGCACCCAAGCATTCTTCAAGCCATATCTGCCCGTACATGAGCGGGATTGAGCGCTCCGAACGTAGCGTTCTAGTCGGCCGTGGATTTCACCTCCAGATTTCCTAGTAAATTCGCAACGATCCAGCATTCAAGCCATTCTTCACTGAGTTGCTCCACAATGTTATCTTACCAAGGCAGATAAAAGCAGCAGAACAGCCAAGGTATGGCTTGCGTAGCTCGGGATTATCTGCAGTCGACGCTGGTATGGGACCCGCGCGTTCGGGAAGAACTATCTATAACATACAGGGACAAACCCGCTAGGAGAATATCGCCTGATATCATAGGTGATCCACAGTGACAAGGGAGCCGTGAAGCCACAAGTTGAAATTTTTTATCGACCGACCTTGAAGGACAGTATCTTGGCGAGCATCAATCAGCATAGGTAGTTGAGGGACCATATCCGAGACAAGACACTCACATCGTTCCTTCCTACGCTCACCACTTCATCTTCTGATACTCTAACACCGCCGGCGGCTTCAACGTACGCCAGTGGGGCGTCTCCCATAATCTTTCTTGCGCAGTCCCTCACTGTCGCTCCTTTCATGACGAGAACACAATCTCTGAAGACGGTATGATCCCCGGAAGAACCAGATCCGAAAGCATTGATATTCCTTACGGGGAACACGGGCACCAGACCTAAAAGCTCCGCCGCTCGGGACAGTACCTGTACAACCCCAGTAGAACCAAATCGGTAAAGCACCATGTCCTTTAGATTTTCGATCCGTGTTTTCAATTTCTCGTCCATCTCTTTCAAGCCGCCCCCATCAGCATCCCCCATCTCTATGAGATCGTCTCGTGTATCCACGAACTCGCTACCTTCAACGTATCTAACAAAGCCCTGCTTTGTGAGCTTGCGTAAAAATACTTCGGAAATGGCTGAACAGAGTACTATTGACTGAGGATCCTGCATTTTTGCAATCTTTGCTATGTTCTTGTCGGCGTCGGGATGATCAATCTTATTTAAGGCGAATACGGTAGGGAATTTTTCGTCCGTAAAAGCATTGACGACAGCGCTTACTGTTTCCGGAGTCCAGTGCTCCAGAGGTTCTTTGATGGCAAGGCGAGAGAGGGTGCGTGCGACTGTCTGCGGTGTACTACCATAACCTGAAAACTGATTCTGGAGGGTATCGACAGGATTAGCCTTCAAGGCAATGTGGCGCCGCTTGATAGAGCCCCATTTCTCCATTAGATTCCCTTCTATCCAGCGAACGATCTCAGATCTCAACCATATGATATCCTGTGATGGGTCATAACCCCTGGTAGCCTTTCCTATGCCGCGGTGCCATCAGTATGGTTGATAACCCGTGATCGCTGTGATATTTGAGCCTCACCCTCGGCGTCTGTGGTACCGCTGACATCAACCACATGCACCAACGCATCTGCATGCCGTAGATCGTCGAGAAATTTGTTTCCTAATCCTTTGCCTTCATGTGCGCCTGGTACAAGACCGGCTACATCGAGAAGCTCAATTGGGACAGATCTCTTCCCCTGAACGCAAGAGCCGTAGTTGGGCTTACACCTGTCGGTGACATTGTATCTTGCGCATGCACATTCAACCTGTAAGTAGCCTATGGCTCGCTGCGGATCGATAGTAGTAAATCTGACTTTTTGTAAGTCTACTGTCCGGCACTGAAGGCGCGACACTTACGGAAAGTTGCCTAGAACGCCTCAGTCAGTCTCCTTCGCCACCCAAGGGTTATATTGACTTGCCGACTTTCGAGCTGGCATCCGTCAAGCTGGCAAAAATAAGTAGTCAGTTCATGGCTACTGTGCGCAAGGTAGAGTAGTGTGCGGACCTGTTGAGCGTTGTGGATTTGCCTGATGAAGGCTTGCCTACCAGACCTATGAGAGGGTCGCGAGGCATCAAACCACTTGTTTGACCTTGTGGGGGAATTGCGATGGACGAGTTCGAGGTTTAGGTACGGATGGCGGCTGCGCTAAATTTTACCATTTATAGCCACCTGCGGCTTGCCGTTCGTGAGCTACCGTGAGGCTATCAATTGACAATCAAACTGTGAGAGTCTCAATCGAGATGATAAGACACTCTTCTTACTGATTTCAGCGGTCAGACTCCTCTCACAAGAGATCCCGTTCTGCTCGGTGGTAAGCAGATCGGTAGCCCAAAGCTATGAGTCCATCCTGCCGAACGTCGACTGGTGAATAGGAATTGTGAGGCAGCAGCTTGATCCTCTTCTACGTGAATCGCTTCTCTCTCATCGTTACTTTTCCCTCGAGCTCCTCTTTACCGGCTGCTCGTAGACGCCCCAATACTACCTTCAAGCTCTCACTACCCAGAATTGCTCGTCATGCTCCTTGCGCCTGTTCTTGCTTATCTTGGGGCCTTCTCCTCCATTGCAAGAGATGTTGTGAAGATCTCAAGCAACAGTAGCACACTTCACGTCAGCTGCATAAACCTATCTCCGCATGATTGCCGCTGACCCTTTGCAGTTCGACGACATCCGCACAACATCCGGCTTGGGATCACTCCCCCCGTTGTATCACCACCTATCATTCTCGAAGTATAGCGTATTGGCACCTCATGATCCGAAGCTCAAGGGCACAATCTCGCCTCACGATCTCAATTGTGCAGTATCCTCTCCAAACTCTCTAATTGGTTCAAGGACTTCGTCTAGCGGTACTTCAAGTTTCAAATCAAGTAGCCATAGTCCAGAAGGAGCGTACTTCTCCATGGCTAACTCAACATCAATGCTCGAAAATGGTTTGCAGCCTTACTTCACCCTTCTTTCCTTTAGTATCAAGCCGATGGACGCCCCGCCACCCTGGACGACAATTACAGTCTATGGCTACAGCCACGCACGCAACAAGAGCGATCCTTTCACGTGGCATGTCGACTTTCCCGCTGGATACCATCTACCGCTGCTGGTGAAGATACAGGAGTTTACTGGGGAGGACTGGGACCAGCTTAATGGGGTTGAGATAGTAGCAGACTTTGGGGAGCAAGCGCTAGACTGGGAGTTCTGCCTGGACGATCTGGAGGTGCAGTTTTTCAAGTCAAATGGTACGTCAAATGATACCCAGGGCTTCGCAGGACCTACAGCAATCAACCAGGCCGTGCTACAAGAGAAGTGAAGGTGCAGCGACTCAACCACTAGCATCAAGTTCTTACTATGAGTTACAATCAAAGCCTCAGCTTAGGGATATCTCTCCTGGGTAGATTATGCAATCCTTCTTAGGGGACACTAGAATCTGCTGTCCTTCACAGCATGTTTTCTTCGATAGCAGCAGACGAAGGACTGTGCGTTGAACTGCTTAGACGCCACCCTTCGCGCCAAACACCTAGAATGCATCGCTTTCGCAAATTCTTACCACCATGAAAGATTTGTACTCAATGCGGCCCTTCCTCGCCGGCACCTCCGCCGGAATGTCCTTTCTATGACTGTGTTAGCATGGTCTCTCCATATCGACAGACTAATCTCATTGCTCACTCCACCTCGCTCTAGAGGACCGTTAGCATATTATCGAATTGTTCACAGACACACGAAAGAATTGCGCACCACTGTTCATGCCGATTACGGGCCCTGGAGCTTCCGGGTGGTCCTTCTTTGCCTGCGTATTATCCCCCCGTGAATCCGTTTCTGTAGCTGCCGAATCCGCGTGTGATCCTTCTGCGCGCTGCCTCTTCCCTGATTTTGAAGCCGCTGACTGTACGTCTAGCTCATCGTCGCGGTTCAGGACATGCTCGTCGCCGTGGCGGCCATCCCACTGGGTGGTATCCTTAGAAAAGCGTGGGGCCGTTGTGCAGAGTGCGCGTGAGTGTGGAATTACATATGCGCGGAGGGGCAAGAGGGAGGAACGGTAGGCGAATGCCATTGTAAGGACTGCGATGGCTGTCGGAGTACAATCTATTCGCTAGGATATGATGGGATGATCAGGATCGAGTTCGTCAAGCAGCTTGTAAATTTGGCATGACAGCATGCAGGTGGTTTGGGTGATGCCGTCATACCGGAGAACTGCCCGAAAACAGCCACGAGGTCTTGGCACCAAATCACTAGCCGATCTTTTGCAGATCATAGGTGGCTTCCTGCAACCTAAGGTACGCTTCAGATTACGCCAGGGCACATGCCTATGCCACTGCTCGATGCTGTCAGTCGAATTGTTTGCTGTTCGGGATGCATCGACAGACACTGGGTTTCGAGCAATTTCTGCCATGGGCCAAGCTTAACAATATTGAGTTCAATGGCATAGCAATATCAAATATCGCTGGGAAGGGCTACGGACTAGTCGTGACTGCGGAGAGAAGTGAAGAGGATGCTATCCTAATAACGGTACCCAAAGATCTCATCTTATCTGGCGAGAATGTCTGGATTCTCGCAAAAGCGGACAAGCATCTGCGGGAAGTCCTTGAGGCCGTTGGGGACTACGGGAGGGTACCTTATGCGGCAGATCCATTGCAGTCTGTGCATTACTGATGTATGCTAGACAGCGAGAGGAGCCATTTTAATTTTTCTTTTGATGCAAATTACACATACTGGGCATGCAACTCCACGTGTTGGAGTTTCTAATCAGTTCACCCAATATGTGCAGCTCTTGCCTTCTCATATCGCTAGTCCCACATTTTGGATCGAAGCGGAGCGATCGACGCTTCGGAGTACTTCGCTTGAGACAGCGTTGGAAGCCAAACTGAATAGTCTGGACCGGGAGTTCAGTGAGTTTCGGAGCGCAACGTCGTCGATAGCTTGGTGCCTGCGAATATGGTGGGACACCGACACTGGTACCTTGTCTTTCGAGGACTGGAAGCTGGTTGATGCAATGTACCGTTCTCGCGCGCTCGATCTACCAGGCACCGGCCACTCGATGATACCTTGTATTGACAACGCAAATCACGCGTCTGGCGACAATACAACATCCCTGTATGAGACAGATCTTGATGGGAATGCTATCCTTGTCCTTCGAGACGGCAAAGACCTGAAGCGTGGCGATGAAGTCACTATTACCTATGGTGATGAGAAGGGCGCTTGCGAGATGCTCTTTTCGTACGGATTTATTGAAGAAGGAATGACTTCGGCTCGCGAACTTTTCCTGGATCTCGATATTCAGGATGATGATCCGTTGAAGTTGGCAAAGAAAGCCGTTTCGAATTCGGCGCCCGGGTTTCGCCTTTTCGACCACAGTGGTACCGTGAGCTGGGAAGGTCCTTTTGTATGGCTGCTCTGCATCAATGAAGAAGACGGTCTTGAGTTTCAACTCCTACAGAAGAATGATGGAGAAAGAGAATTGAAGGTCTTCTGGCGAGGGGCCGAGATGTCGGATCTTTCCAAGATCGAGACACTACTCGGGGAAGACCCTAAATGGCCACTCTTCGAACTGCGAGCGACGGTCGTAGTACGTGATCGGGTGGAAAAGCAACTACTCATTTTAAAGAGCAGCAAGACCGATGTCGCGTCTCACGATCGTCCGATCAAAGAACATACAGCAATTCATTATGCAGCGAGACTAAGAAGTCTTGAAGAGACGCTCATGTTGCAAGCACACGACGAATGGGAGAACAAGGTACCTCGAAGCTTTCATACCCCAAGTCTAGATTGCTTCCGTACCCCGATCCCATATGCCTTGTCTGACAATTATGAAGATTGTAAACGAATTGTTCCCTTCAAACATCGTGCAACAATTCCTGGGAACCGCAACACAGGATGACGCTACACCGACACTGGAGGACGATTTCTCTTGAGTAAGTTCCATTGATAGTCGATAGAATATGAGATTTCCCATGAACTGGCCAGCGGAGCGAAGAACTGAAGCGGGTTTCTTCACGTCGCCTGGTGCAGAACAAAACGTCGTGAAAAGGAGGTGGTGCAAAGAAGCGGATGTACCGCCGGATTACCTATATAGTATGATTTTCCACCAGCATGCTGCCACATCCATGGCCATTGATTCACATCTGGTCGTTCAGCTCAACAGCCCGATCGATAGGCTACATGCCGCAGTTGCTCGGCGCTCCGCTCGAGCTGGTTCGTGGTATGTTGTACAAGACTGCTTTCGTCCCAGAGCACGCGCAGGTTTGGGTTATTGTCTGATGCAGCGTCGAAAGTGGACACAAAGGCCCCGTGTGTTCGCACCGCAGAGACTTCGAAAATATTCCTACTTGCGGACCGGCCGTCTTGGAGAGAAGGGCTACCACGAGTAGGGGCTCGTGCGCATGCCACTCTAAAGACTTTGTGTTCTGGTCTCTCCGAGATATGAGGCGGCTGCTGATCTAGATGAAGAACAGTGAGTTTGTAGTCAGGGATCGACGCGTGTGATTTGTCAATCTTCCTCCGCTCTGCTCCGCATGAATGATTGTTCCGCCAAGGCAGGATTACTCTACCTCTTCTTGCTCTGTAGCGGATGTCACCAGCGGCAAAGGACCGAACGTTAATTGATGGCTATTGCCCCGCCCAGCTCTCCAATTTCGAAGCTACGGCGAACTGGTCACTTTCATGGTAGGAGTTGCACGCTAGCAACCTTGATCGGAGGATCGCTACCCAATAAGCATTCACCATGCACGCCACGCCTGATATTGGGAATGGTGGTGTGTCTGGTGTGTTTGGCGTCTTCCTAGTCGAAGTATCAGTGGCTGGATCGCTCCATTCCTCGGGCCTAAAAACGACCGGTACCCCACAAGGTCGTCGTCGTTTCATTCGACCATCCGCTGCTGCACTCCGTCATCGTCACACCAGATTGTCACTTGCATCATTCGACAGGTCCCAGCTTCGTGCAACACCAAATTCATCACCATCTGCCACAAGCAAACATCGGCGACTTACCGCGTCAGTATTCATCAGCAAGTATAGAACGATATCCGAATGTACCGCCACCATGCCCGGAATACTACCTATGAAAGTTATCAAGGTTGGCACAAGCGCCCAAAGTCGGATTGCACAGGCTTGTGACAGATGCCGCAGCAAGAAGATCCGCTGCGATGGTATCACTCCTTGCTGCACTCAATGCTCCAACGTCGGTTTCGAGTGCAAGACGAGCGACAAGCTTAGTAGACGAGCTTTCCCAAGAGGTTACACCGAGTCGTTGGAGGAAAGAGTAAGGGCGCTGGAGGCCGAGGTCAAAGAGCTGAAGGATTTGCTGGATGAAAAAGATGAGAAAATCGATATTCTCTCCAGGATCTCTTCAGGCTCTCGACGGACGTCAAACTCAATGTCGTCGCCGTCGCCACGTTCGGAATCCAAAACAACCACACCATCAACCGAATGTCGCGAGCCGAAAGATGAAGATACCTTTAGGGTGCAGCAGTCGCCTTGCTTGCTGGATGCTGAACATGCAGATTCGTATTTCATGGGCGCCTCGAGTGGTCGAGCCTTCGTTGGTTGGTAAATCGGTTCGAAATTTGGCGGTAGCTGACCTTGTCAGATACTTTCAAGATCAAAGTACAAGAAAGCGGCAAACCATGCACCGACTTCAAGACCGAGACTTTCTTTGCTACAGATAGGAAAGTTGGGGATTCCCCTGGGAGCTCTTTCAAGCGTGCCGCGGCAACGAAGGTTCCCCCACGCCTTGTGTCTGACCAAATGATCAACATCTTCTTCCAAGAATGGGCGCCCTTGTTCCCAGTCTTACATAGACCGACATTCCTCGCTACCTACAGCGATTACGTTACCAACCCGGAAAGCATGAAGGATCAGCATTCGATCGTGCAGCTGAACCTCGTTTTTGGTATCGCCGCGTTGTCTGCCGACGTATGCTGAACCATTCCGATCTGTCGCTGCATCAGGCTGACATTTTTTGCAGTGGAACAAGCAGAGCGCCGTGGTTTTTGAGAACCAGTGGCGAAATTCGATAGAGCCCATTCAATCAGAAAACAGCTTGGCTACGCTTCAATGCCTTGTTCTGGCACAGATATACTGTATCGCACGAGCTGACTACGACCGCCTTCTACATTACAAAGGAATGGCAATCAGTCTGTCCCACCGACTCGGTCTCCACCAGAGTCAAAAGCGATTCTCGCTAGGGGCCTTGACAGTGGAGACCAGGAAAAAGGTTTTCTGGACTTTGTATACTCTAGATTGGTGGGCACAGATCTCTTCTGTTGTTAAGCTCGCATGCTGATGCTCGCCAGCTTCTCCGCCGCCTTGCTCGGTTTACCAAAGCTATTGAATGACAGTGACATTCATGCCGAGTATCCAGCCGATGTCGACGACGAAAATGTTTCGGAGCGTGGCTTCCAGTCAACCCTACCTGGAGAGGCTACTAGGCTTTGTAGTGCCTTGGCCCTGTTCCGCGCTAGTCGAATAATGTCGAAGGTCCTTGACGAAAATTATCCGGCAGCTTCATCACATGACCTTTCGCTCCAGCGGATTGGGGCTCTGAGCGACGAACTCGATTTTTGGCAGGATAGCCTATCCTTGCACCTTCGCTTGCATTTCGTGCAAGACAAGCCAAGCACCAATGTTGTTGGCAGCAGAGCGCCGCTTCTAGTACGTCCGTCTTCGTACGCTTATTATCAGGCTAACGAGTTCGCCATAGTCCCTTACCTATCACTATATTCGAACTCTGATTCATCGTCCCGCGGTCGGCTCAACTTTAGGCCAGAGAGCGTCTTCTTCCGTTGTCGCTCTCGCAAGCTCCAGCAAACATATCATCCAAATCGTGCAGCTACTTGAAGAGCGTCGAATGTCATTTTCCTTATGCTTGAACAAGAATGAGCTGTTGCTACTTGCCGGATTTGGCCTTCTCTACCAGGGGCTCGACCTGGACCGCGAAGGAAAACTTATCCAAGACAGTCAACGGTTGATGTGCTCCGTGATTGAAATACTAGAGCGTCATGCTGCGCCGGGTGCTGCAGATTTCAAGAAAGTGGCTTGTGCCATGATGAGTGTCGATCGATTCTCGAAGAGTGTGAGGGCCTTAGACCAAGGTGCTGCGTCACGAAGGAAATCCGATGGGAACATGCCGGCTCCAAAAACTACGTCGAAATCTGCTCGAAAACAGCTACAGGCCATTGCCTCTCGATTTGGGTCTAACGCACGGCCTACGGCTATCAAGACGGAGAACAGCTTTGGCGGTCGTCGAACAACAGTCCCAGATGATGCGAGTCGTCATCCGACACTGTACACTCGCAGTGACAGCCAGAATAGTGCCACGTCTGTAGTTTCTGATCCGACTCACCAGCACGGGTACCGCAGGATTCCAAGTAACGTCATACAGTCGCGGTCAAACGCCGTTTGCGAGACACCCAATTTGGATTACCTGTCGTTCCATGACGAGCCCACGCAAAGCCCGACGGTCTATGCTGAAATATCCAAAACTCCAGAGCATGACCTTTTAACGGGCTTCAGCCCAACGCAGCAAATGGAAGCTCCATACAACAGCCTGTACCCTTCCCCGGATGTTCTCTCTACATACGTATCGCCTTCTCCTACGTCCGCGAATTTTGATTGGGCATCAGATCTCTTGACTGTACCTCCTGACCTCAACAGCCACTCTGCGGCCGCCTGTAGCGTACTCAGCGTTTCTGAAGAGGAGCTTACCAGTGGCGAGGAGTTGAGTAATTGCGAGCCGGGCATTGACTTCGGTGGCATTGCAATGCCCGACGCCAATAGTTTCGGTGGGCTTGACGGCTTGGACAGCAACTTCAGTCTCTGACTTGGCCAATGCTGGACTAATCGGTCACGCCTTGAGACTTTGCAGTACATTGAGACATGATCTGTCTTCAAGTTCATGTCTCCTACTCAGGATTACCGCTTGAGTTGGGGGCCTTGGCGACGGCGCTGGTACAGGGGCTGGTGTAAGTCGGTCGAGACCATGTAACGATTTTACGATTTGTCAATGGGTTTGCGCCAAGTTATATTAGCTGTAAGACGAGGATTGACCTGGACCGCGATTTCCTATGTTATGGCGTCTATGGGCGGAGGCAAGTTGCCTGGCTTTGCCGGCTATATCGTACATGGTTTGTGGTCCAAGCCGGGATGATGTTTGTATACCATGTTCATTAGACGCACAATTGATAGTTTTAGTCAAGATGCTCCGTATAAGCTGCCTCCAAAGTTTCAACTCTATTCACAACGTGCCGCGATCCGAGTGCAGCTGTCCGCGTGGCAGATTGCGCGTAAAAGTAACAGGGTGGATATCTGAGGCTTCGGAGCGCTTGGAGTACCGTAAGTTCCGAATCTAGAATGGCATCTTCTGCCATGAACATCTGCATGTCTTGCAGTGATGTGGTTTTCTACAAGCCATTGGCTTCCGACTGACCCTCTGGGCTTGATGAATGCAGAATGATGGAGCCGCCGCAGTCTATTCGCAGCTGTCCAGTCACCTAGCCTGTCATCCTTGCAGTAGACCGGCAGCGCTTAGTGAAGCCTTCACTGGTTGCCCGCCCTCGCCGCCATGGCCACTATTAAACCACCCCCATCCACAAGAACTGGACCGCCGCCCGCCACAACCAGACTGTTCCAATCCGACTCAGTCAACCAAATCGCCAACCAGCTCATCACTCCTAGGGACGCCCTCCGCCTGGAGCGATCGTTCCCTTCCAGATCCAAGCCCCCCAGGGCTGATTCCAACACCCTGCACGTTATGGACAAGAGGCATCCCAGCTCCTTTCAGCAATTGGAGAAGGTACCAAACGGTCCAGCTGCCTATACAAAGGTTCCTAGCTAATTACTCATTCATAGCTCGGTGAGGGGACATATGCAACTGTACGGACCTAGCGCACCCCAACCTTCTGCGCGTACTTCCGCTGATTATCGCCCTTCCAGGTCTTCAAAGGACGAAACCGCCAAACGGGCGAGCTCGTGGCGCTGAAGGAGATCCACCTTGACTCGGAAGAGGGCACACCCTCGACCGCCATACGGGAGATCTCGCTGATGAAGGAGCTGAAGCACGAGAACATCGTCTCCCTACACGATGTCATTCACACGGAGAACAAGCTGATGCTCGTCTTCGAATACATGGACAAGGACCTCAAGAAGTTTATGGACTCGCGCGGCACGGGTGGTCAGCTCGACTTCATCACCATCAAGTCCTTCATGCACCAGCTCCTGCAAGGCATCGCCTTCTGCCACAACAACCGCGTCCTCCACCGCGACTTGAAGCCTCAAAATCTCCTCATCAACAACAAGGGCCAGCTCAAGCTCGCTGATTTCGGTCTTGCTCGCGCTTTCGGTATTCCGGTCAATACTTTCTCAAACGAGGTCGTCACGCTGTGGTATCGAGCCCCCGACGTGCTGCTGGGGAGCAGAACCTACAATACCAGCATAGACATATGGTCTGCCGGCTGCATCATGGCAGAGATGTACACCGGCCGGCCCCTCTTCCCCGGCACCACCAACGAAGACCAACTGCAAAAGATCTTCCGCTTGATGGGCACACCTTCCGAGCGCTCCTGGCCCGGCATCTCGCAGTTCCCAGAGTACAAGGCCAACTTCCACGTCTACGCCACGCAAGACCTGCGGCTCATCCTGCAGCAGATCGATCAGGTGGGCCTGGACCTGCTGGGCAAGATGCTGCAGCTGAGACCGGAGATGCGGGTCAGTGCGAATGACGCGTTGACGCATATGTGGTTCCGGGATCTGGGGCAGCTGAGGATGCAGCAGCAGATGCAGACGCAGCAGCAACAGGGGATGCAGCACCAGATGATGGCGGGCGGGTATGGTGTTTCGGCGTATCAGTAGCATGGATCATCACGATTGTTACGGCATTTGGGCGGTATGGAGTGTTGGTTTGTATGAGGTCTTGTTAGCGGCTTTGGGGCATTGGCGTTTGTGGAATTCTTAGAGGCGCTGGGTTCCGAATAGAGCAAAAGCGCATGCATTCTTGGCAAGTTTTACTCTCTTCTACGTGCTCTTCTCATCCTTCATAATATAAACAAGTATTTCCGGCGGAGGGGGGGGCGGGGTTGAGTCATCACGATAGTTTCCCACGAACTGCTTTTCAACGATCCATTGAACGACTTCACTCAAACCATATTTCGATAGAGATCTCATCCTGCCAAACAAGCCCAAAATTTCCAATCTCATACTCGCGGTCTGCCCTTAATCCCAATCGTCAACGGATCCGACTCGATCTCCTCCAGACTATCTTACAACAAAAGAAGGCACCGAAACCTCAATGAGCACGCCAAAATCATTTACTTCCAGCGCAAATATTCCTTCCGCCCCAATCCGCTCAGCAATCCCCCGTTCAGATGCAGCTAACGACTGTGTCTTACCCCGTACAACAAAGCAGCCAAAACCCTTCCTCGAAGCACACTACCATCATTCATTCCTCACCTCGTCCCGCCCGCCCCATAATCAACCTCTTCACGGGTCTTGCGTTCGCAAAGCGGCGGCCCTACCTTCATACCATGCCACTGTGGCGCGGGGGGGGGGCGATACTTATACGCGCCTCCATCGACTCCCGTTCTCAGGCGCTTCGTTTCGATTGCCATTTTGACCTCCTACGAACCTACCGTCAAGTCTCTCGATGAAGCTTTGGCACTGCTTCACGAGAGTGAGGATCTGTATCTGCGATCGGGCCCCACTATCGCGTAGCCGACCCTCTGAAAGGGGTTCGTGCATCTCAGCACACAGACCATTCAGTACGCATCGTAGGTGTCGTTGTTAACAACTCTACAAGCCTCCTGAAGAGAGCGTGTGAGGCGCTGCATCGTGCTGTTGCTGAGAGAGAAGTGTTCCTATGACAGTGCTTTCCCCATTGGCTAGAAAGCCCACGTCGCGCTTTGAACCGGGATCGCGGAGCGAGCGCGCTGCTAGGCCACTGCATGCCTGCCGGAATCGCCTCTCCTATCCATCGTCGTCACCGTCAAAGCCTGTGTCAGCGGGGTCCACAACCCATCGGTCAACTTCCCAATTACGCAATGGCGTTCATTCTCAGCAGCCATGCATGAGCGGCGATTGCTCATTTCCATTGGAGCCACCACCCCTTGCCCAAGCTCTCTCGCCGCCTGAGTTTCCCTCGTATTTATGAAGATGACGATCAGAAATGCGCGTATATTCGCGTTTTCCGAGTTGATTGGTACAGGTTTTGGAGCTGGACTTGATTATGGTGGTGGGCAGGGATTCATCAGCAGCTGCACGTCGCAGAACCTCCTTCTTCTTTTGATGGATTGACGTAGTCCTCACCGCGATTCTTACTTAATCGGGAGCCGAGCTGGCCAGGGAGTAGTCGGTCCTCACGATTTTCCGCTGGGGGTCCTGGAGTGGCTGTGTTGGTCCGCTTGAGGCGTGGTGTGTCTGGGCTATAGGGGGCTGCTGCGTGTTCGCCTATGTAACGTTCGTAAGCTAGATTGATTCTGTGTGACAGCTGCAGCAATTCGCGTCAGGGAACCCCATTCCGGGTTATCGATGATCTTGCTTGAGGAATACCCTATACTTTACGTACGTACGTGATCATCGCCTCACGCCCTATCCAGATCCCGTATGCTAAGCAGTTTCGGAGAAGATTACCCACGTAGTTTCACTTGTCTTATGTCATGTTAGCATGAACACTCAGAACATGATGATCGCTGTTATCCCGGTAATTTGATTCGGCAAGCCTAGGGAGTGTGGTTGGGTTGAGTGACATTCTGCGATGGGTGTTGGGGTGAGGGGACGCTCTTGCAGGGAGAGGGGCGGAGAAGAAGAGGATGGGTGTCGGATGCGAAAGAGAGATCCAATGAGAGGTGGGGAATTGCGTGATGCAAACGCTGTGGAATGCGGACGATGACGACTTGGGTGGAGTGACAGGTAGAGGTAGGACTCATGATACATGTATTCTTCGTCGGTTTACCTCTTGGGTCGTTAAGCTGAACAGCCCATCGTCGATGTCGACAAAAACGGGTCTCTACCCGATATGCCAGATGATTGTGCGTCATTTCTTGACAACGCACTGGGGTATGTCGAGTCCAGTGCAGAAAAGCGCGAATGGTGGTTCCGCTAGTTGAATGGATTCATTTCTATGGGAAGGGTGGAGTTGTTTGAGAGGCTGTTTGTAGGATTAATGAAGCGTTCCTCTCGTCGACTTAGCAGGGGCCCGATGAAGTCGTCTTAAGTTGGTGGAGACAGGAAAGGGAACCGTTGCGTTGATCACCGTTTGGCGACCTGGGTTCTCGCATTTCGCTAAATGGGGATTGTAGGTAAAACAGTGTCTTTGTTGAATTCAGAAAGAAACGTTTGGCTTTGTGGTGCGAAAAGGAGTCTAAATCTGGACTTCTGCATGCCATTGTGAGGGATGGGGATGGATCTCTCTGAGTGAAGGAAGCTTGGTTTGGTGTGCGTCTCGTTTACTTTCCCCGTTCATCTCTTAGGAGTATTGGAGCTGGGTCTAGAGAAGCACATGGAAACGCAAAGATGAACCTCGATCTTTGCATGCGTCCTCTGCAAGTTTCTCTTGCCGTCTCTTTCGACGCAGAAAATAAGGGTTTCACAAACTGACGTGATAAGGTAAAGCTTGTGGATTATATGATGGGTGTAGAGAGATGTGGGTATTCCGTCAGCCGATGAATAAGGGTCACACCGTAAGAATGAAAGGGAGAAAATAACTACCAAAAAAGTTGCAGCGTGGTGACCTTGAAGATTGGCTTAGAAATCTGCCTGATAAAGCACATAAGGGCTTCCACCCGCACTCTTTATTCTGATATCATTGATCGATCCGCTGTCACCACTTTCGTCACCCCAACCACACTCATCGGCGAGATCTCATGGTTCTCCTCATCCATGTACTTCGTTCCTTCTTCCAACTTGGACGCCATGACTCTTGTCTCGTTGCCTCCCGCCGGGCTGTTGCCCGAATTGCTCGCATGAATGCGCTCCTCGCCTTCTTGTGGAGGTCCAGAGTGCGATTTTGGAGAGGGTTTCGATCGCGCGAATGTATATAGTCTGGGAGGCCATTCCGAGAACATCGGCGCCACGGTGACCATCTTCATGTCGCATTCGATTGCGCTCCATACCGAAAACGGTACTAACGTGTAGTCCACATCTAATAAGTTGATCTCAAGCACGAATGGGATGCGAATAATTGCAGTAATACACGCGAAAGCGCCAACGAAGAAATGCTCGACGAGGACGTTCTTGAATCTTATGCTGGTCTGGGGGCGTCCAAGAATCGGGATAGAAAGGAACAGCATCCAAGTACCGGTGGCGCTATGGAAAGCAATGATGCCGAGAAGTATATAATTTGATTCAAGCAGCGTCCGCCCTGGATCGTCTTGTTCCATATACGCAACGGGCCGACTACAAAACATGAAGAGGAGCCAGAACTCGAGATGTATAACGACGATGACGACTCAAAAATTAAGGGAACTCTGAGAACCATCGCTAAAGTGCTAAATACGCGCATGTATAGAGCTATTATGGACAGGCACACCAACTTATCTGCTAGGATGCCTGTCCATACTGAAGACAGTCGTGTTTTCTCAGTCGGTGGAACACCATATGGGTTGGGGATAATTTGATGCTTGGTTTCCCTACTCAACATTTCATGAAGCACTGTAGCGTCCACAGCCAGCCTGTTGAGGAAGGCAGCGAACACGAAATTGCGGGTTCATCCTGGCGGTGCGTTTGTCGATTGTCTAGACCAGAAACGCGCAACGACTGAAGAGACTGCTAGAATGATGAATGTTACTGTTGTTGCCACAATGGCGGTTTGTCGATTACCCAAGAGGCTGGGAATTGATCTCGGTAGAGTACTGCCTCGCCGACGAAAATCCATCGTTATTCGCTCGAGATCACAGCTCGTCGTGAATACCGGCAAGCACCGGCTCCGCAGTCAACTGCCACTCACCGAGCTTTACCAGCTCCCCTGTCTTGTTGTTCGCCGGGTCCGGCCCCCTAATTTCCCCGCCCACCGCATAAACCTCATCCCCTTTGCCCGCCAACTTTAAGGGTGCCACTATCGTGGTTGCTATGGCCTCCCATTGTGTCGCGTCGAATGAGACTAATCTGCCCTCACGATCCCGCGAGGTGGCCTTCATCATGAACCTTGCCGACAACTGACCTAGACGCCATATCCCACTATCAAATCCGTATATTTCCCCGAGATGATTACCGCCCCAGGATCCGAATACCAGTTCCGCCAGAAGGCCGAGAGAGTACTTGCAAACGGCCACATAGATGGCAACGATAAAGAAAACCACCACAGTACGAGAGATCCACCCGTCTGGATGGCGAAGGATGTGTAGGGTTACGTAAAGGGCGGTGTTGTAGACTTTAAGGATAATTTCGCGCTCGAGAGCGGACGCTTGGCGTTTCGGAAGGGTGGCCAGCTGTGAGGTACTGTAAATGTCGAGCGCGTCAGGGCTGATGATTTCAGTGGAGTTGATAACGCTGGTTGGGGAAATCGTCATGATTTGAAGTGGGGTGGACGTAGTGGGAGCAGGCGCCAGGCTACTAACGTTCGCAAAGATAGGTTCTTGATCCGTGGATAATGGAACAATGGCTACGTCGGCGATGGGCTTGTCGCCATGGTACAAACACCCAACACGCGTCCACATAATGCTGTTGTTGACTTGCTGGTTAGGCATAAGTTGAAGAAATCTCGTCCCGATCGACGATATAGAAGCATAATGCAAGGTTCCATTGGTGACTATTACTTCGAATGACCATGCCGTATAGTTGAGCTGGTAGTGGTTGATCACGTCATTCCGGCCGCGGTAGGTATTCAGATTGTTATGCGTGGCGAGCAGTAGAGCCAGTAGCTCAGCCGACAGTATTGGCGATGCATACAAGATGTAGCCATTCACAGCGGTGATATTACTGGAGCTCGATTGCAAACGTAAGTTCTTCTCATAGACTTCATTCGGCGATGACGAGCTTTTCGAGTCCACATTTGGCTTGATAGCTGCCTCGACCTGGTAGTCGGTCATCGACGAGGTATTGGACGGCGGCGAAAGAGTGAACGTATCAGTTGAGGCGGGGCCATCCCACAATGAAGAAAGATCCGTGGTCCCTATACTTGAAGTATCCCGCGGGTGGACGGAATCCGTGTCAATGACGGAGTCGCCGCCATTCCCAAATCCTACCCAAGGGGCATGCGCAAATGTTTGATGTTTGGCCAAGATGGCTTTAAGGACCCAGATCAGCAACACTTTTGAAGCAATGGACGACATATTCAAAGGCGACAAACGACGAGGCAATCTAGAAGGACTTCATAAAGCGCAGTAGGTGACATTTCTTCAATCCTTTGATAGGTGTACCTTATGTGGCTGCGGGTGAGCAACCCATCCGACGGTAGAGCCGCCGGCAGCGCGGAAGTCTAGCTACATGGAAACGTTGTTTCGTTGTTTCGTCATTCTTTAAGCGCATATAAGTGAGGTAACGTACACCAACTTTGAAGATCGAAACGAGAAAGGACGGTCTGCGAGTCGAAGTCAAGGACATACCTGCGGGAACGCCTTCCTATACTGTCATAGTGACGACAGAGGCAAGCTATATAGGTTATCCATCATTTTCCAGAAGATATTGATAGTCTGCTGCGGAGTAAGTAGAAAAGCGATTGGCCTATCAAGTGACATTTCCGCGAGATACCAGTACGTGGACCCTTTATGAAGCTAGCAAAAGCAACATATTTTGATCCACGCTCACCCTGGTTTGAGCTGACGTGAGTGTATTTGAACATGAAAATCAAAGTGGACTTGTTTCGGATGCCGGTCGTGCGTAGCTTAGCCCCATATAATCCTCGAAAGCACGCGCAACCTGTAGCTGTTGGTTACTATTGAGGCTATGCCGCTAGATGAAGAAGGCTCCCTTCCACTGTTCCGTACTTCCTGGACTCACAATTTGATCAGCTTAAATCGATGTTTTTTTCTGAGGAAAAACGAGCATCCCATCGATGCTGGGTTGTTGTCTGAGCTAGGTATCTAGCGCCGGATCCGCATTGCAGGATTCATTCAAGATGAATCCATCAGCTTTTCTAGACCTGGAGACGATTGCGCCTTTCCTTGCAGCATTGACCCAGTCTATCATGGTTGTTGATAATCTCAGGTCTTTATTGGTTTGCTGAAGCGATGTGAAGCCCGAATACTCGGCAGTAACCTTGGCAGATCTCACTCCGGCTCTTGAGATTTCCACTTCTCCCTTGCTGCTGTAATATTACAACCACTGGCTTCGGCCCGGCTAACAACACTCTGGGCTTTTCCTACAACAGGGGCGTCAATCATCCTTCCATCAAGGGTCCATGCTCCTCTGCCCTGTCGACTAGCTTTCCCATCGGCGATCCCGACTCTCACAGCCCAAACTATCTCATCCTCACTTGGTGCGAAAGCTCGCTGCGCAATCCCCACCTGGCTGGGATGAATGAGCTGCTTGCCATTAAAGCCAAGACCCTTACCCCCAAGACACTCTTGCTCAAGTGTCTTGAGATCATCTTTGCCTCTGTAAGATGTGCATACTAAGTCAATGGTCGACGGAAGATCATGGGCGCGGCATGCTGTGGCTATTGCAGACCGCGCATACAAGAATTCAATAAGAGAGGGTGTTCTCGTCAAAGAAAGGTCAAGAGCGAAGTCTTCGGCTCCAAAAATGAGGCCGTCGAGATAAGGAGAGGCCTTGCAGATGCTAGGAAGATCGGACAGCGCTTTGGCAGACTCAATGAGCGCGAGTAGCCTTATGGGCTTTTGCCTAGAGGACGTTGAGTCTTGTGGGGTGGAGTGTCGAGAGGGAAAGGAATGTCTTATAACGTCTGTGACAAAGTGCAGGTCGGATGCTGAATTCACTTTTGGAATGACAATCGTGTCTAGATTTGGGGCTTTGAGCTGACGACCGTTAGCCACTATCAACACCTCAATCGTATTTTTTAAGAGCCCACCACTTCAAACAAGTCATCCAAGGCTAGACCGGTCTCAACGGCGTTGATACGAACGGCATTCTCTCGTATGCCACTGGCACGTGGCTGGCCCAAAAATTTGCTAATCGCTATCCTAGCTTCCGGTTTCTTGCTGGGTGTCACAGAGTCCTCGAGGTCATAGGTAACACAATCGACAGTGAGACCACGAGACTTATCTAGCATCCTTTGGGATGAGGATGGTACTGTAGATATATGTGAGCGAGGAACAGAGAAAATCGGGAGGATAGCCGGTACCGTACAGTAGCGCCCTGCGTACAACGGACCTCGCAGGACTCATTGTGATTGCTATTGACGACGGAGATGGTATCGACAGGTGATAAAGCGAGCATATGGGTACAATTAGGGCCCATCATGTCAGGTCGATGAACCTCTGCATCCGGACCGCAATTTTAACTTGATTGTTTTCGCCAGGCCTCCTCGTGACGGAGGACTCGCTCGTGAACGTTGATGCCAAGCGTCCGAGCCGCTAGCGTGGGTAGACAGGGTTGCCGAGACTTCTAAACGTTCTCTAATCGCTACTTCATTCCTTCTCCATAATCTGTTTGACATCTTTCGCTCGTCTTAGAATATTTGGGCCTTCACCATACCCGAGCGGCTTGGACAGTCTAAAGCTCTCGATTGTGTGTTTCGATCTGGGCAATATCGCCCGATTAATTCCTAGAACTTAGCAGAATTGCACGGAGTATTGAGATTGCTCTCGATCTTGCCCATCAAGCCGCTGCCCGGTTATTTTCGGCGGCCTATACGCGGAGAGCTGAGGCTACACTTGTCGAAGTGGCGTCTCAAGCTTAGAGCTCCCTTGACCACAGCTCAGCTCAAAATCGACAGGGCTTTGGAAGACTCTATAGCAGAGTACGAGACGGGTCATAGCACAGACACTTTTGAAACTTGGAAAACGCATCTTTAGCAAGGAAGACCACCCATCAACAGAACAAAAGCTTCCGCGCTGCAACAAAATGGAAGAGAAAATGTGCAACTTTTTGTGCGCTACTTTCTACATTAATGACATGGGCCCCTGCAGTGCTATAGTACTATGTTGATATAGAACGAAAATAATACTGCAACTAGAAGGCTAAGTGCTGACCATGGTATACAGGTTCGCGTCTCGGAACATGACGGGGACCGATCGAGGGCCGGAAAAGTCACTCGACAACTTACTACTAGCATGCGCAGACTCTCCAAATGTTCGGAATAATTGCAGGAAAATCTACAAAAATTTGATCAGCTCTGGAGCAATAGTAGCAATCTGACGCTGACACAAGATGAGCTACTGCCAGACGATTAATCACCGGAAAGGCATTTGGCAGCTGGGACCTCTCACTCGTTTGTTGGGTCGGAAGTCACAGAGAGCCACCCTAGCGGATTGAAGCTTCAAGAATCTAGATGACGAAGCCCCTCCAAGCCCAGCTTCGCTAGCCGGACGTGCTGTCGATTATCGCAGCGCTTCAAGCCGTGCTATGACGAGTATTGCGAGCTTTATGGAGAACTCAATGCTTCCTAATGTGGTGCGGGGGATCCGAGATTAGACGTCGCTACGGAGTTGCACAAGCGTCTGTCGGACCCCAAAGCGGCATCTGAGAAGTCTTGAATTACATGACAAAGGGTACAGGTTAGATTGGGAGTGGACACGGGCTGCCCTGCCCTATGCCTGTGCTAAATCGACCGTCATATCCCTAATAAAAAACCTCTTTTCTTCAACCGCCAACTCTTCCGGATCCCTTCATGTTCGCATGCAGCTTCACCGCACACAACACATAGTCAGCGGCGCTTGAGCGTCTCAATTTTCCTAGAAGTTTTTCAAGGTTGAACCCTGGAACATCTAGTAGGCGCTCGAGCCGGCTCGAGGGTTGTGGCATGCTCGTCCCCATGGGACTCTTGCGATGCTTGTTTGCCTCAAGACCTTGTCTTCAAGCCTTGACAATTGCTTCAACCTAAGCGGAGCAAAGCTTTATGTTGTCCGATTAGACCCACAGTGATGGAAGATCGACGAGACAGGCATTTCCTCCCAAATCACTGCAAGCTGCTCAAGAACGATCATAACTCCATTCCTGTTTCCCTGGCTGCCTCTGGAAGGCATCTCGAAATCTTATCAGCCTCCCTGCGAGGACTTTGACGAGTTACAACCTCATATATGAGGAGATTGCATTCATGAATGGCGAACGAGTGGTGGTCACTACGTCACATCTATGCGTTTCTACATCCTCTAAATCCTCTGATGCAAATACAGCTGGCAGATTGTTTACCCAGGTAGCCCTGTGACGAGGATCCTGTGCCGCTATCAAATGGTACATCTGGTCCAGCAGTCTCGATGAATTTGCAGCATCTGTTTTCGTAATCGTCATAGCCTGAAGATTTGGTTCCGCCCATTGAAGCCATCCACCTGGCCCCAAGTCATGTCAGCACCTCCTCATTGATCAATCTGTCTCCCGCTTATGCATGTAATACCAACTTATTGAGCAATCCTTTCAGGTCTTGTCTGATAGACACTAGATTATCCTTAACAACAAAGATAAAGAGCCTAACGTGCACAATTTCATACTTGTTAATCAGATCTGCAGTGCTTCAGCAGTGACATCCCATTTGCGAATGCGGACATTTAGGGGATGCCATTTCGCAGGGTTCGCTTGCGAAGGATTCGTATTGAAAGTGTCCGGCTGGGACTCCTTGGAATCCTGGCAAGATAAGTCTGCAAACCACAATCTGTGACTGGGAGTCTAGCCACGACAATGTGCTTGCACTGGACTTTGGCCTTGCGAAGTTTCTTTTTTTTGAGACCAGGTGCTGGGCACACTTCCATGGGCTTCTACATGGGCTTAGACGGCATGCACCTTCCTTGCATTAGCCGCAAGGGTGCGTTTGAAGGAACTTATGCTTGAAGCTAAGGCAAAGCTTCCTGTATGTTCGACTCAGCGAGAGACCCTTGTTGCCAACTGCGCCCCACTTGATAGATCAGGCTGACTCTTCTCTATTGGCCCTCGAGTAAGGTTCATACCTCATACGCGGATACCAGCTGTTCCCCGCTTAGAGAGAAACCTTCAACCAGTGTGCTTGAGATGCAACGATGCGGCACAAGCAAAGTAGACAATCTATGGTAGTAATATTTGTATTCTTTGGACTAACCAATCCACCCCTCACTAATTAGATACTCACCAAGGGTACACTCCTCTCAGCGCTCTTAAAATCTGCTACAATCTTAGCCCCCTACTTTTCCAAGAAATGCGATGACTACCCTACCAACAATTGTTCTCGTCCACGGTGCCTGGTCCACCCCTCCCATCTACGACCCTTTCGTCAAGGCACTACGAGCCGCTGGCTACACGGTACACTGTCCCCTCCTTCCCACCTGCAGTAGCACGTCATCCAAGTCCTCCCCCGACGCCAAATTTTCCTCCGACGCCACCACGGTGCGCCATCTCGTCTCCTCGCTCGCGGATGCCTCCACCGACATTGCCCTCCTCATGCACTCTTACGGCGGTGCTGTCGGTTAGCTCTGCGATCGCCGACCTGTCATCCAAGCAGCGGGCGCAGCAGGGTCTCAGAGGCGGCGTTGTCCACCTTCTGTATCTGTCTACGTAAATTCTCCCGGTAGGTGGCTCTATCGTTGGCATAGTCAAGGAAGCCGGGTACTGGAATCTATGGGATCAGGTCCTGGATGTTGGACCGGATGGTTCCACGTTCCCTAAAGATCCGAAGTTGTTGCTGTTTGGTGGCTTGGCGGAGGAGAAGCAAGAGCTGGCTGTGAAGGCGTTGGTGAGGTTCCCGGCGGAAGCGCTCGAGGCGGAAGTGACCCAGACGCCGTGGATGGATATTCCGTTGACATATGTCTATACGGAGCAGGACCATGCCGTTCCGCTTGTTTATCAGGATATCATGATGAAGCGGGTTGGAGAGGCTGGGGTGGCGGTGAGAGAGGAGAGGTTTGATTGTGGTCATGGGGTGTTTTTGACGCGTACGGAGGATGTAGTCGGGGTTGTTGACAAAGTCGTTAGGAGAGTCCAAATATGAAAGATAGGTTTCAATTGCTCCAACAGAAGTGAGAGTGATCTCATATTGCACAGGCGGCTTAGGCCAAATGGCTTTACACATGTGGAAAGCTCTTGGAGGTAATGAGCTACTAGGGAAACATACGACATTCCTGAAGACCAGGTATCTTCTAATAGAAATATGGGATATGTCCAGAGCATCGAGGACATAAGTCCAGATCTGGGAGTAGATATCCTTGTGAATTACCGTCCGGGTACAGGAACAGGGCCTTGGGAATGTATCGCGCCCTTTGGTCAAGTCGTAGAGGGAGTCTCGGAAGGCAGTGCGCTGAACACGGAATTGCCCTCGGCTCGATCAGCGAACAACCTTACCTTTGCACAAGTCAGATTGCCTGAGATCATACGTCAAAGGCCTTCTCTCATCGGTAAGCTATTTGCGGGGTCCAGCACCATGATATTTGATGACAAACTCTGACTTCCTGCATCTGCACGGGTTCTCCAGGCTTCCGAGATCGAGCAAGCTTTCGCCCGCTTTCATGAAGGGGACCGTATTAGGCAAAGAGTCATCGAATTCGCCAAGGATTGCCAGGTATCGGTAAGAAACCTAGCTGACTCAATTCCGTGACCAGCTTATTGCTGATACCGATATTGTTAGGCAATCATAAAGACAAGACTCATGCACGCATTTGAAGGGCAAGCAGAATGGGTCGTTGCCGGTGGCCCGGGCGGGCTTGGTAGGGGCATCGCGCGTTGGATGGCAAGTCGCGGTGCGCGGTTCATGATCCTCTCCCGCTTTGGGGTGAGAAACGAGGCTGGTACGGCTTGGATCGAAGAGCTTTCGACTTGTGGTGTGCATGCTGAGGCTCCCGTTTGTGACATAACCCAAAACGACGTCCTAAGCCGTGTAATCAAGGCTTGCTCAGCAATGATGCCTTCGATTAGGGGCTGCGTGCAGAGCACATGGTCTCAAGGGTGGGCTTTCGAGGCTCCTCGATCAATCTTTATCTGGCGCATGCTGACATGTATATCCAGGACACCGTATTCGAGAATATAGCCTTTGACGATTCTGCTGCCAGTACCCGGAAGTCCAGGGCTCATGGAATTTACACCAAGTCTTGCCGGCCGACCTAGACTTCTTCATTCTCTTGTCCTCGGTCAGAATAGCATGGATCTCCGACAGCCACTGCATACATGTGTTAATATTTTAGTCCTCTCAGCCTTTAGTAACAAGTCATGGAATTAAGAACCTTAGATGTATACTTTTAGTATAAAGTTGGGAGGTTGGTTCAGCCCCACCAAGTCCCTGACACTAAGCCCAATTCAGAGCGGGGCTATGAGCCCCCGCCAGGTGGACATGGAAGGCTGCGTTCATCTCAAGGCTGACACTAAGGTCATTCAGACCTTTACTGCGCAGCCCAGCAATTGTTGGACATCCCCCAGACGATCTGACTTGCTATTACCTGTGCCTCTTGTCCGAATTCTGCGCTTTTCTATCAGGTCCTGCACCTTCGTCTCGCCATCAGCGCAACCCTCTCTCCCGCACCTACTGATCGAGAGTGACCGAACGCGATCCTGGAATTCGATTCAAGAAGGCGCTTGCAGTCCGGACTAGTGTGTCCTGCCTAGAGCTCCTTCCTCGAGCTTCAAGCCGTCAAAAGCAAGGACGCGCCTGGCTCAGGCCGAGAGCCATCGCTTGTCGCAGCTATGAGTTGTATGTCAATCTCGTTGATTTTTCACCTATACCTACTTCCTACTACCTTTGCTCCCTCCACCATAATCATCTACAAGCACATTTACAATGTCTGGGCGGCACCACGCAAAGCTTCAGGATGCCAACCACGAGACACATGCTACGTCTCTACACCCTCCCCAGTCTCGAGGTATATCCTACGCAGCATCATCACGCGATCATACAAGCTATTGACTGAACCTTGCTGACTGATTGCGAACCGAACAGTCTCCGGCATGCTCAACAAGCTCCAGGGTCAGCCGGATAGCTATGACAAGAAGTGGGCAATGCTTCCGCAACCCTCGCCTTATCCCGTAGCTCATCATTGCTCCCAGGTCCCAATATAGGTTTGGACGGACGCTGGGTGCGGGTACTTATGGCATCGTCCGGGAAGCGGAGTGTGCCGGAGAACGCTATGCAATCAAGATCATACTCAAGAAAAATGTCAAAGGCAACGAGCGAATGGTGTACGACGAGATGGTCCTTCTCCAGCGAATAAAGCACCCACACATAGTTCGGTTCCACGACTGGTTTGAGTCCAAGGTATGGCATAGCCTTGAACTTACAGATCGATATGATGACGAAAAGCGATGTAGGACAAGTACTACATTGTAACTCAATTAGCAACTGGCGGAGAGTTGTTTGACCGAATCTGCGAGTATGGAAAGTTCACCGAGAAGGATGCCTCTCAAACCATCCGACAAATCCTCGAGGCCGTCGACTACCTTCACTACAATAATGTCGTTCATCGCGGTCAGTATATCAAGACCTGCCCTACCTACTTACACTAACCCCGGCATAGACTTAAAACCAGAAAATCTCCTATACCTCACAAGATCACCAGGATCATCCCTCGTGCTTGCTGACTTTGGCATTGCGAAGATGCTCGACTCGAAGGAGGCCGTGCTAACCACAATGGCTGGTTCCTTCGGATATGCCGCTCCAGAGATAATGCTCAAACAAGGTCACGGGAAACCAGTCGACATGTGGTCTTTGGGTGTCATCACTTATACCCTTCTCTGTGGCTACTCCCCGTTTCGCAGCGAGAATGTCGCAGATCTCATCGAGGAAAGTAGGAGTGGGCGCATTGTGTTCCACGGCCGATACTGGAAAGACGTGAGCGTGGAAGCAAAAGAGTTCATCCTCAACCTCCTTCAGCCGGACCCAAGCAAGAGATTGACTAGCGAGGAGGCTCTCCAAGATGTGTGGCTGACCGGCAAGACGGCAACGGACTTCAATTTATTGCCAGAGTTCCGTGCTTACATGGCTAAATCACGCCTGAAGCGTGGAATCGAGGTCATCAAGCTCGCAAATCGCATTGAATCGCTTAGATTGCAGCAAAATCCGGAAGACTCAGATCAGACTGATATTCCAGCAAATTCGGGCGAGATGGCGGGACAGGCGCTGAACGACAAGCCTCCGCCAGAAGGACATGCCAGCTTGAAGACTAGTGCAGAACTGGAGAAGAAAAGCCTGAGTAAGCTAGCTAAAGGTGCCATATTCCGCGAGGTCGTACTTGCGAAAGTACGTGAGGAAAAAGAAAAGGCAGAGAGGGAACGAGTCGAGAAAGAGGTCGAGGAGCACGTAAAAAGAGGTTCTGGCAGCAAATGAGCGGCCCAGCAGGTTTCCTTATTGAATACTTATGACCGCATGCCTACGATACCAATTCGACTTACGTACTCGATGCATTCTAGTCCTGTAGATATTGTCTTTCGGATTAGACCAGGCATGACTGGTCAGCGGAGTATATTGGGGCTGCAATTCCTTGAAGCTCGTCTTCAAGTTCCGACTTTGCAGGGTGGGCATTTCGTGAGAGTACTCCGTTCTGCAAATGGATTGGCACAATGATCATGATTGTCATCTCTATCTACAGCCTTGCTAGTATGACAAGACTTAGCAGCGCCCAACGCCTCTATACGATATCTGGGCACAGCTCGTACTTCATGGTACATAATCATACACCAACCTCGCCTTCTTGGTCTGATTCCCCTTCCTCACAACCACATGCCGCACATGGTACCTCTTCCCATCCACCTTCTCAAACCCCCAAACCTACATCCCCCATCAGCCATAACCCCTCCAACGTCCCCAAGAGCGCAACTCACCTGATCAGCAACCCATCCACCCCCTACGCTCTCCGCCCAAGACTGCACATGCTCCCCTTCCTCCCACCCCTCACTCAGAAACTTCTTATCCTCCCCCTCGGGCAGATCTCCCAGCTTCACCCACCGACTCTTCCCGCGCACCTCCCCGAAGATCCCATCTGTATGCCCTCGCACCGTCCAGTCCAGCGTGCGCTTCTCGGTCGTGCCTTTGACGCCCCCGGTGGCGGTTTGCGAGATGTCGATGTGGGTGAGGGAGTCGGTGAGGTATTGGTGGATGGTGAGGGTGATGGTTGCGTAGCCGATGGCTTTGCGGAGGAACCAGGAGACGCCTTGCTGTTTTTGGGAAAGGGGGGTTAGTGACATGGTGGTTGATAGGGGCTTGGAATGTGGAAAAGGGATGGGGCAAAAGTACGAGGGCGAGGATGGCGTCGAAGTCGTCGGAGAGGGATTTGTTCTGTGAGGGTGGGTGGTTAGTGGTTTTGGGTGGAGAGGGCGGAAGGGGGGGAGGACCATGATCCATTTGCCGTTGAGGTCTTTGATGGTTTTCTCGGGAGGGGCTGCCATGATGGGAGGTTGAATCTATGCTGGATATTCACGTTTTGGGGGCTGCTGATATGGTAAAAGCGTAGGAACCTGACATGGGCGATGAGCTTCGTGCTTATAGTAGTGAGGGTCCAACAATTCCATTTCAAGGGTCTGATAAGGAACCGTTGGCGCTTATCGGCACCGGCCCGATGTGCCAAGACCTGCGGGAAATCACCCCTATAGTTCCCAGGCTGTGTTCTGATGAATACCGTATTCATCAAAACAGAGTTCCCAGGTCTAGAAGCAGTTTGAGCCGTATTTTCGGCTTTCTCGTCGTATATGGCTCCTGTACCCCGAAGCTTCGAACATGTTATATCTGAGTCCGGCGCTCGGCGTGCGTACAAGACGCATAGCAGCTTGAGAACCGTCCAATGACCTACGCTAACACGGCATGTTCTTGGAAGAGCAGAGAAGGAGCAATGGGAGCAACGTAAGGAACCAGACTCTCGCAGGGCAGTGTAGAGGTGCAGGGTTCTGGAGCCTACCTTAAGCCCGGTCCTAGTTGCCTACAAGCACAACCGTCTACTGCCTAACAATACTTTGGACGGAAAATTAATCTTTGGCTTGGTCCCTCACTCTAGCTAGTCAGCCAAACATAGCCCAATCTGTTCTCGGCATCACTTGAACAATGCCGCGACACACATCTGCCCTGCGATCACCCTGTTTTACCACCAGGTGAGCGCTGCTTTATATGAACTGGGGCTATGCACGCTGGAGGCGTGGATATTCCTAACGACTGCCTAACTCGCTCACAGCTCGTGTGTCAACTCGTTCACCGTCTCTGGATCAGCATGAAATGTTGCTCCGTAGTGCTTCATGACCCGGCACCGCTCGTCCATATCAATCGCCATTGAGACTTTCCCGAAGTCATCTGGAACGTCCTTCTCATTGTCATACCTCAAGAACCACACGCCCTCGCCATTCATCGGCCAGCCAAATATCAACTGCCGACTCTCCAATTCAGTCCTCTCTCTTATCCCGAATTGCACATCAAAGCACTCCTGCTCGTCTGCCCACCAGATCGCACCTATCTTGCGCATGCGAGCGCAAAACTCGTCCTCTTGAACAATGTTCGACGAGCGTTGCGCCGCGCTGAAGCGATCAAGCTGAAGAAATTGCATATCTACTACGTCAACAACTTTGATCAATACACCACCACTCGAAGGGTATCCATAGGCGGTGCAACCTGAGCGGCCAAATGAGGTGCGCTTGTTCATGTCGAGGGGAGGACTCTGGGGACAAGACCGGTCCGGTCTATCGCCTCTGTCTGCTATGGCTGGGCGGAGCCCGAGCCTAGACAGCCAGCTGGTGGAGCTGATAGGAGAGAAAGTGTGGCCGAGTAGACAAATGCAGATGCTATGCCGTGTAAGCGAGAGTCGTGTGATTGCAGCCGCCAGCTCAGCACCAATTCATCGAGTACCTACATGACTATGGAGATTCTTATGCTAGTCGACCCAAAACTTGGTCGATTGGAGCAGCTTGGGGGCATTTGACAGTGCTATGGGAGTTCTATTGACAGATAGGTGCTTTCGCAAAGAAGAGCGAGTAAGACGAGGGACTCCAGGCAACAAGGTACATGGACAGCGCTTAGCGACGTCAGGGATGATGTCGACATAAGCACAACATGCCCAGCTGAAAACTTTCACGGCAACACCCCTCACTGCTGTAGCTACTCAATTTCTCGACCGACAAAGACTGGCGTAGCTGCAGTAGCAGCGTTGGCTCAAGAGGCTGCCTCTACTGATGATGTCAGGAGGTCTGCATATACAACGTGCGAGGATTGCCGAGTTCCATTTCGCGATTTCAAAATTCCAAGAAAATGACCGAACACGCTTTAATGACACTTCATTTACAGCGCTAACACATCCATCTTCGGAGCGGGAATGTTTGAATCTAGCTTATCGCAGGTCAGCAACTTTCTACTCCTAACGTGCTTCAGTCAATCTCTACCTACAGATTTTCAGGCATTCGTTTCCCTCTTCGTACGAAAAGAACATAAACCTTAGGATCCGAACTTCGTCTTCCTTCTATCATGGTATGGTGCTCGGGGTACGGAGTAAGTAATATGGGGTTTGGGCCGACGAAGCGACTAATGCTCGTACATCTTGTTCTTCAGCATGTCTAAGTCTTCTCCTTTGGAACATGTCTCTTCGTACTTCCCGGATCCTCTCTTTGTCTAGGGGATGTTCTTTTCTGTCGAATGATGACAAGAGGGTCAAAGCTACGAGGGTCCAGCTGGCCCAGGCACATGACTCAGCTGAACCATTTTCCAGATCCCGTTGCCGCATCCCTAAGGAATCGCGATGTATCAGCCACATCGTTTTGGGCTGATAGAAGGATTTTTGTCTTGTCGCTGCCGTGTTTGAGCAGTTGCTGGCACAGAAACCTGAGATGGCTTCCATGTTCATAGATTGCTATCATATAAGGCCTCTCGACCTCATGCATTATTCCTTCATTCCAGTCCCTCCTCTTAAGCTCAACGCTTTTTGCTAGTATACTCATTTCAATTTGAAAGCGACTCCGGTAGTCGCCTCATCCTTTCCCATACCTTCTTACCCTTGCACACTTTTATGTCTACTTGTGGTCCCCTGTCTCGACTCTCAACATCGCAGTTCCACAGCACACTGCACGACTGGGCAGCACTATCTTCATCGAACTTTACAATCATCCCGATCGGCATTGCGACGCCATGGACGAGATACTCAACAGGAGACCGGAATTTCATGAGCTTTTGCTGGCCAATCTACGTTTTGGTCATGGCTCTACCACCTGCTGTGTCTATGTCCTCCCGATCGAGTTTCAGAGCGACTCGTATCACTTCGGCCAAGAAATGGTCGCTTGTTTGAGGGTCCGTCAATTGCACGCGCGGAGTATGACCTTCGCTAATATCTTTGACTTCTAGATATCTGTCTGGCCTGAGCTTGCGGCCCCGGTACAACCACTACACTACCCACGGCTAAAACAGAATTGACTCCAGAGAAAGTGGCTGAGAAGACCTATAAGTCGCCAAATGGGTCATCGACCCGAATATCGAGTGCTTGCCCCTGGGATGCCCACCTTCCAATGCTAGCTAGCTGTCACGAGTAAACCTCACGATCTTGATGATCCTAATCAAGGGACGTCGAGAGGGGGAAGCCGGACACGCGAGCGAAGGAGTCAATGACAAAGACGGGCCCAAAGGCACGACGGTATCAATGGATACGGCGGATCACCTCTAGGCATGGACTAAACCTCTGGTACCTACCAGTGCTTATTACGCTAGGTGCGCCACGAGTGGTGTGCCGAGTCCGCTACGTCACCTCACCATTACTGCAAGTATAGCATTTGCACGTGTTCTGCAGGATTTTCTTGGAATGGATCAATACAATAGTCTACTTTTCATAGCACGTATTGAGCCGGTCTCCACTGTCCCTAAGTCCATCTTTGAGTCTTTAACTTCACTTAGCGTTCTCAATTTTCTCTGCCATTCATGGTGTTGTTTCAAAGCAGAATGAGACACTGCTGCAATTCTATCAACAACACATCAACACTCGGCTGACCCCAGGCTCGGAAGTCTTGGTATTGTAGAAAGAAGCCAAGCCTTTAGACATCTAAACGGTTCGAACCCAGGACCTCCAAAACCAAGAAAGAACAAAAACAAGCGAGATGAATGGATATCCTAGGAGATGTCAGGCCGACCGACTCCGGGAAGCGTTGAGGGTTTCTCCCGCTTCACGATCCTCTCACTTGTTGAAGCTCTTCCATCTATTTATTTACATGACCGATAATGTCGCACTTCCGCCCGCCTTTGATTGTTGTCCAAGGTCCTCTTTCTTGGGCGATAGCAACAAATCTTGCACATCCCGTCTCTTTTACACGCCTTGCACAATCCACCTCACACGCGTGGAGTCCACTGCCACTCAATGCATATATAATTCGTCATTGTGTCCAGGGCTAACCAAGATATAGTGGCTTCATCGCCTCACAGTATTGGAGAAGCTATCTGGTAGTCTCTCTTTCGCAACAGTCCGTCGGCCAGCGCTCCGAGGTCTCAAAGGCCATGGATTCTCAAAATCTCGCGAAGGTGTACCGCTCGCTCGTAGGAAACCCAGCATTGTAATGCGACGCTGCTGACGTCTGGCAATTTCAACGCCAAACAAGTCCCTTGGAATATCCGCCTGCACCGATTTCTTTGCATCATGGTCCATTCTAGACTGACAAGTATCGTGTCAAAATCCAAAGATCCCTCGATTATGGTATATGGTTCAGTGCTTAGACAGAACTTTTGTATTCGCGACCAGCCAGTCATTCGATGGAGCGCTTACCCCTATTGGCGTAGCATCTCTCAAACCCCAGAGCTCTCATCAGTCATGCTACGGTTTCCCAAAGAGACGTCTAAAACATCATGGTCCTCCTACAACACTCTACCTATTATGCAATAATGCTGGCTTCTGCCGCAGCGGCTGTCATTCGTCCTCCCCTACATTTACCGGACGTCCTACATAATCTGACATTCCCAATCGGTATTCCAACCAGCAATATCTCCCACGCGTTCGCAAGACCTCTTCTTCGCCCCCGTCCTTGTCTCATGAAAACGTGCTGACAGGCCTCAGGGCTGCTCTCTCCGGTCTCCCTGATCCTTACGTCCTCCGAATCCCCGGATCGTACACCGTAGTAGCCTTCTTCGGATATCATGGCCATGTCGACCTTCCATCAGCAGAGCAATGTTGGAATGCGCTGAACCAGGAGTACTTCGCCCATCACCGCACTGAGCTCAATCTACGAGTGGGCACGCACGTGCGGACATATGTTAGCAACGATGGCAAGACGCATTTGGTCCTGCGTCCGCTCGGGGAGATGACCTGGTGGAATCTGTGGGCTCTGGCTCTGGGGTTGCAGGAATTCTATGAGCAGGGGCAGGTCGAATCCCAGTTCCGATTCCATGTGTTCGAGCAACGGTCTGCTGAGAGAATGTTGCTTGTTGGGAGTGGGCAGTTGACTGCTGTAGGAATGGATACCTCATAGATATGTATTACAGTCTATGGAACGCTTGGCAATTGGGGGCGCATCGTATCGGATGTGTAAGGAATTCGTGTAGTGTCATATGATAGTATGCGGGTTTTTCACTCTGAAAAGTGTATCTGCTACTCGGTGCGGCACCTTCAAGAGAAATCATGGGTGGGAGTATCCTTGCTTCATAACGGAGACTGACTAAAGAAGTGCTTCTGTAGTACCAGTGCTTGCTACCTTAGTGCTGCTCCCAGTCCATGGGTGCTCGCTTTACTGTAGCTTGGGCGAGCATTCAAGGATAGTGGACCTATAAGTTCCACACTGCCTAGTCAGAACTACGTTCTCAGCCTTAACTAAAATTTCGAAATAGTAAAGATTCACCCCAAAGCTCAGAAGCCCGGTAGCTTCCAAGGTTCGTAGGCTATAGAAACGACTCGAAGTCTTTTCTAAGTACTCATTGCACGGTACTGGCTCGCTCGATGCAAGGCTTTTTCGAGGGGGACGGTCGTTAGAGGGTTCGAACTGTCGACTCGAGCGAGGCTTTTTCGAAAGGGAATGTCCTTTGGGGGTTCGAACTGTCGACCCGTGTCGAGTAGTGCCTAGTAGTCAAATCCCTTTGCTCTAAAGAAGGTTCATGTGATGTGAATCTTCCCGCCGGGGATGGACGTCTAGGACCACTCGACCATCTATGGGTTAGTGAGTGTGAGATAAGGAGATTTGATATAAATAGCAGATATTTTCGAGAGATAATAGTGAGTGTAATTCTCCAGCATCGTACGCTGCACGAGATAAAAGACTTACCTTATGTTGTTCTACGCGTCCATGTAGCCGAATGACTTTCTGACCATCTTGTACTCACGGGTACTTTCTACGAGTATTGGACCTAAGCGGTAGGAATTGGAGGATGGTTCTCGCTCCTGGCAAGATTCGAGACGAGATCTCTACTGCTACCTCGCAGGCTGGCACCTGTTGAACCGTAATGTATCTTCCTGGTTACTCAGGTATGACTTCTATCAATAGAGTCCCTCCTCAGTCCAGTCCGTCAACCAAGTGCGGTAATATGCTGGCTATCATAACATATCATGAATTGTTCTCATCGAAACTCTAACAATCAGTATTCTACTTATAAGATAGCGGGTGCAGTCAGCGGCCTCGCGCAAACAGGGTGGGCGGTGACGGCGACGAGAAACGGGGATGGGAAAGAAGAGCCTGAAGATTGCCTCATACTCCTCAGGCCGGCTTTTCTAGAACCCTCAGACAAGCGCATGGGGACGCCAAGGTCCCATGCTCTGTGAAGGTTGGAAAATTGAGTTCTCTTGTTTGGCCATGGGTTTATCTCGGTCACAGTGCCCAAGATGAAGTCATGTAACCGTTGAACCATTCATTATTACTTATTTCTTGAAAACATTCATGGTCACTATTTGTCAAGGCGTGGATTGCGGAAGAAGAGACTCGATTGGAAGCCATGTTCTGACGACAATAATCATGAATTCCCAAAGAGGCCCGCATCCTCAATCCAAACGTGCGTTAGCGCTGCACTAGAAATTTGCTACCCTGGCCCAGCACTATCAGACAGGAAACCCCCATTAGGTTAGTCTTCATCAATAATAAGCCTACAAGTTTGTAACCATTCAGTTCATTCCATCAGCATCCATCTCTCCGTCTTGTGACGTGGACAACAGTCATGCGTCTTGCGTCATTTCGATGGCTGTTCATCCTGCCTAAGCCCTACGTCTACTTCCGAAGTCAGCCTCCATGTCTGGCTGCTGCTTCTGCTTCCGCTTCTGGCTCCTTCGTCCACTTGTGGCTCCCACCTTGTATTTTGTAATCTTGCACACAGTATCTATCACAGACCCATTCCAGCGCCGTTACATAGACCAATTTATACGCACACAGTCCGTACGAACATAATCTGGTCCGCATCTATTGTTGTACGCATCAAATGTAGGACGCACCAATTTGCACCCATCTATCTGGTATGCGTCTATATTGGTACGCATCCATTATGGTATGCGTCTATATTGGTACGCATCCATTATGGTACGCATCCAATTTGGTACGCATCCAATTCTGCCGCATTTCCAACCTTAATGTAGCTATGGTACATAAGAAGTCTACTGTCTCCCACCATCTCTTTTCATATTAAATTCGTTTGTGGCACTGCACACACGATTACAGTCTTTATTTCGATTCAATAGCAGCTCTGGTAACTGTTCCTATCCTTCTGTATCTCTTTTCTCCTTCTCGTTGCTTTGCTTTCATTTGTAAGGTCCTGATCCTTCTTTGGACATCACAAAAGATACAACGCAAATTTGGGCGGTCGAACCTCAGATCATGTCGAACCTCAGATCAACTCTGCCGTCTCTGAAGTGTATTCAATCCGACTTCGGCTCCTCTGTATCAATGGACTACGGGCGATTAGGTATACATCTTTGCATCTACCATAGCGGCACTATGCGCCGTGTCAGTGTTCTGCCGATTGACTTGAACGATGATTGGCCCCGGAAGGACCAAAAATGGATGCTATGCTCGATCGTTCGTTATTCGAAAACCACGTATATCCTGACTCTTGCTGACATCCTGGGACTTGCAGTTGGTAGATGACCGCCCATCGTGGACTATCCCAGCCTATCCGGTACGTACTCCAGGTCGTCACCGAGTCATCAGGATGATGATTCATCTATCCTGGTTTCGAATGTTCGCTCCTAGCAGGCCGGGTTTCGAGTTTGTTGATCCGGTCGTGGATGTGCCGGCTCGCGCCCACTTCCTGCGATATCTGGGATTGCCAGACGAGTGGGCAATCGGAATGCCACGGCCAACAGATCGGCGTGGCCGAACAGCTCGACGGAGACGGGAACAGAGGAAAAGGCGTTACGCCGTGGACATGGAAGTAGGGACTTCGAGAGCGCTGGCATGGCCGTTCTCCATATATCCACGTCTTTCACTCTGACAGTCACATGTTGCAAGGCGGTTTGCGTTGCTGTCGAGCTTGCAACCTCTGCCAACGGACATCTGGAGAAAGTCTTCATGTTGACAACTGAAAGAAATGGGCGGTTTACCGTCAATGCTGCTATCTTTTTGTAATCTAATACCATGCAACAGCCTCTGCCTTGGTAGCAATGGATCAAGCCGGACTTAGTATCGGGCTCTTAAGCATTCTAGCTCCTTATAAAAAAGAATCCGACTTTTCCCACACCTATTATGCGCCTTTGTTAATCACTTAAGAGGAGTCCAGCGCCCCCTTGGCGCGAGCATCGCACGTCACTCCCTTCATACGCCTGGGTGTACAGCCGCTGCACATTGTTGACAAGGCAATATCTTCTTCTTCTTGACATTCCCAGTAAGAAAAAACGTAAAGTAATCTGCCCGCCGATATGACACTCTCACTATTGTTCGTCTTCCATATCGCTGAATGTTTTGATTGCTCGAGCATCGCATGCATTGCCTTTCCTTTGAAATGTATTACTCGGGCTAGCAGCCTCAGCATCTCTCTCCTTCCTCGTTGAAGACATCAAAGCCGCAAATTGGGCGAGGCTAGGGTTTTGCAGACGTGATGGTTCACCTTGTCTTCCCTCTTCTCGCTAGACGTTTTGGCGTGTGAAAAGTCGCTCGACAGGGCCGCATGCAAGTACCGTAACGATTTTGAAATGCGTGTAACAGAATAAACGCATCCCAATGAAGATGCGATTTCCCAGGAAATTCTTTGCGCGGCCAGAATCTTGTGTGTTGCATCTCGTTAGGGGAGTAGAGCGCAGATTCGTATATCCATGGCGCCAGCTTCTCCGCAACCAAAGCTACCCACCTCCCGCCTGCCCCATAATCACCCCCTTCAACCCCTCCCATCGATCCACCATCCCCAGCCCCCACCCCCGAACTCCCACCACCGGCCCCCACCTCACCCCATACAGCTTATTCAACTTATCCACCACGCCCAGCATCCGATTATTCCTACTCCACATCTCCCCTTCATAACCTTCCAGATTGCCTTCAACCCCGATGTCCCCCCCATGCACCACCGTGTCCTCTATCGTCCTTGCCAGAGATGCCACATCCGCGAGCCCCATGTTCAGCCCCTGGCCTGCAAGCGGGTGGATCGTGTGCGCGGCGTCGCCGACGAGGGCCACGCGGCTGGAGATGTAGCGGTCCGCGTGGCGGAGGCGGAGGGGGAAGGACGCGATGGAGTTCTCCTGCAGGGAGAGGACGGAGCGGGGGTATCTGGTTGAGTCTTCGGTGGTGGCGCCGGTTGTCGTGGAGCGCCAGGCTAGCTCGTCGGTTTGGTTGCAGGGGAGAGTGGACATGTAGTCTAGATCAACCATGCAGAGGCGGAAGGCCGCGTTGACCATGGCCACGAAGTCGGACGGGGAGAGCGATTTTAGGTGGGCGGCGCGGGTGGGCGTGGTGGACCAGACTAGAGTTGCGTAGTTGCCGGGGAGGGCGAGGAGGGCGATGGGACCGGTGCGGAGGAAGCGTTGGTAGGCTGTTGCATGGTCGTGTGTTTGGGGGACGGAGGAGGCGTGGGAGTTGGAGTCGGAGCTGGGGCGGAGGCGGACGGTGGCTACGACGCCGTGGCGGTCGTAGTCCCAGCCTCTGGTGGGGATGTGGGCGAAGGTTCGGACAGGGCTGTTGAGGCCGTCGGCGCCTACGAGGAGGCGTGCTGCGAGGGGGGGGGCGCCGGAGGAGAGAGTGATATGAGGGTAGGAGGAGAGATTTAAGGTTTCCGGAGAGGGTGGTGGTGGGGGGAGATGGATTGAGGCGACGGAGGATTTTTCGAAGGTGGCGATTGGCTCAAGAGAACCTAATTGAGCAAGCAGAGCACGTGTCAGGTTCTGGTTTTCGGTCATGTATGCTATGACGGATTGGCTGTTTGGCGATGGGGGAGGGGCGGAGAAGTCAATCTTTGAGTCGGTGGCCAGAGCATCCCAGACGTGCATGTGATGGTATGCTTGAACGCGGCCATGATCGATACGCTGCCATGCGCCGATTTCTCGAAGGAAAGATGCAGAAGCGGGTGTGAGGGAGGAGGCTCGATTGGAGAATTCGTTTCGGGGGAGTGACCAGCTTCGGACGGGGTCGAGGGACTGGGACTCGATGAGGGCGAGTCTGAGGTGGGATGTTCGCGGTGATGAGCCTGTAATTCGTTAATCTTTGCTGATACCACTGGGTGAGGTACGCTGAGTATGATTTACGCAATGCGGTCAGAAGACTCAGTCCAGCCGGTCCTCCACCTACGCAAACAACATCGAAGATCTCGGGTCGTGAGCTTGCAATGGTGGCGTATCTTCTTGCTCCCGCTCTGATTATTCTTGCGCAAGACAGGCAAATATTGGATTGCATGGCTGTAACGCGTCTAGGTGTACTCATGGTGCCGCTCAGCGGGGTGTGGAGAAGGGCATGCAAAATGGATGGGTCTTTCGAGATCTCGTAAACCAGTTACTTGGTTTTTGGTCATCGACATGGAGTTGTAGAGTCATGAAGTAGATTCTCAAGCTTACTTTGGGGCTAAGATGCGGGTAGTGGTCTACTTTCCAAAATACGCCCTTGATCAAGGTTTACAGTACTTGACGTTATCTGCTGCCCTTTTGTCAAGCAGTCAGGAGTCGTCAAGCCGTCAAGTTATCAAGCCGTCGAGATGACAAAATATTAGGAATTTGAATTACAAGTTTAGCTCGGAGTACGAGTAAAGTCTGCTTCGTAACAGGGTATCTAGAGACGCAATGCAGGAAGGAAATTATGACCTTCAACTTATGTCCGGGGACTCTTGAGATTGATAGAACAGCCTCCTGTCCATCAATGAACAAGCTCCTCCATTCTCTCTTCCAATTCCCTCACCCAGCCTTCGACCGTGCTCATGTTGCCGCTCAAAGTCTGCTCACTTTGCTTTAACACAGTCTCGACTTTCTCCAACCCTTCTCTCCAACTCCTCAGCTCGTCTGCCATGACCTGCTGCCTGCTCTCCGCTTTCGCCAAGCTCTCGCTCGCATTTGCCGCGTCGGCATGCACCAACCGTAAAGATCTCAACCTGTCCAATAAGGAAGGGAGCAAAGGGGACAAAGATTCGATGGTTGGAAGGGCCCCATAAAGCGCGTTAATCTTGGATATTTGTTCAGGGTTCTCGATACTTTGGGCCCCCCTCTCATCCTTGGCTTCATTATGCCCCGAGTACTCCGATTCATAGTCACTTAGAGCCTCCATCGCAGCTTTTGCGGACTTCCGAGCTTCGGTCAGCTTTTCGGCATCCTGCGTAAGCTGCTTTACCCTACGATTTGTGGTGTCAAGGGATGAGTCTGAAGAGTCTGACACCACAGAGATCTGCCGTTGAAGAGACTCCATAGTGGGTAAGATTGGTTTGACGTCTGGCCTGTCTTGAGTCGCTAATGGGATAGTATCAGCACCTAATATAGTTTCTAAGAGCGTCAAGCGCCTATCAAAGTCGGCAATTCTGGCCAGAGTGTGATCCCTCGAATAAGTCGGAGCGTAATTCAATGTGTATGCCACGTCTGGCTGTGGCGTTCGTACAGCCCCAGTGGCACCGTTTGTAGAAGAACTCCTGCTCCCCGGTACTACATTTATCTTCTGTATTAGTCGAGTTGCGGCTGCACTGCCGCCTTCGTGGTTCGATGTGCCGATCTCATCCAGCATTCGCCCCAATGAGTCAAGGTCATCGACGTCAACTTGGAGCTCATTCTCTGGTATGCCCTGATCCTGCGCCTTTCTCCTCTCCGACTCAGCTTGCACCTCTGCTATCTCTCTTCGCAACCTTGCTAGCTTGGATTCGAATCCCTCGTCATCTTGTTCACTCAATTCTTCCGTCTCAATAATTTCAGCATCGTTCGCCCTAGCCCTCCGGCTGCTTGATCTGTACGACTTCCGTTTGCTTGTGACTCGCCCGAATTGGCGGCCAGCTCCATCCTCGGCATCGTTCGACGAGAAATGGGTCCGGGCCTCATCTGGATCCAGTCGTCGTTTAATGATACCGTTCACTCTACCGTCGTCAATATCGTCATGGGAAGATGCAGGCGACCCGGAGCGAATAATCGTCGATGCCTTCTATGATCTCAGTATTTCGGAAGCTTCACTTGGCGCTTGTTGAGATGCTCACTGGCAAAGTAGAGGTATCATCCGTGAAATCAGGGGTCTCATAAATATCTGGTGCAGCATCATCCTATCAATCATTCATTGTTAGCAGCAACTAGAGCGGTGGAGAAAGATCACTCGTACTCACTAGGTCGGGCAAAGCAGCGTATTTCTGTACACCTGACATAGCGATTATACATGCAAGCTGTGGATGGCAATGCGTGGGAAGACTTCAGAATCGCGCTTCAACCCTATAGCAGCCCTGAATATTCGTGTTTGAGTCTAAGGTACTTAAGGTATCTTGAGTACGCACATTTAATATGCTGCAAACCTTGAAGTAGGTTGGTCGGAGCAGCGGGAACATTTTGGCGTTTCTTATTAGCCGCACGGAAAGTGATAAGGGAAGAGGACATTCTTAATGCTATTGACACGGGCAATCATGGGGGATCAAACAAAGTGAAGCCTTTCTAGGTCCATCTAAGAGAACTGGTCAACTGCTTTGTACATGTATGCAATAAATGAGCCACACTGATGCCACTGGTGAAATGCTGATTGGCTTGAAGCCGTTCGCGAAACCGCGTAAACGAAGATGAGGACCTCCTACAACGGCTATCTACCGTAGAATGTCGTGCAGCACAGAAGATACAGGCCCCCTTCGATCAACAATTGGGCAGTGAAAAATCCACCACGCTATGCCATACAGAATTCTTGAGATATCGAGTAATTTAATGATTGGTAGTCAACGACCTTGCCCGTTGCCAAAGTAGGGCCCATAGTACTGCTGTTGCCCCTGGCCTTGCTGGTAGAAACCTTGCTGTTGGCGTAATGCTTGCTGCTGCTGGAAGGCAGTCTGTGGATACTGTTGTGGAGTCTGCTGGAATTGCTGATATTGTTGCTGATAGGGCGACGCTGCTTGTTGATTGTGTATGTACTGTTGAGTAGCTGGTGCCGTCCCCTGTTGCTGACGTTGTTGGGGTGGATATTGCTGCTGACTAAATGTCTGAACCTGCTGCTGCGGCATGCCATACCCGTACTGAGACTGGCCGTTTCCAGGGGCTTGCGGGTACTGTCCAGGGGTCTGCGCATATACACCGGGAGTCTGTGGCCACTGTCCAGGAATATGCATCATAGGAGTAGGAGCAGGAGCACTGTAAGACTGTTGTCTACTCGGGGAACTTTGAGCGTGGTGTTTTCGCTGCGCTATAGCGTGCTGGACAGCTTGGTTAGTCATGCCCTGCCTGATGTCCTTCCTTTCCTGTTCACGGGCTTCAATAGCCCCGATCAAGCCCCCACCTTGAGGCGCTTGTTTCCCGGACTTGGCAGCCATGTTGATAAGGGGCGATCCTGTAACTCGGGCGACGTGCTCCTGCTCTCGTGCCGAGAGATTAGCAGAGTAGTCTCCTTGAACGTTGGAGGCATTAGGTGTTCCTTGACCACGCGGACTCTGTTGAAGCTCTCGTGCGTACGAAGTCTTTCTTGCGTGCTGTTGCCCCGGCATCTCAGCAGAGACATTTCTTGAAATAGGGGGCGGAGTTGAGCCGGATGCCTTTGCACCATGGGCGTATACAGGTGTCGCACGGCTCGCTGCAGCACGCTGTTGAACGAACTGCTCAGGGGTGATCGATTGTCTCGAACCCGGACTCCCACCGCCCATGGTAGCACCTGGCTGCCAGGCGACGCTTCGTCTGCGTTCCTGGTCCGAACTAGCAGAGGGTGTTCGACGGCCTAATTCTGGAGTCGTCAAATTCCTACTTGGCGCCCTGTCATAGGGCTCGTTGGGTCGCCCAGGAAAGTTCGAATTCCTATCGTTCTGAGACATATCTGGGAATGGACTTTGGTTCCACGAGCTTGTAGCCATTCGGTCGGATGATTTTGGCCTCTCTTGCATTGTTGCCGTCATGGTGCCACTTGTGTTAGGACGACTATTCGAACCCGGGGTCAAGGCCTGAGTAGGACCGAAATCGACTAAGGGAATGTCAGGGTTAGCTTGCGCTGGGGGTGCATCTGGTCGGTAGAGTGTATCGCCAACAACAACCTCCTTCTGTACAGGCTCAATGGTGCCGACAGTCTTCATCACTCCTGCACGAGGTCTTTCCAGCGATCGTTCCGAGCGTCTTGTCTCGGTCGACTTGCGCGTGCTCGCATAATCCGGTGAAGCTGTAGAATCGTCGTCATAGGCACTCCCCACATCGCTATGTCGTTGAGCTTGGCTGTCTAAGGTGCTTGTGCGACTGTTTTGTTGAGCAATAATTCGATTCAGCGCGTCCTCATCGACGAAGCGCCGTTGTAGACTCTCCAAGCTTGACCTTGTTGCCACTGTAGGAGCCTTGGAGACTTGTGAGAGCGATCGCTCACGATTAGGTACAGGTTTTCTTGTTGTACTGCGGCTAGTGTTGGCTCGACTCACCTCGGGACGATGAGGGTCAACAGGTATTGGTGGTGGGGAACTTGTCGGCACAGCCATTTCGCCATACGGATGGCTAGAGGTTGTCTGATATTCTGGCGATGCCGCTTGCTTTTCCGAAGAACCCCTTGATAGTTCGGGTTCCGATGGCACCGGATGCGCAGGCGAAAGATTTCGTGCCGGAGACCTTGAGAGTGGCGAGCTTCTATTTGGGACACCTAAGCCACTATGGGCTTGTGTTGAGTGACCATTGGCACCATTGGAAATCGGAGAGCTGGTCAAATTGGCGCTATATGGCATTTCTGATGTCTGTGGATAGGCTGCTGGGCGATCGGCGTTCGCTAGTACCATGCCTTCAGAAGCAGGAGACTGATCAGCAATCGCCAAAGTCCTGCTGGAGCCGTCATTTACCCCACGTTGCCTCTGATCCTCCGTATACCCTCCATTTCCGTGTGGGTTTTCACTTATCTCGCGCCGGCTCTGGTTATCGAAAGCGGTACCATTCGGTTGTACCGTGTTGCTCCTGTTTCGCCAAGCGGCTGATGCACCAGCTGCAGCAACGTTGTCATTTGACACGAGCCCTCCCGAGTCCGCCAGCTGAGAGAGGGTGGAGATAGAAAGCCGGCTGCTAGCTCGAATCATCTGAGGTGAAGCCTGTGGCCTCTTTTGCGGCTTGACACCAGGTTCGTGGGCAAAAGCAGGCGGTGGGGCAACAGGCGCTGGTGGTGAGGATGGACGCACGTCCGTGAGGACGTCTTGTGAATTAACGCCAGCGCCATTCCGAAGCCTCCTATCGCTTTCAGAACTACTGCGGTCATAGGCATTGTCGATTTCGGCGTATCTCGAGACTTGAGGATTCCGTACACCTGCAGCGACGGGGATACCATGGGCCGGAGGTGGTGGCGGGGATGCTCCGTAGGGCTCATTTGGCGGAGGAGCCTCATGCGACAATTGCGAGGGCGTGTAGTTTTGCTGATTGTCATGGACAGACCTCTGAGATTTTTGATATTTGGGCGTTGAGTAAGGCAAAGCCTCTGAAATCGATCTTTGGTGGCTATTCATTCGATTGGGAGGCGGAGGATGGAATGGCACATCTGTGAGGGGAGCAGAGCCGGATGAATGTGGAGGAGGCGACGGGGCATATCCGTTGTGTAGTGATGGCGTTGACTTAGTCGATGCGCCATCCTCGTAGCGGAGCGTACCTGCGCGAGACGGAACGCTGTTTCGATGACCACGATAACTGCTAGCACGGCTCCTCGACCGACCCCCTTCTGCCCGCGTAGCACTCATACGGGAGGAAGTCAACTCTTTGAGCTTCTTCCTCCAATCTCTCTCTTTCCAATCTTGACTGCCAGGCTCGTGAATCAAGCCGGCGACATCAAGGATCTCTAGATAGCCATACCTCCTCTCTTGAGGCAGCGCAAACATGAGACTCCTTGTATCCAGAGTGTCTGCAATCAGGCGGGTTGGACGTCCGTACAGCCCAAATGCATCGTACAACGGAAAAAGCCATCTCAGCATCATTTCGAAACCCGACACTGCTGGACGTCCCTCTGGCATGACAAATAGAAACCCTTCAGTGGTGGTCTCAGGGGTCGAATGGATCGTTATGATACCTTCAACCTTGACAAGGGTGGACTGGTCAATCAGTGGCTTTGATTGTGGATATATAGCGTATGCAGAATATGCGTCATTAATGGTGGCTATGGGCAAGGTCTTTTTGGTTTTCTTGGTGTCGTAGAATTTGACATTGCCTTTCAGAATGGGTGCAGGCCTGTCGTACGCGGATTTCTTCTTGAGAGACTTCTGTTGTTTTTGGATTTCCTTTTCATCTGGCGGCGAGATCACACACCAGCAGCGCCTCCAAGGAGTCCCTGCTCCAAAGCGTACCCTCGCCCAGTCTTCTGTCTTGAGCTTTGTTCGTTCCATGATGACTTTGATGTTGTTCAAGCTCTTCCCCTTTCCTGCAATCAGCGAGCCAGTGTACGCTTCTTGTAGGGTGGCATGCTCGAACAAGGCTAGTCTTATACCTGCGGTCCACTGTGTGAGAGAATGGAGGGAGTTGAAGTGGAGTAGGTATCTGTTCTTCCCAGCTGTCGAAATGCTGAGAACATTTTGGAGTGGTTGGACGTCTTGCGACCTCGTTGGAAGAGTTTCGATCTACAAACACTATTAGCTAGGCGGGTACGCTGCAACAATTTAGAATCGGTATACCATTTTGATCGATGCGTCTGCAAGATTGATGAAACTAGGTGCAACCTCGCCGTCCTGGCCTGCTGCGTCGAGCGCAGCTGCATCCCACAATGACAGGACCGTACCGACCAGCTGAGCGAAGCACTCTGTCCATGATCTGTCCGCGTTCGGCCTTCCGTCTACACTACAGTCAGTCTTAATTCAAGGGACTGTAGATCTTGGATGCCACGCACGGGTGTCAAGATCATTGAGCTTTAGGAAATACCCTTCTTGGTAGAGCTTGTTGGAATGGCTGTTCAGGAAAGTAAAGATAGGCTGCAATTCAGGCACAGTATCCTGCGCAATTTCCATCATTGGTGGCTGGTACGCCTGTATCATGGACGAAGGCCGCGACGACGCACGCTCGGTTCTAGTACTAGGAGCTGGAGAGTCCCTCGACGGACCGGCAGAGTGTTGAGGAGATGAAGAGGTGTATGTCTCTTGTCGCGGCGGCTCCTTTGCTAATGGTGATGCTGATGTTGGAGACTTCGGGGCTCCAAAGGCCGACATGAAGGACAGTACTATGCAAGGGATTAGAGGTGCATGAGGCATGGTAAGGAGCACGAGGCAAACCTCTGGAACGACCCATTTTGACTGCTTTATATCTGACCTGTCCCCCCAATGAAAGCTGCCGTAAGACTTTTCCCAGACGGATGAAGAGAATCGGATTGTCGCGGATGATTTATGTTCGTAGCATTGGAAAAACGGGTGAATTGACAGGGGTCTAGCTGTAAGCCAAGCTATAACGCCATGGCCGAGGCTGTTGAGGAGCTATCAGTCCGATGCCATAGGACGGGCTGGTAGAGAGAGAGTCGTCGTAGGAATTGAGGGGGGAAGCAGCAGGCAGGTTGGTGATGAAAAACCGTCTTTGGTCTTTGATCGGCAAGATGTATTCGAGATCTGGGCCTGCCAGGGCGGAATGATCCTTGTCCGGCCAATGCCGTCACCTCTCAGGCTGGTGCAGGTACTTGTGACTAGTGGCTGCCACTACTTCAGCTGCCAGACATTTCCTTGGAACACTGGAATTTCCTTGGTGTTGTTGATGCGCAAAGCGACACTGTTTTACATATGAACAGACTGTAACGCTTGGGAACATGTTAAAGACGCACAATTTCTTCGGACGACTATGGCACTACATCCCGAGGTCCCGAGGCTGACGCGTTCAACTCCGCCTGACCCTCTTGGCCATCTAATGTACCTTATACAACCTGCAATTTGTATGTTACATTCCTACTTTATTAAGCGTCTCAACCGCGGCATGTGGTCGGGCGGACGATGAAGCAATTGACCGTGTCGCAGACGTTACTGGTTATCATTGACCATTGACATCCAGCGCCGACCCGTTCGTCAATCCGTTAAGGAGTCGGGCTCATTGAACAATGTTACCTTATTTGCCTAGGAGAATCACAGAGTAAGCAAGTAACGGACCCCCAGGGTGGAGGCGCTATTAAACAGAAAGCACCTATATACTATGGCGCATCGGATATTTTTGGATTACTGAAACCAACAATGAACGGACGCAGCAACGGATTCCATTGGCGTGAAATATTTGATCGCCGTACCACAGCATTTCCGACATCTTGCTTCTCATCTCTAGCAGCTTATGAAACTACTTCACATTCTTCATCGCTTCGCCCCTTTTCCTTATCCCACGCGTTTCTGCAAGTATTGAGTTTTCCTCAAACGGTACATGGGATCATGATACCGGCCAAAGATGTCGGTCTTCGGCTCTTGCAACTTCGAAGTTTTCTTGCCTAACGTACCGTGACTCTTGACTGTCATCCTCTCGTAATCTCCTCAAGTGCCCCGCGACCCTTTGAGGCCTTTTTACTTCTTGGTAGTAACGTTCCACGGCAGGAATCCTTAAGAAGCACTGCTGACGTTTTGAGAAGAGGGAGCGAGGACATCTTGAAGGCCCAATCATGCCCTATTGTTCCGATGCAACAGCGGCTTGATAAAAACACACCGCGTGCGTTTCGAGCGGACGCTAGATGTTGGTTTAAAAACCATTCATCCTTTCCGCTTTCTGCACAGAGCAGTTACGACACTGATGTCGTCCAGTTTCCCTATGAGTGCGTCAATGATCGCCATCAATCTTAATGCGGGAACGACACCATACCGCCTTCCATCGCCAGACCTTCGTCAACCGCTCTCTCCATGAAAGGGCTTTCGGCATAAGGGTCTTCGGCAATGACCCGTGCGGCTTTGACTAATCGTTCGGCAGCGTAGAGCATACCGCCCCCTGCGCCTCCGGAGCGATCCTCACTACCCTCTCCGCCTTCCCCTGCTTCCCACTTTTGGATACTTTCGATGACATTCTCGAGGACCTCATGCTCCCATAGATTATCCACCACGCCATCGGACATGGCAATAACGACATCGTTCTCCTGTATATGTACCTTCTCCATCACCGCATTTGAATTGGGAGTGTCTGGACTATTAGTTCCAAGCTGCCGTGGACAATCGAACCAGTGCCATTGCTCGGTAGTCTTGTAGATGACTTCGTTGGCTTTCGGTCGCATAACCAGAACTTGTGAATCCCCGAGATTGGTGACATACAGTACCGGCCTAGTCAATGAAGATGCGGTATCGTGATGTAATAAGGCAGCACAGGCAGTAGTCGTGCCGTGCCATTCATTCGGTAAAGAAGTAGCCTCAACTGTCTGCTCATAGGCTTTCTGCAGATATTGAACAGGATTGGGCTCGGACGAGGCGTTCACTGACGAATTCACAGTCGAGTCGCGCTCCGCTTCCAAGGACCAAAAATGCAAGATCAGCCTCGACCATAACCTGTAACTGTCAGCGCCTGGTGATTGCCTCCGGACAAGGGAGTTCTCACGCAGCGTGACCCTTTTCTCTTGTAGCCCAAGCACCGACTCCATCGTTGGCTACAATGAAATTCTCCTCCACAAGAACAGCGTCGTCGCCGTTGGTGATACCCCTTATCATCTCCCCATTGACATAGGATCTGCGGTCTCTGCTGCGATTGTGGGTACTTAAAGGGTCTGAGAAGGAAGCCGATGGCATTGACAGGAAAGGGGGTGGGAAAGGCCGAGAGGTCCGCTTAGCAAACAATGCGTATCCTGTATCGAAGTAGAACGGCGATTTGGGCTTTCGACCAACTACCACGTCCGGCAAGGGTGTCTTTGTACCAGCGACCCTCGGAGCCGAAGACCGCCATCGTCGGCGCTGCAATCGAGGATGAACGACGAAAGTTTGCCGAACAATTGGAGGAAAACCTAGTTGTCTGAAAGGGCGCATTCCAGCTTGACCGAGATAACGTGTGTCACCTAGAGTATGATCGCTCAAGTCAGTCCAAGAGCTGGAACTAGATAATGGATGTAGAATACCGTGTCAACTCTAGCTGGAGTTGCCTCAGGATGAGGCCATCGGATCTTGACATGAGACTTTGCCCCCTTCAATTAGAGAAATAGTGACTGGTATGATGTTCAGTTCTTGGCTCCGTGATGACGATGAAACCTTCGCCGACTATCCCCGCGGTTGCATTGAGATGATCTAGGGCAGGGATTTAGAATTCTTGTCGCAAGCGTCGGACTTTAGGTCTTTTCCCCGCAGAGCAATTACACTTTCACAACATTGGTCGGACCAATCTGCAAATTTAGAGCTTTGATTTTCTTTGTAAAGATGAGAGGCAAGCGCTCCAAGCAGTACAAAAAGCTCATGCAGCAGTATGGACTCGTTTTCGGTTTCCGGGAGCCATATCAAGTCCTCAGTGTGTTCAAGGCCGCTTTCGTTCAGCGTTATCCGGGCTAACATAGTCTGGATAGTCGACGCGCAAATGGTTCAGGATACCGATCGGTTCACGATGGATCTCATCGGCGGTCTGGAGCGAGTCCTACATGGCAAAGTCAAGCCAAGTACATATCGCGCCCGAGCAAAGCAAGACCGTAGACTGATACTAATTACGCACGGTAGTGATCACCCAATGTTCAATACGGCACTTGTACACGCTCACATCGATACCTCAGCCGCAGAAGGACGCTCTCATCCTGCGCGCCAAAAGCATGGAGCGCCGGCGCTGCAATCACCACACGCTAGAACAACCACTGTCGACCCTGGAGTGCCTTTCTAGTGTCGTTGACCCCAAAAATTCCCAGACGAACAAGAATCGCTATGTGGTTGCCAGTCAAGAAGAGGAGGTTCGGAAATATTGTAGGGCTATCAAAGGCGTTCCATTGGTCTATGTGAAGCGGAGTGTCATGGTGATGGAGCCCATGGCAGAGAGCAGCCTTGGGGCCAGGGAAGGGTTTGAGAAAGGAAAGTTCAGGGCTGGGATAAGAAATAGAGGTGCCAATGTAGGGCAGAAGAGGAAGCGGGCTGAGGATGAGAGCAGTGAGGAGGAAATTGGGGACGAACAAGGTCGTGAGACTGTTGGAGACGATCGCAAGGTGGATGGGACATTATTGGCGGAGAAGAAGAAATCCAAGGGTCCGAAGGGTCCTAATCCTCTGAGTATGAAGAAGTCACAAAAGAAGAAGGAGGCTGCGAAGACCCGGGGTACCCTGGGAGCCCTCGAGGAGGAACCCATGGAAGAACAAATCCGACCAGTAGACGATGTCGCGAACATTGTGGAGCCGATCGAAGGCCAAGGAGCTGATCTTGTTGCAAAGCGAAAGAGGAAACGCAAGCATAGACCGAGTAAACTGGCGGAGCTGCTTGAAACGGAGGCCATCGATGAGGGGTCGAGTTGATCCTTATGTGATACCCACACAGTGTACCAATCTTGCTGTACCAGGTTGGCTCCTTCATCCAAGTCTGCCTGTTACGAATCACAAGTGCAACCATGTGACTCGACCGAATAAACCATTATGCTGCATAGAAGATTTTCTGGCTTGTTGCCAAATTGGCCGAGTCAAACCTAGGAGGATTTGTGTGTTCAATCATTGTGGTGTTCTACTCTCTCCCAACGCCTCGCTATGCATCCCTCAAATAATCCTACCACACCACCTCCCCCTCCCACGTTCATCTTTGCGAGTCGGGTTCGTTGGTTGCGATCATACTCGGAGTTATGAATTTTGATCGATCTCGTCCCACACTGCTTTTATCTTTGCTCTCTTCTGCTTGGCGACCTCTCTGTTTGTTGCCTGCCTCTCCAGTCTCTCGGCTCGTAGGCAAGCGTTGACATCTCTCTTGGCCTCATTGCAACCGCCGAAAACCTTGTGCATGAACCCGCGGGCGTGGCATTCATCGAGCATCGCCATGACATCTTCACATCCTACACTACATCAGCACGATCATAAAATGCGTCAGCTGAATGCAGATGAGTATACCTCTATTGTTCTTGGTGTGGAGATGTTGATGCATCTTGTTGCGCGGAACTATTGCATGGAGGGGGTGGCACAGGTGGGAACAAAAGCGGTTGTGTTCTGAACGTCTTGGATTGTACATTTGCACAAGGTACTTCATGTTTCGGAGCATACTCTAGTCACGTGGCCGAGACCGCCGGATGCGCAGATCTTTGATCCGGCACAAGTACGGAATGTATCTTCCACTTCTGCGCTACGACAAGCAACGACTTTGACCGCCGCTTCTCATGGCGCAGACACAGGTCACTGCAAAGAAGCAACAGGGTAAGAGGCTATCATAATTGTCCGTGTTAGGACCCTGACATAAGAGCTAGAGCTTCAGCAGCAATACACGAATTACAAGAACAACCTTCAGCAGCTGGCTCAAAAGATTGGGGACGTCGAGCAGGATGCAGAAGAGCACAAGTGAGAAGCTGATTGTCCTTCGCTCCTTCGACGCCGCCCTTACCATTGCGAGTCCGCACGTTATTACTATCTGTGTAGTCGAGGTTTGGAGCCCACGCTGACCGCTCATCCGCCACGACAGACTGGTACTAGAAACTCTGACGCCACTTCCGGAAGATCGAAAGTGTTTTCGTATGATCAACGGGGTTCTGGTTGAAAGAACGGTCAACGATGTCTTGCCTGCTTTGGCAACCAACTCCGATGGCTTGAAGAAAGTACTAGATGAACTAGTCAAGCAGTACAAAAGGCAGCAGGAAGAAATGGAGAAGTGGAAGGTAAAGCTTCCGCCTTCCAAGTTCCCTTGCTGGATTATGAGCTAGTATGGGGTGCGGCTTTGCGTGAGACGGTACGCTTTTCAACTCTTAACGGCAGCTGACCGTGCTCCGATGTAGAAAAAGAACAACATCCAGGTTGTGCAACAATAGTGCCGGCACCCCATTGATCAGAAGAATGGCGCGCGCGAGGCCTGACAACATTCAAGCCCGAGATGCGATCTTCGACTTTTCCCATGTGAGCCCGCACTGAACATAACACACTCGAATGCCGCATCAACTTTTGAGACAACCTTGTCACTGGTCTGAAGGCTTGTCTGAATACACACATTTATCTCGTTCTTTGCAAGCCGTCAACGTCGTCAGAAACCCCGAATCTACTGCAGCCATACCCAAGGTCTGGGATAAATTGTCCAATGTTGGAGAAGCCGTTCTGATGAGAGACGTCAAAGACACTAGAAAGCGCCACCTAGCCTCGGAACTACCGCCGGGATGGCTATTCGACACCGTTTCTGATGCTGCAAGAACCATAGGAACATCGGTCATGCAAGTTGAATAAGCACACGGCAGGTGTGGCTACGATGAGCTGGCATGGCTTCGCTAAGGATCGAGGCGTGGCCTCTTAGGCTGTTCATGCACCTTCATACGTAGGTCGAGGCCTAACGTAACTAGGATGCAGGGTGACGCCCGCTGGGTGTGGGCGCATTAATCATAGGATGATTTCTCGCGTGGACCCAAGTAAGGTACCGTTTCAAGGATCGAATTCTGACTGGACGTTGTGACCTCATCTGCAACAGACACGACATTGTGAACAGGTCGTCAAGCTATATATATCAAATTACCGCCAGATGTATGCCTCCAGCTTCGTCGGGCTTTTTGCGCCCCAACCAACCCTGCCGCGATGATACGTTCACAGATCTCAGATCCGATGCGATACCTAACAATCGCCTATGCCCAACCGTACCGTAGCCGTGAACTTACCAGCCCATTGGGCTGCTACCCATTCAAGGCTACCATATCACCGCCAATGTCAGATGCACTCAGAACTTTCTCTATGTTTCAGAAGACGTCATCACTGACTACGGCGCCTACCAATAGTCCCAACCTTACGCTTGCAGAACAATTTCCAATGTCCTAAGAATCCATGATGCAGATTAGCAGGTTTCCTTCCGGATGCATATTCAACATTGGGAGGGAGAGGCTGTTACGTCTTGGAGAGTTCAGAGCTGAGAAATAGGGAGGGCCGTATTTCCTATTAAGACTTTTCCGTATGCGTACCCTTTACAGTGACCTCGTAGACAATTATACTCGGTACAAGGGGAGTACGTACCTACGTTGGGTGTACCAATCAAGCGTTGACACCTGAGCCAGCCCCGCCGTGGACAAAGGTTGTATGGTAGTGCTTCCGCCCACCCCGTAGTCGAGCTTCCTCATGCAGTAAGAAGACGAATACTAATGGGTCAGGCTCCTCCCATTGGTAGTCCCTGATCATTGCCTTACCGTTCCGGTGAAACGACGACCTCTTCTGCCTGATACTGCTTTCTCAGCGAGCAGGGTCCGACCTCTCATTGGAAGTTTGCGTGGGATAGCCCAACCGCGTGAGTCGGCGGCTGTTGGAAACAGTGGAGAACACATGGCTTGGTCCTTCATCTTCCCCACAAGACTCGGCCAATAGCTACAACACTCCTGCTCGACGCAACTTCACACGACTGTCCTTGCCGCGCTTACCGCGTGCTCGTCCGTGGTTTGTTTCCAATTTTAAGTCATCCTGCGTGGGTGGCTGCCGTCTTTCTTGAAACACACCCGCACTAAGAACACTCACCTCCACTTCCACAACACCCAACCTCTGAGGATCAAGCTTTGCGCATGCCCCACAAGTGCGCCTAAAGGTCTTCCCAAAGTTCCACGGGCCCTGAACGTTGCGCGATCAAGGTATGTTGTGCCTGATGCGCCTCCCTCGATCCACCTAGCTGAACCCTGCTCCAGTTCTTTGGCAGCCATTGAGGCCCAATTGACCCTCGTACCACCCCACAACTCGAGACCTTCCAGTCGCGATTGTGCACCAGCTGCGGCTATCCGCTCCTCATCCCACTCGGCGTGGTGAATTGTGTTTAGTCACGTCTGAAAAGTTGGTGACACAATACTGCGTGCGAACACCAGGACACTGTGGCTCGGAAACTCGTCAAGACCTGCATCAGCAACCATATACAATCCTAATGCCCTAGTCCAATTGGCGCATCAGTAGCTCGTGCCCTAGAGAAGCTTCGGCGCCTTCGCGCAGAACCCTTCGTTAGGCCATTGTGAAGCAAGACATACCGCCTTCTTTGACGCATACCGACTCGGCGCCGTATTCACCAACACTGACGTGGTCACCCGTACCCAATTGAGGCCCACTAGCCAACGAATATCCTAGGGCAAGGTCTGTAGGCGTCCATATACATCATGTCGGTATCCCCTCCCAAAGAGGATGTCGAAGCAGGAGACCCGTCGCCAGATAATTCGGAGCCTATGGATAGAGGCGATACCGAAGCACAAGCGCGTGAACTTGCTTATGAATTTGAGGTGAAGGAGCAGGACAGATGGCTGCCGATAGCAAATGGTTGGTTACCCATGCAGATTCACCCTATGATTGACGCGTATCGGACTCCCGACGCTGCACAATGATGGCAGCCTCGGATTTCGTCGCTTCTGAGCCTCACACGCGCGCTGACTGGCTTGTGCCCTCACAATATGGTCAAGCGATCTACGCCGGCATTCTCTACTTCATTCTCTATGGCCCAATCTCAGTAGCCAGTGAGAGCGCAATGTCCCGCAAATCCCCGCAATCCATTTCACCACCGCGTGGTTCGAGACATACACGGCCTGAATCTGATGCTAATATTCGTAATTTCGCTCCAGTTGCTCGGATTATGAAGACGGCTCTGCCAGAAAATGCCAAAATAGCCAAAGAAGCCAAAGAATGCATGCAAGAATGCGTGAGCGAGTTCATATCATTCATCACAAGCGAAGGTATGCACCCTCCATCCACCTCCTGCGACGTCCGGCACCCATCTGGCCCTCTTCTTACGTCCGTTTAGCCTCGGAGAAATGTCAGCAAGAAAAGCGGAAGACGGTGAATGGGGAAGACATTCTGTTCGCCATGACATCACTTGGATTCGAGAATTATGCAGAAGCACTCAAAATCTATCTGGCCAAATACCGAGAAGTAAGTCATGCTCTCCTCACTCGTCTACTACGCCGAGGGTACAGCTCTGAGCCTCCTCCTCACTCTGGCAGCGTTCTCTGCCTCGAGGTATTGACTTCTTTTAAGACTCAATCGACACGAGGAGATAATCAACCACGCCCTGGAAGTGGATACGGTGCTCCACCCCAAGGAGGCACTAGCGGTGGGAGCGGTGCCAGCGCCCCTAGTCAACCTCCATCTTCCACAGCTTATCATCAACCGACCGAGGGCGTCAACCACATCTTGAGTCCGCATGGTCTTGAGGGGACAGAGCAAGACAACAGCCCTTACGGCAACGTCTACCCGGCAACTGCAGGCAACGGTGCCGAGCCTTATTAGGACGTCTGTTCCGCAATGCCCCGGTCCGTCAGAGTGAGGACTCGAAGACGTGCATGGAGGTGTACGAAAGACCTATTCATTATCCCCGTTTAGGTCGACCGCCAGGTTTTGACCTGAAGTTGTCATCTTTGAATCTCAACCCCCCTTTCCTCATTACTTTAGCTTTGGAGTGAAGAAGACGAACGCAGGGCCGGGCGATCAGGGGGGTTTACTTGTTGCACATTATGCGTATGTACAGGCGCCAGATCATCATGAGAGTCGCCAATGCTGAGCAGGTTGACCGTGGCTCAGAAAAGCTTGGAATTGTGGATCTAGGCCACTTCGGCGTGGGTCATTGTTTGTATCATAAGGGCGTGCGTGCTGTTGGGGGACTAGGCCGATATACTGGAGCATGATACCATGGGGGCGATCAAGGGAGTCCTATGTATGAATAGAAGGCTAATGGTTTAGAGGATCTCCTTCATCTAGATACTTTACCTCACGGTCCTGAAGGCGCTGAAGGGGAAAAGCGATCGAATCAATTGACCATTGCCGAGAATAACGACGTCCGAAGCAAATGTATTTTTCAAATCTGTCTTCATCTCCATGCTCCTCGAACTAGATCGATACTTGACCTTGGGGGGCGACTCGTTGATAATGCACGTGCTGAGCGCTACCCTTAAATAGATCTTGGATTAGCACACGCGAGGCGCACCAATCGGCATCCAGTCCAGGTTTTCAGGGGCGGGCAGCACCGAGATAGCCGACGATGTTGTGCAGACATGGCGTCCGTCCTTCTTCGTGACTGTCGCATGGGAACTTCGTCTTTTCACCCATCGCTTCTAACATGTCTCCTACTTAGCTTCTTCCTCCTCATCACGATTTGTTATCATGTTCTAGCATTAAAATAAGATCAAATTGCCTTTGCAGCAATAGCCCCAACGGCTAGCATCGGCCCAACGGCCTTCCTGATAGAGCAAGGTGTACGCTGCGACTATCGAGGAATACTTCCGTATGGACCAAGTCATTCTCGAGATGTACTTGATTTCTTAGACCAACATTAATCATACAACTTAGATCTCTGACTCACTCGGTTCGCAACAATCCACTGTCTCTGTGTCTCTTTATTTGCACTTATTTGAAGCGACGATTTCTGTCTGGGAACCTGTTGAGTGAGTCGACTGATCAAGTGACCTTTTCTAGTCTTATTACAACAAGTCTCTTTACATTAGCACCTCAGTCTCATTACTTCCATTCTCCTCAATGTCTCCACCTTCAGCAATTGACCCTCAGGCGGCGACTGACACGCAGGCTGCTACCGTCTCCGACCGCCTGAGCGTCAATGGCGTGGAAGCCAGGCGATCTAAGACCCCAAGAATCAGTGGCGCGGTCGCGGCGCATGCTAGTAGCGAGATGTTCAAAAGTCCGGTATAGACGTCAAGCAATGTCAATGGATGAAAGGGGTTGGCTGAAGACACGGCAGGGTCATGGCAAGCGGAAAGCTAAAAGATGGGAACGTATGTTGGTCCATGAATAACATCGCTACACAAAAGCCGTTTTCTTCTCTGATAAATATTAGACCGCTTGAGTGAGGAGAGCAAGGCACGGCAGGTCAGAACAACCTTGGCGGAAGAAACTGGGCAGCCACGGCTAACAGCCCACCGAAGCCGTCTTCACTGAAGGGAGCATCCGCATTACTTGGAACTCCAGGTAGGATTACGTCAAGCTTTAAGTCGTCGAATAAGTTGGCTCACGCAGATCTAAAGGCCTGATCTCTCTTGGAGGAGGCTTACCCTCAAGCGATTATTTCCCTTTCGAGCGATTGGATATCAAAGTGCCTAAACCTCCTGGCTTCTCCGAAGCCGCGACCAAGGAATCCGGTATCCTGGTAACTGCGGGGAAACGGGACGTTGCGGAAGGCAAGAGTATTTACGGTATGTTCCATATAGCCAAACAAAGGAACGATACCGCTGAACGGTTCGAACAGACATGCATATTGCATTCAACTACGGCCAAGGAACGGGCTCAGCGCAGCTACTTCGCTTCATAACAGAGCACACCGAGGTATTGGCCCCTTGATCCTCCACAACAGGCCGTTGATTCTCTCAACTAGATTGTCCACGACCCGCCCTATCAAGACTGGCAATGTACCCTCACCGTCGGCAGTACCTTCGGCCTCGATATTGCTCTTCGGATGTTCGCGAAGCGGGGTGACTACATCCTTACTGAAACTTACACCTACTGCTCCGCCGTTGAGAGCGCAGCACCACAAGGCGTAAAGTGCATTGGGATCCCCATGGACTCCGAAGGCTTGATCCCCTCTGCTCTCGAAGATATTCTCACCCATTGGGATCCATCCGCACATAGCAACGCTTCCAAACCCTGGTTACTATATACCATCCCTACTGGTCAGAACCCTACAGGTGCCACACAATCCAAGCAGCGTAGACGAGACATCTATCAGATTGCGCGGGAACATGACCTTTACATAATGGAAGACGAACCTTACTACTTCCTCCAGATGCAGCCTTATACCGGCCAGGATGCTCCTTCTGTCCCTCCGCCAGCTTCCCACGAAGACTTCTTGTCTTCTCTCGTACCATCCTATCTTAGCATGGACATTGATGGGCGCGTCATGCGTCTTGACTCTTTTTCCAAAGTCATTGCTCCTGGTACCAGAACAGGGTGGGTCACCGCCTCGGAACAGATCGTGGAGCGCTTTGTCCGACACTCCGAAGTAACGGTGCAGAACCCGAGTGGTGTGAGCCAACTTGTGCTGTTCAAATTGCTGGAAGAGACGTGGGGCCATAGCGGGTATCTAGACTGGCTCGTGTATATGAGGATGGAATATACAGCCAGAAGAGACAACATCTGTGAAGCTTGTGAGACATGGCTGCCCAAGGAGGTGACCATTCTCAATCCACCTATGGCTGGGATGTTTGTGAGTCTTCCCTTTTTCTAGATATCTCGAAAGAGGGTCTTGCTGATAGAGTGACCAGCTCTGGATTCAGATCCTCTGGCACAAACATCCTTCTGCCTCTACTTCAGACCATCAAGCAATCGAAGAGGAAATATTCCGCGCCGGCATCGAACGCGGCGTCCTCACGGCTAAGGGAAGCTGGTTCCGCGCAGAGCAAGATGCAGAATTCACAGATGCAGATGACATGTTCTTCCGCATGACCTTCGCGGCTGCAAGCTCGGATGCGATGAAAGAGGGCGTCAAGCGGTTTGGAGAAGCTTTGAGATCTGTTTTCCGGCTTGAGATAAACGACCATGGAGTGGTCAATGGGAATTGAGGGCTCGATATCCGATATTGAACTTTACAGAGACTGTGAGATTTACAATCAAACAATGTGATGGAGATAGAATGTCAATTGGGAATGGATATGGTAAGTACCCTTTACGCCCGTACCGATGGGTGCTCATCTGCTTGGGAAAGTCACCTAGTTACTTTTCCTTTATTCTTACTTTACAGAGTGCTGTAAGTGGGGAAATTGTCAGAATAGTCATCCTCCATCGCAAATGTCTCCGTAGCCGTCCGTCTTGCCCGAAATCATCATCACTCGTAGCATTGACATCTTACACGGCCGACGCTTGAGACAAAAGTCAGTAGATCAGGACGGATAACGAGTCTCACGATATTCAAGGATTGTGGGATCTCTGGGACTATGTGGGATCTCGAATGTAATGAATGAGTGATTGTAGATATCTGCACCAAGACCAGCGGTCTGCCGCACTTGTATATAATGCCTTTTGGATGAGAACAGTGTGAAGGAGTCGTCTGTGGCGCAGAGGGTTATTCGCAATTGTCCGAAGTAGTCGGCCGATGCGGGCTGACAAGGTCCAACCACAATGTGTATGGGCGGTTTCCTTCTTTGGATCTTTCAGGAGGGTCTGGATTCGGATTCCTCTCTCGGGGCTGCTATGTTCGTTTCTCTCCTCTCAAAGGCTTGAGTCTCCACCATCACCAGATGTCATGAACGCACGCCTTCTTCATACATACTCCTACCGAAAAGGCTCCTGGGGATTCAGGTAGAAGTCTTGATACTGCTTTTTTTCTATTCTTACTCAAGATACTGTACAACATGTCTAGCTCTCTTCCCATCTCAGATCCCCCACGCATCAATTGATGAAGTTCACACAGAAGAAATGCAGTATCAGACTCCCCAACACGAAATCCGCAAACGCCCTGTTCATCCGCGGGAACTGTCAGCCAACAAATTACTAGCGAACCCAACCATCCCATCTCCCTCTCCCAAATAGCACTGTCCCTCCACACTCCCCATCCACCCAATCTCCACCCATCATAGCAACGGAAAGAAAGGAGTCATGACTTACCGCTCATGGCTCACACTCTTGAACTCCGCCTTATTCTGCGGATTGCACTGGATCCTCAAACTCGCCGTAAGCACAAACTGCCCGACCGTGGCGCTGAAACCCGACAGAAACGCATTGAACGGCTACCACCAGCATTATCCCTGTCAGCCAAAGATCCCATTCCATAACAGCTGTACCCCTCCCCGATGCCTTCCTCCCTTTCCATCAAGCCCCTCTCCAACCCACCCCTTCCTTCCCTCAAGCACAAGGGGGAAACTCACATAACTCCCCCCCACAACCGCATACATAAACTGCAATACCCCCACCACAACCAGGAACGCCATGAAGCAATCCACGAGCTTCACGCGCTGCGGTGTGTCTTTCAGGTAGTTGTTCCGTAAGCCGAGGAGTACGTCTTGCGCGTTGTTGCTCTGGGTGTTGGCGGAGGAGGAGGAGGGTTTGGTTGGGGTGAAGGCTGAGGTTAGGGAGGAGGAGGGAGCTGAGGAGGCGGGTTGAGAGGAGCGTTTGGGCGGCATGGTTGAGAAGGGTATGGGGAGGGTGGTAGTGGTGGTTAGGCCTGGGGGTTGAGATGGATGGAAAGGTGGACTGTTCGCGAGGTTCGAAGCGGCTAGGGTTTGGAGCGGGTACGGGACGGGAGCTTCGGCCCTCGGTCATCCATCGTTCGTCTTTTGTCAGCTCAGACATTCCATTCGCAAACTGTCCTAACAGTCATCTCATCATCCATTCCAACCACTCTTTCAGCTCAAGCCTGAATCAGAACAAACGAACCACAATGGTATCCTACCACCTCCCCCCTCCCTCTACAAACCACCACTAACCAGCTCCCCCACCCACCCACAGACCACCCCCTCCCAAACCGCCTACCTCCTCGCCCTCCTCACCGCCGGCGGCGGCATCACCGGCTACATCCGCACCGGCTCCATCCCCTCCATCGCCGCCGGCACCGCCGTCGGCTCGCTCGTACTCCCCCCCCCACAATCCCCTTCCCTTCCCCCTCCTCCCCCCTACCTCTCCTTCCCCTCCCTCCTTCC
>JAABUO010000440.1_pt1 | contig 83612 bp, 80 predicted proteins | sample 5559291 | NCBI WGS metagenome assembly JAABUO01 (sample SAMN10711878, study PRJNA513372) | rock metagenome | isolation source: Antarctica rocks | place: Antarctica: Victoria Land, Finger Mt sud
GGTGGTTCGGCAGGGGGTGGAGGAGGTGCGGGACCCGGAGAACTCACCCGCGGTGGGCATGGGGAAGTATCTGGTGGAGACGGGGCAGGAGGATCTGTTTCGGGAGATCAGCGTGTATGTGGAACGGGGGGAGTCGCGGGAGGAGGTTCGACGCTTGTATATGAATGCGGTGGCTTTGCGGGTGTGGCGGGATATGGGCAGAGAGACGCAGGTGGTGGGGCGACAGAGGAGGCCGGGGAGGGGATCGGAGCTGGGATTTGGAGTTCCGTACAGCGAGTAGAGCGGGCCTGGCTCAGCTGGGCGTTTCATTGCGGCAATGGATGACGTAGTGCAGCCCCTCCACCCAGCTCATGCCCTGGGCTTTGGCGAGCGTCATGCAGTGATTGAAGAAGGGCGTGTCCTCCGGGGTGGGACAGGCGGCTTTGAGGAGTTGAAGGATCTCTGAAGTGGGTGGTTGCGCGGGATGGCTGTGTTGTTCCATGGCGAGGGCAGCATAACGAGGACGTGCGGGTATGGGCACTCCCACGATCTGGTCAGCGTTTCTTGGGTGTAGTGCGCGAGGCCGCAGGTTAGCGACGGTGGCGGTGAACTCGAGGGCCAGCGGCGAGGGGCTTCGCCTTATGGGGCCAAAGCCGGTGAGGAAGAAGGTAGGTCACGCCGGCAAAGCCCTGCCAGTCGGTGGAGGTGGAGGTGAGGCCGTGATCGAAGCCGGCATCGAGGACGAGGTTGGGGCGGGCGGCATAGCCGAGCGCGAACAGGGCACCGACGGCGTTGCTGCGAGGGCTGGGCCCGCCAGCGCGAGTGGCCGTAACCAGAGGCTGGGTGACGTGCCAGAGCTCCCCCGTGAGTTCAAGCTGATTGCGGAAGCGCCCTGGCAGGAGGTCGTGCGTGACGGAGATGGACTGGTTGCCCTGGGCGCGGCGGAGGTTGTAGGTAAGCGGTGCGGGAGGCTGCGCCGCCGCGGGTGTCCCAGTCTGTTGGAGGGTCTGCTGGGTCTGCTGCTCACTGACACCGAAGTTGGAGTCGTAGTGGAACTGACCGACATCTCCGCTGATGAGGAGGTTTGCGGACTGGGCGTAGCTGCCGATGTCGATGTCGGGAGCGGAGCCGCTGCGAAGCCGGCGGTTGTAGCCGAGGGCGACGGTGGGGCGGAGGCCGGATTCGAGGACAACAAGACCCTGAATGCCGAGCAGAAGATCGCCGGGGTCGCGGGTGGATGTGGGGGGCCGGTGGGATCGAGGAGCCGGGTTTGGGCGAAGGGTTGCGAGAGGGTTTGCACCATGAGGCGCGGATGGACGGAGAGCCTGGACGTCTGGACCAGTGAGAGCTGGTGAGCCACGCCAGCGGGAGAGGAAGTTGCGAAGAGAAATCCCTGCTCAAACTGGAGGTAGCCTACGGGCGGGATGTGGGCAGGATTGGTGACGGTTGGGCGGGCGGGGTTGGCCTCCGGGAGTTGCGTGTCATCCGGCTTGGAGGTGGAGAGGGCGTTATCGACCTGGACAGGTGTAAGCGGCGTTGCGACTGGATCGGCAGGTTTCTGCTGGACAGGTTTTTGTTGAGCCCGTGCCGGCAAAAGGAGAAGGGCGCCAGCACACACCAGCGACAGCCCAGCGCGGGAACAGCCGGCTGGGCTAAGAGCAGAGGGAGAGGCGGCGGGTGCGGATGTGGCTCGGGAAGGGATGGGGCACCGGCTACATGGCGGGAGGATGGTGCGGATCGATGGCTTCGTCGATCTTCTTTTCAACCGAAGGGGCCAGGTGCAGATCGATCTCACCACCGTGGGTCTTCTTGTTGACGGTGTCGCGAAGCTCTTTTGAGGGTTTGAAGAAGGGGACGCGTTTGGCGGGAACTTCGACCTTGTCGCCGGTTTTGGGGTTTCGGCCGACGCGGGCGTTACGCTGCCGCGTGCGAAAGCTGCCGAAGCCGCGGATCTCGATCTTGTCGCCGCCCTTGAGAGCACCAATAACAGCCTCGAAGAGGGTATCTACGATGACCTCGCCGTCGCGGCGAGTGAGGTCGCCAAGGGCTGTGACCTTCTCGACGAGGTCAGCCTTGGTCATCGTTGCGTTCCTTTCGCGTGGAGAAGACGGCGATGCCATTCTGGGTTCCCTTCGGGCGCACGAGACGCTTTCGAGTTGAGATGGTTCCGAAAGCGGGTGAGATGTTTCAAATGGGGAGGATCGGCTGTCTGCGAGCCGAAAAGTGTTGTGTGGTGAGTGAGATGCAGGCGAACGCGAAGGGATGCGGAGATCGCTTGCGGAAGCCGAGGCAAGGGGCGCGGGGGGTGGGGCAAAGCGAAGCATACCCGGGTGCGGCGCGACGGGGGACGGCGCCCGGTCACTTCCACATGAAGTAGAAGCCGGGGGCCTGGTTGAGGAGGTGGCTGGGATTGGGGAAGAGGTCTTCGGTATCGGAGTTGAGGAGGGCGAGGAGACCTTTTTTGGGGCTGGCCGGGCGGACGATGTTTGGCTCGCCGGAGATGCCGACGGAGCGGGCGGTATCGATGAGAGCGACGCGGAAGCCGCCGACCTTGTCGATGAGACCGAGGGGGAGGGACTGTTGGCCGGTCCAGACCTGACCGGTGGCGAGCGGCCGGACCTTGTCGTCGGAGGTGTGGCGGCCCTGGGCGACGTCGTGGACGAACTGGGTGTACATGTTGTCGACGAGGGACTGGAAGTAGGCCTGCTCCTTTGGCGTGACGTCTCGGCTGGGATCGCCTGCGTCCTTGAGCTCGCCGGCGTGGATGACGACATTTTTGAGTTTGGCCCAGTGGAGGAGGTCGCCGTAGTTGGTCCACTCCATAATGACGCCGATGGAACCGACGACGGAGGCGTCGTTGGCGTAGATGCGGTCGCAGGCGCTGGCGATGTAGTAGGCCCCCGAGGCGCCGACGGACTCGACGGAGGCGATGATTTTTTTGTGGTTTTCCTCCCGAACGCGGAGGACCTCGTGGTAGATCTCCTGGGAGGCGGCGGCGCCACCGCCGGGGGAGTTGATGTGGAGGATGATGGCTTTGACGGAGGAGTCGTCGCCGAATCGGCGGAGCTGGGTGTCGATTTTTTCGGCGTCGAGGATGACGCCGTCGACGTCGACGACGGCGATCGAGGAGGTGGCGAAGGCGGAGTTGCCATCCTGCGTGGAATTGCGCATGGCGGACCAGAAGAAGACGGAGAAGAGCAGGCCGACGCCGGCGAGGGAACCGCCGATGACGGCGATGTAGAACCAGGGGGATCGGCGCTTGTACGGGATGGCTGGGGGTGCGGGGTAGCCGTAGGGGTGCTGCGGGTAGGCTGGGGCGGAGTAGCCGTAGGCCGCGGGCGGGGTCTGCGGGGTGGGAGGCGGCGGCGGTGGCGGTTGGGGGACGACGAACTCTTCCGACATGGAGAGGAGTTTAGCAGGGCGGGTGTTGCGGATGTGGGTGCCGAGGAGTTGCGGAATCGAAACTGCGTGGTCAATCGTCCAATAGTTGCAGTATCATGAACCGCGGCGCGTAAGCGTCTCCTAAAACAGGGTAGCAAAACAGGGTAGCGAGATCGATCGAGGCGTGACGAAGAAGATGGCGCACCCGCAGTTGAGCATTGTGATTCCGGCGTACAACGAGGGGTCGCGTATCGAGGCGACGCTTGAGCGCGTGATGCGGGCGGTGGCGGAGCGCGGCTGGGATGCCGAGGTGCTGGTGGTGGATGACGGATCGAGCGACCGGACGCCGGAGATCGTGACGCGGTGGATGAGGTCGTATCCGCGGCTGCACCTGGTGCAGAATCCTGGGAACCGGGGCAAAGGGTACTCGGTGCGGAATGGCCTGCTGCAGGCTGCGGGTGAGATTGTGATGTTTACGGATGCGGATCTTTCGGCTCCGATGGAGGAGGCGGAACGGCTGATCGCGGCGATCGACGAGGGTGCGGATGTGGCGATCGGGTCGCGCTGGATGGACCGGACGCGGCAGACGATTCACCAGCCGATGTACCGGCAGGTTTTTGGACGCTGCTTCAACTGGATCACGCGGACGGTGATGGGTTTGCCGTTCAAGGACACGCAGTGTGGCTTTAAGGCGTTCAAACGGGAGGCGGCTCAGGTGATCTTTCGGCTGCAGACGATTGAACGGTGGGGGTTTGATCCGGAGATCCTGTTTATCGCGCAGAAGCTGAAGTATGTGATTCGCGAGGTGCCGGTGACGTGGGGGCACGATGAGCGCAGCCGGCTGAGCTATCTGAAGGACGGCATGAAGATGCTGGAGGAGATGGCGATGATTCGGGGGAACTCGGTGGCAGGCCGCTACGACGAGGCGATTGCCGCGATGAAGGACACGAGCACGATGGTGACGCCGCAGGTTGAAGCTGGGGTGAAGCCAGTGGTGGGAGTGCAGCGCTAGTTTGCGTCAGGTTTGCGCCAGACGTTGGCGGGGTGGTCTGCGCGATGGGCGGGTGATCGGTCCTGGTTGCCGGGTTGAAGCGACGTGGGAGAATAGCGGTGAGCGTCTCTGCCTGGCGGCGGGACCAGATGTGTGAGGTGGGGCTCGGTGTTGCGTTCGGGGTTTATTGCACTCTCTCGGAATCGGCACATGCGGGCGTTCGCGGAGCGCTCGGCGGTGGGCAGGCGGCTTTCGGGCCGGTTTGTGGCGGGGATGTCGGTGGCTGACGCTTTGCGGGCCTGCGAGGAACTGAACCGGGACGGGATCGCGGTGACGCTCGATTCTTTGGGCGAGAGCGTGACGGCGGAGTCGCAGGCGCGGGCGAGCGCGGCGATCTATCACCAGTTGCTGGATGCGATCAAGGAGCGGCGGCTGGACGCGAATGTGAGTGTGAAGCTGTCACAGGTGGGCATGGACATCCATGTGGGCCTGGCGGAGGACATTGTTGGCGAAATGGTCGCCCATGCGGCGGCGATGAACTCGTTCGTGCGCCTTGATATGGAGGGATCTCCGTATACGGAGGCGACCATTGCCATGACGGAACGGCTGCACGCGCGTCCGGGGATGGAGGGGCGGGTTGGAACCGTCCTGCAGGCGTATCTGTATCGGACGGCCGACGATGCCAAGCGCCTGGTGGAGCAGGGAATCCGCATACGGCTGTGCAAAGGCGCGTACAAGGAGCCAGCGGAGATTGCCTTTCCGCGGAAGCGGGACGTCGACACGAATTACGCGGCAGTGATGACGTATCTGGCTGCAAGCGGCGTGTTCTGCGGGATGGCGACGCATGATGAGGCGATTGTGGGCCAGATGCGGGAGTTTGTGCGGGAGACGGGGCTGCCGAAGAGCTCGTTCGAGTTCCAGATGCTGTACGGGATTCGCCGCGACCTCCAGCGCACGCTGCGCGATGAGGGCTTTGGGGTGCGGGTATACCTGCCGTTTGGAGCGGAGTGGTATCCGTACTTCATGCGAAGGCTGGCGGAGCGGCCGGCGAATGTTTTGTTTCTGGCAAAAAACTTCTTCAAGATCGGAGGTTTGGTGGCAATGCAGGGCTTACCGCGGAGGACGCCACCAGATACAGAGGAACCGTAAAGCCGGCCTTTAGCGGGGGGCGAAGGAGTTGGCGGGCAGGGGCGGGGCGGCTTGTCCGGGCGGTCCTGTCGGTGGAGCGGGGGGTGGAAGCAGAGGTTCGACCGCGACCAGGTTCGAGAGGGTAGAGCGCTCCTGGTCGGAGAAGCTGCCGCGAATGCGATCCGAGTTGAGCGCGGCCTGACGCTGCTCGGGGGGCAGGCCGCGGAGATCGCGAAAGGCGTGGGCGACGGCCTGGCGGCGTTCGGGCGGGAGATTGGAGAGCTCGGTCATGGCGCCGCGGACCTGCTGGCGCTGCTCGGGCGGGAGGTGCTCCATGGCTTCGGTGCGGGCAAGGACACGCTGGCGCTGGACCGGGGTCATGGAATTGAGTTGCGTGAGCCGCTCGCGCATGCGCTGTTGCACCTCGGGGGAGAGATCGTGAAATCCGGGCTCACGCTCGAGGGCGCGCTGCTGCTCGGGGAGGGGGAGGTTGCTGTGCCGGGTCATCCACTGGGCCAGGTGCTCCTGATCCTTTTGCGGGCCGATGATGTTGCGCGAGGGCGCGGTGGGCCCGCGGTGGGGCCCAGTCTGAGCGAATACCGACGATGCGGAGATGGCGGATGTGAGAAGAAGAGAGCCGACGGTTTCGAGGAGATACCGGGATGTGGGGTGTCGCTGCATAACGATCCTTGAGGAAAGCGGTCCTGGAGACCTGGTGCGGAAAAACGGGCTCCGTCTCTGTGGGGCGACTGCTGATGAGAGTACCGGTTTCCTCCTTCCGCTGGGATGAAATTTCGTTGACCTCGGCTTCAGATTGGCCTGACCGCAAACGGAGCGGTGCGGGAGGGAAGGCTCAGCTGGTGGGACTGTCGGACGTGCCCGTATCCGCGGGTCCATCGTCCTGAAGGAGGTCCATCGCCTGGAAGGCTTGATCGTTGCGATCGAGTATCTGTAGATCCTGGACGGCGGCGGAGGCGGACGGGTGACCTGGCCTGAGGACGCCCGAGAGACTGGCCGCGGTTCCACCGCTGATGACCAAAGCGAGGGCGAGCGCGCCGGCAAGGGCCGGCCGAAGCTGACGTCCAGTGTTGAAGAGCAGGCGAGACCTCAGTCGCTCGATCCAGCTCTCGGGCGCAGCGGCCTGCTCCTGCCGGAGACGCACGGCAAGACGCTGATCGAACCAGGGCGACGGCTCGGGCGCCTGCCAGGCACCGAGAAGGTGGAAGGTGGCTTGGAAGCCGTTGAACTCCGCCAGGCAGGTGGAACACTCGGAGAGATGGGTCTTGGCGCGCTCGGCGCTGGTCGATGCGGGATCGAAGAGCAGGTCCGGCAGAGCGGATTGACAGTCTTGGCAGTTCATGGGCACCCTTTCTCTGGTTTGCCGAAGTTTGTTTGTGATCGCCTTAGGTCGGCGTGGTACCACCACAAGGATTGAGCTTAGATGAAGTCCTTCAGCTTTTCGCGAAGTGTCTGATAGGCGCGAAAGAGCAGGGACTTGGTTGCGGACTCGGAGAGCTTGAGCACGTCGCCGATCTGCTTGTAGTCCATCTCCTCGTATTTGTGCATGAGGACAGCCATGCGCTGGCGCTCGGGGAGAGTTTGGACCACATCGCGGATAGCATCCATGCGCTCGCGGCGAAGAAGCGCGGACTCGGCTCCCGGGGTGACGTCGGCGAGATCCGGCGTGCTTCCGGTGTCGGAGTCGGCCTCGTCGAGATAGATGGTGGAGGCTGCGCGTTCCTGCCTGGTGTCGCGGGCGTGGTTGACGCCGAGGTTGGTGGCGATGCGGTAGAGCCAGGTGCTGAAGCGGGCCTCGGCGCGGTAGGTTTCGCGGGACCGGTAGACGCGCAGGAAGACCTCCTGGGCGAGCTCTTCGGCGACGGCCTGGTTGCGCACCATGCGGAACATAAAATGGACGATCGGCTTGCGGTACTTCTGGATAAGAAAATCGAAGGCGACCATGTTGCCGGCGCGAAGCTCAAGCATGATGGTTGCGTCGTCGACTTCGCTGAAGTCCCCGTCCACGTGAAGCTGACTAGGCAAGGGAGCCGCCGGCGGATTGGGCCGGTGGCCTGTGCTCCCCGTGTATGCTCCCGGACTGATCGCCAAGCTTGCCATACCTTTCGTAACACCGTCTTTCCTCGCAGGTTGCGGTACCGGCGCAGCTCCCAGCAGGGAGTCGGCGGACGACCCTGACGGGGTGTGCGGAGCGGGACCGGGAGCTGGCGACGGGAGTGGCATGAGACACTTTGTATTTTACCGTCCGTATGTCAGGAGGAGAGGGCTTACGGGATGCGTGAGGGTACCCTTTCGCGCCGAGCGGAGTGGTATGATTCTCGAAACGCTAAGAGAGCGCCTCCTGGCGGGCTCAGGCGAGAAGATGCCTCCGGGGCGCATAACTCAGCGGTAGAGTGCCACCTTCACACGGTGGAAGTCGTAGGTTCGAATCCTGCTGTGCCCACCATTTGATCAAGAACTTAGCGCAGCTTCGATCAGGGTTGATACGCTTTCCCCAACGAAAGGGACTGGTATAGGGTCGGTCCATAAGCTGTTGGGAGTCCGGGTTTCTGAAGGTGTCTGGCAGGTGCGTGCAGTAGCTCCATCGTGGTAGTGCGTTCGTGTGTCACGATCCAGCAACAGACGACGGACGTCCCCCGAGGGAACGATCACGATGAGGTGGCCGGTGTCGTCGGTTGCAGTCGCCATCGGGACCATGGCGAGTAGTATGGTGCACGGTTGGCCTTCCCATGGTGACAGAGTATCCATACCGCTCGACACGTTTGGACCTGGATGTGCCCTTATGGTTCGAAGTTGAAGGAGCCAGGGTACGGGGCCAATGTCTCAACGTGAGTGAGTCGGGGTTGCTTACCAAGCTGGATCGGATCGTGGATATCTGGGTGGTTGGTGAACTCTCGCTCTCCATCTACGAGTATGAGCTCAATATCAAAGCACGGGTCGCACGCTTGGTAGATCGTGACACCGGGCTCGCCTTCATGACCAAGAGTGAAGCGGATCGGCGGACAGTGCGCATGCTGATGGACCTAGCTTCGGCTTCGAGTCGCGAACGTTGAAGAGCGTATGGGTTTTGATGATGGCGACTCGGAAAATCGGGGCATGCATTCCTTCGCAGGTCTTCCTGGTGGCGAGGATCTAGTTTCCCACTTCGGTGGGCTCATAGGAGCGCAGGCAATCGGCGGCTTTGGTAAAGACCGTCGCCTTCATTGAGCAGGATCGCCCTTCTGAACGCTCGGGCTGCCTGCCGGAGCTCCGAGAAACGTTGCGGCGGAGTATGCCCTATACCCGCCTTCGCAGCTAAGCTGACCACCTTGAGCGCTGCTCCGATGCATTCTCGCTTAGCCTCGGGGTGGCAGTAGACCCGCCCAGGTTTGTGGTCCGAGCAAGTCTAAGCTCGGAGTCTTTTTGCTGCCATGTGGCGCGGAGGCCAGTCACTTCACCCGCCAGCTCATGAAAGGGTTCTGCGGTGTTCCGCGCTTGCAGCGCGAGAATACTGGAGCGGAGATACGAATAGAACGCGATCAGACTTGCCTTGAGCGGAGGTTCTTCGAGGGATGCGGCCCAGTCTTCCAGGTGTCCGAGAAGCAGGAGGGCGTGATTAGAAGCAGAGCAGCGGTTGGAGATATCGTTGGCCGCAGCCGCCAAGCCAGCGCGCCGCAGGTCTTCGGCGAGTGAGTCATAGACGACGATGAGCAGGCCGATATACGTGGCGCCTTCCGCCGCGACCTGACGATAAAGAGTTTCTGTTGCGTTTCTCGTAGTCATCTTCCCGAGTTGCCTCCGAGCTGTGCCTGCAGTTCTTTCAACGTGGCAGGAAGCGATTGAAGGGCGATTTCGGCTTTGCTGTACATCGCCGTGAGCACGGTTCGCTGAGACGCAATGTAGCCGGATTCGTAATCATTCACCTGGCTTTGCAGACCGGAGTAGGTTGTGTTCAGGTTCTTGAGGCTGATGGCAAGGGCTCCTGTGGAAGGACTGGTAAACGTCTTCAGCGTGTCTTCAAAGCTCTTCGCGAAGCCATTCAGCGTGGTCCCCTGAAAGAAATTCTGTACGGCAGCGTTGTTGCTGGAGATGGCCTGGTTGAGAGTTGTTGTGTTAAGCGAGAGGGAGCCGTCGTTGCCCATCGTGATGCCGAGAGAGGCGAGGCTGGAGGAAGGTTTGGAAATGCCGGATGAGGATGCGGAGGCTGTGTACCCGACAACGCCCATAAGCGCGCTTTGGAGAGAGCGGAGCGTGGCATCGCCGCTAAGAACACCTTGGGAGCCGCTGCCGGTGTTGTAGGCGAACTGGCTATTCACTAACGAGAGCGCGGAATTGTAGTCGGCCACAAAGGACGAGATGGTGCTTGCGATTTGTGAGTGATCGGCAGCGACGGAGAGGGTGGCGGGGTTGCTGCTCGCGGTAGTTCCGAAGAGGTTGAGAGTGAGGCCGCTGACTGCGCCTGTGACGGTGTTGCTGGCGCTGGTTACAGGTACGCCATCGACGGAAAGGGAGGCGTTGCTACCGCGGCTGGAGCGGGTCAGGTTGAAGGCAGGATCCCCGGTAATGGAGAGGCTGCCGGCGGAAGCCGAGAGAGAGAGGCGGGAACCGGTGCTGTCGGTGGTGACGCTGGCGGAGATGCTCAGGCCGGCGCTGTTGATCTTGGCGGCGACGCTGGACAGATTGTCTCCGAGGGAGACGGAGATGGTGGAGGACTGGGATCCGTCACCGATCTGAAAGGAACCCGGGGCGAGCGGTGTTGACGCTGAGGCGACGGGAGTGGAGGTCCAGTTGGAACCGGAGACGGCGGCGAAGCTGACGCTGAAGTCGTTTTCCGCGCCGGTCTTATCTCCGACAAGTGCCAGGCGCGCACCGTTTGCGTCGGTAACGATGGAAGCCGAGATGCCACTCTTGCTGGAGTTAATGGCACCGACCAGATCTGCGAGGGAGTTAACCCCGCTGCCGGTGCTGAAGGTGTTGGTGCTTCCGGTGCTGCCCACGATTTGCAACTGCATGGAGCCGAGCGTGGCCGAGGCACTTGGAACCGCCGGAGAGTACCAGGACGCGGATGCGGCGAGGCTGCTGACACTTACCGTATGGGAGCCGATGGAGCTGCCGTCGGCGGCAGTGGCGGAGACGACGTTCGACGAGGAAGCCACGGTGCGGGAGGTGAGGGGACCGCTTAGATTGTTGAGGGTGGCGAGATCGCTTGAGAGCGTGGAAAGCGCAGTTTTGATGGAGGTGAGGGTCGCGATCTGGGACTTTACGGTGATCTGCTGCGATTGCCACTGGCGCTCGGGGGCCTGTGCGGCATAGATAGCGGCGGCCACGGCTGAGGTGACATCGATACCGGTGGAGGTTGCGCCCGTGGCAGCGGAGAGCAGCGAGCTGAGATTGATGGAGGAAGAACCGGTGCTTGAGGTAGAGGTAGAGGTAGAGCTGGAGAGCAGAGAGTTCAGGGCCGAGACAGAGCTCATCGCGTGTGATCCCGTGGGGAAGCGAGGTTCGTTGCTTGGGCGGATCGGGCAACGGGCCTGAGCGGCTGCGAGGTTTCGCCGCTCAGGTCGTTGGTGTGGCTACGGGATCAGGCGGTCTACTGGACCAGCTTGAGTACGGCCTGCTGCGCCTGGTTAGCCTGCTGCAGGGCGGCCATGCCGGTGGATTGAAGCACGTTGTACTGCGTCATGCTGGCGACGGTCTTGCCTACGTCCGCGTTCAGGATGCCATTGGACGCGCTGGTGAGGTTCTGGACCTGGTTTGTGATGACGGCGGAGGCCGCCGTAAGCCGGTTGATGGATGCGCCGATCTGACCGCGCTGCGCGGCGACGGCATTGATGGCGGTGGTGATGTTGTTGAGGGCGGTGGCTGCGTTGGATTGGTTGGTGAGCGAGGACGTATTGAGGGAAAGGGTGGTGGCGGACAGCGCGCTGATCACGGTGCTGATCTGGGTGTTGGCCGCGCCTGTCTGGGTGCCGTCGCTGATGAAGATGTTGGCGTTGTTGTTTCCGGCAGTGGTGGGAGAGAATGCACCGAGGGCGCTCTCATCGCTGGAGACGGACAGCGAGTCTCCGGCGGTGGAGGTGGCGAGCACGAGCTTGCCGCCGGAGATGGAAGCGGTTGTGCCGGCGCTGAGGGTACCCGCGCTGACGGCGTTGGAGACGGCAGTTTGCAGGTTAGCGACGGTGTCGCCGGCGGCAGCGGTAAAGACAAATTTGCCACCGGTCTGTGCATCGGTGATGGAGGTCTTCGAGCCGGCGGTGAGGGCGGTGGTGGTGGCGAGTGACGCCTGGGTGGAGGAGAAGGAGTTTGGGGCGTTGGAGGAGAAGACGTTGACACCGTTGAAGTCGGTGGTCTGGCCGATCTGGTTGACCTCGGAAAGGATCGACTGGAACTCGGTGTCGAGGGCGGCTGCCTGACTATTAGAGCCGGTGGTGATGCTCCCGTTTGCGGCTTCGGTGGCCAGGGTGACGGCGCGGTTGAGCAGGGTGGTTACCTGGGAGAGTGCTCCATCGGCGGTCTGCAGTTGACCGACGCCGTTGGTGGCGTTCTGTGAGGACTGCGTGAGGGCGGCGATGTTAGCCTGCATGCCGTTGACGATAGACAGGCCGGCTGCGTCGTCCGAGCCGGTGTTGATGCGGAGACCGGTGGAGAGCTGGGTGAGGGTTTTTTGCAGATTGGCCTGGGTCATGGAGAGCGAGTTTTCCGCGCTCATTGCCGAAATGTTATTGAGGATCGAGATCATGGTAAGCGAAGCTCCTTATTTTTTTGTTCTTTGTCTTGCGAGCTCTCCGCTGAACTGGTTTGGGGAGGAGTGCCCGGTCCTTCTGTTACTTCTTCTATCGGCCGTGGTTCAAGGAACTTTAGGCTTTTAGCAGAACTTTTTATCTTCCGTTTCACTTGAGGTAGTCGAGTAGTGATACGGGCAGAATTTTGGCGGCGACGGCGAGCATAGCGGTGTGCGCTGTCTGCGCCTGCGTGAGGTTGGTGGCAGCGGTGGCGAAGTCGATGGAGGTAAGAGCGCTCTGCTGCGAACTGAGGGAGAGGGTTTCCTGCGAGAGGTAGGTTTCCTGGTGTTCGGCCTGATTGATGGTGTTGCTGTAGAGCACACGTTGCTGGCTGACGTGAGCGATGGCGGCAGTGACGGCGGAGGTGGCGGAGGCGATATCGGATGTGCTGCCGTTTTGGAGCGCGGTGGCGAGGCTGTTCAGCGAGCCGAGCACGTTGCCGTTGGAACTGAGGAAGATTTCGTCGCCGGGGACCCCAGTGGACACCTGCAGGCCGTTGCCGATCGAGGTCTGGTTGACACTGCTGTTGCCGTTGTAGGTGAAGCCGCTAGAGGAAGAGCCGTTGGCGGTGAAGACGGAGGCTGGGCTGGCGGTTCCGCTGAAGAGGGCTTGACCTCCGGAGGTGGTGTTGGCCTGTGCGACGACGTTGGCGAGGATGCCCTGGACCTGTGTCGCGAGGGCGCTCCGATTGGTTGCGGTGAGTGAGCCCGAGGCGCCCTGTGTGCCGAGCGAGATAGCTTGGGTAAGGGAGGAGACAACGCTGCTGAGGGAGGAGTCTGCCAGTTGAGCCAGTGTGACGACGGAGTTCGCGTTTTTGGTGTAGCGGTCCGCGGAGGAACTCTCAGCAAGGCTGCGGATGTTGGCGGCGAAGGCGGCGGGGTCGTCCGAGGGCGAAGCGACGCGCTTGCCGGAGGCGAGCTGTCCGACGGCCGTGGTGAGAGCCTGTTGGCTTGACTGGATGTCGGCGATGAGGGCGGTGCTCTGGTTGGGGTCGACGCGCATCTCTAGGCTCCAGTTCCCATGTTCATGATTACGCCGAAGAGGCTGTTGACGGTGGAGACGACGTGGGCGGCGGCGCTGTAGGCCTGCTGGTAGCGAATCAAGTTGCTGGATTCCTCATCGATCGAGACGCCGGAGGTGGAGGCTTGCTGCATCTTCAGTTGCCCGAGGGCCAGACCGGTCGCGGAGAGGCTGGTAGAGGTGCTTGAGGCCGAGAAGCCGACAGCCGTGACGAGATTTGCGTAGGCGTCGATCGGCGTGGCTCCCGAAGGTAGGGAGGAGGTCTGGACGGCAAGCAGCTGCTGGAGATTGCCACTGCTGTTTGGCGATCCATCGTTGCTGGCGGCGATTCCGGAGGCGTTGGTGAAGGCGACCGCGAGGGTAGCGCTGGCATGACTTCCAGAGACGGAGAACATGGGCTGGCCGGAAGAGCCGGTCTGGTTGTAGCCCGCGGCCTGTGCGGTGTTGACCGCCGAGGCAAACTGCGAGGCGAGATCGTCAAGGCGCGAGAGGAGGTCGGGGACGGTGGTGTCGCGGGTCGTGAGCGTGCCGCCGAGCGTGCCGGTGGTGAGTGTGCCGGTGATGTCGCTGCCGTTGGCATCGAGGACGCGGCTGAGGCCGTTTGACGCGCTGCTGACCTGGAGTTTGAAGGCGTGGTCGCCAACGACGAGCGGCGTGCCGTTTCCGGTGGTCAAGGTGGGCTGATCGCCGGTCTGGGTTACGGCGACGCCGGTGAGAGCGGAGAGCTGCTCCGTGAGCTGGTCGCGCTGATCCTGGAGGGGGCCGCCCTGTCCACCGCCGGCTTGAACCGAGGAGAGTTGGCCGTTGAGCGAGGCGATCCGGGCGGAGAGGGTGTTGATCTGCGCGACGGTTGAGGCCACCTGCGTTTCGGCTGCGGTTTGCGCGCCGAGGAGGGCGCCTGCGCCTCCGTGAAAGGCGTTGGCGAGCTGGGCCGCGGACGAGAGGACGGACTGCCTCGCGGAGGAATCGGCAGGGCTGGTGGACAGGCCGGAGACGTTAGAGAAGAAGTTTGAGAGGGCGGCACCGATGCCGGTGTCTGTGCCGGCGAAGGCGGAGTTGATGTCGTTGAGGGCGGCGGACTGGGAGCTGAGGCTTGCCTGCTGCGCGGATTTGCCACTGATGCGGATCGCCAGCAGCTGATCGCGCACGCTGGTGTAGCCGCCGAAGGTGACGCCGGAGTCTACCCCGGTTCCATTCTGCATGAGGGCGGCGGCGCTCAAATTGACCACTTGGCGGGAGTAGCCGGGGGTGTTGACGTTGGCGATGTTGTTGCTGGCGATGCCGATGGCACCATCCTGTGCCTGGAGGGCCTCGGAGGCGAGCGAGAGTGCAGCGTTTAGACCGAACATGGGTTAGGCCTCACAGGAGAGAAGGCGCGGGGTCGCGACGCCGAGAAGGGGAGAGGGAGCCGCGTCCTTGTAGCTGCGGCACAGGCGGTGAAGCAGATCGCCGGACTCGCTGGCTTGGTGGAGGAGAGCGGAGTAGGTGCGACCTACTTCCTGGAGAGCGGCGGTGCTTTCGCGGATGCGGCGTGTGAGAGGGTTCTCGACTGAACCCGAGGAGAGCGTGTGCGAAAGGTGTTTCAGGCTGGTGCAAAGGACCTGCTGTCGCCACAGGCTCTCTTCCAGAGCTGGGAGGCGGTTGCCGGAGATGGCGAGCATGGCGGCTTGCATCTCCTCGCGAAGCGACTCCAGTTGATGGAGGTAGGCGGCGGGGGAGGTGCTGCCGGCAGACGTATTGGAAAGTTGCGTGCTCATTCGGTGTCTTGCTCTGGTCCGAACCTGGAGTCTTGCGCGTCTGTGATGCTGCCCCAAGGCAGTTCTTCTCTCTTATAGGGCAGGGCTCGAAAGGAGCCTATCCGACTTTCGTGTCAGAGGAGAGGCGGTCTTTTGGAAGGACTCGCGCTCAGAGACTGCTGTGTGGGGGCAGGAGAGCCGGTCTGCGACACGGTGCGTTCGACTGGCCCGTTCGCTTGCTCGGCCTTTTCCAGGCCACGTTGCACGAGACGAGCGATGCCAAGGCCGCCCGAGGCGGCGATGGAGCCAGCGAGCTGCTGCATGGCAAAGCTCATCATCTGCTCGCCGCCGGGATCCTCGTCCTGGTCGCCACCAGGCACGGTGGCGAAGCTTTTTTCGGCGCTTTGGAGCCACTGGCCGAGCAGGACGGATTCGAACTGGACGGCGGCGTGGGCGAGGCGATTGGGGCCGGAAGCTCCACTGCCTGGTCGCGGCAGAGCAGTGGAGCCGGCGAGGAGAGCAGAAGCGTCGTAGATCGATGGAAGGTCGGGCATTAGATCACCTCGAGACTGGCTTGGAGGCCACCGGCGACCTTGATGGCCTGGAGGATGGCGACGATGTCGTGGGCCGTGGCCCCGATGACGTGAAGGCCTTTGACGAGCTCGTCCACATCCGCGCCGTTGGCGAGATGAATGAAGCGAGCCTGCTTGTCTTCGACGTTGACCTGCGTGTTGGCCAGTGTCGTCGTGTCGCCGGTGTTGGAGAAGGGAGATGGCTGGGAGGCGGTGAAGGAGGTGTCGATCTGGATCTGCAGGCCGCCGTGGAGGATAGACACGGCGGAGAGCGTGACGTCACCGCCGAGGACGATAGTGCCGGTGCGCTCATTGATGACGACGTGCGCGGGCGACTGGACGCGGATGGAGAGGTTCTGGACGCGCGAGATGAGCTGCGGGACCGAGGCCATGCCGGCGCGCTGGACGTCGATCTCGATGCGGCGGCTGTCGATGGCATTGGCGACAGGAGAGCCGAACTCCTGGTTGATGGCGGTGGCGATGTCGTGGGCGGCGGTGAAATCGGAGTTGCGCAGAAGAAAGGCAATGGTATGCATGGAGCGGAGGTCGACGCTGACATTCCGCTCGATGATGGCGCCGTCGGGGATGCGGCCGACGGTGGGGTAGTTGATGGCGCGAAGATTGCCGTTGGTACTTTCGGAGTAACCGCCGGTGGTAAGCGGCCCTTGGGCCTCCGCGTAGACCTGGCCATCGGGGCCGTGGAGAGCGGTGAGCAAGAGCACCCCACCTTCGATGCTCTTGGCGTCACCGACCGAGGAGACGGTGATGTCGAGTTTCATGCCGGATTCGGCAAAGGCGGGTAGCTGCGCTGTGACCATGACTGCGGCTACGTTTTTGACGACGGCGTTGCCGGCGGGTATCTGCACGCCGAGGCGCTGAAGCATGTTGGCCAGGGTTTGTACGGTGAAGTAAGTCTGTTGACGGTCGCCGGTGCCCTGGAGCCCGACGACGAGTCCGTAGCCGAGGAGCTGGTTCTCGCGAACACCCTGGATCTCCGTGATGTCGCGAATCCGCATGGGGCGGGCTGCTGCCGTGGAGGCGAAGGTGGACGGAGGCACCAGCAGAAGCAAGGCCGTGAGGCAGAGCAGGTTTCGCCGGATGGACAAGCGTGAGGCGATGGCCGGCAGAGACTTGGAGCAGCAGAGAAGGGAATGGGAGCGCATAGGGGTCTCAGAAGCCGAACAGCCAAAGAACGGCGCGGGTGAGGGGGTTGGGGGAACGCGTGCTGTCGGAGATGATGCCTTTGCCCTTCATCTCGATCTCAAGCGAGCTGAGCGCGGCGGAGGGCACAAGGTTGGCAGGGGAGACGTCGCCGGGACGAGCGACTCCGCGCACGATGACCTCCTCGTGCTGGTTGTTCATGGCGATCTGGCGGTGGGCCTCGATGACAAGGTTGCCGTTGGGGAGGACGGCGATGACTTCGCCAGCAAGGTTTGTGGTGAAGGTGGTGTTGGAGCTGGTCTGTCCGGAGCCTTTGAGCGCGGTGGCGGAGTTGGCGGCTACGAGGGGGTTGGTGGTGGAGGAGGAGAGTGCTCCAAGGAGGCCGGTGATGGCGGAGTTGGTGGAGAAGGTTCGCGAGCTGTTGACGGCGCCGCTCTGTGCGGCAGTGGTGAGGACGGAGACCTGGACGATCACGGTGTCGTGAAGGAGACGGGCTTTGTAGTCCGAGGAGGGATCGGCCAGGACGTCTTCGGGGGACCAGAGACTGCCGGTGGTGCGCGGAGCCGGAGGGGAGACGGAGGTGAGCATGAGCCGGGTGAGATAGTCGGATCGGAGCTCGGTGGCGGTCTTCTTTGGCGGCTTCACGGACTTGAGGGAGATTGGGGCCGCGGGTGAGGACGCGGCTGCCAGAACAAGGAGAGCGGCAAGGGAAAGCAAAGGCAGAGGTCGGCGCGGATGGCTCATGGAAGATCGCCTTTCACGGTGTTGGGGTCGACGACGATGCCGTGGTAGGTGTGCCTGCGGTCGAGGCTGGCGACGCGGATCTCGTGTCCAGGCTCGCCGGTATCGATGGCGATTCCCTGCAGCTGGATGTGCATCTGCCGGTCCGAGAGCTCCAGGGTGACGTGGTTGCCGACGGAGATTCCGGCGCGATGTTGTGTCCTTACCGCCCCTGTGTCGGCCCCTGTGTTGAAGGAGCCGCGGAGGGCGTTCAGGGCGGTGAGGGCCTCCGCGTGATCCGGCATGGAGACGATCGCGAAGAAGGGCAGGCACTCGGAGGATGTGCGGCAGGCGAGACGCAGGGAAAGCGTGTCGTCCTGGCGGAGCTCCGCCAGGATCAGGCGAAGTGTGGGCTGGGGGACGGAGCTGGTGATGGCCGGCGGAAGGTGGATGCGATCCGGCGGGAGGTCGACCGACTTTTCGGCGAGGGCAGAGGCGACCTTGGAGACCGGCACGGCGTAGCGGACGACGGGGGGCTGCTGCGCCGGAGCGAGCGGGGGTAGCGCCATGGCGAGAGTGAGAGTGATTGGACCGACGATGCGTATGGTGTGCCTCCGCTCTACTGCCCGAGCTGGTTGAGTTGCTGCAGCATCTCGTCGGCTGCCTTGATGACGCGTGAGTTGGACTCGTAGGAACGCTGGGCGACGATCATCTGGACGAACTGATCGACGACGCTGACGTTGGATTGCTCGAGGGTTGCCTGCTGGAGGGCGCCAAGCCCTTCCGTGCCGCCGGGCGAGCCGACGATGGCTTCTCCGGAGGCGGCGGTCGGCAGGTAGATATTGTTGCCAACACTGTTGAGGCCGCCGGGATTGGCGAACATGGCGGTCTGGATGATGCCGACCTTGGAGGCCTGGGTCTGGCTGGGCAGCGTGACGCTGACCGTGCCGTCGTTGCCGATGGAGATGTTGGTGGCGTCCGCGGGGATGGCGATGGTGGGCTGGAGGGCGTTGCCGTCGGGGGTGACCATATTGCCCTGCGCGTCGAGGTGGAAGCTGCCGGCGCGGGTGTAGCCGGTCTGTCCGCTGGGCAGCAGAATCTGGAAGTAACCGGCTCCCTTGATGGCCAGATCGAGTGGGTTTCCGGTGGTTGCGAGGTCGCCCTGCGTTTGAATGATCTCTGTTGAACCGGGGCGGACACCGAGGCCGATCTGGAGCCCAACGGCGTTGGTCGTCTGCTGCGTCGCCGCGGAGCCGGGAACGATGGTGTTCTGGTAAAGCAGATCGATGAACTGCAGACGGCGCTGCTGGAAGCCGCTGGTGCTGGAGTTGGCGAGGTTGTTGGCGATGTTGTCGAGGTTCATCTGTTGTGCCGTCATGCCGCTGGCGGCGGTGTAAAGAGCTCGGATCATGGCAGGTGTAGCTCCGGAGAAAGGTGTTCAGAACTGCAAGGTTGAGGTTGGGCCGATGTCTGATTAGCTGACGCGCGGCAGATCCTGCACCGCGGTTTTGTTCATGTCGGCATCGAGCATGGAGAGGATGTGACGCATGGACTCGGCAGCGCGCTGGGCGCTGATGAGCTGGACCATACCCTCGACCGGGTTGACGTTGGAGTTTTCGAGTGCACCCTGTTGAACGCTGAGATCGGTTGCGGGCTGCTCCGCATTGGCCGGCGCGGTGTAGTTGCTGCCGCCGCGGCTGGTGAGGTTGGTCCCAGGAGCAAAGGTGACGAGGGAGAGTTTGCCGGCGATCGCGCCGTCCACCGAAAGCGTGCCATCGGAGCTGATGGCGAGCTTGCCTTTGGCGATGTTGAGGGGGCCCGCGTCGCCGAGTACAAGGTCGCCGGTAGAGGTGGTGAGCTGGCCGGTGGAGGAGACCTGAAAGGAGCCGTTGCGGGTGTAGACGAGACCGTTGCCGGAGTTGACTTTGAAGTAGCCGGCGCCTTGAATGGCGACGTCGAGATCGTTGCCGGTGCGGGAGAGGGCTCCCTGGGTGTCGTCCAGGTGAGTTCCGGAGAGGATGCCATAGGTGTTGGTGACCTGGTTGATGGGGGACAGGCGGTGGTTGTGCGCGGAGGCGAGCATGGTTCCGAAGACGTTCTGCTGGGCGCGGAATCCGTTGCTGCTGCTGTTAGCGACGTTGGAAGCGATGGTGTCCAGTGCCTGCGTGCGGGCGACCAGAGCTGTGCATGCTGCGTAAAAGCCACTGTTCATTGCCTGACCTCGAACTGCCTACGTATGTGCAGGTCGTTTGCCATTGGGCAGGTCTGGGAGGCTTGCCGCGTACACCAAATGGGGTAAGAAGGGAGAGCAGAGCGCGTTGTTTGATGAGGAACGCATGTGGGCGGAGCTCAGACACCGGAAGCACCGGGGAAGGCTCCTCATGCAAATATCAGGCGTTGTTCCGCGAGTTCATGAGCGGCGGCCGAGATGGCTGTCCACATGGAGTCTGACGCGTGACGATGCAAAGCGATCAGGGCGGCGCTCAACCAGACAGGAAGACTGTATTGAAGGCAGAGTTGTTCGCAGCAGGTGGCAGCCTGTCCTGGTGTGCCGGGCATTGCTTGCCAGCCGAGCGCCCATGGGAGGAAGCCGAGTTCGTGAAGCGTGCCGACCAGCATGGCTTGCTCGCCGGGCAGATCGAGTGATGCAGCGACCTGTTGTGCGTGGAAGCCGATGGTGACCGCATGAAGCGCGAAGGTGGAGAGGGACGTGTGATCTCGATGCGGGCTCCCTGCGGTGACGAGGCGTTTGAGAAGGCGCTCCAGGGGAAGGCTGGCGATGTAGTTTTCGATGCGTGCGGGAGGGTCTGAGAGGGCTGCGCCTTCCTCGGCGACGACGGCGAAGAGGTGCAGGAGCGCGCCTGGATCTTCACGCAGGAGGCGGCTCACCTTGCGAAGATCGAGCGAGGGGTAATGCAGCAGCATCTCCAGGCTCAGCAGGGTTGCGGGCATGACGGGTACACGGGGCATTGGAGCGGAGAGCGAGCCAGCCTTGATCGGCGACTCGGGTGTATGGATGAAGAGTGTGGGCGGCATATCTTTCTCGCAGGTGTTGATGTTTATGGATTACGGTGGTTTTGCTCGAAGCGAAGCGGAGTCGGTCTGCTGCACGCGATTAGGCTGTGCCGTAGCGCAGCGGTGGAGGATTAATTCGTGCCGAGGCGGCGCCGCCTGGGATCTCCAGAACCTCGGTGATGCGCATGCCATAGTTGCCGTCGATGATGACGACCTCGCCGCGGGCAATGACACGCTCGCCGAGCATGAGATCGACCGCTTCCTCTACCTGCCGATCGAGTTCAAGAAGCGATCCGGTCTTGAGCTCGAGCACTTCACGAAGGGTGAGGTGACGCTGACCGAACCGAAGAGTTACGGCGAGCGGAACATCGATGACACGATGGAGCGGTGTCGGTGGAAGCGTCGCGGATGCTTCGGAGGTCTGTGCCGGAGAGCGGAGCTGCGCGTGCAATGCGTCATCAGCGGCGATGTCGATCTCGGCCATCGTGTGCTCGTCTGTAGACCGGAGTACAACGGATGGGAGAAGCGGGTGCATCGGTCCGCTCGATTCAGGAAGACGACATCCCTGGAGCGTGACGGCACCGAACGCGGCAGCCAGAGCCGGGCAGAGGCGCTCGCCGACAGAGAGAACCAGGGCTATCCAGAGCTCGCTTTGGTTGCTTTCGTCGCCAAACAGCAGGGCCGAGGCCGAGCGCTGGATCGAGAAGACGAGCGTTCCGGAGAGGGCGCCGGAGAAGAGAAGTGCAGCCTGGAGGCGCTCAGCTTCCGTTTCAACCGCAGCCTGCGTTGAGGGGGCTTCTTCGTTCTCGGCCTGCCAGGTGTGCGGACCTGCTTGAGAGGCTGCGGCCTGCAGGAAGGGGATCAGTGTTTCGCGGAGTTTGTTGAGCCTGGCGTTCAGCATAAGGCGGTGTCTCCCCGGGTTAGCGGCAGGAAGCTCGAAGCTGCGCTGCCTTGTGGTTGTTGTGGCGGACGGGATTGATCTCGAAGAGATCATGGTCGGCGATCTTCAGCTTGGGGGAGTTTGCGACCGGAGCGTGCAAGTTTAGAACGTCGCCGGGACGGAGGCCAATGAGATCGCCGACGGAGAGATGGAGACCGGAGAGCTCCGCAGAGGTGAGCATCGCGCAATGCAGAAGCCGTTGGCGAAGGGGGAGCTCCTGGGTGCTGGGTTGGGTGACATGCTGGGTCGCTTCGTTCTGACTGGCGCGGATGAGCGCGTTCGTGAAGGCGATAGGCAGCACGAGTTCGAGGGTGCCGGAGATCGTGGCGATCGTCATCTCAAAACGAAGAAGCGTGACCCGCTCTTCCAAGGTGAGAATTTGGCCGAGGACCGCTGGTTTGACGGAGGAGTTGGGGACAACCGAGACGTGGCAGGATCTCCAGGCACGCTCCAACTGGCTGCTGATCAGCTCTGTGACGCTGCGAATGAGTTCTTCATCGATCTCGGTAAGTTCCCTGATCTGATCGTCCGGATCGCCGGGACCGCCGAGCAGTAGGTCCAGCAGGGGAAAGAGAAGCGAGGCGCCGAAGCGCACGACCACTCTGTCCTGCATGGAGGCGACAGAGAATGGGACAAAGTAGCCAGAACCCGCGGTGGAGGTGATGAAGTCCCGGGCGTTGAGCTGGTCCACGCTGGCGAGCTTTACATCGAGTTCCGAGCCGAGGAAGAGGTCAAGGGAGTGGGTAAGGTTGCGCGCGAAGATTTCATGGATGGCGCGGAGGTGACGTGTGCTCTCGTTTGAGAGCCTGCCTGCCGAGCGAAAGTTGCAGGGGACGATGGAGCGCTGCGGTTTTTCGCCTGCCTGGAGTTTGCTGTTAGGGGTAGCAGTCATACGCGTGGTGGTCTCCTGAGAGCGGGTTCGGTTTAGCGGACAACACCCAGGGTGCGGACCTGAGTAAGGGGTGGGATCTCAGCCGGCGAGATGACAACGATTTTGGGAAGGAAGGGTTCCAACAGCCGGCGCAGGTAGAAGCGGCCGGGGGAGGCGCAGAGGAGGACCGGAGGAGCTCCCCCGATCTCCGCACCGAAGTTGGACTGGAGGCTGCTGAGAACGCGGCGAGCGACGGAGACCTGGAGGGCGCTGGAGCTGATCTGGTTTGGTTGCAAACTGCTGGCACGCTGGCACTCCTCCTCGATGCTGTTGTCGAGGGTGACGACGTTGAGCTCGCCGGCGTCGGAGATAAGCGGACGTATCAGGGCGCGGCCGAGCGACTGGCGAGCCGCTTCGACGAGGGCGACCTGATGTTTATTGAGTGCGGCCGCTTCGACGAGGCTTTCGAGAATGGAACCGAGGTCGCGGATCGAGACCTGCTCGCGGAGAAGCTGTTGCAGAACGCGTTGCAGCTCGCCAAGCGTAAGAAGCTTGGGGATGAGCTCTTCGACGAGCTTCGGGTGCGAGTCGCTGAGTCGATCGACGAGCCGCTTGGTCTCCTGTCGCGAGAGCAGCTCGTGAGCGTTCTGCTTGATGACCTCCGCGAGGTGGGCTGCGAGCACGGAGGTCGGCTCGACGACCGCGCATCCTGTGGAGATGGCTTGCGCCTGCAGGTCGGGCGAGATCCACTTCGCGGAGACGTTGAAGGCGGGCTCGTAGGTGTCCACGCCGGGCAGGTTGAGCGGACCCGGGGAGGAGCTGACGGCGAGCAGGCAGCCGCGGCGGAGCTCCCATCGAGCGATTTCGATGCCTCGAAGTTGGATGACGTACTCTTCCTGCTTCAGAAGAGCGTTATCGGTGATGTGGATGGACGGAACGAGAAATCCAAGCTGTTGCGCGAGCTTTTTACGGAGACTGCGGATGCGGCTGAGGAGCTGCCCGCCTTGCGCCTCATCGACCAGGGAGATGAGACCCATGCCAACCTCGAGCGTCAACTCGTCGAGTTTCATGATGGCGTCCATGGGATCCGCCGCCGGTTCAGCGGCTGAGGACTTGGCTGCTGCCGTCGAACCGGCTGGCGCGGCTACATCGGCTGCGGGCTTCATCTTGTAGGCGACGAACATGAGGCCGCCACCAAGGGTGAAGAAGGCAAACTTCGGCAGGCCGGGGATGAGGCCGAGCGCGAGCAGGACGCCACCGGCAATCCAGAGGAGCATGGGGTAGCGGCTGAGCTGATCCTGCACATCCAGGCCCAGGGTGCGGGTCGAAGCGGAACGGGTGACGACGATACCGCCCGCGATGGAGACGAGTAAGGAGGGCAGGATGGAGACGAGGCCATTGCCGACAGTGAGGACGGTGTAGGTCTTGAGGGCCTCTTCGAAGGGAATGCCCTGCTGAAAGACGCCGATCAAAAAGCCGGCGACGATGTTGATGGCGAGGATGAGGATGGTGGCGAGCGAATCGCGCTGGCTGAAGCGGGCCGCGCCATCCATGGCGCCGCAGAACTCGGCCTCGCGGGCGACCGCCTCGCGCCTGGCGCGCGCCTGCTCCTCGTTGATGAGGCCGGCGTTGAGGTCGGCGTCGATAGCCATTTGCTTGCCTGGCATGGCGTCCAGCGTGAAGCGGGCGGTGACCTCCGCTGTGCGGACTGCACCGTGGCTGATGACGAGAAACTGGATGGCGACGAGCGCGAGAAAGAGGACGAACCCGACGACATAGTTCCCGCCAACGACGAACTGGCCGAAGGCCTCGATGACCGATCCCGCAGCTGAGGGACCTTCGTTGCCGTGCAGCAGAATGCGGCGTGTGCTGGCGAGGTCGAGCGAGAGCCGCATGAGGGTGAGAAGGAGAATGAGGCTTGGAAAGACCGAGAACTGCACGGGCCGCAGCACCTGGATGGCGGTGAGCAGAACGAGGACCGAGGCCGCGATGCTGAGGGTGAGCAGCAGATCGAGGATAAAGCTGGGCATCGGCACCAGCATGACGAACAGCATGACAACGGCAGCGACGGGGACGATCCACTCCCCAGCTCCGCGCAATAACTTCAAGAGGCTTGCAGATTTCATCGATGACCTTCCACGACGCCGGCGGCGTTTCTTCGTTGCCGCATCTCTTCCTGTTCGCGCAGCTCAGCTTGTGCGCGAAAGACAATGACGAGGATCTCCGCGACGGCTTGATAGAGCTCGGCCGGGATGGCGTCGCCGACTTCGACGGACTTGTACAGCGCCTGGGCGAGCGGCTTGTTTTCCATCACCATGATGTCGTTGTCGCGAGCGATCTGCTTGATCTTCTGTGCGAGCAGGTCGCGCCCCTTGGCGATGACCTCTGGCGCGGCCATGGAGGATCCGTAGCGGAGCGCAACTGCGTAGTGGGTTGGGTTTGTAACTACCAGAGTGGCCTGTGCGACGGCCTTGAGCGACTGCTTGCGGCGCATGGCGCGTTGCAGCTTGCGGATCTGGCCCTTGATTGCGGGGTTGCCGTCACTCTGTTTATGGTCCTGTTTCACCTCTTCCTTCGACATGCGGAGATCGCCCTCGTGCTTCTTCTAGGTGAGACCGTAGTCCAGACCGGACCAGGCGAGCAGAACCAGACCGGACTTCCAGGCGATGCTGAGGGCGATGGAGGCGACCACGGAGGCGAGGGCACGCGTGTCGAAGTCTGAAGAGCGGACGAGCTCGCTCCAGTGCGCGCGAAGCGCGTTGATTCCGATTAGAAGGATGATGCCGAAGGGGATCAGCGATTTGAGCAGGGTCGTCAGCGTGGTGAGGGAGAAGATCTGACCGAAGCGAGTGCCGGGATTGAAGCGGTCGAACTTGGGCGAGAGGGCACCGGGCGCGACATTGAAGCCACCCTGCGCGAGGCCGGCCGCCACCGACAGCACAAAAGCGGCAAGGAGGATGGGAGCGATCCAGCGCAGCACCTCAACGGAAGACCAGAAGAAGAGGGGGCCGTTGGACGAGAAGTCGTCCTGGGCCGCGACCTCGAGGGCGCTGCTGAAGAAGCCTCGCCAGTGCTGGGCCATGTTGCCGCCGAGCAGAAGCGTGGCACCCGCGACGCCGAAGAGCGCGAGGGTGCCGGACAGCTCGCGGGAACGAGCGATCTGTCCCTGCTCGCGGGCTTTCTTTCGTCGCTGCGGTGTGGGTTTTTCTGTTTTGTTGTCAGCCATAGTGAGTTTTAGTGAGCGAGGCGGAGCAGTTGATCAGCGAGTTGCATGGAGTTCTGGAAGAAGCGGTCCAGCATGGAAGGCCAGTAACGGAGCGTGGCGAACAAAATGGCGAGGCCGAGAATGCTTTTGACAGCCGGTCCCAACAGCATGAGCGGAGCCTGCGGCGAGGCCCGGCCGAGCAGGCCAATCACTATATCCGTAAGAAAGGTGGCGGAGAGCACGGGTGCTGCCATGTGCAGGCCGAGGCTGAAGACGCTGCCGGCGCCGCGAAGCAGAGCCATGGTGAAGGCGCTTGAAAGATGGATGCTTCCCGGCGGAAGAAGAGTGAAGCTGCGGGCGATCGCCTGCAACAGGTAGAGATGGACGTCCAGGCGGAGAAAGATTAGAAGCGCGATCGTCTGGTGGAAGACGGCCATGACCGTGCTGTCGACCTGGGTCTGCGGATCGAGCAGGTTGACAAGCGAGTAACCCATCTGGATGCTAAGCACCTGTCCGGCCATCTGCACGGCGTCAAAGACGAGATTGGCGGCGATGCCGAGCGCGGCACCGATCAGGAACTCGCCGAAGACAAGCACTGGCCAGCCGCTGAGATCTGTCTGAGAAACCGAGCGGGACAGCGTCGGATAGAGCACCGCGCTCAAGCCGATCACCAGGGCGGCCTTGATGCGCGGGGGGATGGAAGTGCTGCCAAAGAAGGGCGCAAAGAGCATGAGTCCCGAGAGCCGAACGGTGATGGTGAGGAAGGCCGAGATCGCGGTTTGGAGAGAGAGGGAGGTCATCGCATCACGCTCTCGAAGTTCGACAGGATACTGACGGTGTAGAGCGCCAGGTGGCGCCACATCCAGGGCATGAGAAGGAAGAGCGCGAGACCGGTCGCTAGAAGTCGTGGAACCGCGGCGAGGGTCTGGTCCTGCAACGAGGTGAGCACCTGGACGATGTTGACCAGGAGGCTAACGACGACCGTAACGGCGAGGACGGGCGCGATGAGCAGGGCGACCTCCTGCAGCATGAGTCGGCCGAGTTGGACCACTTGGTCGGTACCCATTAATTGAAGCTCCGCATCAGGGATGCGATCAGGAGGTGCCAGCCGTCGACCATAAGGAAGAGCAGCAGCTTGAGCGGCGTGGAGATAACGACAGGAGGAAGCTGCATCATGCCGACGGAGGTGGTGATGGACGCGACGACCATATCCACGACGAGAAAGGGAAGAAACAGGACGGCGCCGATCTGGAAGCCGGTTTTGAGCTCGGAGACGATGTAAGCCGGCAGGAGGATGCGCATGGAGAGGTCCTGCACGGTGCGTGGCCGGGGCTGTTTGGCGATTTCGAGGAAGAGCTCCGCATCCTTTTCGCGGACGTAGTGCGCCATGAAATCGCGCATGGGTCCGGTGCCGCGGGAGAGGGCCTCCATGGCTGTGATCTGGCCACTTTGCAACGGCTCGAAGCTCTGCTTATAGATACGCTGGCCGACCGGCTCCATGATGAAGAAGGTGAGCACGAGGGTGAGACCGATCAGTGTCTGGTTGGAGGGCGTGGTCTGCAGACCGAGCGCCTGGCGAAGGAAATGGAAGACGACCAAAAGCCGGGCAAAGGGCGTCATGCAGATCAGGAGCGAAGGGATGAGCGTGAGAAAGGTAAGAAGAAGAACGATCGTCCAGGGTGCGGAGCTGCTTCCCAGGCCGGTGACGCGAATTTCGTTCTGCGGAGCTTCTGCTGGCGTCGGGCTGCTTTGTGCTGGTCGCTGTGTTGCGCCGTTTAGGGCCGAGACAGCGGAGCCCGCGGGCGAGCGCATCTGGGCGGGAACAGAGCTAAGAGGTTGCGTCCGCGCGTGAGAGGTCGACGGTGCAGCGACGAGCAAGAGTGCTACCAACAGCTGGCCCAGGCGACGACCGATCATGCTCGTTCCCCCGGCGCACGATATTTACCGAGCACGACACTGAAAGGCTCCGCTGCTGGTTCGGGCTGAAGCTGGCCCAGGATGGAGACGCCGCTCGCGCTTCCTCCTAGAAGGAACTCATCTCCATCGACGCGAAGGATCGCGACAAAGCGCTTTTCCCCGAGTTGCACGGACTCCTGTAGCTGCAAGCGCCGTGTGCGGCCTTGAAAGCGAAGACCACTCGTTGTGGAGAGGCGAGCCCACAGGGTTCGCAGCGACTCGATGAAAAATGTGGAGCGGAGCCCACGGGTGAGGTTTCCGAGCGGCGAGCCAGGCCCTACAAGGTCGACCGCCACGTGGTCTGACGATGTCACTTGGGAGGTTGGCCATGCTGATGTTTGCTGTGCGCGAGAGCTCATGCGACCCCCGTCAGGCGCACTGCCAAATTTTCACCCGTGACTTCGATCTCTACCGTTCCGACGAGCTGACCGTTCACGGAAAGCTCGAGGTCCTCGTTATGCTGCGCCGCCGTTTCCACAATGCATCCGACTGCAAGGCTTATGAGGGAGCCGACCGTGAAGGAGATGACGGGGACTTCGAGCGTAACGAGGAGGGGGAGATCGAAGGCCCGTGCCATGGGATCAGCATCGGGCATAGCATGTGGGGGCGCCGCCGCAAGAACCTGTGGAGTCGGTGTGGCGGTTAGCGTGTTGGACATCGCGGGACCTCGTCATGGTCTTCGGAGGTTGTTCCCGGCCCAGCAAGTTGCGCTGAAGAGGGAGCACGTCGAAGGACCGCGACTGGGTTCTCGCAACTGGGTGGCACGGCGCCTGCGAACCTGGGCTGTGTGGCAGCAAAGTTGTAGACGGGCATCGGATTGCAAGGGGAAGCGGAGGTTTTGCGAGAACTTCAACCGGTGTGCAGGATCGCCCGCGACGGCTTCGTTGGTAGCGGGATGAGATGCAGATGAGAGGTGCGCACCCTGTGAGCCGCGGGAGAGGGGTGAGGGATGCTCAGAAGAGCAGCTCCTCACCCCACGTTAATGCGCCCTAGTTCTTCATCGCAATCGTCGCTTGCTCGATCTGGTCGAAGGCTGTGATCGCCTTGGCGTTGGCCTCATACGAGCGCTGGGCGACAATCAGTTGCGCAAACTCCTTGGCAACGTCGACGTTTGACTGCTCGACGGTGGAGCCGACGATCGTGCCGCGACCGCCAGTGCCCGCTGTACCGACGACTGGAGCTCCGGAGGCTGAGGTCATGGCATAGATGTTGCCACCGTCCCTGGAGAGCCCTTCCGGATTGGCGAAGCTGGCAAGGACGACTTGCCCGAGGGCGCGGTTCTGACCGTTGGTGAAGGTCGCCTCCACCGTACCGTCCGTCAGAACGGAGAAGCTGGAGAGGGTGCCGGCGGCAAAGCCATCCTGGCTGGTTGCGCTGTTGCTCGCCGTACTCGCAGTTTGCCTGAGAAGCGACGATCCGCTACTGTCGGTGAGATTCCACGTAGGATTCATATCCGCGGCTCCGTTTGCGAAGGACTTGATGGAGAGCGAGATGGATCCGGTGGGAGAGGCGAGCGCACCGGTGCTGTCAAAGACCAGCGTGCCGGAGCCGGCGGAGGTGGAGCTGCCGGTACCGCCCTGAATGTCAGTCGAAGGGACGCCGGCGTTGTAGCTCCAGGTGTTGTTCGCGGTCTTGGTGTAGGTTACGGTGAGCGTGTGGGCAGCACCGAGCGAGTCGTACACGCTGAGGGGAGAGTTGAAGGTGTCGCCAACAGTGGCGCTCGCATTGAGATTGGTGGTCAGGGCGAACTTGGAGGTGGGATTGGCCGCCGTGGTGGTGCCGGCGCCCACGTTGAGCGGCTGAAGCGCGCTGTTGGTGTTGATCACGCCGCCGACTGCCGGGTAGCCCATGACGAATTGACCGCCGGTTGTGGTGAGCTGGCCAGTGCTGTTGGTCGTGAAGTCGCCGGAGCGGGTGTAGTTCAGGGCACCGTTGTTGTTTCGCACGACAAAGTAGCCGTTCCCGTTCAGAGCGAGATTGGAGGCGACGCCGGTGGCGGAGAGGTGGCCGTTGCTCAGGTCGGAGGTGGTGCCGGCGACCTGGACCCCGAGTCCGGACTGAATCGGGTTGCCACTGCCGCTGGTGCCGTAGTTCTGATAGAAGACGTCGGAAAAGACGGAGTTCTGGGCCTTGTAGCCGTCGGTGTTCATGTTGGCCAGGTTATTGGAGATGGATTGCAGTGCTGCCGAACTGGCAGAGAGACCAGAAAGGGGAGTGGAAAAGAACGACATGGAAGCCTCCAAGAGGAAAGGTAAGGTTTAGAGAGCGGGAAGGGTGACGGACGACGCGACGGCTGGCCGTGATGTGATGGCGGTGTTGCCGAGCAGGTGAAGAGCTCCCTGCGCGGCGGTTTGGGCCTTCGGCGTTGGCGGAGAGCCGGCCGGGGAGGAGGCGCTGGTGGTGCCGTAGGCTTTGCTGAGCACCTGGTTGATATTGGTGAGCTGATTGAGCTGGTTGAGCGAGATCATCTGGCCGACCATCGCGGTGCTGTCCATGGGTTTGGTAGGGTCCTGGTTCTGCAACTCCTGCACGAGGAGACTGAGAAAGGTGCTACCGATCGCGTCGGCACTGCTGGTGGAGCTTGAAGCCGAGGAGGCGGTACCTGGAGCGGCTTTGGCGGTTGCGGTTGGAGCTGACCCCTGCAGATTTTGGGGAGGCGGTGAGCTGAACAGGGAGGTGGCGAGGGACATGGGGACGACTCCTGGGATTCAGATTCGGATACTGAGGCGATCGAGCGGATGTTGCAGCGACGGAATGATTGAGGTAGCCGGCCGGGCTGCGACGGAGACGGAATCGGTGGACGTGAAGGGGTCGTAACGATGCTGGCGACCGGACGAGTTGCCGCCGGAGGTTGAGGAGCCCTGCGGGGTCGAGCTCTGGTGACCGGCGCTGTCCCGGTTGGCGCTGGAGCCCCCGGCGGAGGATTCAGAGCTAACACTCACGGTGGTTTTGAGAGTGATGCCCTTGCCAAGCCGATCGTCGAGGGTGTCCTGCATGGAAGAGAGGTGAGCGGACAGCGCGGAACCGAGGCGCTCATTTTCCGTGGCGATGTGCGCGGAAAGCTGTTCGCGGCCGAGTGCCGCATGGATCGTCACGGCTCCGAACTCTTCCGAGCGCACGCCGACACGGAGTTCGGAGCCGGAGACGGAGCGCACCAGGCGGGCGACGTCCACCTTGCTGAGCGGCTGGGCTGGTTCGGACGCGTCGGCGGACCGCGGCTGGGTGGTGGCGACCAAATCCGGGGCGCTGGCGGCAGGTTGCCCGTGGGTCGCCGGCGAGGGCGTCGCTGCGGGAGTCGAAGCAGCGGCGGGCGCGTTCACGCCGGAGGAGAGGAGCGTGCTGCCGGGAACAACCGCGACAGGTGTGTTCGCGGAGCCGGACGAGGCAGTGCCCAGTGGATCGGCGCCGGTGGCAGCGGCTGCTTTTTCTGCGGAGCGCGACGGCAGCTTGCCGGCTGTGGGCGAGTCCCCCTTTGGGGGATCGGCGGCGATGTTATCTGCGGGCGAGAGGATTTGCGGCAAGCCGGCGATTTCGTCACCGAGGGCTTTTCCCGTCAACGAGGTAGAAGTTGTCCTGGGGACGGCGCGGGTGGATGTTTGCCGGGTGGCCGTGTCGGGTTGGGAGCCGGCAGAAAGGTCGGGTTGTGGCTTGGGCGTTGGGAGCTCTGTAGCCAGGGGCCTCATATCAGACGGGAGTGCCGCAGGCGCCGTTGGGAGATCGAGGCTGGTTACAGGGACTTGTGCAGCGATTGGCTGGTTGGGGGGGGCGCCTGCCTGTGGTGCGGCGTCATGCTCGCCGAGCACGGGCGCAGGTTCAACGATGTCGCTCTTTGGCGCAGCCGCCGGCGAGGGGATACCGGGGATGTTGGAGAGGTCGTCCGAGTTGCTGACGCTGCCGACGGCGGAGTTGTTGACGGGAACGGGGGCACCGGTGACCGCTGCTGGCATCTGGTCAGAGGCGGAAGGGTTCTGTGCAGCGTTTGTGGGGTCGGCGCCGAGCCTGGCCGCTGCGTTGACGGGAGTGGGATTCTGTATGCCCGACATAAGCGGTGAGCCAAGCAGTACCGGGGTTGGAAGGACGGCGGAGGGGGCTGCTGCGGTTAAGGCGATAGCCGGTGGGAGCGGTTGCGATGGCTGCAGGGTGTCGGGCTGCTGTTGGCGTCGCTCGGACCGGCGCGTGCCCTGCGGTGAGCTATTCCGGGTGGAGTCGCCGGCACCAGACGAAGCAGGTGGCGCTGAGCTTTGGCCGCTGAGCACGCTGGCAAAGGCGCCCGCAGGCGCTGAGGCGGTGGAAGGGCGAGCGGAGGGCTGGGGCGTGGTGGACGCGGAGCTCGTCGCCGATGTCGCTGGCAGGTTCACGCCTGAAGAGAATGCAAGTTGCATGCCAAGTTCGCGGTTCATTCCCGCGGGGCTGAGATGTGGAATTGCCTCGCAATTCGCGGGTTTTTCAGGCGATTGAGGTTGGGTGCGATGCGAGGAGCGTGCCGACCGGAAGAGTTTGCCTAGCGCACTGGGCACGGCGTGCCTAGTCGCGCAGATAGCGGGAGAGAAAGGCGTCTTCGTTGCGCTTGGTCTCCTGCCGTGTCAGACCGGCGAGATAGATGGAGCGCTGCGCGATTTCGAGGTTCTCAAGGAGCTCGCGACCGCGCCGCGCGAGGAGGTAAATCTGCTGCTGGGCCTGAAGGCGAGCGCTCAGGTCGGTGATGCGCGTGAGCATCTCCGAGCGGCCCTGCACGAACACGGACAGGCGGGCGTAGCTCTCGTGGAGGTCGGTGGCCCGCATGCTGCGAGGCGGCTCGGCGATGCGTTCGTCGGCGAGACGGCGGAGTTCGATGTCGACTCGATGGAGAGCTTGCCGGGTGGCTTCGAGCTCGGAGGAGAGCTGTGCGAGCGAACGTTCTTCGGCCTCTTCGCGGCGGCGGCGAACGGCGAGAACGGAGGCGAGCGGGAAGGCGAAGCCCATGCGTTATATCGGAAGTGAGAGCAGGGCTTGCGTGGAATCCGTGAACGAGGAGCGCTCGCTGCTGCGCTGCTGAAGGAGGGCGTGGAGCTGGGGGAGGGCGTCGATGGCCTGGTCGAGCTGGGGGTCTGAGCCGCGCTGGTAGGCACCGATGCGCACGAGATCTTCAGACTTGGCGTAGGCGGCGAGAAGGGAACGAACCTCGCGTGCTTTTTCGAGGTGAGCGGTGGATGTGATGGCGGGCATGAGGCGGCTGAGACTGTCGAGTACGGCGATTGGCGGGTAGTGACCGCGGGTGGCAAGGGCGCGATCAAGGATGATGTGGCCATCGAGCAAGGAGCGGACGGTGTCGACGACGGGGTCCTGGAGGTCGTCGCCTTCCATCAGAACGGTGTAGAAGGCGGTGATGCTGCCGTGGCGAAAGTTGCCGGCGCGTTCGACAAGACGAGCGAGCTTGTTGAGGACGGAGGGGGTGTAACCCTTTGCGGTCGGAGGCTCGCCGGCGGCTAAGCCGATCTCTCGCTGAGCCATAGCGAAGCGGGTAAGGGAGTCGACGACGAGGAGGACGTTGCGGCCGGAGGCAGCGAACGATTCGGCGATCGCGGTGGCGGTGAGGGGAGCGCGGAGGCGGAGGAGGGGTGACTGGTCGGAGGTGGAGACAACCAGGACGGAGCGCTTGCGGCCTTCATCGCCGAGGACCTCGAGGAACTCGCCCACTTCGCGGCCGCGTTCCCCGACGAGTGCCATGACGATCACGTCGGCAGCGGTACCGCGGGACATCATGCCGAGCAGCGTGCTCTTTCCGACGCCGGAGCCGCCAAAGATGCCCAGGCGCTGACCGCGTCCGCAGGTGACGAGGGTATCGAGGGCGCGTATGCCGCAGCCGAGCGGATCGCGAATGGGGGTGCGGCTGAGGGGAAGTGGGGCGGCCTCGTCGACGGAGATTGTGGCTGTGGAGGCATAGGGGCCGAGGCCATCGATGGGTGTGCCGGTGGCGTCGAGCACGCGGCCGAGGAGACCTTCGCCGACCCTGATAGAGGGGCGCAGACCCTGCGCGACGATGCGGTCTCCATAGCGGATGCCAACCGCGTCTTCCGCGAGCATGGAGAGGACGGTGGAGCCGCGGAAGCCGATGATCTCGCCGGTGTAGCTGCTTCCGGTGGCGCCCAGGATGTCGCATGCCTCTCCCAGGGCCGCGGCGGGACCTTCGGATTCGACGAGGTTGCCGGTTACCTGGAGGACACGGCCCTCCCAACGGGTGAGGGAGCGGGTTTGCAGTTGCTGCTCGAACCGGGCGAAGAGACCGTTCATGCGGGGCGCTCCGACGCGGTTTGGGCGGCGTCGAGAGGCGGAAGCGGCCGGTCTGGTCGTTGGCCAAGGAGATCGATAAAGCCGCGTTCAATCTCCTTGAGTTGGATCTCGTAGCTGAGGCGGGCGGAGCCGATATCGGTTTCGAGGACGCACTCCTCGGAAGCGAGTGAAGGATCGGCGAGGATCTCCGCGCCGCGGCGGAAGCTAGCGCCGCTAAAGTGAAGCTGCCAAGCCGATACCTGGTCGGGCGGCACGCGGAGGCGAACGGGTGGGCCGCTTTGCATGCCGTCGAGTGCGATACGAACAAGGCCGGCGAGGAGCAGGGGATCGAGCTGGACTTCGCGCTGAAGAATTTTGCGAGCTATGGCGATGGCGAGGTGGACGATCTCGGACTCCACCCGGGCGAAGTAGGTCGAGCGCTCGTCGATGAAGCTGTGCAGGGCGGCGACGATGCCCTGCTGGAGGACTGCCTGCTCGAGTGCGTGGTCGTGCTGAAGACGCTGCTCGGTGCGGATGCGCTCGGCAAGGCAGGCGGCGGCAATGCGAGCCTGAATCTCCGCTTCGGGGATGGGCGGATCTGCGGCGGGCAGATCCTCATTCGGAATTGGCGCTGCTGCTGAAGCCAAGGCCTCGGGCGGCGGTGTGACGTCGAGGTAGTGGAGACAGGTGATGGTCGTGGCGGCGCTAGACATAGGAATCGCCTCCATCGCTGCGCAGGGTGAGCTTGCCCTGTTCCTCCAGAGTGCGGGCGAGGCTGATCATTTCGACCTGCGCCCGGTTGACGTCCTTGCTCTTCATGGGGCCGAGCGAGTCGATATCCTCTCTGAGCATCTCGACGGCGCGGCCCGACATGGTGCGGAAGAAATGGTCACGCAGCTCCGGGCTGGCGCCTTTGAGGGCGATCGCGAGGGCTTTCTTGTCGACGGTGGCGGAGAGCTCGCGCAGTTGGACGTCGGGAACGCGAAGGAAGTCTTCAAAGGTAAACATGAGCTCGCGGATGCTGAAGGCGAGCTTGCTGTCCTGGCCTTCGATGCTTTCGAGGATCTCGCGCGACGTTTCGGCGTCGACGCTGTTCATCAGGGCAGCGACGTTCTGGAAGCCGGAATAGGTGCGTTTGTTGCTCTCGCCGAAGGAGCGGAGTCTACGCTGGACGGCGTTGGAGATTCGCTCGGCGATGGCAGGGGAGAACTGGCGGAGATTGGCGAGGCGGCGCACGGACTCTGCCCGGATGGCGCGCGGGAGATGGGTGAGGACGGCGGAGGCTTGACGGGGCTCGAGATGGCCAAGGACGAGAGCGACCGTTTGTGGATGCTCGGCTTCGAGCAACCGGGCGAGTTGCTTGGGATCGGCCGTTTGGAGAGAGCCGGCGCGGCTGGCATCAAGCTCATCGACGCGCATGAGCTGGTGCAACATCGACTTTGCGCCGCTCTCTCCGAGAACCTTGGTAAGCAGCCGATGGGTGGTCTCGCGACCACCTTCGGACAGGTAGTCGCGGCTTGCGGTCATCTGCTGGTACTCCCTGAGGACCTGCTGTGAGATATGCGGAGGGATGCGGCCAAGGCGAGAGATCTCCCGCGCCACGCGTTGGAGATCATCCTCCGGCAGATGCCGGCAGATGGCCGAGGCGCTGTCGTCATCGAGCACCGCGACTAGGATGGCCGCTTTTTGCGGACCGGTGAGCTTGGTGTAGTCCATGGGATCGCTCATGCGGGATCCTCACGCAGCCAGGCTTGGACGGTGCGAGTCATGGCGACGGGCTCGGCCTGAACGAGCTCGGCAAGCTGGCGCTTCAGGACAGGGCTGGTCAGCTCAGCCGATGCCGCACCCGAGGTAACGCCGGTGGGCTCCAGTGATTCCAAGGGGGAGGCAAGCGCGGGCTCTCCCTGCGCCTTGCTGGCAGCCAGCTCGCGCATGGTGACCGCAATTTGTTTCTGCGCCGGGCGAAACATCAGCGCATAGACGACGGCGAAGAGAAATGCCATGGCGCCGTAGCGGACGACCGAGGCGTATTCGAGGGCGCCTTGCCGGAACTTTGTGAGCACGTTGGGCGGGATCTCCGGCGCGCGGCCGTCGTCAAAGGTCATGCTTTGCACGCTGATCATGTCGCCGCGCTGCGGGTCGATGCCGAGCACCGCCTGTGCAAGATCCTGGAGCTGTTTGAGCTGTGCGGGGGAGCGCTTGCGCGGGGACTCCACCCACTTCCCAGCGACCAACTTGTGGTCCATGGCGTCGTTCACCAGAAGGGCAGCGCTGATGCGGCGAACGCGCCCGGCGGGAGAGACGGTATGGCGCACCAACTTATTTACGCCAAAGGTGGAGTTCTCCGAGGTAGAGGTTTGACCGCCATCCGTTACCGTGCCTGGATCGGCAGGTTTACCATTCGCGGCGGGAGTGTTGGCCGATGCTCCGGCGATGCCACCCGGGTCAGAGCCGGCATTGGTTTGCTCGGAGCTTTTCTGCGAGGTGAGCACGGCGCTGATCGCCGGGTCGTACTTGTCCTGGCTTTCTTCGCTGGTGCTGAGATCGTACTCGACGTTGACGCTGGCGCGGAGGTTGTCGGCTCCAACAGCGGGGCTGAGCGTGGCGACGAGGCGTTTGGAGAGCTCTTCTTCGAGCTCGCGGCTTTCGGTTGTCGCGCTCTTCCGGCCGAGCGACTGGTTGGAGTCTGCATCGATGATGGCCACGTCCGAGGGGGCGAGGTTATCGACCGCGCCGCTGACCAGGCGGCCGATGCTATCGAGCTGGTCGGAAGAGAGGGAGGTGTGTCGGAGGCGAAGCGTTACGGAGGCTTTGGCGCCACGCTCGCGATCGAGGAACACTGAGGAGTGGGGCAGCACGAGGTGAACGCGTGCGCTCTTTACATCGCCCAAGGTGCCGATGGTTCGCTCGAGCTCCCCCTCGAGCGCGCGCTGGTAGTTCACTTTTTCGTCGAACTCGGTTTCGCCCCAGGAGACCTTGTCAAAGAGCTCAAAGCCGAGGCGGCCGCTGTGCGGGGCTCCCTCAGAGGCGACGGCGAGCCGGGCAGAGTCGAGTTGGTCGGCGGGGACGTTAATTCCTTTGCCATCCGGGGTGAGCTGATAGGCGATCTTCTTGGCTGTCAACCCAGCCGCGATGGTCTGGGCATCGGCCGGTTCGAGGCCGACCATGAGAGGCTTCATATCCGGTGTGGCAAGCGCATGCGTCAGAGCAGTGAGCAGGATGACCGTGGCGAGTGTGCCGCCGCCGACGATCATGCGCTGCTTCGGTGTGAGCCGGAGCCATAGCTGTTTGAGCTGATCGAGAAATTTCATGTGTGGCAGGGGTCCTTACCCTAGAACTGCATCTTCTCGATATCCTGGTAGGCGCTGACAATTTTGTTGCGCACCTGCATCATGAGCTGAAAGGCGATGTCGGCCTTTTCGACGGAGGCCATGACGTTTCCGACGTCGGCGTTGGCGTGTCCCTGGAGAACGCCGGCAACCTGCTGATCGGCCCCGGTCTGGAGTTGATCAACCTGCTTTACCGCGGCTTTGAAGACGTCGCCGAAGCCTCCGCTGGAGGCGGTGTCCTCGATGCCAGTGGTGGGTCGAGGGGAGGTATTCAGGTGCGAGCCGATGGAGGAGAGACTGGGACCGAGAGGCGAGATCATAGGTGACTCCGTTCTATGTAGAGAGAGTTAGCTCTTGAGCAGATCGATGGACTGCTGGATCAGCTGCTTGGAGGCGGCGATGGCGGAGGCGTTAAGCTGATAGGCACGCACCGAGCCCATCAGATCCACCATCTCCTGGACAGGATTGATCGCGGGATAGGCGACATAGCCCTCTTTGTCGGCGTCGGGGTTACCCGGCTCGTAGCGGCGAACCGGTGGGGTCGAGTCCTCGACGACACGCGTGAGGCGGACACCCCCCGGCTGGTTCCGGGCGTCGGTTCCCCCCGTGCTTGCGGGCAGGAGACCCCGAAAGCGTGAGCCGCCCATGCTGGTGAGCACGACCTCCTTGCGGCGAAAGGGGCCGGTCCCGTCAGTGCGGTGGGTGGTGTCCACGTTGGCTAGATTGGTGGCGGCGACCTCCGAACGCTGGCGTTCGGCCGAGAGTGCGGAGGCGCTGATATTAAGTGTGCTGAAGATGCCCATGGCGGTCTACCTACTTGTCACTGTTGATGGCGGTGAGCAGCTGGTGGAAGCGCTGCTTAAGAAGTTGCGTCCCGAGCTGGTACTGAAGCTGGGTTTCGGAGAGGAGGAGCGACTCCCGATCGAGGTCGACATTGTTGCCGTCGGGACGCTCGATCAGGCCTGAAACGGAATGGGTCGCGTTGCTCGTCGCCGACGTTTCCGGAGCGTTCATGGCCTTTTTCAACTCCTGCTGAAAGTTCATGTCCTGCGTTCGGTAGCCGGGCGTATCGACGTTAGCCATGTTGCTGGCGATGACGCTTTGCCGCCGATTCGTGAGACTCAGAAAGGTCTCCAGCTGCGAGAGTACGGGCGGTGTGGACATTTAGGCGTACCTCCTTGGTGGTAGATCGTATTGACGAATTTTGTTGCGGACTGTGCGCACGCTGAGACCGAGCATTTCTGCCGCGCGAGTGCGGTTGCCCTCGACCATCTCGAGCGTCCGCTCGAGATGGGAGCGCTCGAGCTCGCCCATGGAGACGGTCTGAGCGGAGGGGTGTGGGCTGATCGGGGGGACGGCTCGTGGACCCGCGAGTGTGGGACGGGAAGAGCGGTGCTCGCTGTCGAAGACAGCGGCGGTCAGTTCGCCCGGGCCGTGGAGCGAAAGAACGCGCTGCATGAAGTTCCCGAGCTCGCGGATGTTGCCGGGCCAGTGGTGGCCGGCGAGCCGATCGAGGAACTCCGGGCTGAGCCGGGCGGGAGGTCTCTCATGCTTGTGCGCGAACTGGCGGGCGAAGTGCTCCGCGAGTAGCGGGAGATCCTCCAGGCGGTCGCGGAGGGGCGGAAGCGACAGCGGGATGACGTTGAGCCTGTAAAAAAGATCGCTGCGGAAGACGCCGCGCTGGACGACGGACTCCAGATCCACATTGGTGGTTGCGATCACGCGCATGTCGGTATGGATTGGGCGCGTTTCCCCGAGCCGCTCGACCGTGCGCTCCTGAAGGACACGAAGGAGTTTGGGTTGGAGGCTGAGTGGCATGTCGCCGATCTCATCGAGCATCAGTGTGCCGCCGTTGGCCAGTTCGAACTTACCTGGCTTGGCCGCCGTCGCCCCGGTAAAGGCTCCGCGCGCATGGCCGAAGAGCTCGCTTTCAAGCAGGCTCTCGGGAAGGGCAGCGCAGTTGATGGCGATGAAAGGACCATTTCGGCGTGGGCTGTTCCGGTGAATTAGGCGTGCGAGCAGCTCTTTTCCGGTGCCGCTCTCCGCCTCGACCAGAACGTCGGAGTCGGTACTGGCCGCGGCCTGCGCTCGTGCGAGGCAGATCTGGAGGGCGCGCGCATGGCCGATGATGCCGCTCTCACTCAGGCGGGGGCCGTTTTGGTGCAGGGATCGGCGGCGAAGCATGACCCCGTCAACGACGACCTGCAGCCGGTCGAAGCTCGTAGGCTTGGTGAGGTAGTCGATGGCTCCGCCCTGCATGGCGCGCACCGCGTCCGGCACCGAACCGTACGCGGTGAGGAAAAGAAAAGCTGCAGCCGGGCTGCAGTTCTGCGCCGCGCGAAGAACATCGAAGCCGTCACCATCTTGCATGCGCATATCGCAGACAACAAGGTCGAAGCTGGCCTGTGCGAGGTGGCGCACCGCGTCGCGAACGCCGGCGGCGACCTCGGCCTGCCAACCGATGCGGAGGAAGTGTGTTTGCAGGGCAATGCGAATGCCCGGTTCGTCGTCGACGATCAGGACTGCGGGTTTCGGCGAGGAAGTCATAGGGCGGGGAACTCCAAAGTGAAGATGCTGCCTTGGCCGAGTTCGCTTTGTACTCGGATGGCACCGCCGTGCTGTTGCATGAGGCGACTGCAGACAGCAAGGCCGAGGCCTGAGGTACTGCCGGATCCGGAGAAGCGGCTGCGGAAGAGGAGTTGCTGATGCTCGGCGGAGATGCCCTGACCGGTATCCTCGACTGCGATGAGGATGCACCTATTCCTCATTCGAAGATCGATGCGGATTTGACCGCCGGCAGGGGTGTGCCGCAGGGCGTTGGAGCAGAGATTGAGGATAAGTTGCTGCAGCGCGCTGCGGTTGCCGTGGAGCACTATCGGAGCTGCGCAGAGCTCTAGAGTGAGAGCCACGTCTGCCTGAGTCGCGAGCGGGCGGACGAAGTCAACGGCCAGCTCGAGTTCTCGGCGCAGCTCCAGGCGAGTCATTAGAGGCGCGGCGCCGCCATGAAGCGCGAGCACATTATTGACGGTGCCGGAGAGGGAGCGGATGCCGGCGCGCAGATGTAAGACCCACTCCGAGAGGCGTTCCGGGCAGTCTTCGAGCAGGGAAGCGAAGAGCTCCAGGCTGGCAAGTGGGTTGCGGATCTCATGAGCGAGGATTGCCGAGACCTCGGCGAGTGCCACTGCCGACCGAGCTGCGTCGCGTTCCGCGTCTGAGCGGCGACGAGCGGAGATGTCGCGCAGGATCAGAATGGCATCGGCTCCGCTGCTGGTCGCGAAACTCGCTTCGCGACGGAGGTTTTGCCAGCGCACGGCGAGCCAGCGCTCGCCCGGCACATCGCTGAGTGCAAGCTCCTGTTCGGGCGAAATGGAGGGGAGATCGTCTGATTCCAGCGAGAGACCTACACCGCGCCTTTGTTCGATCTCATGGAGCGATTGCATCTGCGCAAGCGGGAGATCGAGTAGACGCGACGCCTCCGGATTCGCAAACCGCACCTCGCCTCCGCGGCTAAGCACGATGACGCCGCAGGGCAGCGATTCGAGAATTTGTTCGAGGGATTGGCGCATGGCCTGGTTTTCCGCCAAGCTTGCATTGAGAGCGAGATTTCTCTCCGCGAGCTCGCGTCCGAGATGCTGTACCTCGGCCTGCAGGTCCCGGTAGGAGATCTCCAGGCGAGCCGAGGCGGAGATGAAGTCGGAGAAGGCCTCGGCGAGAAGATGGGGCGAGGGGTTCTGTCCTTCTATTGGAAATGCATGAGAAGTAGGCAACATTCGCCTAGTACCATGCAAGCACACGCCCAAAGGAGCCGGATGCGACGCCCTCCTGACCCGAAGGTTGTAAGCACGCCGCAGCCTAAAAGTGGATGTCTTCTGCGCGGATCTCTCGTTCGGACTCTGCGTAGAGGCTCGCGCGTTCGAGCACGTTGCGGAGTTCCCGTACGTTTCCTGGCCAGCTGTGCGCATGTAAGCGGGCGCGAGCCTCCGCATTGAGGCCCAGACCTGGGCAGAATCGCGCAACAAAGCTTTCTATCAGGCTGTCCAGGTCCTCCATGCGCTCTCGCAGTGGCGGAAGCGCGATAGGAAACACAGCCAAGCGGTAGTAGAGGTCTTCCCGGAACAGACTCTTTAAAGCGAGCTTCTTGAGATCTGCATTGGTGGCGGCAACGACCCGTACATCGACCTTGAGTGTGTCGGAGCCGCCGATGCGTTGCACTTCTCCCTGTTCAAGAAAGCGGAGCAGCTTGCTTTGGAGCGAGACGGGCATCTCGCCGATCTCATCCAAAAATAATGTTCCGCCGTGTGCGGCATGGATGAGGCCGATGCGGGACTGCACGGCACCCGTGAAGGCCCCCTTGGTGTAGCCGAATAGTTCGGCTTCGAGCAGTGTCTCTGGAATCGCCGCGCAGTTGATCACGACGAACGGCTGTTTTTCGCGGGCGCCGCTGAAGTGAAGGGCGCGCGCAACGAGGTCCTTGCCCGTGCCACTCTCCCCTGTGATCAGGACGCTGGTGTCTCGCCGGGCGACGAGGCGAACGGCGTGAAAGATGCGCTGCATGGCTGCCGATGAACCCACCATGCCCTGCCACTCCTGCCGGCCAGTGCCCCCTCGTCGAGGGGAGGAGAAAGCCGGTTGGGAGATGTTGCTCAACGCGGGAGACGCCCAGGATTGGATCACCTCGTCGAGCTCCGACAGGATCTGGCTGGAGGTCGAGGTCTCCATGCCGAGCTGACCGGTTTGAGCATTGAGCGACAGCAGCTGCACCCGGGAGAATCGCGACGCCACCAAACGGCTGAACTCTTCCGGCCGGAGGTCGGGCAGACGGCGATCAAGGAGAAGCACATCGCTCTCCGTATCCATCAGTTTCTCAAGCGCATCGGAACCGCTTTCCGCCTCGCGAACGATCCATCGCTGCTCTGGGAGCCGATCTCTCAACGAGCGCCGCAATGTGGCGCTCGAGCTTACAAGCAGAACGCGAATCGGGTTAGCTGGTTGATCAGGACCTTCGTTCATCGCGATGCGTTCCTCAGTGTGCCGTGCTCAGCACGCGGCTGTGGCACCGCGTCTTCGACATCCGTCGGCTCCGGGGAAAGAAGCTTGAGAGTCACCTCGAAGGGCCTGGTCGTGTAGGTACATTGTTGAGCAGCAGAGTTCAGCAGAGCGCGGGCGACCGGAAGACCATAGCGCGCCGAAAAGGAGCTTTCCGGAAGTAGATCGCCACCCCGGACCCGGAGCAGCAGACCGTTTGAGTCCATACCGGAGAGAAGTTCCACAGCGACCTGCCCATGAGTTGGACAGCTTAGAAGCGCAGCTTCGAAGACGTCCTGAAGGCAGACCTGTAACGGGCCTCCATTCCAGACTTTGATGGGTTGGTAGTCGGGGAAGGTGAGACCACGAACGACGAGCGTGATCTTCCGGACCGTCGCCTCCTTGTGCCAGCGAGCGAGTCGATGGTGAACAGAATGCCGCAAATCAAAGGCAGTGACCGCGACTGGCAGCGAGCCGTGCTCTATCAGATTGCGCAGACTCGCGAAGAGTCTGGTCAAAGAGGTCACTTGATCCGCCATGTCGGTCAGAAGATCGTTGTCGGAAGCTCCGGTCGGCCAGCCATGGTCCCGCAAAAGCACGCACATCTGAAGCGCCGTGAGCGGTTGGCCCATGGCATGAAGAAGGTCACGGACGAGTGAGCCCGGGTTGTGCTCCGCTAGAAGTGTCTCGTTATTGATGGTCTGCACTCCATGCCAGATCAGCTAGTCTTCGCTGACCATGAATCCAATGCCGCGTACCGTTCGAATTAACGGGACCTCATCGGCACCGTCGATCTTGTCGCGAAGGTACTTCATGAAGACGTCGACCACGTTGGAAGAGGGGTCCGTCAAGTTCCAAACCTCGGCCGCCAGCGTTGAACGCGGGATCGGTGTCCCGGGTGTTCGCATGAGGTACTCCAAAAGCCGGAACTGACGTGGGGTGAGATCGATTCGGCGCCCAGCGCGGTCGACGCGATGCTCCGCTCGGGATAACGTGAGGTCCGCAACGCGCGTTGTCTGGAGCTGAGTTCCACCCTTGCGTCGCAGCAGGACGTTGACCCGCGCGAGCAGTTCCACGTAGGAAAAGGGCTTTGTGAGGTAGTCGTCGGCGCCGTTCTCCAACGCCATGACGGCGTCCTCGGTGCTTGCTCAGGCGGTAAGCATCAGTACCGGCAACTTGGGAAAGGCAGGCCGCAACGCTTGGAGGACACTTAGGCCGTCTCGGTCTGGGAGATTGCAGTCCAAAAGCACCAGGTCAAGTTGAGGGCTGAGCATTCCAAGGGCCGTTGTGCCGTCGTGTGCAATCTGAACTTCGTGTGAGACCTCGCATAGCGTTCGCGACAGAAAGCGAGCCAGCGGTGCATCGTCCTCTACAACCAGGATTCGTCCGCGCACGGACTCTGGCATCCTTTCCAGATCAGGTAAAACCGGCGACTCGTCCCTATCTCCACTCAAACGACCCTGCGTCAACGCATCCTCGGCCAGCGAAGCCGTCTCTACGGCTGGCGAAAGTCAGGTTACCATGGGAACTGGTTTAGCCAGCTATGTTCTCTCCGAGGTAACTTATCCAGCAGGTTCCGTCAGCTCCTGACGTTGTAGATCGCTCCTGGATAGGTCGCTTAGAGTGGACGTGAAACGAAAGGGTGAGGATCCTCTATGGCGCCTGTCAGTTCCTTTCTCTACCGGTTGCCGCGCTTTCCAATCAGGTTTCCGTTTCCGGTTCTGTTTTGTTTCGGTCCTCATAGGGTCGAAGGACAATGCCTGAACCTGAGCCGGACGGGGCTCCTTGTGGAGTTCGGCGCTCCGGTTGCTACGGAAGCGGTGGGAGTCGTTCATCTCAAGCCAGCCGGTTATGTGCTTGAGGTACCCTCTACCGTAGTTCACCGCGAAGGGTTTCGCGCTGGTCTGCTTTTCGCATTTTCCAACCGCGAGCAGGAACAACTAGTTCGGGCTCTTGTGGAAGCCTTGGAAAGTGAGACGACTCCCAAAGAATGACGACTTGATTGAGCCCTTACTCGTGCTCCGACGGCAAAGGTTGTGTTTCCCTAGCTTGAGCTTTGGCGATCTCCTCCGGTTTTGGATCCGTTTGCACCACCTCGACAGCATCGACAATAAGCGTGATCCGCCGATTGGAGGCGTCCTCAGGATGTTTCGGGTCGCGGGGAAGTTGATCGGCGAATCCTCTCACCTGCGCAACCTGGTCTTGCCCAATCCCGGCGTTCTGCATCAGCCGCCGAGCTGCGTTGGCTCTATCGGCCGACAGCTCCCAGTTACCGTATCCATCGGGTGTGCTGTACTGTCGCGCGTCTGTGTGACCCTCGATCGAAAGCCGGTTCGGCATCTTTCCGAGCTCCTTCGCGATGAGTGTCAGGAACCCCCGAAGGGCAGGCGTCGGAGCGGCACTGCCGCTTTCAAAGAAGGTTCCGCCAGGCTCTTCCATCAACTCGATACGCAAACCGTCCGGCGAAGCGCTGATCTCGATCTGTTTTTTGAGTCGCTCGAAGTTCGGTAGTTTCTGCGCAGAAGCGAGTAGCTGCTCCTTCAACTTGGCCATGTCGGCACGGGTAACGGGGACAGCGTCGCCAACCCCGGCTCGGCTGCTTCCTTGAAGTGCCGCAGTTCCCTTCGGATCGTTGAAGTAGCCGGCAACTGATTTCTTAACCGCCTCGTTGCTGCTGCTGAGCAGCCAGAGGACGATGAACAGGGACATCATTGCGGTCACGAAGTCGGCATAGGCGACCTTCCACGCACCGCCATGGTGCCCCGCATGTATCACCTTCTTTTTGCGAATAATGATTACGTCTTCGTTTAGATCGGACATTGACTCTCTCCTTAGCTCGCCGCTTCGGCGCTTTTCTGACGGCATGCTTTTTCGAGTGCCGAAAACTTTGGCCGGACGTGCTCCGGGATTGCCCGGCGGCCCATCTCCACGGCCAGGATGGGTGAGGTTCCCTTGATGAACGCTAGAAGAGTTACGCGTAATACGTGGTAGAACGCGTGCTTCTCCTCGATGCTCTTGGTCATCTTGGCGGCAATGAGTCCGATAACGCCGTAACAGAGCAGAATTCCCAGAAAGGTTCCGACCAGAGCGGCTGCGACCTTGTGCCCAATCTCCGCCGGAGGGCCGCCGAGGGCGCCCATGGTCACCACGATGCCGAGAACCGCCGCGACAATGCCGAGGCCGGGGAGCGCATCTGCCATTGACGCAAGAGCATGCGTGGGCAGCATGGAACTATGGTGGTGCACTTCGAGATCCAGTTCCATCATCTGATCTACGTCGAACGCTTTGATGCCACCGGTGACGGCCATTCGCATGGTGTCACAGACAAAGGCTGCGACGTGGTGATCCTTTACAAACTCCGGATATTTGGAGAAGATCGAGCTCTTTTCGGGTTCTTCTATATCCGCCTCGATCGCGATCATGCCTTCTTTGCGAGCTTTGCTGAAGATGTCGAACAGCATTTTGAGCGATTCGGTGTAGCGCTTTTCCGAGACGCTTGTCCCTTTGAGAACTCCTAAGACACCGGCGGCAACCCCCTTGAGGACATGAGTCGGATTGGCGGCGAGCACCGTGCCTATCGCTGCACCGGCAATGGTAAGGAATTCAGCTGGTTGAATAAGCACGGGAAGTTTGCCCTTTTCCATCAGAAAGCCACCGATGACGGAACCAAGCACAACGAGAATGCCAATGATCGAAAACACGCTATCACCCCTTGAGAGCTAGGCCTACCTGTTCCTCTGCCCTCACCTCCAATATCGGTTGGGCGGTAGAAAACGTGAGGGGCGAGCCCAAAAGTTGTATGAAACAACTCAAGATGCATCTTCCCCAGTCACGCTTGCGGCAACCGATCAACGCTTGTTTCGGTAGCCGGGCAGACCTCGAGACGGGAACCAGACCTTTGTTCGCGGAGCTTCCAGACTCTGAGAATCAGGACTGCCTTGCTTCTTCACTTGTGTGGCCGTATGAGAGCCGCTTGGAAAGCATGGGACAGGGCGGACCGACTCACTCGTAGTTATTTCCACGCTTCTACACCGTACCGGCCACTCAGGCCGTGGTCGACAATCGATGAATTCTGAAATGATCGCTCGGCTAGAACACGCGGCCACTCCGGTAGCATTGGCTACGCGAAGTCAATCTTTTCTGGCAAAGGTTCTGTCGCTATGTCGCAGCATTGTCTCGGACGTATGCTTCTCCCTCTCCTCGTTAGCGTTACGGCGGCGGCGTCCGTACAAACGCAGCCGCTTGTTGTGGAGCACGGCACGTACTCTGTCCATCTGCTGCTCCACACGATCGGATCCGAAGAGTACACGCTGACGCAACCAAGCCGGGACGCTCTGATCCTGAACACGACCACGACCACGAGCGACCGTGGAACGGGCCGCACATCCACCGCGATGCTCAGCATGGGTGCGCAATTTGCACCCACACGACTCCTGCAGCGCAGCACCTCCGGGGCTGCGAAAACGGAGTCTTTCGCCGAGACCAAGGACGAATCGGTGCTCTTGCGAGAGGGCGCCGCGACCCGCATAACGAAGCTGCCCCCTATCGCCTATCTGGGTTTCGGCTCCATGCCGGCCGCCATGCAGATGATGATGATGCGCTACTGGATGTCCCATCACCGGCCGGCGCGCCTGCCCGTGCTTCGCGTGGACGAGCGAGCGCTTCCGCTCGAGATCAAGCTGGTGGGGCACGACGCGTTCGAGTCTAAAGGCAGAATCATTCGTCTCAGTCGATACACGGTCGCGAACCTGGTCTTTGGCCGCGAGATCCTGTGGATGAACACAAGCGGCCGCCTAGCCGCCGTGATGACGTTTGCGGGAGGTCTGCCTCAGGAGGAGGTGCTCGACGAGTACGAGCCAGTTGCCGGCGACCTGATGCACAGCGCCGTGCAGCAGGAGATGTTGGATCTGGCCGGTCTTGACCGCGAGGTTCAGCCCGAGGCGCAGGGTTCCTTCGCGATCGTCGGCGCGCGTCTCATCGACGGCATCGGAACGGCTCCGCTCGAGAATGCGACCGTGGTTGTGCGGGACGGATACATCGCCTCCATCGGAACAGCGCAGCCGCCCGCCAGTATGCGAGTGATCCACGCCGAGGGCAGGTCGCTGCTTCCAGGTCTGTGGGAGATGCACACTCATTTTTCCGGCGTGGAGTTCGGACCTGCGTTGCTCGCGGCAGGAGTCACCACGGCGCGCGACTGCGGAGGAGAGGTCGAGTTCCTTGTGGCCGTCCGCAAGAGGCTTAATGAACAGCATTCACTCGGGCCGAGGCTGCTGCTGGCCGGCTTGATCGACAGCGGAGGTCCGCTCGGATTTGGGTCGGTGAACGTTAAAACTGCCACGGAAGCGGTCGCCGCGGTGGACAGCTACGCGGATGCCAACTTCGATCAAATTAAGGTGTACACGCAGATAAAACCAGAGGTGTTGAAGGCGATCACCATCGAGGCGCATCGGCGCGGCATGTCTGTGACCGGGCACGTGCCGTCGGCGATGGATGCGTTTGAGGGTGTCGCGGACGGAATGGATCAGATCAATCACCTGCAGTTCGTCACTCGCGCGATGAACCCGGACGGAGCTGTCGCCCCTGTCGACCTCGCTTCCGACCGAGCACGGCGACTACTCGCTCTTTTGAAGGAGCGACAGATCATAATCGACCCAACGTTGAGTTGGGGCGAGATGGCCGGTCATCCGAAGAGTCTTGACATTGCCTCATTCGAGCCCGGAATCCGTTCCGCGCCGCAGACACTCTCCTCGAAGTACCAGGCCCTTGGCATCGCGTCCGCGGACGATGCGAAGTTCCGCGAGCGCATGGAGACCAACCGAAGCGTGCTCCACGCGCTCTACCAAGCAGGTGTGCCGATCGTGGCGGGAAGCGACACGGGCCTGATCGGATATGGATTGGATCGCGAGTTGGAGCTCTATGTGCAAGCGGGGATGACACCTCTCGAGGCGATCCAGTCGGCCACCATCGTCCCTGCTCGCGCGATGAAGATGGCGCAGGAGTCAGGATCAGTGGAGGTCGGCAAGCGAGCCGACCTGGTGCTTGTCGACGGTAACCCGCTGGAACGTATCAGCGATCTTCGTAGGGTTGTGAGTGTCATAAGAGATGGCCGCCTGTACAGCAGTCAAAAGCTCGGACGAAGTGTGGGATTTGCGCGCTGAATGGTGGGTTAGGCATCTCTCTCCCGTACGTGTATTGACAGAGCAAATCCAGCAGGAGTTACGATCGAGATCGGTCATCACAAGCTGCGCCTAGTTGGTCACTTCACCACAACGAGGCGCAGTCGCACCTATGCTCCCACAGGGCCATGTTGCCTCCTCCCTTGGGCGGAGACGTGGATCCCAACCTGGCGCGAGAGCACCTTGACATCTGCGATCCTCGACTGCTCTTATGAAGCTCGATGTCATGCGGTACCAAGCAATCGTTTGATCATGAAAACGCAAGCGATCGGATCCTGAGCTTGCAACGCCTCTTGTTTTCTCGGATGGTCGCGGTTACAGGTCTTCAGGATCGTGCCGAGACTGGCAATTGAACCGCTCATCGCCGTGTGCTGTGGGAAGGGTCTGCCATGTTCGGTCTTCGTCTACGAACTCTCTTCGGGGTCATCCTTTGTCTTGCGGGTATCTTCTCCGCCCACGCCCAGTCCAGCGGAGGAACGATCGCCGGCACCGTCACTGATGTCAGTGGCGCTCTGGTGGCAGACGCCGCGATCACCGCGACCGGCGTCGAAACTGGGACGGTCTACACAACGGTGAGCACATCTGCGGGAACCTTCCGCTTCCAGCAGATGCAGCTTGGCCGCTACAACATCAAGGTCGTCGTACCGGGCTTCAAGGAGCAAACGCTGCAGGGCATCCTGGTCACCACGGGAAACGTCTCCCCGGCCGAGGTGCACCTGGCAACCGGGTCAGCTTCTGAGACCGTCACCGTTAACTCCGATGCTCCCGTCGTTGAGACCGAAAACTCCGAGGTAAGCAACACCGTTTCGACGCGCCAGATCATCGAGCTGCCACTCAGTCTTGGCGGACAGGGCGCTCTGCGCTCCGTCGAGTCCTTCATCTTTCTCGCTCCGGGTACGGTTGGCCCCGGTACCGCGGGATCGACCTCCGGCGCCTTCCAATCGAAGACGGCGGGCGGCCAGAACTTCGGAACGGAGGAGTTGCTCGACGGCATCAGCGTTCGCCGGGAGGACAGCAACTCCGCTTTCGACGAGCACGCTCCCAGTGTGGAGTCTCTTGTCGAACTTAAGGTCACAACCTCCATCATTCCCGCGACGGAAGGCCGAACGACTGGAGGCGTTGAAAACTTCACGACCAAGGGCGGATCCAACCAGTTTCACGGCACCGCCTTCGACATCTTCCAGAACGAAGACCTGAACGCGAACGACTACTTCAACAAATTGAGAATCGCCCAGAACCCGGGCAATCACGATGTTTTTGCTAGTAACCAGCGGCCGCTCGATAAGAAGAACGACTACGGCGGGTCGGTGGGGGGACCGCTGTCTATCCCACACCTCTACAATGGCCACGATCGCACCTTCGGTTTCTTCTCCTGGGAGCAGTACAGACAATCCCAGGGAGGCGTTGCCACCAGCAGCATCCCCACCGTGGCGGTTCACGGCGGCGATTTTTCTGCTCAGCTCACAACGAAGCCCGATGGGCGCAACATCGATTGCACTGGAAGGCAGGCCTTCGTCGGGGAGATTTTTGACCCCGCAACCTCATCCACGGTCTTCAATCCGAACCTCGATACACCCGGTATCGTTCCGTGCCGAAATCCCTTCCCCGGCAACAGAATTGACCCATCACGGTTCAGCACGGTCGCCAAGGCTGCACTTGCTTATTACCCGCTGCCAAACACAGGATCAGCCGGACAACTCTTCAACAATTATACCTACTCCACCAACTTTCCGCGGCTCAACACCACTTATTCCATTCGGGTGGATCACAACCTCACGCAGAAGTCGAAGGTCTTCGTCACCTACTCGGATCGCGACAACGCAATCGTGAACGGCAACCCACCGTACCCGGGCCCTGGCGGATCGGTGCAGATCCAGTCGGCTTTTGTGAAGTATCTCCGTGTGGGCAACGATTACGCGGTCACACCGACCTCGTTCAATCACCTGGTTGCCGGTTTCACCAGGCTCTACCAGTTCAATCGCGGCAATTCTGTGGGTCAATTTCCGGATTACGACGCCCTGCTTGGGATTCAGGGTCTGAGCGGCCCGGCCTTTCCGCCCATCAACTTCTCCAGTACCGTGGCAGGGTACAACGGTCTAGGGTATTCGAACGATTCCATCCAGCCGGTCAACAACTTCGAGGTGGCCGACACGTACACCTATACCGTTGGTCGGCACACCTTGAACTTCGGTCTCGACTTCCGCAAGGACCAGTTTACGAACGAGGACAGGGGCGCCAACTCCGGCAACTTCTCCTTCTCGCAATTCCAAACCGCGGTGACGGGCGGCGATACGCAAACCGGTGACGGATTTGCCAGCTTCCTGCTCGGACAGCTCAATACTGCAAGCGCTTCGGTACAGAGCCGCGCTCCCCGCATTGGACACAACTACTACGCCGGCTTCGTCCAGGATGACTTCAAGGTGTCCCACAATCTCCTGTTGAATCTGGGCTTCCGGTACGATGTCGACCGGCCGCGCAACGAGGCTCACGGCAACTTTTCCAACTTCAGTCCGACGCTGCCGAACTCGGCTGCGGGTGGCATTCCGGGCTCGTTGTACTTCTCCGGAGCCGGGCCTGGACGAATCGGAGGCTCGGGGAGTTTGCGCAGGCATACAAGAAAAACTTTTCGCCTCGCATCGGCTTTGCCTACTCGCCGGATAATTCGAACGGGAAAACGTCAATCCGCGGCGGCTTCGGTATCTACTACGGACCGCTGGACTACTCGGATTTTGGATCTGCAAGCCAACTCGGCTTTACCGCCAATCCCAGCTTTCACAATAGCGATAACTTCTCGCAGGCTTACTGCAACGGCGTGCCCACGGTCGGAACCAACAATACTTGCAGTCGCGTCAGTGGGTTCGATCAGGCGTTCCCGGCCTTTCCGGCTCCACCTAATCTCGATCCTAACCAGGGTAACAACCAGAGCCTCGGAGGTCAGTTAAACGCACAGTACATCGCGCCTTCCTTTGGAAGACCGGCTGCCGTCTATAACTGGGGCGCCCAGGTCCAACAGCAGATCGCGACCGACCTCATCTTCACCCTGGGATACATCGGGACCACAGGAACCCACCTGCACTCGGATCTGCTGCAGATCAACGACCTCAATCCCAGGTACTTCAGCTATGGCGCCACAGCCCTGCACAACAGCTATGACGCCACAGCAGGCATCAAGGCGCCGTATCCTGGTTTTACCGGCTCGCTAGCCCAAGCACTACGTCCTTTTCCACAGTATTTCGATATCTACTCGAGCGGCGGCATTGAGAACCTTGGACACTCGAGCTACAACGCCCTTACCGTCAAGCTGGAGCGGCGCTTCCACAATGGCCTTAATTTATTGGCCGCGTATACCTGGTCGAAGACCCTGACCGACGCCGATTCCACCATGCCCGCCTTCTCGGCTTTTGATGGCGGTGCCGGCAGCGTGCAGAACCCTTATAACCTCAAGAGCGAAAAGGCGCTCAGCTTCCAAGACGTTCCCCAGAATTTCGTTGTTAGCTACATCTATGAGCTGCCACTCGGCAAAGGCAAGCGCTTTCTCAACCAGAACTCGGTCGTCAACGCCGTCGTCGGCGGCTTCCAGGTCGGTGGGATCGACCGATATGTGAGCGGAGCACCGACTTCCTTTGCCTGTACGCAGACATCCATCGGCGCCTCGCTGGCCTGCCTGCGCTACAACATCGATTCAAACTTCGTCAATCGGGGACCAACTGCTTACACCGCAGATCCGACTCTGCGGCAGGTCTTCAACCGAGCCTCCTTTAGCGACCCCAGTGCTGCTGGCCCCATTGTCCTTGGAACCTCTCCGCGGGTGAATGGAGCTTTCCGTACGCCGTTGTACAAGAACGAGGATTTTTCGATCATCAAGCACCTGGCGAACTTCGGAGAGTACGGCGACCTACAACTGCACGTGGATCTCTTCAATGCTTTCAATCGAGTTCACTTATCCAATCTGGTTACAGACCCCAACGTCGGCAACTTCGGATCGTACACCGGAGATTTTGGGGGACCCACGGTAAGACAGTTCATCCTACGGTACTCGTTCTAACACTCTCATAGCGTGCCCAAAGCTGGACGGCGAGGACGGGACGGTTCCATCAAGCGCCGCCCGTTTCGTCGTTTGGCTGAAACGCCGGAACGAGAACACTGGAGTTACTCGAGTTGTCGTGTTCCTCCGATCTGGATCAAATTGCAAAGGGCAAATGTTTGATACGGACTCTCCAGTCGCTAGTCTTGTCTTTCTTTTGCGGTGGCATACTTCTGCTGGCACAGAGGTCGCCCTCGCGACTAAGCTTCGTTCCAACCCCTACCGAGGTGGAACGTTTCCAGCAGGCGACGGCATCTCTTCGCAATGGTCACGTTGAGGAAGCTATCTCCGGTTTCCGGCAGCTCACCCGCGACGCCCCGATGTTTACCGAAGCGTACCTCAACCTCGGTCTCGCTCTTGCTCAGGTTTCGCGCAATGAAGACGCGGTTACCGCGCTCGGGAAGGCCGTCGCTCTTAAGCCCTCGCTCCGCGGTGCCCATCTCTTTCTCGCGATCTCCGAATACAAGCTCAGCCGCCTCGACCCCGCGGCTCTCAGCATTAGAAAGGAGACGACCCTCAATGCAGCGGACCCGCAGGCCTGGATGTGGCAGGGCATCATCGATCTGGCACTCGGACGTCTCACCACCTCGGTCGAGGACCTCGATCGCGCGTCGTCGCTCGATCCTAAAAACGTCGACATTCTCTATCATCGGGGACGGGCCGCGCTCGCCCTGTCACGCCAGAGCTACGAGGCGATGTTCAAGCTCGACCCGCAGTCCTGGCACGTCCACCAAGTCCTCGCGGAGGCCGATGTCGAGTCCGACAGAGATGCGGATGCGGTCGAGCAGTTCAAGCTCGCGATCGCGGCAGCGCCGCCCCAGAGCGGTCTATACGAGGCCCTCGGTAGTTCTCTATGGAGGACCGGAAAGTTTCAGGAAGCCGAAGCCGCCTATCAGACCGCGCTCAGGATCGATCCGAACGACACCTTAACGGAGTACAAGCTTGGCTGCCTCCGCATTGATCGTGGGGATGCGGCTGGTGGCAAGCTTCTGCTCGACCGAGTGCAGCTCGCCGATCCGTCGCTCGAGATGATCTCCTACTACCTGGGCCGGGCCGAGCTGGCACTTGGAGACGAGCGCGCCGCCGTGAAGCAGTTCAATAAAGTCATTCAGGAGAATTTGGATCAGGACACCACGAAGCAAGCCTACTTCCAGCTTTCACGAGCCTATCGTCGTCTCCAGAATCTGACCGCCTCAAAGGAGGCAGAGGCGCAGTACCTGGCGCTCGAGAAGCGCAACCGCGATGTTCTCCAGGACAAGCTCAATCAGCGGCGTCTCCGTGCTGACCGCGACACCAGCATCCCCGCACCGTCCGCACCCACGGACTCTCAACCATAGACTCACCAGATGCCGGCTCGCAGCCTCGAAGAGGAGACAAGCACCGTGATCCCAAGCGCAGAAGATCTGATTCGAGATCGTAGAAAGTTCTTGAAGTCGGCGGCGAGCGCGTCGGCTCTGTCGCTGCTTCCGTCCAAGAGCAGCTTCGGGGAGGCCGCCATCGGCCATGATCTTCGTGCGTTCGTGACCAGCAGCACTAAAAAGCACCAGCCGGTGCCAGCAATGCCCTGGGAGACGTCCCGATCTTCGGGAGCCGCGGCCGGCGCTGATCGGATCCTGATCGACCGGAGTCAACGCCTTCAACCCATCCTAGGCTTCGGCTGCGCCTACACCGACGCCTCCTGCTTTCTTCTAAATTCCATGCAACCGCCTGCGCGGCAGAAGTTCCTTCAGGACACCTTCTCTCCCCGGCAGATGAACCTGAGCGTCGGCCGCACCTCCATCGGAGCCAGCGACTACTCCCGCGACGTTTACAGCTACAATGACACGCGGGATGACCTCACTATGCAGCACTTCTCGATCGTGCACGATGAGGCTTACATCCTTCCCATGCTTCGAGAGATGCGGCAGATCAACCCCGACCTGTTTCTGCTTTCGACCCCGTGGAGCCCGCCCGGCTGGATGAAGACCTACGGCTCCATGCTCGGTGGCTGGATGACCGAGAAGTACTTGGCGCCCTATGCCCTTTACATGGCTCGGTTTCTGGAGGCGTACCGGGCCGCTGGTATGCCCATCAACGCGATCACCTCACAGAACGAGCTGGAAACGGACCAGGGTGGCAGCATGCCGGCAACCTACTGGCCTCCGGAACTGGAGTCAGACTTCGTGCGCGACCACCTCGGACCTTTGCTCAAGCAGAAGAACGATCCTACGCAGATCTGGCTGCTTGACCACAACTATAACCTCTGGAAACGCGTTCGATGGCAGATGGCCGATCCTGAATTACGCAAATACGTCGCCGGCGTGGCTTGGCACGGCTACGTCGGAACTCCCGACCAGATGAGTCGTCTGCATGAGCTCTACCCGGAGCTTCCTTTCTTCTGGACCGAGGGCGGCCCCGATATCACCGATCCGATGTATGCCCTGGATTGGACACGCTGGGGGAATGTCTTTTCCGCCGCCCTGAACAACTGGTGCCGCTGCCTTATCACCTGGAATCTGATGCTCGACGAGCACGGTGCTCCCAATATCGGTCCCTTCTCCTGCGGCGGCCTGGTCACTCTTAGGGCCGGCACCACAGTCGAGTACAGCGGACAGTACTGGGCTCTCCGGCACCTCTCACAGCACGTTCGGCGCGACGCCGTTCGTATTGCGAGTCACAGCGACGCAACCGAACTCAGCCATGTGGCCTTTGAGAACAAGGGTGGCTCGTTCGTCCTCGTGCTCACCAACACAGGCGACGAGCGTGACGTGCAACTATCAATCGGGTCGCTCCAAGCGAGAACACACCTTGAGAAGAACTCCGTAACAACGCTGACTTGGTAAACGGATCGACGCGGAGGCCTACACAGACCGACGCACGTACGATAACCAGCTGGCGGCAATATTGACGAAACCGATTCGATGGCGGTGGTTCTGTCGGAAGTCTACCCCGCGCCCTGCAACGGTATCTTCTGCCTCGGACCCTGCGTCTGCCATCTTTCTTCTGCCATGTCATCAAGATCCGCGACGCCACCGATCAAGGTCCAGTTTCATGGGCCGGCAGCTACTCTCACATCTCGCGTACGTCGCTATGGCGAAGTATCCGGCGAACCTTCCGCATCAATGAGGCCGATCATAGAGTGGAAGCTCCATTTGCAACTCTCCGGGTGGGCTTATCGAGCCTGCTGACAATCTTTCCGAAGCGCGTACTCGTCGAGGAGAACGGTGATGAGCGCCGCAGTGGGAACGGCGACCAAGGCTCCAACGATGCCGGCGAGAGCCGTACCAATAAGGAGAGCGACGAGAATCGTGAGCCCCATCAGGTCGACGGAGGATTTCATGATGCGCGGCGTGAGGACGGCATTTTCAAGGTTAATGTAGATCGCGTAAAAGATGAGAACACCGGCCATCTTGGTCCAGGAGTCAAGCGCCGCGACGCCCGCGGCAGCGACGATGGTGATGACGCCGCCAGCGATCGGAATGATATTCAGCAGACCCATCAGCACTCCAAGGAGTATGGCGTACCGCACATGCAGCGCGACAAAAACGATAGTGCTGCAGACGCCCAGGATGAGCATGAGGGAGCCTTGACCGATGAGCCACTTGCTCATCTTGTGCTCTGCGACTTTGAGCGTTCGGTCGAGGCGGTCACGGTCCTCTACGGGAAAGAGACAGAGAAAGAATTGATAGGCGTGTTCTCCTTCAAGCATGAAGTAGATGGAGAGAAACACGGCAGTGAGGATATCGAAGACATGGCCGAGCCAGTTGGGAAGAGAGGTGAAGAGGTAGCCAGCGGTGGCGGCGAAAGCGCCCTGAGCGCGTTTCGCGAGGTCATCGACCCCGACCTTATTGGCAATCGGGTAGCGCTTCAGCTTGGCGACCTCGATCGGGATGCGGGCTGGGATCTCTGTGATAAAGGCGCGAAGGTCGTGCAAGACCGGCGGAAAGGCTATCGCGAAGAACATAACCAGAGCCAGGACGGCACCCGCGAGAAGGAGCACGATGGCGAGAGCGCGCGACGGGCTCCGGCCACGAACGCTAAGTCTCGTAATCCGAGTAACGATGGGAAACAGGACCACAGCAAACAGAGCGCTGACGTAAATGATCTCGAGCTCTTTGAGAAGATGCCAAGCAAGATAGAGAGCCAGCAAGAGGGCAAAAAAAAAGGCGATATGGCCGCGAGTCACGTTGCGGCTGCGCTGGGTGTCTTCGACAAGGACCGGTTGATCAGGCGGCAGGGGAAGCTCCTCTTGTGGTCAGGTGTAATGCGTTAGATGCCGATCGTGCGCGATCACTAACGGTACTTTTCCGCTAACTCATCTGTGAGTTTCCCGGAGCGCCTCCAGTAGAGTACTAACGGTCGCTTCGAGGCTGAGGTCCGACGTGTCCAGGCAGATGCGAGCGAGCCGGCGGTAGAGTGGATGGCGTGCCTGGAAGCGAGCCTGCGCAGTTTGGGAATCGCGAAGATTTGGCCGATCGGCGTCGCGGGCGCGGACACCGGATCCCTCCTGGAGGGTTTGCAGCATGCAGCGATCAAAGAGAGTGGCGAATGGGGCGTCGAGGAATACGGTAAGAGTTCCGGGTGTTTGCTCAAGAAGCAGGCGGTTGGTGAGGGTCTCGGGAGCGCCACCGCCTAATGCGAGCACGACATGTGTGTGGCGGAGTGCGCTGGCCAGGGCGGAGGACTCTAGGCGACGAAAGTGAGCTTCGCCGTAGCGTTCAAAGAGCTCTGGGACTGGAGCTCCAGCGCGGGCTTCGAGGTGGGCGTCGAGATCGAGAAAGGTCCAACCGAGCTGGGCACCGAGGCGTGAGCCGACGGAAGACTTCCCGGCACCCATGAACCCGGTGAGGACGATGCGAAGGAGGCCAGGAGGAAGGATGAAGGTGTCTTGCTCAACGGCTGCGTCGCTGGCTTGAAGTGAGAGGCTGGTCATTTGGTCATCTGTCTCCGATGCAGGATGTTTGTCGCCTTGCCTACGAGGTCTGGACAAAGCAAAACCGCGACCTATAGGGTCGCGGCTTGGGAGGGATGGACTCTCGTGAGGTTTACCCAGAGACGCACAGACCCACCGCGGCCGCTGATTGCCACCAGTACGCATAGGTGAATCGGCCAGTCTGAAGGTTTGTACTCATCCTGGAATGAGCGTACACCGGCTAGCGTCCGATTGCAATCAGTCTGGGCGCGTTTGGTTCGGTGTCCGTGACTGCAGGGCGGGTGTGGGAGAGACAGTGAAGCCCGCCGATCTGGCGGGCTTCACTTAGTGCAGTGAGATGTCGCTACTCGGGTTCTTCCCCAGCGGCTGCTATCTTGAGTTTGTTCTGGATGTTGCTCCAGACTCTGTCGCTCGGATCTTCTTCAGCTGGCTCAAGGAGTTCGCGCGCGGTCTGGGCGATGTACTCAAGGTCGCGAACCAGGGCGGCGCAAGTAGGGTTATGCTCAAGAAAGCTTCTGACGTTGGGATCGTCCGAGACTCGCCCATTTCCATTCGCGAAGAGCTCCGGCAGCCTACTCTCGAATTCAGCGGTCGTCATGTTCTCAAAGTTGGACGGTTGGTTGCTCATTGCAACACCTCCTTGAGAGGGATGCTCGGAACCACATGGCCGGATTGCCGGAGGAGCTCCCGAAGTTTGAGGCGGGCCTTGTGGAGCTGTGATTTTGAGTTGCCAGTGGAGCACTCAAGCATCGTGGCGATCTCGTTGTGCTCGAAGCCCTCGACATCATGGAGGACGAAGACCATGCGGTAGCCGGGTGGCAGGGAGCCGACGGCGCGCTCGAGTGCGACGCGATCCACGGAGCCGGCAAGCTGAGGATCACGAGAGCCAAAGTCGCGCTTCGGCGCGTCTTCCTCGGACGGGTTGATGGTTTCTTCAAGAGAGACGAGCTGAAGGCCTTTTTTGCGGAGGTGCATCAGGACCAGGTTGACGGTAAGACGGTGCAGCCAGGTGGAGAAGGCGGACTCACCACGAAAGCTGCCGATCTTGCGAAAAAGGTGGAGAAAGGCTTCCTGGGTCATGTCTTCGGCTTCAGAAACGTTGCCGAGCATGCGGAGGCAGAGGGTGTATACGCGGCGTTTATGGAGCGCATAGAGTTTCGAGAAGGCTTCGGCGTCACCGGCTTTCGCGCTCTCGATAGCCTCTGCTTCTCCGACGATGGGAGGATTCCGCTTGAATAGTGCGGGAGCAGGTTTGGTTGCATTCATAGTTAGACCTTGGGAGTACGTCGGCGTTTCTTCCGGAGATCATGCGTTTGATCCATCTGCCGGTTCGTCTTCGCCTTCTCCAGCCTATCGCAAAACCACACGAATGTGCTTTGCGGATGAGTAGGAGTGCGGCGAAGAACCGAAAACCAGGACCATTTTGGGAGCCTCCGGGAGATCCCCTGAGGAATTCGGGCGAACATCCTAGGAGCCAACGAAACGAGCATAGAGGGTGCGGGCGAGGGTGACGTCTGTGGTGCCCTGGATGACAGCACGGCCATCGTTGAAGAGGGTGAGGGTTTGGGGGCCGCGGCGGAAGCGAAGAAGCAGGTCGTTCGAGCGGAGGTCCTCGATGTCAGCGTGACGCGCCAGGCGAGAACGTAACTCTGTGAGGTCTACGGGACGATTGTGCTCATGAATTTGAACGGAGTTCCTGCCGCATAGGGTGATGTGGGGGCGACCTTCGCCGGCGAGATGGGTAAAGGTGCGACCGGCGCAGACGGGGCAGCTTGGGTCGGGCGTGGCAGTGGAGATCTCACTGTGGTCTAGGCGAGCGGAAGAGGTGGGGCTCCAAAGATCAAAGGAGATCAGGGTACGCCGGAGGAGGTGAAACTGCGCGGTTAGGAGCTTCAAGGCTTCGGTGACCTGAATGGAGGCGGCGAGGTTGACCGCAGTGGAGAGGATGCCGGCGGTGTCACAGGTTTCGACTGGGCCAGAGGGGGTTTTGGGGAAGACGCAGGTGAGGCAGGCCGTGGGTTGCCAAGCCGCTGCGCGGGAGTTCGGATCGGATGTAGGCGGGGACAAGGCCGTAGGAAGTGAAGGGCCCCGGGGAAGGATATTCATGGTGGTGGCGTAGGCGCCGAGGGCGGCGGCGTAGATCCATGGAATGGACTGCTGCACGGCGAAGTCATTGATGAGGTAACGGGTTTCGAAGTTGTCGGTGGCATCAAGAACGAGATCTGCGTTGCCGAGGAGCGAGTGGATGTTCCCAGGGACAAGATCGACGGTGTGGGGAAGGACATGGACGTCTGAGTTGAAGAGCTGGATCTTGCGACGAGCAGCCTCGGCCTTGGGCAGGGATGCAAGTGCGTCCGCCTCGTCGAAGAGGACCTGCCGTTGCAGGTTTGAGGGTTCGACGAAGTCGCGATCGATAAGGGTTAGGGTTCCGACGCCCGCACGGGCGAGCAGAGATGCGGTGGCGGCACCGGTGGCACCGACGCCAACCACGGCCACGTGTGCCGCTGCAAGGAGATGCTGGCCGACAAGGCCGATGCCCGGGAAGAGGATTTGCCGGGAGTACCGCTCACCGAAGTCGATTCGTCTCTGAGGTGCGGTGGTGGAGACGACGCCCGATGAAGAGCTGAGGTTTGGATGCTTCATAGCGATTCCCTAGTATAGGGAGAGTGACATTCGCGGGCTACATTGCATGCGTGCCAATGGGAATGCCTAGTTTAGGTTAAACTACGGTGTGGCGCCTGCACGAGGCGGCTAGCTGCGAGTTCGGAGCCGCTTTGGTCTTGTAGGGAGCAAGGTCGACCGCTCCTGTGAGCTGAATCCCTTGAGGAATAGGAGTGCGGGTTGGTTGAAGCAGGCCATGATCGAGGATTGGGAGTGAGTCTTCAACGAGCGGTCCGGCTGGCCGGAGTAGGTGGTCTGTTCCTGGCCGCCTTTGCGGTTTGCGGGGCGCAGAGCACTCCTGCGCCGTCGCAGGGCGTTCCTGCAGCGTCTCAGGGTTCGAACGGGGCCGGGGCCGGCCAAGGTGTTACATCACCATCCACACCGGGCGCCGTTCCGCAGGCGTCAACGGTGCAGATTCCTGGCAGCGCTCGCCCAAGTCGTCAGTCGATTGATGACCTGAAGGGTCTTAGCCCTACAGGGTTGAAGACTTCCATCTGGCAGATGAAGGGCATGGCGGTCGACAGGATTGCATTTGAGGGCGTGACGTTTGGCGCGAAGGAGACACTGCCGAATGAACTGGCGCAGAAAGTGGGTCAGCCGCTCGACCCGGAGAAGGTTCGTGAGAGTACACGGCGGCTGTTTGCCAGTGGACGGTATCGCGACCTGTCGGTGCGCGGAGTCCGTCAGGGCGACAGCATCACGCTGATCTATAGCGGGTCACCAAGGTACTACGTCGGGCGGGTCACCATTGAGGGGATCACAAGTGAACGCCTGACATCTCTGCTTGAGTACTCGACCAAGCTGGAGCCTGGCACAGCGTTTTCGGAGCCGGAGATTCCGGCGGGCCAGACGGCGATTGTACAAACGTTAGCGCAGAACGGTTTCTTCGAACCACAGGTAGCCGTCGAGACCAAGATGCATGACGAGGAACAGTCCGTCGACGTGACCTACACGGTGGCGACGGGACCTCAGGCCCGAGTGGGAGATGTCGCGGTGGGAGGGCAGGATCCCGGGCTGACGGAGAAGGACTTCCGCAAGAAGGGCAAGCTGAAACGTCGCAGCAAGGTCAGCCGCGACACGACAAGCAATGCGCTGACAAACTTGCGAGCGGTGTACCAGAAGAAGGATCGCCTGGAAGGGACCATCACCCTGGATAAGCAGACGTACGAGCCGCCAAAGAACGAGCTGAACTATGCTTTTCAGGCAAATCAGGGGCCGGTGGTGAAGGTCCTGATTGAGGGAGCCAAGGTATCGAAGAGCCGGTTGAGGCTCCTTGTGCCGATCTTTGAAGAGGGCACGATCGACAACGATCTTCTGAATGAAGGGACCCACAACATCAAGGATTTCCTGCAGCAGCAGGGCTACTTTGACGCGGAGGTTAAAGTGCGGGTGATCGGCGAGGGCACGCCGGCCGAGCGGGTGGTGTATACGGTCGATAAGAACGTGAAGCACAAGGTCCTGACAGTGGACCTGAAAGGGAATAAATACTTCAGCGACGACACGCTGCGCGAACGAATTAGAGTGCAGAAGGCTGACGCATATCTTCGGAGTGGACGCTTCAGCCAAGGTTTGGTGGCGAGTGACATCAGCTCGATCCAGTCGATCTACCGGGCGAACGGATTCAGTTCGGCAAAGGTGATACCCACCATTACCGACACAGACGAGAACGCGAATGGGAAGACGCTGAAGCTGGCCTTCATTCACGTGGTCTACACGGTGGACGAAGGTGCGCAGCAGAAGTTTGGCTCGGTAGATCTCGTGGGTGTCGACAAGACGCGTGAGGATGCGCTGAAGGGACTATTGAACTCGCAGTCTGGACAGCCGTTCTCCCTGATTACGCTTTCGGGCGATCGGGATGCGGTGCTGGGCTACTATTTAAGCCGCGGCTTTGATCAGGCAAAGGTGGAGATCCGGCAAAAGCTGAACAGCCAAGACCCTACGAGAACGGATGTGGCGCTGAACGTAGTAGAGGGTCAGCAAGTCTTCGTCGACAAGGTGCTCGTATCTGGCGTGAATCGCACAAGGGCGAAGCTCGTCGAGAGCCAGGTGCGTGTGCATGCGGGCGACCCACTCGACCAGTCAGCGTTGCTGGAAACACAGCGTAACCTTTATAACCTGGCGTTGTTCAACGAGGTGATCGCTGCCGTCCAGAATCCGACGGGACAAGCGCCTCAAAAGAACGTGCTGGTGCAGTTGACCGAGGCAAGGCGTTGGGATGTCACGTACGGCTTCGGGTTTGAGGCGCAGACGGGAACACCGACGCGAGGTCAGATCTCGGACGCCTCGAAGATTCAGCTGGGACTTCCGCTGACGCAGAACTTTGGCCAGAACGGAAAGACCGGCGTTAGTCCGCGCGTTTCGGTGGATGTGTCCCGCATCAACTTCCGCGGAACGCAGCAGTCCTTGACGCTGCATGGAACCTACGGCTTGCTGGAGAAGGTAGCGACCCTGAGCTTCCAGAATCCAAACCTGCTGGGAAATCCCAACCTGAGTGCGCAGATCTCTGGCGGATATACGAACGTGCAGAACATCAGCACCTTCTCAGCGTCCACGCTGCAGGGAGACTTCCGGGTGACGCAGAAGGTAAAGCGAACCGACACCTTCATCTATGACTTCCAGTATCGGCGCGTGGCAGTCGACCCGAACAGCCTGCAGGTCTCGGCCAATCTGATCCCGTTGCTGAGCCAGCCGGTGCGGGTAGGTGGACCGGGGGTGACGTGGTTTCACGACCGGAGAGCGCCGAGTCCGCTTGACGCGACCAAGGGCTGGTATGCGTCGGTGCAGGAGTTTCTGTCGTCATCGAAGTTCGGTTCGCAGACGGACTTCAACAAGGTGGATGGGACGTATTCGTCGTATTACTCGTGGGGCAAGACGAACCGAAGGTATACGTTCGCGCGGAATACGCGGATTGGCTTTGAGACGGCGTTCGGCGCGAATCCAAACGCAGGAAATCTGACAACGACGCCGGTTACTCCGCCGCCCTCTTCGTGTGTGGGTGTCTTGCTCACAACCAATGCGAGCTGTTCGGCGGTGCCGCTGCCGGAGCGGCTGTATGCGGGTGGAGCGACCTCGCACCGGGGATTTTCGATCAACGGAGCGGGTCCGCGCGATCTTCAAACGGGCTATCCCGTTGGGGGACAGGCCGTGTTCGTGAACAGTCTCGAACTGCGGCTACCGGCGCCGGTGCTGCCTGTAGTCGGGAGCAGTGTGAACTTCGTTATCTTCCACGATATGGGCAATGTCTTCCAGCATCCGTCGGACCTATTTCCGAGCTTCGCGCGCTTTCACCAGCCGAACTCGGACACCTGCAAAAACGTGTCGGGGCAGTTTGGTACGTGTGATTTCAATTACTTCTCGCATGCCGTGGGCCTGGGCGCACGCTACAACACGCCAGTCGGCCCGATTCGTGCCGATTTCAGTTACAATTTGAATCCACCGATCTACCCGGTCATCTTCGACTTCAACAACAGCCCGCCCAACGTTGGACAGGCAAGCCACTTCAATTTCTTTTTCAGCATTGGACAGAGCTTCTAAATGGGTGCATACAGCAAACCAACGAAGATCCGGGTGAGGCTGGCGCTGGCGCCCATGCTGATGGTTGGGTGCGCTATGGAGGCGCAGGTGACGAGCGACACCACTGGAACGGTCTCTCCGGGCGCGGTAGCCGCAGCGGCAGCGAAGCCGATGGGGCAAGGCACAGTTCTGGATCGAATCGTGGCGGTGGTGGACGCGGATGTGGTTCTGGAGAGCGATGTCGACGAAGAGCAGAGGTTTGCGGCATTTCAGCCGCTGACCGAACCCGGGGGAACGTTTACCCGGGCACAGGCAGTTGAGCGGCTAATTAATCGGGACCTGATTTTGCAACAGCTGAAGATTCAACCGCAGGCTCCGGTGACCGACACACAGGTTGACGATCAGCTGCGACAGCTCAGGAAGGACATTCCTTCGTGTAAGGCAGAACAGTGCGAGACGGATGCAGGTTGGCAGCAGTTCCTGGCGAAGCATGGATTCACGACAGACGAGCTGCGGGAGCGATGGAAGCAGCGGATTGAGGTGCTTCGTTTTATTGAACAGAGATTTCGGCAGGGCATCCGGATCTCGCCGGAGGAGATTAGGAGTTACTACGAGAAGACGCTTTTACCGCAGTACGAAGTCCGAAAGGTAAAAGCGCCGAAGCTGGAGGCGGTTTCGGACCGGATTCAGGAGGTGCTGCTGCAACAACAGGTGAGCAGCCTTCTAGTGGATTGGTTGAAGTCCCTCCGGGCGCAGGGAACTGTGCGGATCGTCGGGCAGGATGAGGCTGCAGCGCAATGACCGAGGTACGGCGAGACGAGACAGTACGGGGGCGCTCCACTGCGAGCAAGTTTGGTCGCGCGGCGCTGTGGTTGATCGGATCGCTGCTACTGATCGTCGTCCTGCTGCTTGGGGCGCTCTCGTGGTACTCGACAACACCTGATTTTGAGCGGCGCGTGGGCAAAGAGGTTGTGACCGTACTGGAAGACGCGACGGGGGGTCGCGTTGAACTCGGCAAAATCAGCCTGAATATTTGGCACCTGGCGATCGAGGCCGACGGTCTTGTCATTCATGGGCTGGAGGGACCAGGAGAGGCTCCATATCTTGCGGCAGACAAGATCTTCGTGCGGTTGAAGATCAACACGGTTCTGTCGCACACAATTGGGACGGGCGCTCAGTCGCACGTTGGACTGAATTATCTGAGGGTCGAACAGCCGCGGGTCCACCTGATTGTCGACAAGGACGGGAAGACGAATCAGCCGGTTCCGAAGCACCCGAGCACAAGCACGGAGCCTTTGCAGGACACGCTTCTGGATTTTCAGGCGAAGAAGATCGAACTGGCGAACGGTCGCCTGCTGGTGAACGATCGGGCCATTCCGTTTGATGTCGCCGCCCGGGACCTCAATGCTGAGGTTCACTACGTTCCTACGACAGATCGCTATGGGGCGACTCTGGATCTGAACGATCTGCGGACAAGGATGGCGAGGGAGCCTGAGGCGCAGTCGAAGCTGCATGTGGAAGCCGAGATCGGTCGGGATTCGGCGCAGCTTACGAAGCTTGACCTCCATACGGGGGCCGCTTCGGAGATCCTGGCGACTGCAGCCCTGAACCATTTCGCCAAGCCGGAGTGGCAGGTGAGCGTGGAAGGTTCGATCGAGTTGCGGCAGATCGCGGTGCTGGGTGGGGTGGACGGATTGAATGCGGGCGCTCTGGAGCTGAAGATCAAGGGGCACAACTGCTACACCGCTCCGGCGGAGGCGCAGAAGCAGCCTAAGTTTTGGCAACGTCGGCACCCTGCAGACGCGGCCAAGCCGAGCACAAAGGTACTGCCGCCAGATCCTGACTGTGCGGCGGGATACCTGGTGGTGGGGGATGTACGGCTCCACAATGCGGGATACCGCGATGCGTACGTTCGACTTCACGACATCAACGGGGGTGCACAGCTCCATGTGACGCCGACGGAGCTGCTGTTCACGGCGCTTACCGGGTATCTTCCTGGCGGTGGAAGCGCTAAAGGCGACTTGCGGGTTTCGAACTGGCTGGGCGAGGTGCCGGCACAGACAGCAGCGCAATCGCCAACGACGGTGGCGGTAGCGAAGACAGCAAACACGGCAGCGAAGGGTGTGAATGCGGCACCACCTGTACAGTCGCTTACGATCGAGCCTGTTCAACGTGCGCATGCGGTTTTGAATGTAACGGTCGACAGGATCGCCCTGAGGGCGATCATGGCGATCGCGGCGCCGGAGCACTATGGCGATCTCGGGTTCGACACGATGATGAGCGGGCCTGTGAAGGCGGAGTGGGGAGGGCCGGCGAGCCAGATTGCCGAATCTGTGAATGTGGACGCCGATCTTCGGTTTGCGCCGACGGGGATCCGCGCTAGGGGAGTGGCGTCGAGTATCCATGTGCGGGGGCAGGTGCTGGCGCACTATCGCGGTCGAACGGAGGTGGTGAACATTGAGCGGCTGGTGGCACAGACACCGCAGTCGACATTGGACGCAAGCGGTGTCCTGGGTGTGAACAAGGGGGATCCGCTGACGTCGCTGCGGGTTGACTTATCGGTGCGAGATCTGGCGGAGTACGATCAGCTGCTCCGTACGCTGGGAGTTTCGGCGAATGGAAAGAAAGGGGCGGCAGCGATTCCGGTTGTGCTGCACGGAGCGGTAGGCTTTAACGGTACGGCAAAGGGAGCGATCAGCAACCTCGATGTCAAAGGGCATCTGCAGGCAACAGATCTATCTGTGCAGATGGGGACGCAGGCAGATGTGCACATCGACTCTGCAATAGCGGATGCTGAGTATTCCCCGAGGACGGGGCTGGCTGTTGCGAGCTCCACCATCAAGCGTGGAACCGCAGTGCTGAATGTGACCGGGGCGGCTCAGCCCAGGAAACAGGTTTCACGGCGCGGCGCTGTGATGTACGTCTGGGACGATGGGAGCACGGTCGACGCGAAGGTGCAGCTGAATGATGCGCAGCTGGTTGATGTGCTGGAGATTGCCGGGCAGAAAGGCAAGTACCCCGTCACGGGAACGCTTTCGCTGAATGGAAACGCAACCGGCACGATCAAGAACCTGAGTGGTGGAGCGCAGATCTCGCTCACAAATGGCGCAGCCTATGGGGAGCGCTTTGAGTCGGTGACGGCGAACGGCACAGTAAATGGCAAGGACATTGAAGCGAGCCAGTTTGCTGTGAAGCTCCATGGAATGCAGATTACCGGGAATGGTGGGTATGACCTGACGACAGAGCACCTCCATGCGCACGTTGAAGGAAACAATCTGCTGCTGTCAAAGTTCGACACAGTGCAGGCTCAGAAGCTGCCGGTCGATGGAACGCTAAGCCTGAACGCCGATGCGAACGGAACGATAACCGAGCCGGGATTGAAAGCGCACGTACAGCTTGCAGGTCTGGTCATGGATGGCCAGCCTTTAGGGCAAGTGGCGGTGGACGCGCATAGTGAAGGCAAGCTGGCGTTCTACCAGCTGAACTCGACGCTGACGGGAGCCACAATCACGGGTTCCGGACAGACTTCGCTGGTCGGCAATTACGATACGCAGGCGAAGCTGACGCTGACAGGGCTCAATTTAGAGAAGCCGCTAGCGGTTTTTGCGCCAAGTTCTCCGAAGATTATGTCCGCGATCAACGGCGTGGTGATGGTGAGCGGACCGTTGAAGACACCGCAGGCGCTCAGCGGAACCGCGGAGCTGAGCCCGGTGGACGTGACGACACAGGGCTTCGAACTCAAGGCGGATGGACCGCTGCGAGCAAGCCTGAGAAACGGCCTGGCGACGCTTGAGCCAGTTCACATCACGGGACAGGACACGGATCTTCGAGCAAGCGGTACAGCGCAAGTCTTTGGCGTGACGGACCCGAAAGGCGGGCCGATTGACCTTCACGCGACGGGCAGTGTCGGCCTGGGTTTGCTGCACACCTTTGACAAGGACGTCATCTCCGACGGGAAGATTGAGTTTGAGGTTATAGCGGGTGGGAAGCTGAAGAGCCCCGCGCTGACGGGCAACGTCCAGTTCGAGCACGCGAATCTGGCGCTAGATGGCATACCCAACGGCCTGAGCGATCTGAACGGAACGATGGTGTTCAACGAGGACCGACTCATTGTGAAGACGCTGACCGCGACGACGGGTGGCGGCAAGCTGACAATGGGTGGATACCTTACCTATAACAATGGGCTGTTCGCCAGTCTTACGGCGAACGCCGACGCAGTACGAGTACGGTACAACGGCCTCAGCGGGACAGCGAACGCGAGATTTCTGCTGCAGGGGACCCCACAAAATGCTCTTCTGAGCGGCAATCTGCTGCTCACGCGTTTTGGAATTGGGCCGGACGTGGACTTTGCCGCCTTTGCTGGATCCGGTGGTGTGAGTGCTCCACCGGATCCGAACTCGCCGCTCAGCAAGCTGCAACTCGACCTGCATGTGATGAGCTCACCACAGCTCGACTTTCAGAACTCCTATGCGAAGATCGCAGGCACGGTCGACCTGACTGTCCGGGGGACGGCGGCAGAGCCGAGTGTTCTTGGACGAATCCAGATCACGGATGGAAGCGCAACGTTCGCGGGGACGAAGTATCAGCTGCAGCGAGGGAATGTTTATTTCTCGAACCCCGTGCGGATTGATCCGATTATTGACCTGGACGCGATCGCGCGAGTGGAAAACTACGACATCACCGTTGGGCTTCACGGAACGGCGACCAGTTTGAAGCCGACATATCGCTCGGAGCCGCCGCTGAGCGAAGCCGACGTGTTCAATCTCCTCGCGCTCGGAAGGACGCAGGAGGAGGCACAGCTTTACTCGGAGCAGCAGACGCAGGCGGGAACGGATCCGACGACGAGTGCACTTTTGGGCGGAGCTCTGAATGCGACGGTCAGCAATCGAGTCTCGAAGCTTTTTGGCGGAGGCAGTGTAAAGATTGACCCATCGTTTATCGGAACGCTCGGCAACTCGACGGCGCGCATCACGGTGCAGCAGCAGCTTTCCCGCCAGTTGGCAGTGACCTTCGCTACCAACGTAAACTCGTCCGCGCAGCAGCTCATCCAGGTGACGTACGCTTTAAATGAAACGCAGTCGATCGTAGCGACGCGGGATGAGACGGGCGTCTTCAGCGTTGTTTATAAGCTACGAAAACGATATCGATAGCACGAGGTTTCTCGATCTTTTCGCTTCAATACTTAGCTACAAGCTAGAGCACACAGCATCTATCTTTGTGCAAGATGAACGTGGATGTGGCTGGTCAAGTTGCCAGAGAGGATTCTGCTATGAAACTTAGGCTTACAAGCATGGTCGTGGCGGCTGGTCTGATCGTGAGTACTGGCGCAGGTTTGCCGGGTAGTGCACGAGCGCAAACAGGTCCCAACGACATACAGATCCAAGCTGACATACAAAAGGCGCTCGACAATAAGAGATTCAAGGACGTGAAGGCGTCCGCGAACAATGGTGTGGTGACCCTGACGGGAACGGTGGACCTGTACAGCGAGAAAGAGGAGGCGGACAAGAAGTCGCACCATCGGAAAAACGTCAAAGGTGTCGAAAATCTGATCGAGGTGACAGGACCGACCGTCGAAGATGCTACGCTGCGCAGCAAACTCGCCGAGAAGCTTGCGTATGATCGCGTCGGGTACGGGACAATGGCATTTAACGCCCTGACGATCGGTGTGCAGAATGGTGTAGTAACGCTTGGGGGCGTCGCCTATGGGCCCACGGACAAGGACTCGGCGCTAAGCCTGGTCGCGAACTATCCGGGTGTTAGAGATGTGGTCGACAATATTGAAGTCGCGCCTACATCGCCCATGGACGACCGAATCCGAGTGGCTACAGCACGTGCGGTTTACGGAGCTCCCCAGCTGAACAAATATGCGATTGATCCTGCGAAGCCCATCCGAATTACCGTCGTAAACGGGAATGTGACGCTCTCCGGCGTGGTTGACAACCAGACCGACAAGGATATCGCAAACATCAAGGCAAATGGAGTTTCGGGAGTATTTAAAGTCACAAACAACCTGCAGGTTGCTGGATCGCAGCGAGATCGATGACTTCGTTGAGAGGGCGAAAGGTTGTGCCGCCTAGGCGGCGGCTGTCGACTTAGAATCAGATGATGGTAGGTTTGTTGCGAAGTACAGCGACCACGCTCGAGATGATCAAGTGGGAACACTCGGTATTTGCGCTTCCGTTTGCGCTAACCGGAGCTGTGCTGGCAGCGGGTGGATGGCCGGCGGGACGGATCGTCTTCTGGATTGTTGTCTGCATGGTGAGCGCACGATCGGCCGCGATGGCGTTTAACCGGCTCGCAGACGCTGAACTGGATAGGGTCAATTCCCGGACATCTATGAGAGCGCTGCCAGCTGGGCTCCTGAGCCGGAGTTTTGTCACTGGCTTCGTGCTGGTATCCGTGCTGGTATTTGTGCTTGGGGCAGCGATGTTGAATCACCTGGCGCTGCTGCTGGCGCCGGTAGCCCTGTTGATAGTGATGGCCTACAGCTACATGAAGCGAATCACGCGATGGTCGCATATGGTTTTGGGCCTGGCTCTGGGAATTGCACCATCGGCGGCATGGATTGCAGTCCGCGGAACCCTCGATGCGAGAATCATCGTTCTGACTGCGGTGGTGCTGTTGTGGGTTGGCGGATTCGACATCTTGTATGCGTGCCAAGACTTTGAACACGATCGCCGGGTGGGCTTACAAAGTGTGCCACAGGCATTTGGCCTCAACGGTGCGTTCTCCATAGCGCGGGGGATGCACCTTGCTATGTTCGCAATACTGATCTGGCTTGTGTATCTATTCGGGCTGGGGGCAGTGGCGAAGGTGGGATTGGGACTTGTAGGTGCCTTGCTGGTCTATGAGCATATGATCGTTTCACCCCGTAACCTGAAGCGAATCGATGCAGCCTTCTTCCTACTTAATGGATTTATTTCCGTTATTTTTTTCCTGTTCATAACGGCTGACGTACTCTGGCGACAATAGGTAGAAGAAAGCCCGCCAACCGGCGGGCTTTCTCAAGACCTGAGTCCAACTTAACGATTGTGATCGTCCTTCAGGTTGTCGAGTTTATCGCTGATGCCGTTCTTGACGTTCTGCGCTGTTGACGTAACGCTGCTTCGGACATCGTGACCGGGATTGCTTGTGTCTTCATGGAGCGCAGTGGATGTTGACGTGCTTCGCACATGGGCATCGTCCTGCACGTCGGAGGTGGTGTCTTTTACATTGCCCCAGGTTTCCTTGGCATTGCCCTTAACCTGGTCGGCCGTACCCGAGTTTGAGAGCTTCTCATTTCCCACAGCTTCGCCGACCTTTTCCTTGATCTTTCCAGCAACCTGGTCGAATTTTCCTGCTACGGTGTCGTCGTTCATGTCATTCTCCATGTGCGAGAGCATTGTGCGTGTGTAACTTCGGGATCCTCTGGTTAAGTAGCTCTGCTAGAGAGCACGTCGACCTGAGAGAAGGTTGAAGATCAATACTATGATTGCAAGGACGAGAAGGATGTGAATCCAGCCGCCAAGGGTGTAGCTGCTCACGAGGCCCACGATCCAAAGGACGAATAGGACGATGGTGATGGTCCAAAGCATGTTTGTTCTCCAGTGCGTCCGGCCTTCGAATCAGCCCGACGAGCGCAGATTTGAGGCCACGCAGCCTACCAGTCATAAGTTGCGACCTGTTGAAACCAGGTTGTCCCTCACGACCAGTTTATGAAGGGCGCAGGAGGGCACCATCAAAATTGCGATCCAGGGAGAGACGGGATCAAACAGCCATATGGCTGCAATGGCCATGTTCCCAGGTGGGGAGGAGCTGTTGCAAATCACTGCATGTTCTCTCTCGGCGGACGTGATCAGGAAGGTAATTTCAGGCGAAGTCGACGGGGCGGTGTTGCCGATCGAGAATAGCCTGCATGGATCCGTTGCGGAGCACTATGACCTGTTGCTGACGGAGCCGGTGCTTGTAATACGGGAGAGTTCGATGCGGATTCGACATAACATCATGGCTCTGCCAGGAGTCCGGCTAGCTGACGTACGGTCCATCATCTCGCATCCCGTGGCTCTCTCGCAATGCAGGCGATGGCAAGGTGCGCACCCGGCGATACAAGCCATTCCGTTTTATGACACCGCGGGAGGTATGAAGCACATCGCCCAGCAGGACATACGCGACACAGCGGCCATCGCCCCCGTGCTGGCGGCCAAGGTGTATGGCGCCGAGGTTCTGGTCGCGGGAATCGAGGACCACGCGGAGAATTACACTCGCTTTTACCTGCTTGTTCACCGCGAAACGGCTGCGGTGGCGGTCGGCCCGGTCAACAAGATGAGTCTGGCCTTTTTCGTGGAGCATCGACCGGGAACGCTGGTCGAGGTGCTGGCTGCTTTAGCCCGGGTGGGAGCTGATCTTACGAAGATCGAGTCGCGACCTGTTCCGGGCAGGCCATGGGAGTACGTGTTCTATGTCGACCTGCGATTTGCTGATGAAAGTGTGGCGGACGATGTCTTGAGGGCACTTCATCACCGTTGTCGCATGGTGAAGGAGTTAGGGCGTTATCGATTTGTCGGAGATCTTGGTAATGGTTAAGCTTCGTACTCTCCTTGTCGACGTACTTGGGAATGGGGGAGCACGCAGGTAGATGCGACTAATCCGAAGCTGCAGCATCTGAGAATAGGTAATCTGATACAAGGACACTCAATGCCAAACGATTTTGTTAGTGTAATCAAGCCCAGTGGAGTCAAAGCAGGGCAGCCAGGAACGGAGGCGGGCGGCACACGCGGACGACCTGTTCCCATCCTGCCAGTTCGGGACACCGTTCTGTTCCCACACGCCGTATTGCCGCTGACGGTGGGACGGGAGAGCTCGATTCAGCTTATTCAGTCCCTAGGGGAAGAGAAGACCATTCTCGTCGTGGCCCAGAGAGACGCTCGTCAGGATGCGCCGCAGGCGGCGGATCTGCATCTTGTTGGGACGCGCGCCACCGTTCACAAAGTGGTGAAGATGCCAAACCAGAGCCTGTTTGTGTTCACGGAGGGAAATGAACGCGTTCGGCTCGGGGAGTTTTTACAGCTGACCCCGTTCCTGACGGCCGAGTCCGAGGTGATCGATGAGGTTGAACCAGTCAAAACGCCCGAGCTAGAGGCGTTGCAGCGAAATGTGATCAGCCAATTCCAGCAGGTGGTGGCAGCGTCGCAGACGCTTTCGGACGACCTCCAAACGATCGCGATCAACATCGAGGAGGCGGGCAGGTTGTCGGATTTTATCGCGTCGAGCCTGCCGTTCCTGACAACGAGCGACAAGCAGGAGCTGCTGGAAACGCCGGACATCCTGGCAAGGCTGGAGCGGATCAACAAGCACCTAGCCAAGGAGCTGGAAGTTCAGCAGCTGCGCAACAAGATTCAATCCGAGGTGCAGGACTCGGTGCAGCACTCGCAGCGGGACTACTACCTGCGAGAGCAGATGAAGGCAATCCAGAAGGAGCTGGGCGACCAGGACGATACGCAGAAGGATATTGCCGAGCTCAAGGAGAAGATTGAGAACGCTGGCATGCCGGAGGATGTGAAGAAGGACGCGTTGAAGGAGCTGGGGCGGCTGAGCCGGATGAATGCGATGGCGGCCGACTACTCTCTGACGCGGAACTATGTGGAGTGGCTTGCCGTGCTTCCGTGGGCGAAGACCTCCTCGGGCGAGGTGGATATCCGGAAGGCGAAGGAGTGCCTGGATGAGGATCACTATGGCCTTAAGAAGGTGAAGGATCGCATCCTGGACTACCTAAGTGTGCGGCGACTGAAGCCGGATATGAAAGGGCCGATCCTGTGCTTTGTCGGACCTCCGGGCGTCGGCAAGACGTCACTGGGGCGGTCGATTGCGCGGGCGCTGGGCCGCAAGTTCAGTCGGATCTCGCTTGGCGGCATGCACGACGAGGCGGAGATTCGCGGGCATCGGCGGACGTACATCGGAGCGTTGCCGGGGCAGATCATTCAGCACCTGAAGAGGGTCGAGGTGAAGGATCCGGTGTTTATGCTGGACGAGATCGACAAGCTGGGGCGTGACTTCCGGGGAGATCCGGCGAGCGCTCTGCTGGAAACTCTCGACCCGGAGCAGAACAATACATTTCGCGACAACTACCTGGACCAGCCGTTTGATTTGAGCAAGGTGCTGTTTATCTGCACGGCCAACCAGCTAGATACGATTCCGGCGCCGCTGCTCGACCGGATGGAGATCATTGAACTCACCGGGTATACGGAGGAGGAGAAGGTCAACATTGCGGAGCGGTATCTGATCCCGCGGCAGGCGAAGGAGAATGGCCTGACGAAGGAGGTTGCCAAAGAGGAGAAGCCGACGACCGAGACCGCGCAGGATGCCGAGCCTGGGCCTGCGACGACGGCCGAGACGGTGCCGAGCTTTGCTGACGTGATCGAGTTCCCGACTGTGAGTGTGGCGCTGATTGCGCGGCACTATACGCGGGAGGCTGGCGTCCGCAGGTTGGAGCAGCTGATCGGAACGGTCTGCCGCAAGGTGGCGCGACGCATTGCCGAAGGGCAGACGGAGAAGGTTGTGGTGACTCCGGAGTTGATCCATGAGTTCCTGGGCGGCATCAAGGTGCGCGTGGATACGGAGATCGCGGAGCGGACGAAGCGTTCGGGCGTGGCGGTAGGCCTGGCGTGGACGCCCGCGGGAGGCGACGTGCTCTTTATCGAGGCAAACAAGATGAAGGGCAAGGGCGGATTTACGATGACGGGCCAGATCGGCGATGTGATGAAGGAGTCGATGCAGGCGGCGCTGACGTGGGTCCGGTCCAACGCGATCACGCTGGGTCTGGATGAGGACGTTTTGAAGGACACCGACATTCACATCCATGTGCCTGCGGGAGCGATCCCGAAGGACGGGCCAAGCGCTGGCGTGACGATGGCGACGGCCCTGGTGAGCCTGCTGACCGATACGCCGATTCGACCGCTGCTGGCGATGACGGGCGAGATTACGTTGAGCGGCAATGTGCTGCCGGTCGGCGGGATCAAGGAGAAGTTCCTAGCGGCCAAGCGGGTCGGTGTTCGGGATGTGATTCTGCCAGCGGACGTGCGAACGAACGTCGAGGAGGACTTAACCAAGGAACAGGTCGAGGGTGTCACGATTCACTATGCGACGCGGATCGAGCATGTGCTCGCGGTGGCTCTGCCGAAGACGGTACGGGAGGCGGTGCAGGATGAGGTGGTTCGCAAAGAGGTGCTGAGCGCGGCAGTGTAGTTCAGCGGCGAGCGACAGACTGTGGATGGCGGTCCGGAGGCTCGGGCCGCCATGTTTTTGCGGGGGATGACGATGATGATGGTGGGCCACTCGACGCTCTCGATCGAGGACTTCCTCCACGCGCTTCGAGAGAATGGATGCCGGCTGCTAGTGGACGTCCGCCGGTACCCGGGATCGCGGCGTTACCCGCAGTTTGGGCAGACGGCGTTGTTCGCCTCGCTGGCTGCGCACGGGATTGAGGGTGTGTGGCGCGAAGGCCTGGGCGGCCGCCGTAAGGCGCTTTCGGACAGTGTGAACGACGGCTGGCGGGAGGAGAGCTTTCGCGGGTATGCGGACTACATGCAGACGCCTGAGTTCGAGCGGGAGATGGAGTGGCTGGCTGGCCGCGATGACCTCCGCACTGTTGCGGTGATGTGTGCGGAGGCGGTTCCGTCCCGGTGCCATCGGTCGCTAATCGCAGATGCGATGCTTGTGCGCGGCATGGAGGTAGAGAACCTGTTTATCGAGGCGGGTGGTCGCAGCTACTTTAAGCGACATGCGATGACTTCGTTTGCTAAGGTCGAGGGCGGACGACGGCTTTGGTATCCCGGCGAGGGAGGATTATTCGGATGAACGAAGGGTGCGTGAGTGGCGTGAAGAAAGCGCACCGGATTTTGCGTTCCTTCACCATTCCCGGTGAGTCATGAAACCCATTGCCCGGATCGAGGCTCCTAGTGGGTGGAGGAGTGACTGGATGACCACAGATAAGAGAGTTGCGGCTAAGAAGATGGCTGCAAAGGCGGCTGGGGCAGAGAAAGCTGATGCGGAGAAGAAGAGCGCGGCCAAGGGCGCTTCCGTAAAGCCGAAGTCGATGCCCAAGAGCGGAAAGGATCCGAAGGGGGGCCTGACAGCTGAGGGGCGGAGGTACTTCGCCGAGAAGGAGGGCTTGCATCTGCGGCCTGGGATTATGGGACCGGCGGATACGCCCGAGAAGATGTTGCGCAAGGGTTCGTTTCTGAGGCGGCACTATGCGCATCCACGTGGACCGGTGGTGGACGACAGGGGCGAGCCGACCCGGCAGGCGCTGCAGGCGGCGGCGTGGGGTGAGCCGGTGCCGGCAAGTACAGCGGATGAGAAGAGACTGGCGCAAAAGGGATCAGAGCTTCTGGAGCAGTACCACGAGTTGAAGGGCGACACCCCAAAGAAAGTTTCGCGCAAGAGGTCGGCCAGCGGAAAGGCGTAACGTATCAGGGTTGGGCATACCCGGTCGGGTATGCTGAGGCGTATGCGGGTGCGGGTGTTGCTGTTTGGCGTGCTGAAGGAGCGTATCGGGAAGGCTGAGCAGGAGTTGGAGCTGCCGCCCGGCGCGCGAGTGGAAGAGGTTGTGGCCTGGGCGTCCGGTGTGATGCTGGATGGCGGGCTGTTGCGGTCGACGGCGGTAGCGGTCAACCGGGAGTACGCGGCGGCCGGGACAGAACTGCGCGATGGAGACGAAGTGGCGCTGTTGCCTCCGGTCAGCGGGGGTGCTTGTGACGTGCGGTTAGCATTGTTTCACGTCTAGCTTCCCTTCACGTCTAATGAACGGATGCACATAGCGATCACAAGGGAGCGGGTCGACGCGGCGGCGTTGATCGATGCGGTGAAGGCTGGAGGAGATGGGGCAGTGTGCGTCTTCGACGGTATTGTGCGCGACAACACGCGTGGGCGACGGACGCTGCATTTGGACTACGAAGCCTACGATGAGATGGCACTGGACCAAATGCGGGGCTTAGCGGAAGAGGCGACCTCGAAGTTTGCCGTGCGTAATGTGGCTCTGGTGCATCGGCTGGGGAGGCTGGTGGTGGGGGAGACGAGTGTGCTGATCGTGGTCGCTTCGACGCATCGGGGAGCGGCGTTTGAGGCGTGCCGGTGGTTGATCGACACGCTTAAGAAGACGGTGCCGATCTGGAAAAAGGAGCAGTTCGAAGACGGAGCGGTGTGGGCGGATGGGGAGCCTTTTCCGGAAGAGATTGTGCCGGGTGGGACGGCGTTGGGGAGTGCGGTTCGGTGAGATGGGCCGTGGCCGCTGCGATGGGAGCCATGCTGGTCCAGGCGTCGGTAGAGCGCAGGGCACCGAGGCCGCAGGCGCCTGCGGGCCTGGGCGATGACCAGACGCCGGTATTTCGCGTGGAGTCAAGGTTGGTGAACGTCGCGGTGAATGTGATGGATGCGAAGGGAGCTCCGGTTGCGGGGCTTGGGAAGGACGACTTCGAGATTGTGGAAGACGGGAAGGTGCAGAAGATCGCCGTATTCGAACGAGAGTCAAGTACGCCGCTGTCGATTGTGATGGCCATCGATACGAGTGGGACGGTATTGAGCAACGAGCGGCTGGAGCGGAACGCGGCGAAGGGCTTTGTGCGGGCGCTTTTGCGAGATCAGGATGAACTCGACCTGATGGACTTTTCCGATACGGTTCGAGAGATCGTGCCTTTCACGAACCAGAAGAAGCGGATCGAGGCTGGGCTGGGCTCGCTGCAACGCGGAGATGAGACCGCGCTCTATGATGCGATCTATCTGGGATCGCAACGGCTGAGTGAGACGCGGAGTGACGGGGGCAGGCGACGGGTGATGATGCTAATCACAGATGGCGGAGATTCGAAGCACACATCGCGGTACGGGCAGGCTCTGGAGCAGGCGCAGAGAGCGGGAGCGATGATCTACTCAATCATTATTGTGCCGATTGCGGCGGATGCCGGGCGCAACACGGGTGGGGAGCATGCCCTGATCCAAATGGCGGATGATACGGGTGGGAAGTACTACTACGTTGAGGACCCAAGGGATCTGGAGCGGGCGTTCGCGCATGTCTCGGACGATCTACGGACACAGTATGTTCTAGGCTATTATGCGCCGCAGCGTGATGCCGACACATCGTTCCGAAAGATTGTGGTGCGAATGAAAGACCCCCAACTCGGGGGGAAGTACGGGCTGCGGTACCGTAGTGGGTACTACGGGGATGCCCGCTAAATTCTGGGCGGGTGGTCAGTGGTGTGAGCAGGAGGGTTTGTGGCGGAGACTGAGTTTGCTGAGAAGGGGGCGGAGATCGCGCGTGAGGCGGGGGAGTTGCTGCGTGGGTTCTACGGACGTGGTGTCGCAACCGAGTACAAGGGCGATGTGGATCTGGTGACCGAAGCGGATCGCGCCAGTGAGGCGTTGATCTTCAAGCGACTGCGAACGGCCTTCCCGGCGCACGGCGTGTATGGCGAGGAGGGCACGCGGGAGGGACTGGACGCGGAGTTTCGCTGGTATGTCGATCCTTTGGATGGGACCACGAACTTTGCGCACCAGTTTCCGGTGTTCTGTGTAGTGATAGGGTGCGAGCGGCGATCGGCGGGGCTGCCGGCGGACGCGGATGGCGAGATGGTGGCCGGGGTGATCTATGATCCCTTGCGGGATGAGATGTTTGTTGCGGAAAAGGGAAGGGGAGCGTCGCTGAATGGGCGCCCAATCTCGGTGTCTCGGACGGAGAGGCTGCATGAGGCGCTGACGGCGACGGGGTTTCCTTCGCACAAGCGGCACAGAAGCCCTAATGTGCATTTTTACCAGGAGATCACGTTGAGGTCGCATGGGGTGCGGCGGGCGGGGTCGGCGGCGCTGGATCTGGCGTATGTGGCTTGCGGACGGCTGGACGGGTTCTGGGAGTTCAACCTAAACCCGTGGGATACGTCGGCGGGGGTGCTGCTGGTGCGGGAGGCAGGTGGTCGGGTGACGCACTTCGATGGTGGCGAGTTCACGCTGGACAGCCGGGAGACGCTGGCGACCAATGGACGGATTGCGCCGGAGCTTGAGCATATCTTCGCCGAGATGTTTGCCGGGCGCGGGATGGAGCCAATACCGACGCCGGCGGAGTTCGCGGCGCGTCGCGCTGCGGGTTTGCGGTGAGTGCTGGGGCGCGGCCGTGGGATGCTGGTTGACTGGAAAGGTGGCCGTGCGCGGGGTCAGGTCGATTGGGAGTTTAGCGGGGCTGCTGGTAAGATGAGGGTCTAACGACCGACAACGGATGCCGGCTTCGGAGCGGCAACAGGGGAGACTCAACGATGGCTTATGTAATTGCGGAACCTTGCATTGGGACAAAGGATTCGGCTTGCGTGGATGCGTGCCCGGTGGATTGCATTCATCCGAAGAAGGATGAGAAGGGCTATGGGGAAGCGGATCAACTCTTTATCGATCCGGTGGAGTGCATTGATTGCGGGGCGTGCGTTCCGGTGTGTCCGGTGTCGGCGATCTATGCTGGGGACGATCTCCCGGAGAAGTGGGCCGGCTTCCTGGAGAAGAACTCGGCGCACTTCGGGCGGTAGGGATCGAGTTCGCAAGGATGGTGGCGCGCAGCTCTTCGGGGTTGCGCGTTCTGTTTTGGGGAGGCGTGGGTTTGGCTGAGGGGCGGGTGATTGCGCATGTGGGGGAGGCGATCGTGCTGCGGACGTGGCCGTTTCTGGAGGCGGATCTGCTGGTGAGTCTTTTTACGAGGGAGCAGGGTCGGGTGAAGGGGGTGGCACGGCATGCGATGCGGTCGCGGCGGCGGTTTGGGGGGGCGCTGGAGCCGATGACGGTGGTGCGGGCGACGTATGCGGAGCGGCCGAAGCAGGAGCTGGTGCGGATGGATGCGTTTGAGATCCTGTGGTCGCCGATGTCGGGGGCGATGGACTGGGAGCGGATGGCGGCGCTGCAGCTGATGGCGGAGGTGCTCGAGGAGGCGTTGCCGGAGCTGGCGGTCGAGGATGCGGTGTTTCGTCTAGTCGCGGCGGTGCTGCCGGAGGTGCGGGTGGGGCGGGTGGGGCTGCCGGCGGTGTACTTCTGCCTATGGATGAGCCGTCTGATCGGGTGGATGCCGGAGCTGGGGCACTGCGTGGTGTGTGGGCTGGATCTGCGCGGGGGAGCGGTGTGGTGGTCGGCGACGGCGGATGGGGTGACGTGCGAGGACGATCGGCGGGGAGGGAGTGTGGCCTTGGGAGCGGCGCGGGTGGAGGAGATCCGGCGGGTGTTCCGGTCGACGGTAGCGGAGCTGGCGGTTGAGGAGTGGCCGCCCGCGGTGGAGCTGCTGCGGTTTGCCATGGGGTTGCTGGAGCGGCATCTCGGGCGGCGGATGCGGTGTGCGGCGGCGCTTTGGGGGGTACCTCCCCCTCCCCCTACTTTGGGCTCAAAGTCTTCCAAGCAGGGGAGTTAGGGAGGGGGTACCTCGCCAAGGTATCCGTTTCATTGAGGGTGAGTCGGGAAAGTCTTCGAAGAGTGAAGTTACGGCGAGTTACCTCCTGGTATGCAGTGTAGGGTCACAAAAGAACAGGTCCCGGGGGCTAAAGCCCGTTTCTTGCTGGTCGTTCGATGTCCGGGCTGAAGCCCGGACCTATCTCAGAGACAAGTGTCCTGTCGCTCGATGTCGAGCTAAGCCCGGACCCATCTCAGAGACAAGTGCCCTGTCGCTCGATGTCGAGCTAAGCCGGACCTATCTCAGAGACAAGTACCCTGTCAATGGATGGTCCGGGCTAAGCGGACCTATCTCAAGAACAAGTGCCCGGTCGATGGATGTCCGGGCTGAAGCCCGGACCTATCTCAGAGACAAGTGCCCTGTCGCTCAATGTCGGGCTAAGCCCGGACCTATTTCAGATACAAGTGCCCTGTCGCTGGATGTCCGGGCTAAGCCCGGACCTGTCTCAAGAACAAGTGCCCTGTCGATGGATGTCCGGGCTAAGCCCGGACCTAGCTCAGAGGCAAGTGCCCGGTGCACCCGTGGGTGAGTCGCTCCAGCGTTCCGGGGATGAGGTCGAATGCTGGCTTCAGGGAGGGGTGCTGGCGAGACGTAGCTCCTTGTGATGGTTGCCGCGGTGGTGACGGGTGGTGTTTCGCTCTTCGATCTCCTGGATAGGTCTCCAGTTCAGTGGGGGTGGATTGGCTAGTTTCAGTGTAGCCGGGTGACTGTGTGGGTTGCGCCATGGGAACTTGGAGCGATCAGGGGGTTTACGGGAATTCGGGCTTGACAGGTTTTCGGCGCTCGAGTGGGGTTCGTTGCGCGCTCAGGATGACGGCGCGACGCAGGCGCGGGCGAAGCAGGTCGATCCGCTTCCGACCCCAGCCAGCGAGCTGACGGGGCCCTGGATGACAAGCAGAGTTAGTGGACTACCTCCAGGTTGACTTCAATGTCGAGGTGACGGGTGGTGCCGGGGATGTCGATGGAGCCGAGAATGAGGGGCTTGCCGGGAGTGAGAATGGATGTGCCCTCGATTTGGGTTTGGCGGACGATGGGGTCCTGATCCCCTAGACTGGATTTGTCCCCGGCGATGCCCGACTGCTCGACCTTGGTGCGCAGCCTGACGCCTTCGGCGGACTCGTCGAGCGATGTGTCGATGTTCAGGCCGATGTCCAGGTAGGTGAACTGCGTCTGCGAGCCGGAGGCTCCCGGGGTGAAGGTGCCGGTGGCGATCGGAACCCTGCTGCCCTGTTTGAGCACGGTTCTTCCGCCCGCGACGACGATGACGGCGAAGTGCTGGGTTCCGATGCGTTTGGCTCCGTCGAGGTCGGTGATGGTGTAGGTCAGGCGATAGGTTTTCTTCGGCTTATCAAGATCCATAAGGAGCTTCTGCGCGAGCGGGATCTGGTCGGGTGTGCCGCGGAGGACGATGGCGTTCTGAGATGGCACAAAAAACATCCTGTCACTCGGGTCGAGCAAGTTGCGCAGAGCGGACACGATCTCGTTGGCATCTCCGATGCCGCTGACATTGGTGAGGTAGAGGGTCTGGACGACATCGGTGTTTCTCTTGGGCGGCGTGGTTTGCGTCTGTTCGGTCTGTGCCCTGCAATCGAACGTGTTCGACGCCAAGGCGAGGGTGATTCCCAGTGCTGCCTGTCGAAGTGCCATGTGTGCCTCCCTGTAAGTAGTCAGGTGTTTACCGGTTTTGCTGCGTGGTTGGTGGATCGAAGAAGTTGTGGAACTCTGCCCTGGCCTCCATGTCGCGCTGGGCATGCAACTTGGGATCGAGGCCGGAGAGCTCCCCGGGATCGCCTTTATGGGCTATGCGGAGGAGCAGCTTTTCTTCCGGGGTGAGAGGCAGGGGCGGCGCGGGCTGGCTGGCGGCATGGAGCTCCTCGAGAGCGAGGGTGTCGGCATTCCCGGCGGGCGGTTGGGCTGGCGAGGCTGGGCCTACAGAGGTCAAGTTCCGGGCCGCCACGTTTCCCGGCGGTGCGCGGCTTACGACCGCGGGAGCGGGTGGGAGGCTGGACGACACGGCGGCAGGGGGCGATGCGAACGGCGAATGTCCCTCGACACGAACGTTCCCGGACGAGGTAGGGGGAGAGGGGCGCCGATGGTTTGCCGGGATGAGGAGGGCAAGTACAAGGACCGCGGCGACGGTTGCGCCGTAGGCCCACGAGCTTGGATGGAGAGGCCCTGCCGAGGACATCGGCCAAACGAATCTACCCAGCCGGCGGCGCCGTTGGGGGGCGTGGTCTTCGACTGCCTGGAGGATGCGGCGCTCGATGCCGAGTGGAGGCTCGGCGTCTTTGAGGGCGGCGAATACCTTGTCAATTACCTCGTCGGGGTGCTTCATGGTTTTCCTCCTTGGCGTGAAGTCGATCGCGGAGACGGGTTCGGGCGCGGAAGATGAGGGCTCGGACGGCGGACTCGCTGCGGCCGAGGACGTGGGCGATCTCGGCGGTTCCGAGCTCGTCGACGGCGGAGAGAAGGAGGACGTGGCGTTCGCCGCTGGGGAGGCGTTCGAGCTCGAAGAGGACCGACCGGATCTGCTGGGCCTGGTTGAGTGCCTGATCGGCGGGGACGGTGGCGGCGACGAGGGCCTGGGCGAAGGTGTCGTCCATCTGCTCGGGGCGGATGCGGCGCCGGCGATCGAGGGCTAGGTTCCAGGCGATACGGATGAGCCAGACGCGCATGTCACGGACCTCGGGGAGGGATGGACGGTGTTCGAGGAGACGAACGAAGACGTCCTGCACGACGTCTTCGGCTTCGGAGCGATTGCGCAGGACGGAGTGCGCGACGCGAAAGAGCAGAGCGGTGTAGGTGTGGACGAGATCGGCGAGGTTGACCTCTGACCGCGCACCTACGATGGATGGTAACGCCAAGCTGCAGCCCTCGATCGACGCCATAGATCCCTTCTACTGAGACAGACGGGCGAGGCTGGGTTCCGCTCGGAGGAATGTTTTGAAGAGGCGTTTTAGGGTGAAGCGGATCGTCGATAGGGCGGGGGTGGCGGTGATGGCTGATTCGCTAAGAGGCGGTGGAGACTTTATGCTCAAGTGAGACCTGTCTGGGAGCGGTGTTGATGCAAGTGAGTGCGGCGAAGGCGAAGGCGTTGACGTTTCAGGAGCTGTTGTTTCGGCTGCAGCGGTTCTGGGCGGAGCGGGGGTGTGTGCTGCAGCAGCCGTATGACGTGGAGGTGGGTGCGGGGACGATGAGTCCGGATACGTTTTTGCGGGTGCTGGGGCCGAAGCCGGTGCGGATTGCGTATGCGCAGCCGAGCCGCCGGCCGGCGGATGGGCGGTATGGGGAGAACCCGAATCGGCTGTTTCGGCATACGCAGCTGCAGGTGGTGCTGAAGCCGCCGCCGGAGCGGGTGCAGGAGATGTATCTCGAGAGCTTGGTGGCGATCGGGATCGATCTGCGCGAGCATGACATTAAGTTCGAAGAAGACAACTGGGAGTGGCCGGTGGGCGGGGCGTGGGGGGTGGGGTGGCAGGTGATGCTGGATGGGCTCGAGATTACGCAGTTCACGTACTTTCAGCAGTGTGGGGGGATGGATCTGGATCCGATCTCGGGGGAGATTACGTATGGTCTGGAGCGGATTGCGGGGTTTCTGCAGGATGTGGATTCGATCTACGACATTGTTTGGGCGCGGGAGCCGGATACCGGCAAAGAGATTACGTATGGGGAGATGCGGCTGGGGGAGGAGGAGCAGTTTTCGGCGTATGGGTTTGACTATGCGGATGTCGGGAAGCTGTGGGAGCATCTGCGGCTGTATGAGGCGGAGTG
>JAABUO010000442.1_pt1 | contig 83524 bp, 18 predicted proteins | sample 5559291 | NCBI WGS metagenome assembly JAABUO01 (sample SAMN10711878, study PRJNA513372) | rock metagenome | isolation source: Antarctica rocks | place: Antarctica: Victoria Land, Finger Mt sud
GGAGGCACGAGAAGGTGGTGCTGGGGGTGTTGACGCATCCGGGCAATGGGGAAGGGTTTGTGGGGTGGGAGGAGGTGGGGAGGGTGTTGGGGTGGGTGAGGGAGGTGTGGCCCAGGTTTGGGGGGGTGATGGGGTGGGAGTATTTTAATTGTGTGGTGGAGGGGGAGAGGGAGGGGAGGCCGTGGGAGTGGGCGGAGGGGATGAGGAGGTTTGTGAGGGATTGCGAGGAGGTGGAGTGAGGCATGCTGGATTGCAGGTGGTATTGCTCGCTCAGAGCTTGGGTTTGGGTATGCTTTCGTGGACTCCGGTCAAGCTCTTGCCGCCCTTGACGCCGGAACAGTCGTTGCAGCTCTCGCAGTCTTCACAGTCGCGACAGTTGTTGCAGGATCGGCAATTTGTGCAGTCGCGACAATAGTTGCAGGATCGGCAGTTCGTACAGTCGGTGCCTGGCAGAGATCAGATGTTGGGAGACTGAGTATAGTTTCCCAAGGAGTCGCACGCACATGCGTTGCACGAGACGCAATTCTTGCAGCCGCGGCAATTGACACAGCTCTCATTGCCATCCTTGTCGGGCATGGTGGTCGCTCCGCCTTGGCTTTTGGGTACTTTAAGCAATGGACGAGGTTGGAAGGGAGAAGTGCTGTGGACCAAATTTTGGGGCCCAGAGATGCGGTACACAGAACTTTCCAAGCGATAGTTCGCAGGCGGGGTTTCTGCACGTGCGATGTTATAAGCTTAGATTTTGGCTCATGCGAAACAGTCTGGAGAAGTGGGACATGCGGACACTGGAGGGATGTGGCAGACCGAATCTGCATCTCTCCGCATGCGGACCTCTTCTTCGACCACCCGACCTTCCGCTCTCGATCTTCTCGCCTGCGGGATGACAGCCGTTGGCCTTGTCAACAGCACATGCGTGAGTGGCGCATGAGCAGCTTGATAGGCTAGAAGAGCTGTAGCTCAATACCTATCTAGATCATTCGCGGAGAAAGGAGGGTCACATCCTATTGCCATTGGCTGTGCCACGACCTCACTAGATCGGCGCTGACGGCCTTTTGCGAAGTCCCGAGGAGCAGGAGCCTCAACGTCCTTGGATACTCCCTGTCGGCCTGTCCCCAAACTGGACGGCAGCTCTTTGGTGCTGAGAAAAGCTATTTCGATGCGAGAACTGGTATGCTTGACACTACTCATCAAGAGAGCAAGCGTTGGGCGCCTATACCTTTTATTATGCTCAAGTGCGTAAGTATGTGCTTCATAGTCATGTGCGTGTATTTGGTCGAGCAAGTACATGCTCGAGTGTGATTGGTCCGAGGTATCCCCTGGAAATTCGTGGCTGACTCCGCATCGCGACTTTCCCTGTCTCCCAACCGTGCATCTTTTGTTTGATTCCCACTTCGCCAGTGCCGTTGTATCGCCTGCTCCGTCATCTCTAATCGTCGTACACCTTGCTCGTCTATTGTGGTCCTGCCCTCTACACGCAGAGCTGCCGCCAACGCAGGGGTCCCTAGCAATACCGGTCGCAATCGTCCAGGACCAGGCGCTTAGTCAACCACGGCTGCACCTCTATCGAGAGATAGCCGGTATTAATCATCTATATGCGGGAAGATCTAAGACACGAGAAGAGTCTTTCAGCTGTTTGGCCTGGAATCCGCATTAGTCGCGCAAGGCTGTGGATCCGCCGGAGATTCCACAGCGAGGCAGCTCTAAGCAGGGAAGGGTCGTCTCCGTCAGATAGCAAGGTGCGATAGGCTCTCGGTAGCCTCAGCGAGGCCAAGGGTAGTCCAAATGAGTGACGAGGTTGCGCGTGTACCTAGAGAGGATACGGTGACTACGAACGCTGTGAAGAAGGACCTCTCTCACTCGTTTTCATCGCCTACAGAAACCACCAGTCCGATCACAGCCGGTAAGCCTCTGAACACGGGTTTGTTCGACTTGCTGGGGTAGCATACTAATAATCAAGTAGATACGTCCCTTCCTACAAGTCCGACATCCTTTTCGTCTGCGCACGAGCACTTACCGTCTGGGGAGGCAGCGGCTATTGTCAAACGGCTCGAGGACAGTCCAGTAATTGATAATGGTGTGACAAGGTCCCAAGACATAACCACTGCACCGTTGTCAGAAGAGTGCTCTGCACCCGGCGTTCCCATCCGTACTTCATCCAACCTGCAAACGCAAACCTTGACGTCTGCGCCGGCCCAAGGCGTGGTCTCTGAACCAAAGACGATTTCGAGGAAGGGTTCGAAGGATAGCATCAAAGGAAAGCGTCGGAGCGGCAGCCTTCGCAGCGTACGACGCTCGAAAGAAAATTTTACTACGGCGGGTGTGGCAGGACAAGAGAAGGCTGGGCCGAGTTTACAAGCCGCATCAAGTCCAGAAAAACCCAAGAAGCGAGGCGTCTCGAGATTCCTGTCGTTACTGGGCTGCTGTGGCGCACAAGACGATGCAAAGAACCCCGACGTTAGTGAACCGGCTGTTCCTCCAAAAAAGGCCAAAGTACTGCAGGCGAAAAGCGGTCGACAACCCACGCCAGCGGTAAAAGTGGAAAAGAGCGCAGCAGAATCCAGTACTGGTGAATCCAAGGAGATGCCAGAGGAGACCATCGGGGGTACACCATATTCGGAACAAACAGCCGCTGCGAAGCCAAAGATGGTAACCCGGCGTTCCAAGGAGAATGTTCCAACGGAGAAGTCGGCTGGTTTAGGGAATGGACATACCTCGGAGAAGGAGCCTACAAATCCGATCATTACTACTGGAGACCAGCCGTTACCACCTTTACCGACTTCTGGCCTGCTCGCTAATAGATCATCAACAACGGCGGAGCCATCGTCAGGGCCAGATGTTGTTTCTGTTCTCCCTCCGAACCCACCAGTCACCAGTTCAGCAGAGGAAGATGTCGAGGAGGAGGGGCAAGTGATTAACGATCGGACGCCTGAGCAGGCGAGACGGGACAGCGACATTGAGATGACACAAGCTCCGCCAATAGCCCCGGAAGCCGGAGACTCACAGCGGACCACGGAATCAGAAAAGGAACAACAACAAATGCAAGCATCTTTACCGCCTCCACCACCTCGCAACAATCAAAACCGAGGGTCGTCACCCGCAGACCGTTCTCCAGCTGCTGAAAGGCAGCAATGGCTTCTCCCGCCTATACAGCCTCGTTTCCAGGGCAAGAAGTGTCTAGTACTGGATCTGGATGAGACCCTGGTGCACAGTAGCTTTAAGGTGAATACCAATCACGATCGTGCATTTGGTCTGGAGCTCATGGATTTAGATTCTTCACCAAGCCGACTTCACAATTCCTGTGGAAATCGAGGGCCAGTACCATAATGTCTATGTCATCAAGCGACCCGGCGTCGATCAATTCATGAAACGAGTTGGGGAGCTTTATGAAGTTGTTGTTTTTACTGCATCGGTGTCAAAGGTATGTTTCAGGACCCAGATTTCCTCGGCCAAAGCTAAATTATCGATCAGTACGGCGACCCCCTTTTGGATCAACTAGACATTCACAATGTAGTCCATCATCGGCTGTTTCGAGAATCATGCTACAATCATGCAGTACGTTGACTTTCCCTTTGCCTAGTGTTGTGAGCGAAACGCTGATCTACTATCTCCAGGGCAACTACGTCAAGGTCCGTCGTTTATGCATTCTAGCTTCAAAGCCCGCAATACTAAACCAATTCTAGGATCTATCCCAAGTCGGCCGCGACCTCCGAGAGACCATCATCATCGACAACTCACCCACGTCCTACATCTTCCACCCTCAGCACGCCGTCCCCATCAGCAGCTGGTTCTCCGACGCCCACGACAACGAACTCCTCGACCTCATCCCCGTCCTCGAAGATCTGGCCGGCTCGCAAGTCCGAGATGTCAGCCTGGTGCTCGACGTGGCATTATGACACTCGTAGACCCCTCCTCACAGGCTGCTAAGGAAGCAGCAGCATTCGGCAACTCGGGCATCATCCTTACTCAAAGCGAAGATTGCATAAATTCACCATTCAATTCGTCGTTGGTATTAGATTGAGGAGCTGGTATACTCTTGTAATACGCGTATTAATAATTCTCATCCTACCCTATCCGCCACCCGCACTGAGGGCGAGAGAACAGGGAAAATTGGCATATTGTAAAAAGAAGCTTGGAGCGCCTTAGCAAGCTCTCCATGAGCATCATCTTTCCTTTGTCATTCATTCGAGCATCGGTCAGGGCTCCCAGCGTTTGTGCTTCACTTCTGTTTTTTTTTGCCTATACCATCTACACTCTTCCAGACAGCCAGCGAGCGGGACGGGAGGGGGAGGCTCATCTTATTTTTCTTTCTTGCTTACCGCTCCCCAAGAAGCTGTTTCTTGAGCGCTGGATAGAATGGTCCGTAGCTTTCCTGGAAAATGCAAGATCGTTCTGAATATTCTGCTTCTGTGGTGCGTGCGTGGAGAGTGCGGTACGCTGCGAACTTGGGTAAAAGGGTTGTGACGGTCAGTGGGACGGCTGGGATGTGGAGTGTTTTTGGGGGATTGTGCATGTTCGTGTCTTGGGGAGGGCAGCAGGTAGACGAAGCTAGGGGATCGAGGGGGGAGGGCGCTAGCTCGGGGCAACCGGCCAAGAACCGGCGCCGGCGTCTCGGATAACCGCCGTGAGCGAGCGCTTAGGCCAGCAGACCCTCCCGAACATGCTCTACAACTTGTGCTCAATTTCAGAACGTAACACTACGTGTTGGAAATAAGAGTCTTGAATCTTTCAAATTTAAGCCTCAACTCTAATTGGCGGCACACAATCCTAAAGAATTTTGAATCTTCAAAAGTTTTAAAAAAATCGGCTTGGGTGGAACAGCACATGGGATTACATACACCTTTATAACTTATGCCAACACATACTTACACATCTTGAAATTGGGCACAAGTTGTAGAGCTTATTAGTTTATGTTATTCCAAAGCTTTTGAGTCAATGTAATAGTCGAGTGCGTTGGTGGTAGACCTGCGAAGTGAAATTTCAAGTGTGTCTTTGGGGGTCAAACGAATGTTCTCTTTCTCGGTTTCGACACAAAAACCTGCTTGGCACGATATGAAGCGATAGCTTTGTAGACGTATTGCTAGATCTCTCAAAAACACACTGTAGCTCTCGATTATTGTCTTGTCCTTGCTGCTAGAAGTTTGAGCGGCCAAGAGGATAGAGAAAGCCTTCAACACACTTGCATACGCCCGAAGTCCTATCAGCACGAGCCGGGACCGACAAGCGAAGGCGCGAATGTAACCTACAACCATCATCTTCAGATCTGTAACTGGCTCCGGACCCGAACATGACTGACATAACCATATCAAACTTGCTCAATGCCCACCCGCAAATGGATTCTGTCATCGTCGTAGCCTCCGAGAGACCCCGTTGTCACATTCGTCTTCACGGATTGGGCGGAATAGAGCTTAAGGTTATATGAATCCTTGCCACTAGGAACCATTTCCCGATCTCCCAGATTTGTGTATGGTCCGTCGACCCGGTTCGTCGTCTTTCTATGGCTGTCATCCCTGCGTGAACCCTTACTCTGACTCGAGGGTAAGGTATTACGGAGCCTGCGGGAGTAGGATGTGAATCTGGATAGTAATTTAGTCGCATGAGGTACGACGTGTCCTAGGAATACCGAAGTGGCGGGCATGCAAGTGATGCAAATTCCAACGCAGAGCTCGACAATACTGGATAGAGTTGAGTGTCTCCAGATCTGGTCTACATGTTGAATGGGCGTCCACTTACCCTAATATTTGTATATTCATGACAGTGTAGGTTAAATCTTCGTCTCGAAGCAATGTCCTGTAATACAGACTTAGTGAAGAACAAATAACGGCCCTGTGGGACACGGATTAGCATTCGATCAGGCACTGGTGACACTCGAAGCCATGGTCTTCACTCACCCAATGCCTGCCATGAAACACATCGAGAGGCCAAGTTTCTTCTGCCGAGACAGCTGCAATCGTAACACGCCGGAGATGGGTAAGACTATGATATATACATCCGACACCAGCGCCCATGCTGCCAAGGGTACTGAAAGCTTTTTGCCAATGTCGTCATGCGACCTCGTGTAAGCCTCAAGCCAAGTACGACCTGGTGGTGGAGCGCCTCCGACCAGACTAGCGATAATGAAGGCAGTGTAGACGATAACAAAAGTAACGGCACCCCCGATGATACTAAGTCTCAACCAGCGGAAAGGTTTGAAGATATTCCAGTAGAGGATGAAGAAGGTAAGTTTGACGAAGATGTACGCAACGTTACAGAGCCAACCAAGAAAGCCCAGCTATGAGATAAATGTAAGACCCATCCTATGTTTGCGAAAGAGCGGTTTACCTTGATAAAGGAATCACTCAGAGTAACGGTGAGGGGGACGTTCCAGAAGTGTCGGCCGAACCCTTCGTTTATAACCTCTATACATGCTTTAGACTGAAAAAACAAAACGGAGGTGCTCGTGAGACCAACGCAGCAATATTACTATCCAGTAGGCCAAAGTGCCCAACTTCACCACGATCAGTTCGTATAGGGCAGCTTCCACGGCGCAGTAGGGAGGTAGAACCCACCAGACCAATCGCACAAGTTACTGCCAAGATGTGAGAAATGATTTCCTCGAATATCATAGACATAAAACTTACCGTCATCCCAAGATCTCTTGCTATATTCCTTCATCTTGGTGCATGCTCGGATACCCACGAAGAAGAAGGCTAGCCCCATAAACACAGAAGTCGCAGTAATCGCAGTTGCTTCTAACGGATTCTGCCCATTGAAGTCGACAGCTGCACCCGGCGGAGGAGGCACACTTGGCATATTGCTCAGTAGGGCCGGGTCTAAATGTGCGAGTTGGTCTGCCATTTTGAGAGGAAATGAAGAGAACGTCTTCTTGGCTTGCGCCCAAACCTTGCAACTTCACAGACGTTCTGAACAGCTGACGACTGGAGGTGAGTAGGTATATTAGTGCCCGGTGTGAGAAAGGAAATGGAGGCAAGAAGTCACAGAAAATGACTTCTCAGGATAGGTTTTGATACGATGCTCGGCAAAGGCGCAGTGATCGACGAGGAAGGAGATCCATTGGTTTCATCTGTGCCACCCTGTGACGTGCAGGACGCTTCCAGCCCGAGCTGAAAACGATGTCGACCACAGACAGGTCTTGCGTGTTCGAGGGGCAGGTGGCAGTGTCACATTTGGCGTTGCCATTACAGAGGAGAAGCCTGGGCGAGCTCAATAGAACCAGCTTGTTCAAAAAGTAGATAGTAGATCACCCGCCTCGTTCAGTGAGTTCGTATCAGCAAATCGCATTAGTCGGAGGTGCAAGTATGCTGCTGTGTCACACACATGATACAAGAACGAGCGAGAAGGTAGGGGTGGTGTCAATCCTAGAGCGCCAATCAGCGGGTCACCCCTTCAACCAGGCACTCTTTGCTGATGGAGTGGAAAGATGTACGCTCCTTTCGATCGGGGCGGTGTGCATGCAGCCGTACGTTTTTTATGAACAGATTGATCCGGAAAGCAAGTCTAATGTAAAGTGCCTCGGTATATCAGCCTTGGTCCTCTCATCCCGCCCTTACCAGTGATACAAATCATTCAAACTTCCGAGATGACATGATGAAGCCTCGATAGAAATCTTGCGAACGAGGTAGTTTCTTGACCAAGTCACAAGGAGATGCGCACCAGAGTCTGCTCAGCCGATCCCGTTTACGCTTACTGTCCCAAACCTTGTGTCGACCGGAGGAGCTGCGTTGCAGCGGACATTCTCCTGCGTGCGATCTGTGAGCAGGCAAGAAGATTCACTCGGAACAGCTGCTGGAACCAAGGCAACCACGAGGCTCCACCTTCCTGCGGACCACATTGATCAATCTCGAAGCAACCATGCTCTATACAGTCGCTGATCTGCATGCAGCTCGACATTTAGGTGTCAAGGTGTGAAGCGACAATCAGAACCTAAAAGAGACTGCAGGTAGTTAGACCTATGTTTGGTGGCCAAAGTACTCGTACTCGGGTCGCCAGAAAATAAGTTAGTTACCGATTAGGTTAGCCGACAGTAGCTCGTTTGTCGACCAATCAATCCATCGGGGTCATTTGTGCGATCGTGTCTTCGGAATGCCCATCAAAAGATTCAATTGGCCAGCAAGCGTACAGTAGTCGGCTAACCGTATCAGGTAACTAACTTATTCTCTGGCGACAGGAGTATTTTGCCTCAGTACTTAGATCTGCCTGCAGAAAAATCTTTAATTCTAAAATCAATTCTAAATACTTGCTTAAGTTAGAGCGACGCTAGAATTAAAACTAGACAGTAGTTTATGCGCAATAGCTTGAACTAGATTTTAGTATATCTAAATATATTCAAATTCAATATAAAAAATATTATAGCAAATTTTTAGATTTTTTTTGTAGCAAATCTAAGAGCAATATAATTTAATTTAAAAAAAAATCGATTTTCTTGTTAATAAATATATTAAAGTTGTTTTTTTACAATTTAAGAATATTGTTAATAAATTTTATTGCGCAATACAATATCGACTATAATTATTGTAAATATTATTATTGTTTAATTTGCTATTCTTGTTTATATTCTATCTAATAATATTAGAATTAAATATATATTATATTTAACGCATTTTTATTGTTGTTTTTAAGTTGTAATTCTTAAAAAAATCGAAAAATCTAATATCTATTATACAATCTTTAAGCTCGACTAGATTTTATATTTTATATTCGAATTTTTTAATAATTCTATTATTTGAGTAATCGATTAATTAATGATTTTACAAATATTTAAACTTATTTAATTGCTATTGTTGTTATATATTAGATACTTTATAAATTAACACAAAAACAATAGATATATTTGAAAATAACAAGAATATCGAAAAAATTTAAAAAAATTAAAAATATATTAAAACAATTGTGCAAAATTGTTTTAATTTCGAAATAAAACAAGAGTAAATTAATAGATTAATACAAACAATAATCGACAATTTAATTATTATAGCAAAGATTAATTTCGAGAAAAGTTTGCTATTTTAGATAGCACTATTTATATATAATATTTCGAAAACTATATTAATTATTATATTGTTGTTAATTTTAAAAAATAATTAGTAGAAAAAGTTAAATAGTATTTCAAAATATAAATTGTTAATATTAAACAATAATAATAACAATTCGAAAAAGCAAAATAAAATAAAATTAAGTATTTTGATATACAATTAGTTATACTATTAATATTTGAACAACAAAAAAATAGCTAAACTAATCTTGTTCTAATATTTATTAATTCGAAAATTGCTATTAGTTAACATTTTAACAACAAGATATTAAAATACAAATTTTTCTTTTTTAAACTATATATACTAATTATTGACAAGCTTTATCTAATCGAAAAATAACAAAAATTTAAAGTCGAATATACAAATTTTAATATATTTCGAATATAATTGTCGATTAAAATTTCGATATTAAAAATGTCTATTATTTTGGATAATAAAATCGAGAAAATAATTCGAAATTAATATAAATTTGACAAGCAAATTAAAGTATTGCAAATATTATTAAATTATTTTAAATTATTTTTGCAATTTATCGAGATAAAAAAAAAATATATATATATATTAGATTTTTAATTTTTTTTATTAAATATCTTGCAAAGCGCATTCGATATATTAAAAATAATAATATATATAAATAGTATTAATCTAATACTTTAAGTCTACAAATTTTTTTAACAATAAATAAGAGATTTTAGATATTTAAAGAAACCTATTTAATAGATACTTCTTTTAATAATATTAATAATTAAGAATAACAAAAAATATATTTAATATACTTTTAAGAAGAGATTGTATTTATATTTATTTTTTAGAATTCTAATTTGTATTAAAATCTATAGAATAGAAATAAATAATTCGAATATTAGACAAGTTATTTAATAACTTGTATTCAAAAATATTAATTAAATATATTAGTATTTTAGACGCGCAAATCGATATATCGAGAAGCAAATATATTTTATAATATTGTATTTAAAGTAGTATATAGAGTTTTGAGCTCTTAAAGTGTCAATTAATTGTAAAAATATTAATATTAATTTTGTTACAACTATCGAAGAAGTAGATAGTATTAACAACAAAATATTTAAAATAATAATAATATTAATAATTAAGTAGTAAGTCTCGATAGAAATACTTTTTAATTAGAACAAAATTTTAATAAAAATAATATAATCGAATTATTAAATAAATCAAATATTGTATATTGTTGCAATCTCGAAAAAAAAATATAGAAACTAATTAATATTTTAAACAATTGTTATTAAAAAATCGAATTGCTCTACTTTAACAATAAGATAATTAGTAATATAAGTTTTGCAAAATAAAATATAATTTAGTCTAAATTATATTGCTTAAGTTGCAATTTAAATAAGCAAATACTTATTGTTTTATATAGCAAAATTAATATTTAAAATATTTAAGTATTAAAAAAAAATCTAATTTAAAAAGCAATTAAAAAGCTAAAAAGCGCAAAAGACTTATATAGTATTTTTTAGTTTTTATCTTAGATTCTATTTAATTTTAATTACATTTAACAAGATATTAAAAAATCTAATAGTTTAAGATAAATATATAATTAATAAAGCAACTCTTAAGCAAATTATAGAAAATATATAGAATAATGCAATATAATACAATATGGAGATATTCGAGATCTTAAAACAAAATTAGCAGTTAAATATTAAATTGAATAAGATAATTGCAACAAAATTGCGCAATAAAAACAAAATAAACAAAGAATTAATAAACAAAGTTGTTATAATCTTTTAGCAACAACAAATCTTCTATCTAATTAAGATTATATTACAAGATTTGTGTCTAATGCTTTTGTAAAATAGCAAGAGGACATTTAATATCTATTGATAGCGTTTGCTCTTAAACAATTAAGTATAACTTAATTGTTAACTTAGTTCTTAGAGAATTATCTTTACAACTATTATAGATGTTTGTCTTGTTTACTTGCGTATCTTTTTATCTTGTCTAGTTGTCTTGTTTGTCTAATTGCTATTTTTTGTCTAGCAAATAGTAGTATCAATTAACAATTTAAGTTAATTGTTTGTCCAATTTAGATAAACAACACTAATTGTTAATTATCTTATTTAGTCTTGCATTTATTACTAGACACTAAATTATTATATTAGAGTCAATATCTATCTACGTTTTGCAGTTATTAGATATTAAATTATTGTATTAGAATTAATATTTGTTTGTCTTTCGCAATTATTAGATACTAAATTATTGTATTAGAGTTAGTATTTGTTTGCTCTTTATAGATATTTCTCTAATTATATTAAGATATCTTTCTTAGTTAAACTAATTAATCTTGCTCTTTTTGCTCTTATTTATCAAATTCTGCAGTTCTGTATTACTAAATATTAGTATATTTCTTGCATTAGTAAATTAACTAAACCAAGAGTCGAAAAGCTCTTTAAACTTTTGTCTTACTTGTTTTTACTCAAACTAATAGATAGAACTTGTTGTTTTGCTTAGTTTGCTCAATCTAGTAAAGACAAACAAATTTAATTAGCTAAATAGATAATTGACAAGATTTTACTTAAACAAGCAATTAATAAGTTCGAAAAATTGCAATAGATAGCTTTACTTAATACAATTAACAACAAAGTTTCGATAAAGAAATTATTATTTGCTACAATTTACAACAAGTCTTTAATAGAAATATTATTATCTACTATTTTTAATTATTAGATTTCGAAAATATTATAATTTGCTATAGTTAATATTGTTATTTTAAAGATATTATTGTTTTCTATATTAGACAATATTATTTCGAAAATATTATTAGAGTTGTTAGCAGAGCAGCTATTTAAATATTAAAACAAGCAGTTTGAGCAAAAGAATTTAAATATCTATCTTAATAATATTCTAGATTTTGAAGTATTTAGTTTGATTGCTATTTTAAAATATTTCGACAAAATTTTTGCTATTTAACAAAATAAATCTGCGTCTTTAAATATTTTTAAACTTATTTTTTTATTTGCATTTTCTATCTTATTTTTCTTTTTAGTTAAATAGTTAATAGCTAACTCTTTTAATAGATTAAGAAACAACAAGATTGACAAATTAAACAATAGTAAATTGCGCAGAAATATATTAGCAAATATTAACAATCTATATTGTTAAGAACAAGTTTTCTTTTTTAAAAAAAATAGTATAAATTGTTGTTATTAATCTAAAATTAACTAGACAAGTTTCGAAATAGACAATAAATTCAGAACAATAGATTTATATTTTAACAATTCTTTGCAAAGTAATTGACAATAGTTTAATTAGTTTAATTTTATTGCGCAGCTATACAATTTATAGATATTTAACTTATTTAATGTTGAACAACATGCTTAATATAGTTAATAACAAAATATTAGATCTAGTATCTTACAGTTAAATGCTTAGTCTATTTACTCTTTACTAACTTAGTCAAGTATAACTACATTTAATAATATAGACTTGCAATAATAGCAAGAATTTGTTCGACAATCTTCTAATATTTAAGTTAATTTTGTAGCTTTTAAATAGACTTTGTTTTTGCAGTTTAATTCTGCAATTATATAGTTTAACTTTGCAACTTTTAAGTAGACTTTATTTTTTGCAATCTTTAATCTAGATTAGTTGCAAACTATATTGCGTAAAAAATATTAATACTTTTTAGTAAAGTAGATATAATATTTGTCTCGAGATAAATCAACTAATTTTTGTTGCGTCTCTAGATATTTTAATAAGTTTTTATAGAAAAATATAGATATATTTTCTAGTTAATTTAAGACGTCTAATCTAGACATCTTTTACTTAGACGCTTTATACAACTATAAGTTAGACAATATTATTTTTGCTTACAAGAAAACAATATATAGAGAAGTTTTTATCTTTGTCGAACGCATAAATAATTATATATATATTGTTAACAAAGTTGCTATTCGAGATAATCTCTTTCTTTGTTTTTGCAACTCTGCTATAACATAATATCTTAAAAAAATAGACAACTTTAAATATTAAATATTTTGAAGTCTATTTCTTTTAAACTTTATTAATAAATTGCAAAATTATTTTAAAATAAAAATTAGCAAAACGTTTAACAAGTTAACGTCAGAAATCTTTATTATCAAAAATACTAAAAATAAACAAAAGACTATAGTATATTTGCAAAATATTATTCTTTATGCGCAGTTAATAGATATTAAAGAAATTTAGAGACAATTAATTTGAATATAAAATTAGCTCGAGATAGAATTGCATTCTATTGTTAATATACTTCTTGCTTATATATTGTCTTAGAACTTTATTAAGAAATTTAACGCAAAGCGCAAGATATAGAAGACAATACTTGTCTATTGCTCTAACTAGCAAAATTCGCATCGATTAGATAGACAATTAGAAGAACAAAATTCGAATCGATTAGATAGACAATTAGAAGAACAAACTATTTGTTAGTCTACATTATATATATCTCGCTTAATCTATCTCTCTTGTATACTCTTCTATTAGTAGTTCGACTATATATATTTCTTTTAACAATAATTTGTAGACTATAAATATTCTAGATAGTCTATGCAGAATTTGCAAGATTTTAACAAACAATTTTGTTAATTAATATAATAGATATTAATACAATTTTAGATATTAAAGTCTTTTGCAAGACTCGCAATTACAGTAGCAATAGATTTTTTTGCAAATAGTTAGAGCAAAAACTCTTATTATTAGAATTAAAAAGCAAAAGATAGATAGAACAATATATAGCAAAATTAAGACAACTATTAAGATAACTATTGCAAAGATTATTGCAATAACTATTAGAATAATTATAGACAAATAGCAATTTATTAAACTTCTATTGTAACAATGTATTACGCAAATTTTGCAAAATATATAGAATTTATCTATTACTTTATGTTCTTCGAAGATCTTACAAATTACTACAGCAACTCTTATACAAATACAACAATATATTATATTGCTAATAATTAATTAAAAGAGATATACTATATTGAGAAAAAAGTATTAGCAACTATTTATATAGTCGACTTGTTATAGAAAGCAATTTATTAAACAAATATAATATATATTAAGTTAATATTAATATCTCTTTCTTAATTCTTTAAGTACAAAAGCTATATCTTAATCTTTTTATTAAGAAACAAGCTTTTTTAGTATATTAAAGACAGATACAACAAGATATACTGTTAAAAATTTACTAAGATATTCTATATTAATTCTGTTTCTATTAAGACAAATTTTATAGACTTAGAGCTAATTAAATTAGACGCTCTATTACTATATTAGAATAGATTAACTTTTAGACGTTAATACTATACAATATATTAAATAACATTTTTATAAAAAAATATCTTGTATATTGTTTGTATCGATAGCAAGTGCATTATATTACTAATCGATAATAACTTTTTTAATAACTTAAAACTAAAGTATCTTACAAGATAGTTTAGCGTTGTTGTATTTGTGCGCAATATTAAAAACAACAAATATCTAATTAACAATTATCTTCGACTCTTAATATATTTTTAAGACAAAATAAACAACAAAATAGTTGTTGTTTATTTCTATTAAAAAGTCTATATTATAAAAAATCTAAAAACAAAGTTGCTACTTAACATAAATATTATCGATCTTAAATATATAGTTGTTAATGCAAACAAACAAAAACTAATTATTAAAAACTATTAAAGTCTAAAAACAAAACTAAAATTAAAATTGAAAAATAATATTTAAGTAAAACAAATTGTTAAAATCGAAAAAAGTCTTGTAATTGTTATCTATTCTATTCTCGAAATTTTAGTAATTATACAAGACAAGATCTTGTCTAACAAAAACTATCTTTTTCAATTAATTTTGTTCAATACTCACTTTTATATTGTAGACAAAAAAATGTCTTTTGTATATATTTGTAACAATTGTCTTGTATTTCTTTATATCTTGCAATATATAATACTAAAATATTTGCTAGAATTTAAGAAACAAAATTGTTATCAAATTAGCTCTAACAAAAAGAGCTAAATAGTTAAAAAAGATATTAAGATTAATATATTTAGTAATAGCTGTTAGATAGATCTAATTAATAACGTTTATATCTATAGTAGTTTAGACAAAATTATTGCATTTTAACGTCTTATTAAACAATTGTATATCTTGTAAGAGAATACTAACAAAATTGTTAATCTTGTTAAGAAAGACTAAATATCGATTTTATTAAATAGCAACTAAAACTCTATATTAATATCGAAAACAAAATATAAGATTTATCTTTTAAGAGAATGCAATCGCAAAATTGTTAATAAAAAAATTAACAAATTGTATATTTAAGACAAGATAATATAATTGATTAAGTTTTTGTTGTTCGAATTTCTTGTCTTTATAATCTAACAAATCTTGTTAGACAAAATTCGAAAGTATCGAATAGTAACTAATATTTGCGAACTAAATAGACTATTTACTACAAATAGATATTTAATATCTATTTAAACAAATATCATAACTTAAATTTGTAAATATAAGTATATAAGTTTGATAAACAAATTAATTTTTTTTTGCAATTCTTAATTTTATTTAAAGACAAATATAAGTTCTTCTTTATTATCTATTAAGACAAAAAACAACTCAATATTGCTATTATAGAATTTAAAAAATTGCTTGTCTATATTTAACAAATAATAAATAGAGAACTCTGTTAATTTAGAGACTTCTATTATATTTATATTAACAATATTGTTGTTTTCTTGCAATTGTTCGATATATATTTAGTTTATTTTATTTAGTTGTTTAACATATTAGTCTTGTTAAATATCACGCTTAGTTTTAAAAAGATCTATCTTAATTATTTTAGCATTATCTTGCTAGAACAAAAAGTAAACATCTTTAACTTGTTTATTATTAAAAAGTGTATTGTCGCTATTAAAACAATTAGATTTTTTAAGAATTTAAAGATACTTAAAATCTATTTTAATCTTGTTAATTATTAAAAAAACAAGATTGTCTAATATATTTAACAAGCTAATATTTTACAACAAGAAAAGACTTGTTTTTTTAAGAGTTTCTCTATTGTTAGCAAACAAAAGCAAAAAATATATTTAAGAAATATATATATTAAATACTTGTCTATTCTTTTTTAATTCTTCTATTAATTATAGCAATTTTTAATAGCTTCGAACTTCTTAATCTATTTTAACAATAGTTGTCAATTATATATAGATTTAGATATTTTCAAAAAACGCAAGTTTAATATTAAAATATATTATATTAAAGACAATTCGATTAGCAACAATTTTATACAAAACAATATTTAGTATATCTTGTTTTTGTTTAAAATTTTAAACTTTGTCGAGATAAATTATTAATTAACTAAAATAGAAATAACTTGTCTTATATAAATAATACAAAAGATTAGATATCTAGTAAAAGCAATCAAAATACTTATTGTAGTCTATACTAATTACTCAATTACAACAAGTATTGTTAAATAAACAATATTGTTTTTTTATTAACTAATAAATTTAATCTTTGTTTTGTATATATCTTGCAATATCTTTTATAGTTTTTGCTAAACATATATTATTGTGCAAAAAAACTATATATAATTTCGAATATATTGTTTAGACTTTTTGCACTTAAAAATAAATATAACAAAAACAAATTATTAATTTTAAACAAAGTAGACAACTTTGCAACAAATATAGAGATTGTAACTAAGTTAATATAACAAACTTTTAAAAAAAATTAAATCTAGTCGATTAAAATACAATTAACAAAATAATCTTATTTTATTTGGATCTTATTTAGATAAGTAAAATCTTTAAGAAAAGACTTCTCGAGATATATATTAAATCTATTAAATAGATAGAAATTCTAACAACAATTCGAAAGTTATCTATATTTTCTAATATTTAATTTTTTGAAAAAGACAATTTACTCTATTTTATAGACTATATAAATTGCAAAAAACTGTATTTGCTTAAGAAATTTAAGATCAAAATCTTTTATTAGACGCACAATATAAATAGTTATACTAACTTTATTTATATTTACAAGATAGTAATTGTTAATTTTTATTTTTGCAAACTTGTCTCTCGACTATATTAATATATTATTTATTGTCGAAAGTACAATCTTTGTCAAATTAAGCAATATTAATTATATAGAAGTCTTAATTTAATTTTGAGTTCTTTTGTATTTTTTTATACAATATATATTGATTTTGTTTTAAGACTATTATTATATTAGAGCTTCGATATTATCTTAACAACAATATATAAATTTTCTAAAAGAATAATAGTCTTAATTAGCAAGACACTTTATATTGTAGCAAAATAGACAAGTATTCTTTTTAACAATCTTATTAATTAAAAAGTCTTAAAAGCGCTTGTTTACAACAAAAATTGCAAATTTATATCTAAATTCTAAACAACTATATTTTAGAAGCTAAAAGTTTAGTTTTTAATTTTAGCAATATACTATTTACAAATAGACAAACAAAGTAAACAAACAAATTAGATAATTAAAATAGTTTTACAATATATTGCAATTAGCAATTTTAATTTGAATTAAATATTTTTTTTGCTTGCACTTTGCGCTTGTCTTAATAATTTGTTTAGTACGTCTATCGAATTGTTATTAAATAAGATAATTATAGACTTTAAGATATATAATCTTTTGTCTCTTTTTAGATTTAACAATATTTAGACAAATTAATTGCAAAAGAAAACTATTAATATCTTTAAAACAAAAGCAACAATTGTATAAGCTAATATAGTAGTTAAAATAATATATAATAGATATTATAGATCTATCGAGCTTTTAATAGACAATATAATATATTTTTGTTTTTACAAAAACTCCTTTTTGTTGTTTGTTAAATTGTTTAAGTTGTCGATTTAATATATCGAATTTCTTAAGATTCTCGAACAAAAGAACAATCTAATATACAAACTAAATTTTTTAACAAATTACAAGATTTATTTAGTTATATCTATTGTTTATCTTGAGTTAGTATTAGACAATAAAGATTTATACAATTATTTAAAGTTAAATTATTCGAAGATTGTTATTAAATTAAATATCGAATAATATTTCTACAAAATTAAAGCTTTTATCGAGTATTGCATTTGTTAATATAGACAAAATTGTTCTATCTCGAAGTATTTTGTTCGATAGAAAAATTACAATATTAAGTAAGATCAATAATATAATAAAAATTTGCTAGACAATTTTGCAAATCTTGTTAACAACTATGAGATAAAATACAAAATATTTATTTTCTCTACTATAAAACGCTTTAAAACAACTATTACAATATTTGAAGTAATTGTCTTAATATTTTTAGTAGATATTATTGTTTTTGTATTATTGTTAAAGAAGCGCAATTAATTGTTTAAGATAGTGGAAAATACGCTTATATTTAAAAAAAGAAATAGATTGTCTAAGAATAAAACTATTATAAATAGCAAGAAAAATAGTAATATTAAGATATTATCTTAATATTATAGTTGTCAATATTTAAGAGTTAATAACAATAAACTACTTGCTTAGATATAGTATTAAACAATTATAGTCTATTATTTATTTATAGCAAACACTTTATAAGTTTTAGTTATAAAATACTATTTACTAGAATACTAGCACAATTAATATTGATATTAATAATATTACTAAAGCTTATTATTTTTAATTTTGTTAATACGTATTTTTGTTTACTATTGTTAGCTACTATTTTTATATTATTGATAGTAATATCTTTATTATTGCTATTGTATTGCAAGACTATCTATCTATTGTTATTGTCTAATAAACAATTAATATAATGTTACAAGTTATATGCTAATAAGTACTATCTATTGCGCACTACTCTTTACAAGATAATTAGGAAGGAAAGATCTATCGACAAAATTAAGATAATTAAGATAACTTAATTCTTGAAAATCTTAAATTTAGAATTAAGATAATTAAGATAATTAAGATAATTAATATCTTAAACATCTTAAATTTCAAATAATAAAAAGATATATAGCTTTCGAACGCAACTTTTTTATAAATTGTGTTTAATTTATCTTAAGTCTTGACTTACTATTACAATTATTAAGTTGCAATTTTTTGTTATTAAGTAATTGCTTGTATTGTCTAAAGACGTTTACAAATCTCTTCGATAATATAACTCTTTCTAATATCTTTTACAAAAGTATTAGCGTAATACTTTAAATATTCTAAGAATATTTGTATTAAATTAATGCATTTCTATCTTAAGTACTAGTTTAACAATATTACGTCGATTCTTTGTTAATGAAAACAACAAGATAAGAATTAACAAGTTTGACGTCTATTATAAAGATTGAATCGATCTAAAAAACTAACTTATATAGATAGATATTTACTTTGTCTTCTATTTTGTTTTAGCAAATAAGAAGACAATTTTTATATTTATATTTCTTAGAAAAAGAATTTAGTATTAATTTAAGTCGAACTTACACAAGTATCTAAAAAATTATAACAAAAATTTCTATATAATATTTACGAACTTCGATAATTTTAAAAGAGAGCTTTGAAGAATCTTCGAAATATTTAATAAAAAACAAATTGCAAAAAGAATAATTTAGTATTTAATTTAACAAATCTTTGTAGCAAACTATATAGTACAATTTTAGAAATATATTAATTTTATCGAGTAAAACAATATTGTATTTATAACAAGATTTTAACAAGATTTTAAAAACAATCTTAAAAATAAAATTATGCGCAATAACAAATTTATTAGCAATATATTCGATTTTATCAAAGTAACTATCGATCTCGACAACAAGCTATATAAAAGAGTTATAGAAAAATAATACAATTAATTTTACAAAAGAACAAAAATCTTCTTTAAATTAACAATCGAATATTATTAGAAAAAAATTTGTTCTAATTAGAAATACAGTAATTTAGACTATTGTAAGTCTATATTTATAAAATTGAATTTTACTTAGTAACACAAAGAGAAGAATTCTAGAAAAAAGCAAAAAAACAAATTTTAAGAAATATATTATTTATATAACAAATCAAATTACTTTGCAAAAAATTGTCAATTATAGAACCTAATAAATTGTCGACAGATTAATATTATATTAAAATAGATATTTGATAGTTAAAATAATATTAGAAAGTAAATTAATATAGAGACAAATACTTTCGAAACTAAATCGAACAACAACTACTATTTAATAAACAATTTAAATTAGTTATAGAAAGTTCTAAATAGAATATTACTAGACAAGATATTTTTATTTATATAGAAAATTAATTAAGTATTTTAGAAAGCTATTAAATTTTATATCTTAGTTATCGATTTAGACAAAAAATATAACTAAAAAAACTTTTATAAATATATAGAAGATATTATAAATTATCTTAAGACTTTAGCTAGTTTATCGAAGATTATAAACAAATACAAAAAAAAACTAAAAAACAATATTACTACAAAAAAGAATATACTTAATATCATTATAAAATAACTAAATTTTACAATATATATAGATTTTAGTTAAATAGTTTGTTACAACAATTTATACTAAACTTATCTAAAAGAAAAGAACAAAATTAATTAATTTTCTAAAAAGTTAAAATTAGCAATTTAGTAACAAAAAAAAGCTTAGTGTAAATAGATACTTAAAGCAAAAATTACAATACAAAAACAGAAAAAAGTTCAAATTTCTTAATAAAGAATATATTAGAAAAATCCAATATATTAATTCAATAGTAGCAACTAAATTTAACAATATATATACAATATTTTACTATATTAGTTAAGATTAACAATTGTCGACTTACAGCAATAATTGATTCTAATATAATAGATAATTTTATAATCAGAGTTTTTATAAAGAAAAAAGAGTATTTTACTTAAAGAAAATCTAACGTTTATAATTTAGTAATTGTAGATAAAAACTTGTTACTTGCAAAAAATAAAAAAGTAAATAAAGAAATAAAAATACTATTAATAGCTATTTAGCAATATTACAAGAAACTAAATTTTAATATAATAAGAATAGCTATTTATAATATTGTTCTAGAAATGTCTTAATTAAAGCAATACAATTTAGAAATTAACTAAAATATATAAGTACTTAGATTTGCGCAATATAATTACGCAATTTATATTCAATTTACGTACTAATAGTATTTAATAATAGATAAAAGATTAAGTTGAAACTTAATTGCAAGTAGCAAGCTTGTATTTTTGCAAAAAAATAATTTAATAGAGTTCGATTTAATAGATATTAATAGAAATTAGTTAGATTACAAAATCAAAATAAATAAAGAAAATTGCAAATTTTCTAAGAACTTTAAACTATCTAATATAACAAAAGAATTGCTAAAATATATATTACAAATATACAACAATTAAGAGCATCTATTTCAAAAAGAGAAAACAATTAAGATTTTATCTAAATATTAATTGTAAAATTACAAAATTAGATTTAAATTAAACAAGCAACTTACGTTTAAATCTATATATATTTTATTCGAAAAAAAGTTAAAAATACTTTGCGAATATCTAACAAAAAATAAAAATAAAAATATATTAGAAAATTTTAATTATAAATAGAATATTCGATTCTCTTTGTATTTAAAAAGAACAAAATTCTTTATCTATATATTAATTATCGAAAGCTAAACAATATTATAATAAAAAATCAATATTTACTACTTAATGTTAATAAGCTTCAAAATTAATTGTTCGAAACAAAGTACTTTATTGAACTAAATTTATAAGAAATATATAATTGAATTAAAATAAAGATAGAGAAAGAGTAGAAAACAACTTTTTGTATACAATATAAATTATACAAATATACAATAATATTGTTCGAACTTACAAATGCTTCGATAATATATTAGAAAATAATTAATAATATATTACAACAATATTTAAATCAATTTGTTATAGCATACTTAAATAATATTATAATTTACTTAAATATTTTAAAAGAATATATAGATTATATTTTTAAAATACTAAAATATCTAAATAAGAGAAATCTATATTTTAAATTAAAAAAATACAAATTTTATTAAAAAGAAATTAATTTTCTTAAATTTATTGTTAAACAATATAGAGTACGCATAAATTTTAAAAAGCTACAAGTAATTAAAGAATAAAAATTATCTACTAATATTAAAAAAATTTAATTCTTTCTAGATTTTATAAATTATAATAAGAAATTTATTAAAAATTACTTTGTTAATACAATATTATTAACAAATTTTACAAAAAAAAAATATTGTAAATATAAAAATTAACAAAAAAAATTATTTCAAAATCTTAAGTTAGAATGCTTAAAAAAATTAGTATTAAAAATATACAGTTTATAGTTGTTAAATAGAATTAAAATCGATATATTTAATTTAGTTATTAATATATATTTCAATTAAAAGTATAAAAATATATAATATTTAATAATATATCTCTTAAAAAAACTTTTGTTAGTTGAACAAAATTATAATATTTACAACAAGAAGCTATTTATTATTGTAATTTTTTTAAAATTATAAAGAGTATATATCGAAAAATTATTAAAACTTACAATTCTTACAAATTATAAGAATTTTTTATATTTTATTATTATTAAACAACTTAATAAAAAATAAGTACAATAATTAGAGCAACTCGAACAATACAAGTATAAAATACAATATATATTAAATAAAGATAACAATAGAGTAGACGCATTTAGCAAAAGAAATAATTATATAAAAACAAAGAAATTATTTAATTATAATATACTTAAGATTAACAAAAACAAATTACTATTAATAAACAAATATAAATTAAATACTATCTTACAAATACTTAGAAACAATAAAGAAAAACTTTTAATAATTTTTTTTTTTAGATATCTATTAACAAAATTAACAAATATATAAAAGAGTATTATAACAAATTACTATAAGAGTATTTAAAAATAATTAAAATTCTTTAGTTTTTATATTAGTATTGTTAGTTTTTTCAAATAAAACAAGCTATCAAGATATATATTAAACAATATTTTAGCTATTAGTAGAACAAACATAATATATATACGAGCTATAACAAGATTTAATATTAGAAATTATCTAAACTATTGTAGAATAAAGTTACAATAAATTTTATTATTAAGTTGTTTAAGTTAACAAATTTAGCAACTAAAGACAAATATAATTCGATACTAATAATAATTAACAAATTTATCAAGTATTTATATATTATTGTATGCAAAAAGAAGTTTATAGTAGAACAACTAAAATATATTGTATTAAATCGACTTATATAATATTACAATATATTCAAAAAACTAATTAGTAACAAAGACAAACTCTTTATATCAAACTATTAAAAAATATTTCTATTAATATTAAAAACAAAATTTAGAATATCTATTATTTATTATTCAATTATAAATAATTAGATAAAACAAACAAATTAAAGTTTAAAACAATATTTAAAATATTATATTAATAATATTTATAGCAATTGAATATTACTTTTATTTATAATTTAACTAACACTAAATGCAAAGATTTCGAATATTATTAAAATAACTTTATTCTTTGTTAATTATAACAAAGAACTTAATCTCTTCAAGAAAGAGCAAAAATATCTATTAGCTTAATTAATTATCGAAAAAATAACAATACTAAAAAAGATATATAATAATATCTCGAAAATATAAGAAAGATTGATTAAATATTAAAACGAAAAATAAAAAACAATATCTTAGCAAAAAAAAAAAGATAAAATATATTTTTTTACAAAAAATCTTAAAATAAAAAAATTAAATAAAAAATTATATTATATTAAAGTCGAATTGTTTTTTGTTAAGAAAACAAAGAAATTAATCAATTACAAACTTGACTTGCTTAAAAACGTTAAAATATTTTTAGTATTTTATATTTTATTGTTAAAATTAGCAAATTTAATTATATTTTTACAAAATATATTTTATTTTTATTTATAAAAAGAGAAATAGTATAAGATTAAAAAAATTCTATAACAAAAAAATCAAAAATATCTTATTAAGTAAAAAAAAAAAAATATTTTCGAAAACATATAAGAGTTATTTAAAAATCTAAAGAAGTATTTTGACAAACTACAACAATTTTGTTAGCAACAAAATTACTTATAAGAGTTGACAAAATATTAGAAAACAAGAGAGCAAACAATAAAAAAATAATAATAGTATTAAATAGAACTTCGAACGTCTTTTTAATATACTTCATTTCTCTTTTATTTTTTTCGATTTTTAAAATATTTTTCGACTTTGTATTATCTATATTTTTTAAACAACAAAATTAGTAATTTTTTTGTTTTGTCTTTTGCGCAATTCTTAGACGCAATTCTATTATTTTATTATTTAGCTTTTTAGTCTTCTAAATAGATTTATTTATTTTTTAATAATTAGAAGTTAGATCATATTTTCGATTCTTTCGATAATATTTCTTATACTTAAGATATTTTCTATTTATTCGACAAAATACGTTAAGTAAGACGTAGACTTAACAAAAACGCATTATAAGAAAAACGTGCTTATAGCAACAATTAGCAACAAAATTGCGACGTTGTTCAATAATTAACTTAATTAATATAATAAAAAAGAATAAAAAATTTCGAAACAAAAATTCTTGAAAAGAAGAGATAGTATTACAAGTTATATATTAATAAGTACTATTTGTTGCGCATTACTTTTTACAAGATAATTAGAAAGAAAAAATCTATTAACAAAATTAGAATAATTAAGATAACTTGACTTTTAAATATTTAGAATTTAGAATTAAGATAATTAAGATAATTAATGTTTTAAATATCTTGAATATTTTAAATCTTAAATAATAGAAAAATATATAGCTTTCGAACGCGACTCTCTTATAAAATGTGTTTAATTTATCTTAAGTTTTAATTTATTATTACAACTATTAAGTTGCAATCTTTTGTTATTAAGTAATTGCTTGTATTGTCTAAAAACGTCTACAAATCTCTTCGATAATATAATTCTCTCTAATATCTCTTACAAAAGTATTAGCATAATATATAACTTTCGACAAAAAGAATAAGAACTTTTATCTTAGTTAAAATATTGCAAAAGCTTGCAAACGCAAAATTGCAAATTAGATAACTAAAGACAATCTTGCAAAAACGTTAAGTTAGCAAAATAATAATAATTAGATTATATTAGATAACAACAAACTTAATTAAATAGATATCAAGTTTAAAAACATTTTTTTTGAAAATATACTATAATAGATATCGAGTAACTTATTTGCAAGATATCTATATTTAATAGCTATTTTACTATATTTATACTTCGCAAAGACAATAATATATTTTTTGCTTATTTAATTTTTGATCTCGAAATCTTAAGCGCAAAAATAGTCGAAAACAATATTATTCTATTCTAATTTAAAAAAAAAATAGAGATCGACAATTATCTTATCTACTTAACAAATTATATATATTTTATTAATTACAATATAGATTATATTGTTTGCGTTAATATTATAATACAAGATTTCTTTGCTCTATAATTTGCAATTTTTAATAAGAATAGCAATATTTGTATATTATGCGTATTTCTAGAATCTATCTTTGTATCTATAAGTACTATTAATATTTTTAAAAAGAAATATATTTTGCAAAATAATATTAATATTTGATTTACTTAGATTATTAACTTGCAAAAGAAGTACAAAACAACTAAGATAAACAATCTTATATATAATATTATATTTTACAATATATTAATATGCTTTAACAAGTTATTATCTTTAAAGAAAGATTAAATTTTTGCAAATTACAAGACTTGCAAATTTGTCTTAGATCTTGTTATATTTAACAATTAATTTTCGAATCTATATTACAAGAAAGATCTTAAAATAATTAATATTAACAAAAAGACTATATTAATTAAAAGACTATATTAATTAAAATTTGTTAAGCAATTAAATATTAAAATATAGTTTCGACTAAAGCGCAAAAAACGCAAAAAATAAATATTGATTAAATTTTATTCGAGACAATAATATTGTTTTGCAAATATCTAGTTTCGATAATAAAAATAGACAAATCGACTTTAAAAATGTTAGTTAACAAAGATATTTTCTCTAATTTTGTTCTATTTTTTGTTTCGTAAAATTTAAAGTTACTAAAATATTATATAAAGAAATTCGAGACAATTAAGATAAACTTAACTATGCGTTAAATATCGATTTCAAAAAATAAATTAATTTGCAAAAGAACAACTTCTAGACTTACAAATATTTTAGTTACTAGTTGTTAGACAATTCGATTTGCAACAATTGCTAAACAAATACTAAACAAAATAATAAATAGTTCGAACAAAACAATAACGCATTTTTAAGCTATACAAGATAGTTGCAATATTATTTTTAATATTGACTTTATTGTTGTAATTAATATCTATACTTTTCTCAAAAATATTGTCGAATTTGTTAACAAATTAGCTTAGATTATTAAGATTGTCAAATTGTTTAAAAATAATTTTTAGAACAACTTTGCAAAAATTAAGCTAGACAAAACATACTTAAATACAAAAAAGAGCATTTATTGTTAATGCAACAAAAAATTCTATAGTAAACTAAATATCGAGAAGAATTGAATTAATATTATTTAGCAATATAACGTCTAGATAGATAAAAACAACAGAGTTATTACAATTAATTAGACTATTAAGATTTGAACAAAATAGTAGTTAAGTTTAGAAATTAGATAACGTTTGAATTTGCAATATAACAAGAGTATTAATATCTTTTCTTTTAAGAAAAGCATACATTACGAGATTTGTATCTAATACTCTTGTTAAATAGCAAAAGAGCGTTTAATGTTTGTCGATAACGTTTGCTCTTAAACAATCAAGTATAACTTAATTGTTAACTTAGTTCTTAGAGAATTATCTTTACAACTATTATAGATGTTTGTCTTGTTTACTTGCGTATCTTTTTATCTTGTCTAGTTGTCTTGCCTGTCTGGTTGTTATTCTTTGCCTAGTAGATTAATTACAAATTTTTAACAAAGAGTAACAAGAAATTTAAAAAAAGAATAGATAAAAAATTAACGCAGAATCGATAGATATAAGCTCTGTTAATCAGAAAATAAGAAAAAATACTACGTTAAAAGCTAAAAATTAACAAATATTAAGAGACAAACAAGATAGAGATTTTTCAGAAATATTTTCAAAAATATTCAGAGTTCGAAGACAAAAGTTGCTAAAGAAAATTTTAGAAAATATTAATAGAAACCTATTATTATCAAAAGACAAGAAAGAAGTTAAGAGACAAAAAAAGAGATTAGACTATTTAAATAATTATAAACTTAGTTCGATTGTTAAACGCGCGCAATACAATTTTAACAATTTAACAAATTTTAGTAGAAATAAGTATAACAATTGCAATAGACAGAATTATGCAAATATAAATCTAAAAGATTGTAAAGAAAACTAGAATGCGCGTTTTTTATTGTTAGATATCTGCAATAGCAATATATTAGAAATTAAAAAAACTCGAGAGCTTTTATCTAAATTTAGAGTTTTTTCGAATTTAGATTTATTGTTGTTGTCTATATATTTAGTTTTTAGAATTTTATTATTATTTATATTTTTTGTTGTAACAAATTTTTTTGTTTAATATCGACAATTGTATTTAGTATTGTTTTTGTTCAATTTAACAATACTTGTTATATATAGATTTATAATAGAATTTTTAAAATATCGATTAATAAACTTTTTAATTAATAATATTTTTGCTAGATACAATACTATATTTTATATATTTTTCGAATTATTCTTTTTTGAATATTTACTTAATTTAATAACTTTAAACAATTTCTTTACAAATAAGTTAAGTTTTAACAAATATAAATTTGTAAATGTTTAATTTTTAAGCAGCTTGTTGCTGTTTTGAAAAAATATTAATTTTTTTTTAAAATATCTTTAGATTTAAGTTTAGTAACTTTAGCAATTAATCTATTTCGAAATTAAAGTTTTTTCAGTTTTAAAGATTTACTAAACTATTAATTAATATTGTATTTTGCAATTCTTTCGATATTGCTAATATATTAATTATATAAAGCACGTGCAATAATATTTAAGTATAGTTTGATATATTTGTTGTTTTTATCTAAAAAACAATTGCAATCTTTCGAAAAATATATTTTAAAAATTCGATATTTGCGTATTTAATAATATATCGAAATATTATATATAGTTCTATATGGTTGCAAAAGTTCTAATAATTTCGAAACTCTTAATTAAAAATTAATAAAACTATAATAGTTAATTGCGCAGATAATAGTTTGTAAAGCTAATTTTTTATATATTAAAATAATTTTATTTAGAATTTGATAAATCTTTTAATATAAAATTTAAACTATATTAGAGTATTATTAATAATCTTAAAGTTATGCTTTTTTAACAAATCAAATGCACTATAATATTAATTGCGCAAAATTTATAATTTTGTAAAATTAGTCTCTCAATATTCTGAAAGTTGTTAAGCTAAACAACGCGCTTGCGTTGCTATCTATTAGTTGTATATTAAAGACTTAATTTGTTTTTAAAACGCGCGTTATCGAAATAAATATAATAGATTAATTGTACTATATTGAAGCTAAGATATTATAGTTCAATTATTAATATTAGTTAGTTAAAACTATCGAAAAAAAGTTCGAATATATATTTTTGCAAAACTATTATCGACTTTATTCTCTTATAAGTTTTCAAATTATTTGCGCAAATTTGTATACTATTGTCGAATTACAAATTGTTGCTCTCAAATTCAATCTATATAAAATAAAGATTTTTAATAATATTAATATTGTTAATTGTTGTATTTTTATTCTTGAAAGACGATTTTATAGAATAATACTTAATTCGATAAGATTTTAGTAATTAAATAGATAGCATAAATATCGATTAGAAAAATCTATCTTTTATTTTCTTGTATTTTAGATTTATAAAAAAAAATTGTATAGCAATTTTAATATATAGCAATTAAATCTGCTTTGTTAGTCGAACAATATTAATTAATTTAATTATTATTTATATTTATATCGAGTTTGATGTTCTTAGTTTTTATTACAAGTTGTCGAATCGAAAATAAGTAAAATCGAGAATTTTATATTTTCTTTCTTAGCAAAATTAAGTTAGATTTGTAGAATTTAAATATAAGAGCTGTTGTAATAGATTTAAATTTTTTTATTTTACTAATTTTTTTATCTTTTCTATCTTCTATATAATCGAAATTATTATATATTAAGATTGTAATTAAAAGTTTTTCTATTAATCTAAGTTGTTTTCTAATTTTATTTGTTAACTTTTTTATATAGTATTAAATTGTGCGATAAGATATAGTTAGATTAACAAAGTATAGCAAATTAATAACTTTTCGACAAGTATTGTTATTGTAAAAATAGAGAGCAAAAATTTATTAAAAATTATTCGATTTGTCGAAATAAAATAAATAATATAGCTTCGATATTGTTAAGAGCTAAGTTTTAAATATATTTTTGTTGCAATTGCTCTAATATCTTAAGCAATTAATGCTAACAATAAATTTCAATTAACAAGAAATATATTTAATTATTATTTTTTTAATTTTCTTAATTTATAATCTCTAAGAGTTTTTGATATTTTTTAAAGATTTTAATTATTTATTAATATATCTAATTCGAATTGCAATTTATTTATTGCTTAGAATTAATTGCAATAGAATACAATAATAGATTTTTATAAATTTATTAGAAGAAAGAACTTTTATTTTTTAATTAAATTTTTATAGATATAATCGAGAAATTTGCTATATTGTTTTGCGAATTTATTGCAATACTGTTTTAACAAAGTCAAATACTTAACAACTATTAATTTATAACTTAATATTAGATTTATAATATTTTTTATTTTTTCAAATTTAATTCTGCAAGATCGACAAACGCTCGCAAGAGAAATCGAAATATTTGAAAATAATAAATAGACAAAATAAATATTATTAGAGAGATAATCTTAATTGTTAAAATCTCGCAAAAAATATAATAAAACAAGACTTAATATTAGCTGTTTAATAATTGATAAAGACTCGATAGAAAAAAAACTATAGTACAAGAGTTTTAATATAACGAAAAACACTTTGAATCTATATACTCTCAAATATATTAAATAGAGATTGTATTTATTTCTAAATTAATAGAATAGTAAGAAAAGAGAGTAAACTAAGTTAATTTTGTACAATACTATTTTGCTTATTTAATTACAAGCGAGTATTTATATTAATATTTATAGCGTTATTAATACAACAAATTAGATTAAACTTTAATATTCCCGATTTTGTATCTAGATTGCTATATAACAATTGTTATAATTTTTTTTTGTTAGATATAATCTCTTTGTCAAATATTTAAGTTAAATAATCGAATTAGCTTTTTGTTCTTCTTTATACTTAATTCTGCGACTTTCGATATACTATTTTACTATTAACTTGTTGTCGAAAGTCTTTGTCAATTATAAAAGATCAAAAGTAACAAGTTAGCACTATTTAATTCTATCAAATACAAATATTAATTGCAAAATATAAAGCTACAAATTAAATCTATTAATATATTTTAGTTGTCAAATTTACTTTTAGATATAAAACTTATTGCAAATACAATTTGTTCGATTTAATATCTCGAAAATACTCTATAGAATTTAAGCAATATTGTGTAACAATATTGTAATCGAAAAAATTGTTGCGCTATTGCGTAAAAATATTGTTAAATTTTTATAAAATATTTGCTTTCAATTCTTTTATCTCGAAGACTAAATTTTAATATACAATTTATATTTTTACTGCAATATAACAAGTCTCTATTTATTTTTAAATTTGTTTCTATTAAACAATTGTTATTAAATATCGATATCTTTTATTGCAAACAAAAGTTGTATATTATAGTATATATTTTTAAGCTCGAATTATTAATTCTTGTATTGTTTGCAACTTTCGATTTAAATTAATTATACTTAAAATTTCGAATTTCTATTTCAAATAATAGATATAAAATTACTAAAAATATAGAAATCGAGAAAACAAATTTTATATAATACTTTATTGTATCGAAAAATAGACCTGCGCAATTATATATAATTTCGAATTGTTAATAACAATTGCAAACAATTTGCGCTTTTAAATCGAGATTTTTTGACAAATTAATTAAAATTAAGTTGCTTTATATGCGGTTTTAATATTTATATATTATTTGTTATATTTAAGTTTCTATTAGATTTTTTTTGCTAAGCTACTTCGAATTGTTTGCAAGTTATTTTTTTACTTTGTAACTAATAAACTATTAATATACTAATTAAGCAAAAGTTAATACTAATAAACATAGCGCAATTCTATATATTGTCTATAAAAAGAAGTAAAATAACGTCTAAACTTGCGTTAAATACTTAAAATTTTCTATAGCTCTTTTTACTTTGTATTGCTATTTGCTTTTTATTCTTCTTTTTAATAACATAGAAATAACCATAATTTGTTGTCTACTATAATAAAAAATTTCTCTTTTTTTTTAGATTCTCTCTATTCTTTTAATAACAAATATATATTTACTACTAGTTATTATCAAGCTAGTATATCTATAAATAAATATATCTCGACTTGCATTATTATTTCTGCAACTTTCTTAATAGTTTAAGATAGACAGTATTAAGATATTTTGTATCGAAGAGATAGCATTTATATAATATATATCTCGATTATCTTTTGCAATTAATCTGTATACAATTTTAGTTACAATATTGTTAATATAAAATACTATTAATATATTTTAATAGCAAAATACAAATACTAACTTTATTTAGTATTACTTAAGCGCGTTTAAGAGTTTGCAATTAATTGTTTTTAAATTTAAGAATATATTATCTATTATTAGTTTTGTATTTGCTATTTTTTTTTAAGCTTTGTCTAATATTTTGTTAACTTATTAATATTGTTGATTGCAATTAATATTCGAAATTTGCTTAGACAATACTTTTCTCTCAATTTATTTTAATCGAATAAAATAGCAAAATAAAACAAATTCTATTGTTCTCGATTTTTATTCTATTTTTTTTTGTCAAAAATCTTGAAAATTCAATTCGAGCGCAACAAATTATATTAGAAATCTTAAAAATTTAATTCGAACGCAACAGATTATATTGAAGATTTTAAAAATTTAATTCGAGCGCTTTATAAATACTTAATTTTTTTGCTTACTTGAGATTTACAAAATTATCTTGTAGAACGCATTTACATTCTAATTCGATTATATATATAAACAACAAAAAACAAGAAAAAGATATATCAAAAAAAAGATAAAAACATTTATAGTATATATATTCGAAGTAAGATTAGATTGATCGCAAGGAACCAAATATATTATGTAAGAGCGTCAAGATTCGATTTCTCGATTTTTTTATAAAATTGAATTGCTTAAAATAGTAACTTTTCGACTAAGCTAAACTTACTATAGTAATAAGCTAACTCCTTTAAGCGATTCGATTCTATTCGATTTCTTGACAATTTGATTTAATTTCAAATTTGAAATCGAATATCGAATTAACAATTAGTCTAAGTAAGATTAACTATAGGTACTTAATATTAATATATTTTGCAAATCAAGAAAAAACAAATATATCTTATTAATAAGTAAAAAAAATATAAAAATAAGTTGCAATTCTAATTGTTCTAAAATTTACTTGTATTTAGACAATTAATATAATAACTCGATTTTTGCAAATAAAAATTCTAATTTAGATTTATATTTAGACAATTAATATAGCAACTCGACTTTTGCATATAAAAATCTTAATTTAGATTTGTATTTAGACAAGTAATATAGCAATTTAATTTTTGTATATAAAAATTTCAATTTAGATTTGTATTTAGACAACTAATATAGCAACTTAACTTTTGTAAATAAAAATCTTAATTTAGATTTATATTTAGACAATTAATATAGCAACTTAATTTTTGCAAATAAATTTTTTAATTCGAACTTATTTTTAGACAGTTAATAAATATAGAACAAGCAAAAATTAATACAATTAAAAATATATATAGAAATAATAATAATTGAGATATATTATAGACAAATATACGCAACGCGAAATTGTCTCTACAAAGGTTCGATTGCGTCGTAAAATCAATATATTAGAAATATATATATTTTATTAATTCTAAAGATTTATATTAGCAATAAAGCTAGACTATATAGAATTTAAGCGTTTATTAAATTACTAATTGTATTGTTAATTTTAGCAAAATTAACTAAAAACTAAAGTTAAAATAATTTATATAAATTGCGACTTATTTAGTCTACGTTTAATATAATATAAAAACAATTAAGATAATCGAAAAGTATTGCAAGAGAAAAATAAAATTAATTTGAAAAAGTTGTTTTCAAGAAAAGATAATCAATTTATAATAACAAATTGTTTAATAATTATTTTGTCGAACATATTAAATTTAATTATAGTACTATCGCTAACAACTATTAGAACAATTAATTTAAGAAACTTTTTTCTTTCTCTTGATACTCGACAATATGCAACAAAAAAACAATTATATAATATATTAAGTTTGATTGTATTGTAACTTAGCGCATCTATACAATAGTAAGTTATAGTATATAAGACTAGATAGATAGATATTATTCTTGCACAATTAAAAAAAGAAAAAAACTCGAATATTCTAATATATTACGTGCTATCTTTATCTAATGCTAAAAAAAAATTTATTCAAAATTTATTCAAAATTAAATTAAAATTATTAGAAAATTAGATTCGACTAAATATTTATAGATAACTCTCCGATTTTACGCGATATAGAGAGTTTAATAGAGCTCGATTTACTAAAATTATTGTTTTTTTTAGTTTTATTTGCTATAAATTTAGATTATAGTCAAATTTACAAAATTGTTTATCTTTCTACTCTTATATATTGTAACAGAAGTATAGAACGAAATTTATAAATATATTAATATTAACTTATCTATTAAGTAAACAAAGCAATGTTTAAATTCTATCGATACAATTTTTGGAAATACAAAATTTAGCTATAGATTAATTTATTCTACAAACAACAATCGAGTACAGTCTCTCTTTTTATTTATTTAATTGTTTCTTTTGCTTTTGCTCTTGCTTTTTGTCTTTGTTCTTTAATTTTAAAAATTGCAGACAATATTACTATCTCTAACAATATTGTTAATTAAGAGATTAGATACTATTAATATAATTTTATTAAGCAAAAATTTACATATTAATTAAAACAATATAATTAAGAAAGAGACTAAATATATAAATATCGACAAAAAAAAAGAGAGAGATTATAAATAATAAGATTTCGATAAAAAATAATAATAATAATATAAAGATAAGACTTGTATAAACTAAGTTAAGAAGATATAAATTTATGCGCTAATCTATTGCAAAAAGAAGAAATAATTGCACAAAGTTAATTGTTAAAAGAATCAAATAATACAAAAAGAAAAAAATGTATCGAAATTAATAAAAAATTAAGTATTTTTTTAAAGAAAATTAAAAAAAAATAAGTGCAATACTATTATTAGTTATAATTGTAAATCTTTTAAATTAGAGAAGAAATAATATAGCAAAATCTATTGTATATTTAATATCAAAAAATTAAACTTATACAAAAAATTAGAGAAAATATCGAAATACAAGTTTAAAGTATTTAAAAATTATTAGTTTATTATAAAATTAGAAATTAATACTCTCGAAAATTAAAAAACAATTAATATATTTTAGATTAAAGTTTGTCTTAATAACTATTTTGTAGATATTGTATTTAAACAGTTAAATATTAATATTCGAAAAAATATATAATTTGTCGACTTTAACAGCAATAACTTCTTAAAAACAATATATATTTTGCTCGATTATATTTTGAAAAACTTTTATTATATAAGCAAAAAAAATTGCAAAAGTTATATTATTTAATCGAATTAAGCAGAATATTATTACAACTAAACTAAACATATTTATTGTCTAATAGAAAAAAAAATATAACAAAAGTCTATACTTTATTTATCTTTTATGTAAAAATTAGATAACTAATAATAACAAACTGCTCTAAAAAAATCGATTAAAATTATTGTTTAGATATTAATCGATTACTTTTGCAATTCTACAAAAGAAATTACGCAATTAAACAAAAATATATTCGAGCAAAAAAACTTGTTTACTATTTTTAAATTTAGAGAAAAAAAATTGAAAACAAACAATTAAATTATTTGCTTTGTCAATATTTCTAAAAAGAGTTTTTTTTTCTATTTTTAAGATTCGATCTTGCAATATTTCTGCTCGCAAATTAAACAATCTAAATTCGATTAAAATTCTAATTAAGATAAAAAAGAAATAGAAAAAGATTGCTATTCAATTAATTAAGAGCAAAACAAATAAAAAAGAAATTAACAATTATAACAAGAAAAAACTAAATTAAATTAAATTAAATTAAGAGACAATATTGATAAAAATAACAAGAGAGAATTCGATTTAAATACAAAATATAATTAAAAGAAAATTAACTTCGACAACAATCTATTTAGTTTAGAGAGCAAAAAGAAATAACTAAAACAAACAAAATTGTATTTGCGCAATTTTTTTTTATCGACTTTGTTGCATTTTTATCTTAATTAAGATAGATAATTGTTAACAATAAATACTAATAGTAGATTTCGGATCTCTCTCTTTTAATATATATAAAATGCAACTAGTAGTTATGCAATCTTTATAAAATTAAGTAGAAATTAATATTACTCTTGTATTAAATTTTAATTTCAAATATATTAAAGATATTTAAGTTAAATAATTAAAGTAAAAGAAATAAATATATAATTATTATTATTAAATCGACAAGCTTTGCTATTGTTTAATTAACTATATACGTTAAACTTTATTGCTATTGCTAATCTATTTTTATTAAGCAATTCTATATTTTGTTATTTTTCTTTTTTGATTTACAAAATATTTATTGTTGCTATAGTAGACAATTTCTGCATTTTTTATTCTTTCGAAAACAGTTTTAAATATCTGCAAAAACTTTATTTAATATAGCGCTATTATTTACGTTGTCTTTATTTAATTTTTTTTAAGAGTTAAATTGCTTACATCTGCACAATAGAATTATTTCAAAATATTTAACAAACAAGTATCTAATTTATAATAGAATCGATATATAGTTAAATTAATATAGAAAACTTTTATAATAAAACAATATGTTAATGCAATTAATTTAACAATATAAGTTTAAATGCAATTTAAATTACGTACGCACAAAATTGCTTTATTAATTAGACTCGATATTGTTTAGAGTCTCTCTATTTTTCTATATATTAATATATTATAAAAAAATAGTTTATTAAGAAACGCAAATACTATTTAATATCGATTTATACAAAATCTCAAATCTAATAACGCGCATATCTTTTTTCTTCAAGTATATTTTTACAAAATTGTTGTATTTTTGTATATCTTCTAACTTTTATAGTTTCTCTAGACTATAAATAAACGCAAAATCTACGTTTTTAAACTTGTTTTTACGCGTAACAATATTCTTCTATTACTTTTTAATTATTTGATAAAAATTCGATACTATTTTTGTGCAAATTTGTTTATTTTTGTTGTTTAATAAAATCGAGTTTTAAATAATTGCGCTTCTATATTTGATTTTTAAATATATTAATATAGTAAAAGCTCGTGTTATCTTTTTTAATAACAAACTTAATATAATAAGAATATAATATTAAACAAGAATTGCAATCGAATTAGAAATAGATATATAATATATAATATTTTAGATTTATACAAATAATTTGCTAACTTAAGAAGTAAAATATTGTTTGTAGTTATTTATAGTTAAACTTGTTATTTTGTTTTTGCTAATAATATTAATATATTGTAGATTTCTCGACTATAAGTTTATTAATTTCTGTCTCGATTTGCTTCTTAAAATATATTTTATTTTAGAGTTAGCTAAATATATTTTCTATAATAGTATTGCTCTCTATTAATTATTTTAATTAGATTTTATTGTTATAGATTTTGTTAATTACAATTTAATACACATTAATAGTTAATTGTTCGAGGGAAAAAAATTAATATATATATATATAAAGATTTCGAGCTAATCTTCTAAAATAGATAATCAATTTTATTTTTACTATTAAAAAAAGATTTTATTGCTAATTTTCAAATTTTAAAAACTTAATTGTTTAAATTAGTAGATTTTTAATCTTTTTAAGATAATCTTATATTCAATATTGTTAAACTTTAACTTAATATATTTAGCAATTTTGCAAATATAAATATAATACAGGTTTGAGAAGTTCTTTGTCGATATTAATTTTATAATTAGATAAATTGTAGAAAAATATTTATTTTTAATATATATTTTAGTTTTATTTTTTAACTTGCAACTAATTTGTTTTAAAAAATTAATATCTATAAAATAATATTTGCAATCTTTTATCTTTTCGATTTCTTTTGTTCTTAAATATTTAGTAAAAATAAATAGTTTAACAAATATTTTATTAGACGTATTATTGTTATTTGTTTTCTTGTTGCTATCTATTGTTGCTACAATTGTTGCTTTTAATAATTTTGATAATTTATATCTTATTTTCTTTTCTAAAATTACTAATATTTTTAAAGAGTTGTTAATTGCTAGATCTTTTTAGACTATCTCGAATATTTCTAGTTTATCTGCAAAAGATATTGAAGTATTGCAAAGCTCAATTTTTTGTGTGTAACAATATAAGTTGTACAACAAATTATTAATTAAACAACAAAATATTTTGTATAGAATTTTGTTCTTTTTTTTTTTGCAAATAAATTATAATATTTTGAGCAAAAAGTAGACTAGCTTCGATAAAAGAAAATTGTATTGTTATTAAAACTATTTATTTAATTTAATATTTAAAGCTGTTGTCTAGCTAAAGATAGTCGAAATCTGTTTTTTAGCTAGCGCAAATTTTGTTAATTTTTTTTATCTTTTTATTACAAAACTTTGCGTAAATAATTTTAATAGCTTTTATATTTTTTGTTTAAATTATTTTTATTGTATATTTTTTGTATATTTACTTTAACTTTACTTGTTATAACTTGTTTTGTCAAATAATATTAAGAATTTTGCTAACAATAATATTAATAATCTTGATTTTGTTTTTTGTTTTATTTAGAATTGCTAAAATCTCTTTTTATTAATTTTTGTTTTGTTTTTTTGTTTTATTTAGTCTAAGATAATTTGCCAAATATAATATAAACTAACAATATTATAAAAAGCTATACTAAATAGATTATTTCGATTTGTGTTTATTATTAATATATTAATTATTAATTATTAATATTAATACTTATAAAATAAAATAATATATCGAAAAAAAAATCTACAATTAAGTTCGAAATTTTAAAATAATATTTTAGAGTTATATTAACAATAAAATCTTGTTACAATTTTTATTGTTATTCTCGATTCAACAAACTAAAGTATTGTAATTTTTAATTATTTACTATTTAACAATTTCTTGTATCAAACAATTGCTAAAAAAAAAAAAAATTGCTAAATATTTTAATTTAACTTTTATTTATAGTTTTTTTATATTAAAACTAATTAGATAACGCACGCATATTACAATTTCTTAAAAAATTAAATACTAAAAAAAGAACTTGTCGACAAATTAAATAAAATTATTGTTTTTTTTAAAATTGTTTCTAAAGTTAAAATTGCATTTGCGCAACTTTAACTTGTATTTAAATACTCTATAATAGAATAATTTTGCAACTTGTAATATTTTACAATAAAACAATTTTGCAATTTCTAATACTTTCTAATTAACAAGTATTGACAAAATATAAGCAATTATTAATACAATATATATAATAAGCGCGTATATAATATTTGCAAATACAATTATTTTAATTATAATACTTTATTTTATACAAGTTATAAAACTATTCTTAAATATATTTACAAATACTATTGTATATTTTTGTTTAAATAAGATTTATTTATTATTGTAATCAATTTTTATCTTAAATATTAAATATTGTTCTTAGATTTTCTAGCAAAATTATATTTTAATATTGATGTTTACTTTTTATAGATAGTTTATACTATCTATTATAGCGTTTGTCAATTGTTCGAAGCTATTGCACTATATCTTGTAGCGTCGTTTATAAAGAGTTAGAATTGAATGTAGAATTTATTCTAGGGTTAGGACTTGTCGGACACCAAACATAATTCTGCAAAGGAGGTCTGAGCAGTGAGGCAAGGGAGTATTATTAGTCGTCCTCTTGGCCAGCCTTCGCATGGTCTTCACTTTCACTCGATCAATCAGATTTCGGCGCTTTTATGCATGACAGCCGTTATTGCGTTGTCCCTATTACCCTGTTGCCTTAACATTTTGTTGTCTTATTGCCTTTTACCTTAGTGCCTTCTTGGTTGTCTAGGCATTAGCTCGTGGCACACACATTATCAAGAAGGCTTGAAGCGCACCTAAGATCTCCGGTGTTAGGTTTGCAATGATCCGGTGTGTAAGCGCTCGGCACGGTAGGTCGCACCCAACAGACTGGTTGGTCCGAATTCAGGATCTAGCGTAGGAGTCGGCCACCCTGCGCATTATCCAAAGTGACATAAGCTTCACTCCATTTCATATAATGCAACTTGTAGGGGTTGTCAGTGTCCGGAAAATGCTGACTCCAATCCTGGCGTCAGCTTTTGCTGCATGCAGCACGCAGCTCTAACCAATCTTGCTATTGCCTCCGATACAGGCCCATCGATAATGGGTAGCTTTGTGGTCAGTATAGGTGAGCAGGCTCCGGGACTTGGAGCCCTCAAATTCCTGTCGCCTTGGTTCGCCAGGTGGATTTGATTACTTTGTACATTTCATGCATGGGCATTACGAAGATGACAACTGCCGTGCATGCGGGAGATGCTAACAACCAATCGAGGCTCTCGGTGCTATCGCGTGCTTTGGCAAGACACGGGGCAGCATGTTTACTGTGGTGTGCTGCAAGCCTTCGTGTACGGGCCTTTGTGGCGCTTTCCGTTGTTTCGCTTCGATGGTTCTGAATATGAGTATAAGGATATGACCACACGATGGTTGGCTCCGGCGGTCCTTCCAATGGTAGAAACATGCCATGCATGGGGATCAACGCCGCTCGACCGGGCAGCTTGGAGTGTTCGATGGGCTAGCCTTCCCTCGGACCTTTCCGAGGTGGGAGACGCTGAAGTGATTGCATCGACGTCAGTGTACCTTCGCAGGCGTAACCGTCCTTCAGAAGAAGGCTTTTCAGATCACACGGGCAGCTTCGAGTTCGCTATACAAAGCACTCCATATGGCAAGCAGAGACGTAATATAAACACGTAGAATCTGTGATAGCAGTATTGATTGTGGCGGCATTACTACGATCTTAACATATAGGTACTAAAGGAGCAGCTAGGTACTAGGACCGTGCCAACGGCTTCTCCACTGACGTAGTGCGAGGCTTGAGCCGCAATATCACCCCGTCTCCAGCAACCGGTGCCAAAGCGCCGAGTCCCGGCTTAGATTCGTCAGCCCTTGGGAAGCGCTGCACGCGATTCTTCGATGCCCCTCCTGTTTCGCCCATACCCGAATCCGTGTCAAGTCTGACATCGAACCTCGACAGTGCGAGAGCCACGAACGTGAAGACGGCTTGTTTCGCAAGAAAGCGGCCGGGACATAGATGTTGTCCGCCTCCGAACGGCCTGAAGCTTGAACTTCGAGACAAGCCCTTCTTGCGCAGAAAGCGCTCGGGGTCGAATGCCGAAGCGTTTTCACCCCAAATGTCTTCGCTGTAGTGTAGCTGACGGTATGGGACCATGACATTGTTACCTTCCCGGAGCAACTTGCCTCCAATCATTGTTGGCTCAGTGACATAGCGCATCAACGAACTGGACATCTCTAAGCGTAGGACTTCGAGATACAAGGCCTCTAACCGAGGGCACTGTCCGGTCAGGTAGGGTACATCTGGAGAATCGTTGACCACCCCGGGAAGTGTTTCCGTCCTGATCGCCTCAAGCAGTGCAGCGTCGTGGGCTAGGTAGGCGAACACCCAGAAGGTCACCTTGTGGATGTTCCCATTAACACTAGAGACGGATTAGCTTTGAATGGGACGGAAGCTTTTGGCAGCTACATCATCACTGTAGCGCGTCATGAGGGAGATTAAGCTTACGCCCAGTGTTGCAGCATATTGACTTTTGCAAGATCGTGGTCATTGAATGAAAGATCCCGATATTCCGCCTCCGCTTTGTTGACATACCAATTCGCGTCTGCTCTGTTCCCATTAGCTTGACCATAATAATTCGTGAAAGCGTCGATTAGTTGGTCTCTGGCTGTGTACATATCTTTACTCAGGAAGCGGGGAAGTTGGAATACGTATTTCCAAGTTGTGTTTTCCCATTTCAAGAAAGTGTCAATCAAGCCGGGAGAGATTTTCCAGATGCTTTTACCCCAAAAGATCTCCGTGGTAATCGATATGAACACTTGTTCGGTCCAACCTAAGAGGAAGACTTTCACAGACTCGGGAGAAGACTCGAGGACATAAGGAGAATTTGCGGTAAGGCCCTGCCAGCAGACAGCCCGGTCAAGTTGTTTCACAAACATCTTCGCGACGTCCTCTAGTTTACCACCCGGAAGTAATTGATGCATTTGATATTCTTCGACCATCTGAATTGGTGGCAATCTGCGCTGCGGATGGAGGGCTTTGGCTTCGTCTGTAGGAGCACACCAGAGCTTGTCGATGTTTGGTTGCGCGATGCCGATCCATCGGTAGAGGTCTTGAACAAAACGTGACCATGAAATGGAAGTCGTGTGCTTATAAACGTCTTTTACGTCCTCTGGGCATGTGAGGATATATATTCTCTGTCCTGCAACCGTAATGCAATATGGCTCCTTGGAGTTACGGAAGTGCAGTCTGAGACATATTAGCTCCGCGGTTCTGTGCTGTTAACTTTGTAAGATTGGATATTACCGTCCTTTTTCCAAGACCTTATAGGAATTTCTGAAAAAACCCACTGCATGACCTGCGAGGAACGGACTTCCCTTTAGCAAGTTATACGGTATGGCCATTGAAGACTAAGTGGGGACTCCCATACCTACAACTAGAGCCAGACAGATCAGCTGCATTCAATCACAACAACAATAGAGATATTCATCGGACTCACATGGAATCCAGTACGGAAGCTCCCTGGGATCCGCTGGATAGAAATATGGTGTGATAGTGAACCGCCAGAGCCTCCATGCAAACAGCAATACCGATGCTCCTGCAATCATAGCAATTGCAGGCTTGGACATTACTTGGCTGACCAAGGCATCTGGCGATGGGAGCTCGAGACTGAGCATTTCTGGAAACAGTGTAGCCCGGATAACGATATGTCTCCCATGAAGTAAGACTAAGTTGATACTGTCACAGGGTGCTTGTGGAATGAGGATGGTAGAGTGGGACTTCTCTGATGAGAGATCTTTCGTCCCCGATCCTAAACTATCGTCGTAGGATTGCCCATTCTCCCTAATTTGACTGCTAGGCAAACCTTATGCATGGCACGGTGCGGCGGGGCATGCAAGGCAAAAACACAGCCTTCCTCAGATAGGTACATCATGCCCTTTGTTCGAGCTAATATGCAGCACTTATGCATGGATTTGAGGCACACTGTAGTCGTGAAACTGTCTCCACATCCTTGGCAGGTTGTTCCACTTGTCAAGAGAGGCATTTGCTCCGACTGGAGCGCTTTTCAAGCAGGATCCTGCAGTTTGTTCAGCTGAAATGTAGCAAGGTTTGCGGAGTGGGTCCGGGCTTGCCATCTTGACTTTACCATGCCACCTGGATCGCCTCAAGCCTGTCAAGCAATGCCAGTCATGGCCAGGCCTGAGAGATCACAGCATGTACTTTGCTGAGCAGGCTCACCTGAAAGATTTCCCGTGCCGCGTCGTATAGAAGTATATACTAATTTACCCTCCTTGATCTTCCAGTACTCGAGCTCGATCTTTGACTACAACCTTTCTATATCTCAAAAAACCCTTAGATATGGCCAACACCAATGATTCAATGCAGCTTGAAAACCTTCCAGCTGCCAAACCTCCGCCAGGGATTGTGCCCAATTTTGTTGATCCGTACAGTAGCGGCCCGATCCTTATCTCTGTGGGCTCGGTCTTCGTTGTTATCATGTTAGCTTTTGTTTGTGTCAGAATATATACAAAAGTCAGAATTGTACGGAGGTCAAGCCTTGATGACTGTAAGTCGCGACCTTGCCATTTGTGTATACAGACTCATTATAAGTAGACACCTGTGTAATTGCCCCGGTCAGTTTTGATATACACTCAAGAGCCACTGAAACACACCCTGCTAATTCAGTACACTTCGAAGATTGGCGCTGTACTATATTTCTCGATTGTGGTCCTCAGTACGTTAATGCAATCGGAGCTGCTGTCCTTTCTCTCTAACAGACAACTAGATGTCACTATTGGGCATTTCGGGACTCATATGTGGGATCTGACAGTTGGTGATGTTGAGAGCAAAGCCTTCTTAGTGGTAAGCGGTTCTAATCTCATGGAAGTGATATGTCTAAGTTTTTGCAGACAGGATTCATGAGCAATTGGGTCACTACGATTGTCTGGCCATTCGCGAAACTTAGCTTCTTCCTGCTTTATATCGACCTTTTCCGTCCTATGAAATGGCTCAGATACAGCTCCTACGTTGGCGCAACGGTGACCGTTCTCTTCTATACTTCGGTGTTGATTGCTACCCTCGTGTTTACCGTGCCGGCACCAGGAGAGCCATGGCTGAAGGTCGGGCAAAGTCCGCGACATGTGGGTGCAATTAATCTCACTTTACCGATTGCCTGCATGAGCCTTGTGCTCGACGTATACATTTTGCTCTTGCCAATAACGGCAGTGCAAAAACTCCAGCTTCCATTCAGGAGGAAGATGGGAGTAATGGCTATTTTCCTAACAGGTGGAATGTACGCCATACATATCTTACTTCTTGTGTGATTCTCTGCAGTCAGCTGACAAAGTGTACAGAGCATGCATCGCGTCTTCACTTAGCATTTACTACAAGTGGATGCTTGATCATAACCTGACAGACGTGACTTACGAAACGATGCCTGTCCTCCTGATGTCGTAGGTAACTCAATCTTTTACGTCTTCGTCTTTGTGCTAATGGACTGTAGTCTGATTGAAATGTGTGTTGGTGTGAGTGCTAGTTGCATGGTAGGGCCTGAAGTCCTCGGAATTTTGGCGATCTCGCTAAGAAGTGATTATAGCCTTCAATGAACAAGCTGCTCCAACAGTTGCCCAGCTTTGGTCTGCTGAGTTCAAACATCCTGTCACGCTTTTCCTCCAGCCGCGGCAAATCCTCCAGCTCAGAGCAGTCGCGCAGCAACGGAGCGCGCGCAACATACGCTGATTTGGAGGCTGCACGTACAGGATCCAAGACGCGCAACCGTGTGATGAGACCGGTCAAGTCCATGCAATCATACGTCCACACCGGGCGCCCAGACCACTTGGAAGAGGACGGCATCCATTTGCAGGTCAATATAAACCAGAGTATTAGCAGTAGCGAGCAGGACGCAGTTCGAGGATATTGACCAGAGCTTTGTGCAAAGGCATGCAAGCACTTATTAAAAGGAGATCATGACCCTATGGGAAACAAGTATCTGCACTTCCTCCTCAAGACCCGAAATGTATATCTAAAGAACGACGTAACAGCTATAGCAAGCTTCAGCGAAAATGTCGCCTGTGCACCTAGACTTCTTAGGTTTTGGCCCAGTATCCGAAAGTAAGGGATTTGAAATACTGCAAGAGGCCCACAATCATGACGCTAGAGTTGGTGATGGCAATGCAGCAATCATAAAGTCGAAGTGCTCTTACCTGCTATATTGAAGACGGACGCCTTGAGATCCTTACACTTTGATTATATCTAGGCCAGTTCCTTTGATAGACAGGTATTCCTAGTGGCCATCAGTAGATCTCCCATACATGCGATGGAGCAGGACCGGGCTTCACTGACTGCCAGGGAGAAGGGGAACCAATACGAGGTGTATCGCACAATGGATGCGTATCCACCCCTCCATATGTGCCTGTTGGCTCCTCTAAGGATGTCTCCTACGACCTTCTCTGCAAAGAGTGAAGGTTCCATTCGCGGTGTCCCATCTTCGCCCCTCGCACGAGCCGAGATTTCTTTCTCGATGTTCTTGTAACGCGAAGTACGCGGGAGTTCGAAATTGACGCCGTTGGAAAGTATGTTTGTGCTTATAGCCCCAGTAACAATATTTACGACCTTCACATCGAAGGGTGCCATTTCCAGTCGGAGGGTTTCAGTAATAGCATTTGCAGCTGCTTTAGAGCCTGCATAGAGACCTAAAGCATCGGTCAGCATGGCTACCGCTACTGGCGTCGGTTTGGTAAACTCACCCATCCAGGGGGTATTTACATGCGTACCGATGGAATTGATGTTTGCAATGGTGCCCTTAGCTTCAATGACAAGAGGAGCGAAAGCCTGCGTGACGTGGACCATGCCCCACACGTTAATCTCGTACATGCCCTTTGCAGTCTCGATGTCGAAATCCAGAGTTGGCATGATGATTGTTTGACCGGCATTGTTCACAAGATAGTCGAGTGTCCCGCCAGTCTGAGCGGCCACAATGTCTACCGCAGCCCGTACGCTGGTTACCGAGGTAGGTTCAAGTGTAAGGAGCTTGACATTAGGAATCTCCTTCAAGTGACTCATTTTAGAAGGGTCGCGAGCGGTAGCGAAAACGAGCATGTTTTGCTTCTGGAAAGCTTCGACTAACGCGGAGCCAATGCCTCCAGCGCTACAACCAGTGATCAGGACAGATTTGAGAGCCATGGTCATGAAGCGGTAGCCCACTGTACTTGGTGATCGGGCAAGCGAGGACTGACGAGCGTGACGGTTAGGAGGATTAGCTGTAAAAGGTGACGCGAAGATGGTACTTTCGGGAAAGCAAATTAATCAGCTGATTAAGCTCTGACAGCTACGCGACTCTGTCCCTTTCGCACATCTCGTGGCGACGGATGCACGAGCCTCCTATCCCCACGCGATAGCTCGGACAGTCGCATCAAGAGCCTCCCAAAGATGACACACGAGGCAGAAACAGGGCGCGGACCGTTAGGCAATTGCGGCCACCAACTGTAAATCCCTCAGAGAGACTAGAGCTGAAGGGCGCATAAGGCTAGTAGGGTCTCAGAATCGAGCCAGCTGCAAGTGCTGATCCAGCAGGATCAGCAGGATCGGTCCGTGGTTGCAGATCGATACGTGGACCACAATTGTGAAGGATCCTGCATGATGCCATGATCTCATGTGATCTGCTGCGATCGCTACAGAGCAAAGCTGTTGCTTTGATGTGTCAGCTTGTCCTTGGGTTGTTGGAGCATGCGTACTCAGAACCAAACACGAGTTACGAAAGATCGTTCAGTGAGCAAGCGCCGTTAGAGCGAGGCGCCCGGGGCGAGCCTGGAAGGAAGCGACTTCAAAAGCGGGGACTAACTGTTGCGGCCCAATCGGAGCCTTGCTGTTTGCAAGCGCTGCTAGGTCGGAGGATGAGTGGAGACGCTCGTCATTTTGGTTTCACAACAACCTTTTCCACTGCCCCTGTCTTACAAGGCGATTTGAGGCAAAGTTGCATATGGAGGCAGTTCAGCTGTTGCCTTGAAAAACATCGCAAGTTTCCACACACACACAATAGAAGCGCACCAATCTCGATAGGGCTTTGGCACTCTCGACCGTACAATCTCAGGCTTTCTCTAGCTGCGCGCATGATTAAGATTGCAACTCGAAGCCATCCTTATATCGAGCTAGCGGGGTCAGTTGAAGCAGTGCAGGCAATGGAAAAAATGCCACAGTCTCTGGTTGCATCCCACCATTCTACTTGTGTCGAATCAACGTCGAGCTTTACGTGCTGCACGGGCGATGATCTGGTTGATTGCTACTTCAGTTTTTTGAATCCATCGGCTTGACGCTAGGTAGATCTGCTGCATACGATGGCGCCTTCCTACGATGACTCCTTAAGAAACCCCGGCGCAAGTTCGTCCTCAATATCTTCTTCGTATGCCGAACAAGCTCTGCTTCAAACTCTACTACTAGCTGTTCAGTGAACTTCAGAATCTTGTCTCACAATATCCTTATCAAGAAGTGGACATGTACGATTCTATATGGGCAACCGTGGTCTCGTGGAAGCTCGTGGAATGGCTTTTCGCAGTATCTCTTCTTTGTGCTGTCGCCTTCGAGGCATATCTTGCTTTCCTTCCAGTATATAATCATCATCCTCTCTTTCAACAGGCAAATTATGATCGGCTGACCTTTGTCATCAAGGTCTTCCAATATTCTTCAGAACGTCTGTCACTCGTTTTCCACAAAGGGTCACAAAGGGCCACATCTGTGATCCACACAATCTCAAGAGTTACCCGAGATTTCGTAGGCTTCCTAACAAGAGCTGTTGGCTGAATTATCTAACTCCGATCAGCGTTCTGGAACATATTATAACCCTTTCAGACGAGCTAAGCCTGTCATTATACGATCGCCAGATGCTATGCAAGAGCTTAGCGAAGCTGCCGAGCTTTCGCAACGAGCTGTTTATGCAGATGTATGGTTCAGTCGCTACTTGCCTAAAGCTATCTCGACTAAGTTGAGCTAGATTTTTGGATTCAAATACACTATGAGCCACAGTGTTCTTGGACTCGATCCAAACGAGCAAATCAGCTTGCGCTACCGACTCTTTGCACGAGCTATAAGAATCAAAGGGTCGTCACAGATCAACTTATTGCACCCATATCTGGAAACAAGACTCCAGAAGACCCTGAAGGAATACATTGATCCTCACGTCACTGCCGATGGTAATGACTATTTTCTCAGACCATAAACCTCATATTGACTAGAATCACAGAATGGCATGCAATTAAAGTCGCTCCTCTAATGCGAGACTTTGCTACAGGGATGATGGGAATCTACTTCTTTGGAAGACGGCTTTGTACGTAACGAACATCTGAGCCCAGTCTCATGGCATACTGATGCGAGACCAGCCGAGGAGCGAGACTTCTCCGCCGCCATGGCCCGTTACTATCATGATACTGTTCGATACTCAGGTGCGCTACAGATTATTCCGAATTCTTTGCAATCGTAAGTGTTCGGGATCCATATCAGCTGATTGATTGGGCTTCTGTACTGACTGTAGTCTAGCCTCACGTATTCAATGATTACGAATAAGGGCCATGCTCTTGGCGTTTTATTTGATCGTCTCCACCTTGCAGCAGACCCGGAACAGGATGGATGGAAGGAAGATGAGGGTCTGAAATCAGTACAATGACCTCTTGCCACGGCTGTGCAAATTGCTATACTGACCGGAGGCTTCGTAGATAACTCTTTCCAGAACATGATCGAAGGTTCAAAGGATTCAAGCTATTGGACCCACGCCACAATCATTCAAGCCACTCTCGGAATATGGTTTGCGGCCTCTCATCAACCGTGGATTGTAAGGTCCTGTCCTTGAATGATGCTTCTGTCACTGAGATCTGGATAGAACCTTCACTTCGTATTCCTCGAACTCTGTGCTCGCCCCGAATACATCGAGATGATACGCGGCGAAATCCGCGGTCTTCAGACCTTAGATCCTGGAAGCATCAACAGCTTGCAGATCCTGGACAGTTTTATCAAAGAGTCTGTCAGAACCAATGCTTTGGACAAAAGTGGGTGATCTTTGCATGGACTCGCTTTTGCCTATAGCCTACTTACATTAACTGCCCTTGCAGTGTCGATTCGTCGAAAAGCGTTAAAGCCGTTCACATTCTCAAAGGGCGGACCTCATGTCGCCGTCGGTCAAATAGCTTGCGTCTCAGCCTGGGATATTATGCACAATGAGTCAATCTACCATGAGCCAAATTCCTTCGATGGCCTCCGCTTCGTCAAAAGCACAGCTGCCCCAGCCTCTGGATTGCGGGACGATAGCGTACGGGGGACCACATTCACTGATGCTTCCACAGATTTCCCAATCTGGGGCTTGGGGTCTAAAGTCTGGTACGTATGAGTACCCTGAAATGGAAAGCCCAAGCTGACAATAATCAAACCGCACAGTCCTGGTAGGTGGCACTCCGCTCTAGTTCTCAAGATGGTTCTCGTTCATCTCATCCAAAACTATGACTTTTGTCTCGAAGACAAGCTCTCGTCACACAAGTGGTTCTGGGAGACATTCCAGATGCCTTACGAGTCGTCAGAAGTTTTGTTTCGGAAGCGATCTCACAAGTGTGAGCCTACTGCTTAGGTACACGAAGGACATACGCGATCGCGGGCAGAAAGCAGTCAGCTTTGGAAAGGCGCAGTCAAGGAGGGGAGGAAATACTTCTAGTATCCTACAATGTCTGTAGATTACAAGTCCATGCCTTGTTTGGGACAAAGCATCCAGTAGGTTTCGAAAGGTTAATTCGCAGGGGCTTGTTCAAGTGGCCGATTGATACTCACATGGCATTCATTGGATTGATTATGGACGCTATGCTTCTAGAAACCATTTGTGCTCCTATAAATTTGGCGATTTATTGCGACCTTTCGCATCCGGCGCGAATGCATAATGTATGTCGGGCCTACGAGTAATTAAGGCAACCAGGCTAAATCCACACCGTGCGCGGCGGCATTTTAGCCGCATTTGCCTTGTCTCACGGCTGTATTACCGACAGCTTACTCCCGGTCTTCTATAAAGATGCTCTTCTGGCCCCATTGGCCTTTCGCCTTGTAGGACAAGCCTCCTATCTGAAAATCATGCCTTATGTGTGGCGTTTCGAGATCGCATTATTGGTGACGCTCTTCGTGGAACTGTCTCCAACGTTTGCAGCATTGCACGGCAAGCTTGTCGGCTGCTCCGCTCTGTCATCGGCACTGCCAGAGAAGGTATCATATCCCGGCAATGCCACGTACAGATCTTCGGTAGACTCGTACTGGTTCCAAGAGGCTCGCCTTTCGCCGTCTTGCATAATAAGCCCGACAAGCGCTTCAGATGTTGCGCTTATTGTCAAGACCTTATCTGGACATGGCACGAAACATTCGAGCTTACCAAAATTCGCAATCCGAAGTGGAGGCCACACACCTTTCGCCGGCGCAGCAAACATTGAGGACGGCATTACCATCGATTTGAGAGCTATGAATGTTGTCAGTCTGAATCCAGACCGCACAATTGCATCCGCTGGTGCTGGCTCCAATTGGGATGACATCTACAAAATGCTTCAACCCATGAATCTGACGGTTGTCGGAGGCCGTGTTGCTGGAATAGGAGTTGGTGGTTTGACAACCGGAGGTCTGCTTGCGCCCTCAACTCCGAGTCTAAGTTGTATAACTTATGGAGTGATCAGGTGGTATCTCCTTTCTCTCCCCGGAACGGGGTTTTGCATGCGACAATATTGTGAACATTGAGGTCGTCCTCGCAAATGGCCAGATAGTCAACGCCAACGCGCATCAAAATCCGGACCTTTTCGCCGCTCTCAAGGGAGGATCTAACAATTTCGGAATTGTGACGAGGTTTGACTTTCAGACGTTTTCGTTAGGCAAATTCTGGGGCGGATTCATACAATACCCTGAGAGCACAATACCACAGCAATTACAGGCATTCGAATATTTCATGTCTCCAGGAAACTTCGATCCAAAGGCGGAGATGATATCGGCTATCGGATACATTAAAGAGGCAGGAGGCGTCATTGTCTCGGACGGGATATATTATACCGAGCCCATTGTCGAGCCACCAATTTTTCGACCCTTCACAGCCATCCAACCTCAGCTGGGCAACACTATGCGGGTTTCGTACATTATTGATTTTGTGGAAGAAGGAGAGAAGCAGCAGACCAGAAACCCTCGGTATGTGACCTCGCCTATTCTATACTAGCGGAATGGAAGAGGTCAGGACGCTGACTTGAGTCCAAGCGGAATCTATGCAAACACCGTGTTCAGTCCAAGTGCAAGCATACTGACTGATGTATATGGACTCTGGAACTTGACTATCGACTCTGTTAAGGATGTGGACGGAATCCAGCACTTCGTGATATTTCAAAGAGTCCCTGCCGCAATGCAAGGGAACTCGCTAGGTATAAGTGCATCAGATGGTCCTTTGGTCCTGTGTCTGTTGGCAATCACCTGGAACCGGCCTGGAGACGACGAATTCATCAATAACGTAGCAAAGACACTGCTCACTGACATTGAGCGAACTACGAAAGCCGGAGGCCTATTCAATAGGTGGAAGTACCTGAATTATGCCGCAAATTTTCAGGATCCAATCATTTCGTATGGTGAAGCGAGCAAGGCTAATCTTCAAGATGTCAGTAAGAGATATGATCCGACAAGACTGTTCCAGACGGGCGTTCCAGGAGGTTTCAAGCTATTCTAAAGGTCGTTCGGAGGAGTTCGATGCATTCATAAGCCCTTCGCTCACAATTGTGGGTGGAGCGATTTATGTGCTGTAAGGCAATTTTCCAGTCCTTGCCGCAGCAGGGTGACACCACAACAAAGCGTGCAGACTCTTCTGTCTTCAACAGTCTTTAGAATGTATACCTTTTCGCATATTATCCGAAAAATCAAATACGCATACTCTCGTACGATCGTACTTGGAAAATCCATTGAGACGCAGCGTTAAAATTATCGAGCACATCATAGGCGCTATAAAAAAGAATTGAGCGAGCACTAAGTAACATATATATAGACATAATTATTATGGAACATCATAGATCAATAAGTGCATTAATTTATTTTAGATTTTTGATCTTCGAGAACTTTAGTCTTTCTGTTCTTTGTAAATTCTTCAAACTACCAATTTACTTAGTTATATCTACAATCTATACTGTAATCAAAAATACAAAAATAGTTATTAAATTACAATTTCTTTGATTCTCTTAATAATTAATTCAAACATAAAATTATAAGAATTGTAAAAGACTTCTTCGAACGCAATATCTTTATTAAATGTTTAATTAACGCAACAATATTATATAGTATTAATTGTATAAAAACAATTTTTCTTCTCTTTATTAATTATTATCTTAAGTTATTAGTACAAAGATATTAGAGTTTTTTAATTAAAGTCTTTTTTAATATATTATTTTTATCAAATATTAAAGTAACTAGTTTCTGCGCTATTTTTGTCTATTTTAAACAATATATTAGCTATTCAAAAATTTATTAATATAGTTATTGATTATTTGTTAATCTATATTACTATATATATTCGCGTTTCGAGAGACAAATCGAGCTTGATAAATTAAGATTCTCTTAAGATCTTGCAAATCTTACGAATCTAATTACTCTACGTACTTAAATTAGTATTGTCGAGACAAAATCTACTTAAAGAGCTTGTTTTGTTTTCTTTATATTTGACAAAGTTGCAAAATCTTAATTGAGTTAAACTACGTCTTAACGCGTAAAGTTTTAATATTTGCAATGCGCACAAATATTTGCAATTGCTCGCTAATTGCACAATTGCGTCAAATTATTATGTTTTTTGCTTTAAATATTAAATTTTTCGATTTAAACAAACTTTACTTTTAAAACAAATCTAATAAATTAAGAGAACGTATGCGCATTTTACGTAGACAAACTATAATTATTATATAGAACAAACGCATTTACGAACGCAATGCTAGAAGATATCAAGATTATTTCTCGCAAAGCTTGACTTAAATCTCTAGATTCTCGCAAATAATACAAGATTTACTAGCTTTAATCTTGATTTTGCACAAAGTTTAAATATTAGTAATAAAAAATTGCAACTTTTGTTATAGCAAATCTAGATATATTTAGAACTAAAGTTAGAATTTATCAAATGCAAATATAATTAATAATTATTTATTTACAAGATCTTGTATTATTAGTTTTAGAAATTAATCTAAAATAGTTTGTAATTAATTAATTTCTTATAATAATATATATTTGCAAATTATTATTGTTATAGAACTAAAATATATTTATCGAATTTTTTTTTAAAATATATTTATAAAGAGTTCTAGTTTTAAAGAGATTCGAACTATATATTTTTTATATTTCGATTAAAATTATCTATATTAATTCAACTATACTATTTTTCGATTATAGTAAAGATACTTAATCTTTTAACTTATATTATCTTAACAAAGCTCTTAAATTGTTAGAATTTTTTAATTTTTTGCGTTTCGATATTTGCAATAACTATATAAGCAAACAATAAATTAGATAGTAAACTAAACAATAATATAAATAATAGACTAGACAATAATATAAACAATAGATTAAACAATAATACAAACAATAGACTAGACAATAATGTAAACAATAAACTAGAAAATAAATTAGACAATAATATAGATAATAGATTAGACAATAATACAAACAATAAACTAAACAATAATATAAACAATAAACTAGACAATAATATAGACAATAAATCAAATAATAAACTAGACAATAAACTAGATAGTTATATAGACAATAATATTAGAGACAATATATAAAATATATTTATTCTAGTTTATATTGTTTTAACAACTTATTTTAAAGAATTAGAATTTGAGATTGTTAACTATACAAAAAAAAGAAATTTTATAATAATTATTAAGTATCTTAAATTAATTGTAAAAGCAAGAATTAATATTTAATAAAAAGTATCTTTTAAGATTTAAAGAAACTATAATACTTTAATTAAAACAATTGTTTAATTTTGAAATAATTAAGATTAAATCTTTATTAATAGAGTTAAAACTTATAAAAGAAGTAAAGTATTTTGAAGTTAATAGCTAGAGTAGCCCAAAAAAAAATTTATCTTAAATTTATCTTAAATATCTATATAAAATTGTTAGTATTTTAGTAGTCAATTTGTTCTCTCAATTTTTGTACTTACTTTTTGTACTAAAAATATTAAACTACTTGTTAACAATAATACAAAGAAAATTAATAATTAATCTTAAGAGCAATTAAATTATATAAAATATTATTAAATCTTAACAATTACAATTTCTAGTTAAAATAATTTATTTGCTTAAATAAATTGTATTAATTAAAAGCTATATTTCTTGTTTAAAAAAATTAAAACAAAAAGAATAAAAAAGATTTAAGATTCGATTTTAGTAATATATAAACAAATTTTTAACTTTTTTATTTTAAATTTTGTAATTAAGACTTTTTAACTTGTATAAAAATATCGAACAATTAATTATTTTTCTTCTAGCTTTGTTAATTGTTATTAAAAGTACAAATTATTGTTATAATCTTATTTTTTCAAATATTCTAAATAGAATAGTAAAAAAATTATTATTTATTATAATTTACAATTGTTAATATCTTCGATATTAAGTTAAAATACTATAGATTTAAAAGAAACAAGCTCTTTTGTATTGTATAAATACTTCTAATATTTTTATATTCATATTGTAATATATACAATTACTCTTAACTGTTTATTTAAATATTTAGTAACTTTAATCGAAACTACAACAATAAAAAATAAAAAAGCAAAATTTAAAATGCTTATAATAGTATTGTTTTTTAACTCAAAATAATTGAAAAATATTTTTAAAATATTAGTCTTTTTAATCGATTATAGATACTACAAGCTTAAAAAATAAAATATTTTTTATAATAAAAGATTTGTTTTAATATTTCGAAGTCTAATATTATAATATTTACAATTATTTTTAATTATTTGTTTAAATCTTTAATATCTTTAATAAATACAACAAAGTTTAAATAATTAAAAAAAGAAACTTAAAAGAATAGATTATAGAATTGTTCTTTATTTATAAATATTAAGTAACTTTTTCTATAATAATAGACTCTTTTTCGAACAATAAAATGTATATAGTAGTATTCTTTTAACAATAAGTATTGTTATTAAGAATAATATCTAGTATTAAATAAATATCTAAATATTGCATTTACTATAATTGTCTTGCGCTAATATAATTATTTTATTAGTAAATTTTCTTTATATCTGTACTTTCTTTTTACAATTATAATTACTATTATAAACTTTTTTGTAACTATTGCTTCTAATACAATTTAAACTCTATAATATTTCTTAGTTATTAAACAAATACTAAAACAAAGTAGTAAATAATAATAGACGCATTTTTATTATTAATTTCGTTTTTGTAGATTATTTAGTAAGAGAAATTGCTTTAGAATAACAAATTAAATATAACAACAATTACAATTGCGTCTTTTAGTCTCTAAATATTGTTAAATTATCGATATATTTAATATTATTAAACTAGATATTTGTTACAATTTTCTCTTTAATATATGATATTTTGTATATTAATAGAAATTGCAAATACTAATTTGTTAAATAAGCTTACAAGTATTTAATTAACTTTAAGAATATAGCTAATACTTTAAAAATTTATAGCAAAGTAATATAATTATTTTGTATTTGCTATTTAATAAAAGATTTCTTTAATAAATCTATTTTAATTTTCGATATTTATATAATTAGCAAAACAAAAACTAAAGTATATAGCAATTGTTTTTAAAGATAAAAATTAACTAATTATTTATTTAGTAAATTTTTGTTTTGTTCTTTGTTATAAACAAATATTAATAACAATATAGATTCTATATTTAAAAATTTAATTGTAGAAATATTATTTGCAATTACTTTAAATTTAGTATTGTTTACAAAGAAACAAATTTGTATATAATACAAATATAATAAAGATAAACTAATTGTTTAATTGAATTTTGATTTCAACTTTAGAAATCGATTTAATCTATCGATTTTAATATTAAAAATCAACTTGAAATCTAATTTGATTTCTATTATTTTGAAATTGATTCAACTTGACTTAAGTTGATTTTCGATTTCAATATTAGAAATTAAATCAAATTGTTAAGAATGTTAAAAATACTAAAAATAGTATAAATTTAGTTTAAATTTAGATTTTTTTAATTATTTTCTAAATAATACATATTAGTAATACATAATATAGAAATAGTCTAATATATTTATTAATTAAGTTAAATAAATTAACTATTTCTATTAAATTATCAATTAATTGTTACTAAAAATAATAAAATTTACTAAAAATAATAGTCTTGACAATTCGAATTAATTTTTCGAATTAAATTTCGATTTTAAATATAGAAATTGATTCGAATTATTAATTCTAATTTTAAAAATCAAATTGTCAAGACTTTCGAATCGAATTAATATAAATTGTTAAGATTCGAATCGAATACTTGATTCGAATTAAATTATTCAATTTGACGTAATTAATTTAAATAAAAATACAATTGTCTTTATTAATCTATTAGTATCGACTTAATCTTATCGATATTATATATTTTTAAAAACTATTATATTCGATTAATTATTTAATAGCATATTAAATAGTAAATTTCGATTTCTATTTAATAAGTTGTTTTTCGAACAATATACAACAAAAGAGTTTTTATTTATTTCGAAAAATAAAAAGAAACTATTTAATTATATTAACGCAATTAATAATCTTAATTCGAATTTTAATAATATGTCAAACACTAATTTTGAAACAATTTTGAAAAAACTAGATTAATTTGCTTTGTTTCAACTTTATAATTGCAATCAAATTATAAAAAAACAACAATTTAATTTTTCTTTTTTCTTGTTTTGTATTGTAGATTATATAAATAAGAGATTCTAAATAAATAAAGATAACAAAAAAATTAAATAAATCTTTTAAAAATTACAATTTTACAAATAACAATATATAATTAAAGAAAAGCGTAGTTTATCTTCTCTAACTTTCTAAAAAAAGAGAAAGAGAAAATAGCAATTTAATTGTATATATAAATAGTTAACGTTATTTTATATATTGTTTTTCGATATTAAATAGCAAAATTTTAAATAATTTAAGTATTGCTTTTTGTATTTTTCAAGTAATTATATATTATAAAAGACAACTTTATTGTAGATTTTATTTTATATAAGTTTATAAAGAGATTTCTTTTATTGTATTATATATTTCGAATAATATTTATTAAAAAATATATATAATTTGCAAAAAATATAGCAATAGCAATCTATTTATAAAAAAATAAATATATATTAGAATTCTAGTATATATATATTGCAATATATATAAAAAATAACTTCTTAATTATATTATATCTTTATTTATTTTAAAGAATTATATCTCTTTTTGTCTCTTTCTTTATTTTTAAAATATTTAAATTTTTCAAATTTAAATTTATTGTTTTATTCGCGTTTTGAGAGATAAATCGAACTAATAGAAATCAAAATATTTACTAAATTTTACAAATTTTACAAATTTATTTATTCTACGTACTCAAATTAATATTGTCGAGACAAAATTTATTCGAAGAGCTCGTTTTATTTTTTTAAAGTTCGACAAAGTTGCGAAATCTTTATTAAGTTAAACTAAGTTTTAACACATAAAGTTTTGATATTCGCAATGCGCATAAACGTTTGAAATTGCTCGCTAATTGCACAATTGCGTCAAATCTTCACATTTTTCGCTTTAAATATTAGATTTTGTCAATTTGAACAAACTTTACTTTTGAGACAAATCTAATAAATTAAAAGAATGTGTGCGCATTTCACGTAAACAAATCATAATTATTATATAAAACAAACGCATTTACGAACGCAATATTAAGAAATGTCAAAATCGTTTCTTACAAAACTTGATTTAAACTTTTAGATTCTCGCAAATGATACAAGATTTACGAGCTTTAATCTTGATTTCGCACAAAGTTCAAATATTAATAATAGAAAATTACGACTTTTGTTATAACAAATTTAGATACATTTAGAACTAAAGTTAGAATTTATTAAATGCGAATGTTGTTCGAAAGAATATTATATCTATTAGCTTTGTGTACTTCTTGTAATTATTGCAAAAAATATAAAAACTATATTATATAAAGTAGATTAAAAAATAACAATTTTCTTTTTTGTTTTATACTAATTATCTCGAAATAATTTCTATTTCTTTTGTTAAAATTGTAGTTAAGTTTTTTATTTTTAATTGTACTTTAAGAAGTCGATTTGTTCAAATTAATAAATATATTATTAATTTATTTATATATAGCAAATTAATAAATAGTTAATTTCTAATTGCAAAGAATTGTTAATATAGAAATAAAATCTCTCGAACAAATATTGATAGAACTAAATTAGTAAATTTAGTCTAATTGTCGAGTTTAATTTTGCGAGAGAATCGCTAAGTAATTGAACTCAAAAAGCTTAACTTTAAAAAATCTTAAATTTTAAAAAATTCATAACTTTCTTGTATTTTATACGTATTTTATTAAAATTAAGTTGTTCTCTAGAGAATTTAGCGTACTTTTAAACAAAAAAAGAATTACTTGATTTAAACTAGTTTACGTAGCGCAATTAATTAATTTAGCTTCGAATTAAACAAAGAAGTTTGTTCGAATTCTTGAATTAAACAAAAAAAAATTTGTTCGATTTAATTCAACGATTACACTAAGTAAATCTACAAATATTTTTATTGTCTTTATTTTCTCTCTCCTTTTATTTTAAATATCTATATTATTCTCTTTATTATTATTGTTATTATCGCTATTACTATTATTATCGTTATTACTATTATTATTGTTATTATCTCTATCTTCTTCTTTATTTTCTTCTTTATTTTTTTCTTCTTTATTTTTTTGTTAATTATCTTTTTATTTTTTATCTTTTTAATTATTCTCTTCTTCTTAATTTTTTTCTTAATAATTTTCTTCTTCTTCTTTTTCTTCTTCTTCTTCTCTCTCTTTAAATTATATACATTTTTAGCATTACTATATTGCTATCTTTTTTTGCAATCAAATTGCTCTTTTTTCGCAATCAAACTGCTTTTTTCTTGCAATTAATTTGTCTTTCTTTTGTATTTAAATTAATATATTGTTTTACTCTTTAAGTATTCTTAAATAATGTAATCGTTAAATTGAGTTTCAATTCGATCGAATTAACTCGCTCAATTTTAATTCTAGAATTAGGCAAATTTTCTAGCTTAACAAAATAAGACGAACGAAAAATGCGCATCAAATGTTTAATTCGACTTATTTAATTACATAACATCACGTAACGCGCTAATTATATGCGATTAACATAAACTCTATGTTAACTTAATCGAATTAGCGCATAAATAAAATAAGATAAAATAAACGAATGTTAATGCAACGAAATTAACTTAAGTTCTTAACATTAATTTGACGAAATTCGATTTTAAAATCGAGTTTGCGTCTTAATTCTAACTCAATTCTACGAAATTCAAAAGAAAAAATTAACTTGAAAAAAAAATATTCGACTCAATTTAACGATTATACTATTTTTAGATTTTATTTATTTTAAACTTTTGTATTTCTAAAACGCAAATAATCTATTTTAGTTTTAATTTTTTGAAAAAAGTTATAAATTTTGTCTTTAGAAATTTATATTTGAAAATTTTTTAACTATATATTTAACAAAATCATCGAAAAAAAGTTTTAACAAATCTAGATTATTATGCAAAATAGCGCAATATATAAATATATCTAGAAATCTTTAAGAGATAAAGATTTAATTACATTTATAAAACAAAATAAAGTAAAGGAAAAAATTTAAAAAAGTAAAGTAAAATACGCAATTAAGTAAAAAAGATTTAAAATATATAGTAGAGTGCGCAATTAAGTAAATAAAATAGATTTAAAAAACTATAACAAAACGCGCAATTAAATAAGAGCAAAAAATTAATACAAGTACTAATTAAATTAATAAATTAATATATATTCTTAATTATTAAGTATTTTGTTGTAATTAATATTAATCTATTATTTTTAATTTGTTTTAATATTTATATAGTCGAACTATCTAACAAATTTTATATAATAAAATCTACAATTTAATATAGTTGATCTTATTTTTAATAATACTAATATTTATATAATAGTTGCTATTTAGTTTTGTCAACTACATTTTTCTTTTTCGAAACTATTGTTTTATTATAAATAAACAAAGTCTATACTCTAATATAGTTAATCTTATATTTAGCAATAATAAGTCGAAATCTAATTACTTTTTTTCTTGAAACTATTATTATATTATAAACAAACAAAATCTATACTTTAATATAGTTGATTTTATACTTAGCAATAATAAGTCGAAATCTAATTACTTTTTTTTTCGAAACTATTATTATATTATAAACAAACAAAGTCTATATTTTAATATAATCGATTTTATACTTAGTAATAATAAGTCGAAATTTAATCATTTTTTTTTGAAACTACTATTATATTATAAACAATAATTGGAAAAGTTAATTTAATTTAATCTATTATTAACTCTTTACAATAATTAATTTTTGTTATTTCGAAAATAAACTACTTTGACAATAGTAGCAACTATAATAGCAATCTAAATAACAATTACGTTACAAAGAGCAATAACGTTATAAAATACTCGAATATAACAAGTTATATTTCTAATATAAGTTTATTATTAATTGATAGTATTAAAGACAATAACAGTTAAAATTTTTATATTAATAATATTGATATTAAATTGTAATATAAAAATAAATTTATTTGAAAAAATTTGTCTTAAAATTTAGATAATTTAAATATCGATATTATTGTTTCAATACAAAGACAATTCTCTTTAATAGAAAGCTATAGAAAAAATAGTTATTGCGTTGTTTATTATTAATCTTTTAGAAATTATTAATTATTAATTAATCTATTATTTAGATTAGAAAGTATTAAACTTTTTGCTATTTAATCTATTAACTTTTAATAAATTTCGACAACTTAAATATAGAGAGAAGCTTGTTTTTGTTAAAACTATTAACAAAGTATAGATTTTAAAGTATATAATAATTTCAAATCTTAAAATTCTAATTTTAATAGACAAAAACAAGTAATATATATTAATAAAAGTTTATTTAGACAATATATACTATTTAATTTATTGCTTTTTGCGTAATAAAAATAGAAGCAAAACAAACAAGAACTATATATAATAAAATAATAAATATAATTTAAATTTATCGATAATTTAAAAAAGCGATCTTTATGACACTAAACTAATTGCGTTGATTTAAGAAATTAAGTTCGATTTAAAAAAAATAATCGAATTAAAAATCTTGACAATTCGATTTCTAAAATTGAAATTAACAATTCAATTCAATTTTAAAAGTTAAATTAAAAATCGAATCGAAAAATCGAATCGAATTGTCAAGACTATTATTTTTAGTAAATTTAATTATTTTTAGTAGCAATTAATTAATAGTTTAATAGAAATAGTTAATCTATTTAAATTAATTAATAAATATATTAGAAATTTCTTTTTATAAATGTATTACTACTAAGCATTATTTAGTAATTAATAAAAAATCTAGATTTAAATTTAATTTATACTATTTTTAGTATTCTTAACATTCTTGACAATTTAATTCGATTTCTAATATTAAAATCGAAAATCAATTCGATTCGATTTAATTTAATTTTAAAATAATTGAAATCGAATTAATTTTTAATTTGATTTCTAAAGTTAAATTATCGATTCAATTTGATTTTAAAGTTGAAATCGAATTAGTGTGATCGTTAAATTAGATCGAACATTTTTTTTTAATTCGATTCACTCTCTTAAGTTTCGTAGAATTGAGTCAAAGTTAAAGCGCGAATTCGACTTTAGAATCGAATTTTATCGAGTTAATGTTAAGAACTTAAGCTAACTTTGTCGCATTAACATTCGCTTATTTTATTTTATTTTATTTATGCGTTAACTTGATTAAGCTAGCGCAAAATTCATGTTAATTCAATTAAGCTAGCGCAAGATTCACGCTAATTATATATGATTAGCGCATCACGTGACGTCATGTGATCGAATAAATCAAGTTAAACACTTGACGCGCATTCTTCGCTTATTTCATCTTGTTAAGCTAGAAAATTTGTCTAATTTTAGAGTTAAAATTGGACGAGTTAACTCGATTAAGTAGAAGTTAGACTAGTCGCGCTAACTCGAAAATGTCACGTACAAATGCTAAGATTTAAGTCAAAAAAATTTCGAAGAATCGAATCGCTTAAAGTAGTTTAATCGATTACTATAAGTAGTTTAGCGCGAAACGCATTAAACTACTTTGAGCGATTCGATTTCAAAAAATCGTCGCAATTTAATCTTGACGTCAAGTCGAATTAAAGAAGTAATATTATAATTTGACTCGACAATTAATTTAATTAAAATTTAATTCGACGATCACATTAAACAAGAGAGAAAATTTTATTAAAAATAACGTTTACGATTTATTTTGATTGTTAAAATCAAATAAACGTAATCGACGCAACGTCAACAAGTAATTAAGACGCATTTAATGTGTCTTAACGCGATTTATTACAAAGTGCGATAAAGATTATCGCGAAAATAATAAAAATCAAGAAGCTCTATAAATTTAAAAGAAAAAACGCATTCAAAATAATTTCGATAACAACATTAATTAAGTAATGCATTTTTGTCAAGAAGTTTATGCGCAAATTTAACGAATTCTTCGCGAAAAATAAACGAATTGATATAATTTTCGTGTTAAAAAAACTAAAGAAGACGATAAATTAATTAAAAAAAGTAAAAAGAATTAAAAAAGACATACAAGATGCAAACATATAAGCGATCATAATATAGAGCTCGTTATTAGTTGCACAAACAATAATTAAAATAAATGTTAAATAAGCATTCTTAAAGCAACGATTAATTAAAGAGATAAAGTTAATAACGTAAATTAAGAAAAAGAAAAAGACGAAAAAATACATAAGATAAGCGCAACAAAAATAATTGCATTAACGCGTAATTTAAATATTGTTAACACACTAAATGCGCAAAAAGATATACAAAAGATAAAATATTTTAAAAGAATAATAGTCTTTAAAGTTAATAGCAAATGCAACAAGAAAATTTTAAAATCAAATAATTTCTAAATTAAAAACATATTTATCGCGACAATTTTATGTCGTAAACGCGCAGAAATAATAATATACAACATTAAAATATAAAGTATGTTTAAAAATATAAAAAAAAAGACAAAAACAATAAAAAAATTATGTAAAATTATATATTAAGAATTAAAAATTAATAAAATAACTTAATTTACAAGAAAGAGCTACAAGAAAAAATACGTCTTTATTATAATATAAATAAATTGCGCAAAAACAACAAACAAGTTAATTTAATTTAACGTAATTTATAAGTTAAATATTAAAATAGCAAAATATTATAATACGAGTTGCAAAATAAAGCAATGCATAAAATGTTAAGAATATAATTACTTAATATACAAATGCAAAAACAAGCAACAATACGTTTATTATGCGCGAGATTATTGTTTCGATTAATACTTGTATTAATTAAATTTATTAAAATAAAAATGCAACGTTTGCAAAAGTACTTACAAAGTATTCGATTTTAAGTGTTTTAAAGGATAGAACAAAAAACAAAAAATAAAAGAAACAATAAAGACAAAGTTATTGTATTATATTGTTAAAACAACAAGAACAAACAAAACAACAATTATTCTAGTAATTCTTAAAAACGCAACAATATTTAATTAAACGTTAAAGAAGAGAACAAAATGCAAGACAACAACAATTAATTGCTCGACGTAAGCAAATCGCATGCAAACACTCTTATAACAACAAAAAAGAGCATAATTTAACAATTAATTAAGAAAAGACGCTTTAATAAATTATTAAGTAGTTAGTTTACTTTAATAAGACAAGATAACAATAAAATAATAACAATATTATTATAGAATATATCTTTTATACAAGAAATACAAAATTTGATAAACATTAATATTAAGAATTATACAAAGCAATTTTAATAAAGACACAAAATAAGCTTAGAATATAACAATATAACATTTACAAATTAAAAAATAAAATAATAATCGCATTACTTTAAAAGAATAAGATACAAAATTACAATATATTAATAATACAAGAGTTGTAACGACATTACGTTAAGACAAAAATATACAATTCAAAATGCGCAAACTTTACGTTCGTAAATAACGACGAAAAAATATGTTTTTACGTTAACAAACACATTAATAGCAATAATTAACATAGCACATAATATTTTAAAAATATAAAAACAATAATATTACAACTATGTTTCGACAATAATAACACAAAATATAATTTTGTCAATATTTATAACTTTCACAATTTGCTCTTAAATAATTATAATAAAATAATTAACAAAAGTAATCTTTTAACAATAAAGTTAACTTTACGCATACAAGACAAAAATGTTATTGTAAAAGATTTTAATTTGCATTATTTCTTTTAAGTAAATTCTTTCTATTTTAAATAACATTTGTTTTTGAAGAATTTATTAAATATAATGCGCGCAATCGACGCAATATTAACTTTCTTTCGAAAAATTATAATAAAAAATTATTAAGACATTTAAATTACAATCGACTTATTATTTGTTACAAAGAAAATAACAAATCGATTAATATGTTGCGATATAAACGAAAAAATAGAAGACTTATTTAATTATTTTTTGATAAAAACGATGCTAAATCTTCGAATGCAAAAGAAATTTCAACGTTGTTTTAAATAAAATTAAAAAATTATAAACTTAAAAAAGTTCGACAACACATTAAGAAATTTATTACTTAAATCAATATTAAACAATTTAATAAAAAAAGACAATATTAATAAGTACACGACAAAGATGTTCGATATTCTAAAAAAAACTATTGAAGACTCTATTTTATAAACAAGATTATACAAGAAAATTAAACTCAAATAAATAACAAAGTGCACAAAGATAATTAAAGAAATTAAAAGATTATGTTAATAATGTCGCATCTCTAACAAGTAAACAATATACATTTAAACATACAATAAGAAGAACAAAATTTTAAAAAGATATAAACGAGACAAGTTTCGCAAACAAATAAAAGCTTCGAAAAATACTATTAAAAGTCTCTTTAAAATAGCAAAGTAAATTAGAAATATAATAACAAAAATGTTAATTAAATTTACTATATTATTATTACAAATTAATACAAGCATCGCAACGATAATAAAGAACAAAATTGAAATAATGTTTTAATTTAATTTTTTTTCTTTGTTTATAATTTTAATAAATAACTTGAACAAATTCTTTTATTTAATTTTTATAAAAGATAACAAAATAATATCGTAAGCACAAAGTAATAAAAGCAATGCACAAGATAACTTCTAACAAAACATTAAAAACTAACGATATAATTAATTATGCGTTGTGACAATTAATTTGCATCGTCTTATCTTAAGTAAAATTTCTATTTAATAAATATATTTAAAAAAAACGCAATTGTTTTATTTTAAAAAGACGATTACAATGATGTTGCGCAAATTAAGAAAAAAGAATTACTTTAAGTTGTTATTCTTTAAACTTATCGCATTATTAAATATATTAAGTAAAATACTAGAATTAATAATATTAAAGCGTCTTTGTTATGTCGTAAAGACGCATAACACTCTATTAAATATATAAATATAAATTAAAAGATAATGTTTAATTGACACAACATTGCAATTAATTACAAAAAAGATTTACATAATATAAAGCAATCAAAAGAAAAAAGTAATATTCTTATTTAATCTTGATATATTAAACGCATTTAACAATATATCGTACATTTAATTGCTTTACAATATAAAGAAAAAACGAATTTCTATTTGTTTGCTCAAATAAATAGAGAATTTTGTTGAGAAACGTTGTATTATCTTAATTATAAATAACTACACAATAAAGAAGCGCAATACAAACATAAATATATCGCAATTTTTTTTTATATTTGTTTTACAATGCGAATTTGTTAAAAATATATAATAATATTAAATTGCGAGTTAGCGTTATAAGTTTTATAAACAACGTTAATATATTAATGTATAAAAAATCGATTAAACGTAATTGTAAAATATTAAGTTAAATATACAATAAATGCAAGCAATAAGCACAAAGTTACAAATTCAAGTTCGCGAAAAAAAAACACAAATTAATTTATTTTTCGCGAACTTTAAAAAAATTCGACATAAGCGTCGATATAACGTTAACAAAGTACAAGATAATTGTTAAATCAAATATTAAAGTATTAAAAATTAAATTAAATTTAAAGTTAAAATAAAGAGCTTATTTGCATTAGATAGAAATTAAGTTGATAATTAAACATAAAAGCGCGTCAATAATAGAAAGTTCAATATTTAACACTTTGTTAAAAATAGATAAGCGCAAGTATATTATTATCGAAAAGTTAATAATAACTTATAATGTCGTCGTATAATATACGTTTAAAAATATCAAAAATTTAAAAAAAGAAATTATTTCAAAATTGCAATTAATATAGAATTGCATGCTTCGACATATTATAAATATTTACAAAACAACGTTTACAAAAGTCTTATAAATAAAAATTAACGTATTTTTTATTAATATGTATTTCGAAAAACTAATATAAAGATTAATAACTATTATAAATGTACAAAAGTTGAGCAAAATAATAAATGCAACAATATTGCACATATGCAACAACTTAACATTAAAAAGAGAACAAAATTTAAAATTTAAAATAATATTTTTGTAACTTAAGAAAAGATAAATGCGAATAAAATTTAAATTAACAACAATATTGTAATAGCAATCTTATATAATTGTCTTATAAATAAAATTCTCTAAAATAATTATTGCGTATAACAAAAAAATAATTAAGAAAAAGTACGACGCGAACAAGTTTAATCAATATTAAAAAAACGTATTTTGATAAAAACAATTGCGATAAAGACATTATCGTTATCTTAATAAAAGCAAATTAAAGAATTGAAAAGCAATTAAAAAACGTCGAAATAACGCTTACGCATTACGACGAACTCGAGAAACTTATAAAAATAATCGAAAAATTAATAAAGCATTGCGAGACGTTTACTAACTTGCGAAAACAAATTTACAAAATGTATTTTAATAATTAAACTTTACTAAAGATTATAAAAAAAATTAAATTAACATTAAATTAAATCAACATTAAATTAAATACGTTTTAGAAGAACGCAAAGAATATATAATGCAATGCGACGTCGCAACATTATATTAAAACTTTATTAAATTTTAAAGCATAAAAATATAAAAGATAACAAGATTGCAAACGAAGTTGCTAATAAAACGCACAAGTAATGTTTATTTCTCGCAAATTAAATGCTAAACGAGCTCTTTATTAAAGAGACACTTATTTAGAATAAAACTTAAAAGAAATAATAATTAAAATAATTAAGAAACAAGAACGACGCAAAGTATTATAAGCTCGCATTTAGAATTACGCATAAATATATACAATTATTAAATAATTATTTCAAATTATATAATGCACTTGTAATATAACTAAAAATAAACAAAATTAATTTTAATTAATTGTTGTGCAAACAATAAGTATTTAAAATTATAATAAGAATTCGCGATTACAATTAAAGACGTATAACAATTAAATATATTTTGTTAATTTGTTTTAAATAACGATAAAAAAAAAATAGATGTAATAAGAAATTAATATTACGAATCTATAACAATTGCTAGACGAAATCAAATTAATCGTCGCAATAATGCGCATAATTTTAACTATTAAATTGTTATGTCAATTTTAGACAATAATATCGTTAACAATGTTTAAATTCTTCTTAGATTTATAAAGTTTTTGTTTAAAGAATTTTCTTATATTATAAATATTACGATATAGAAGACAAAGACGTAGCGTTGTTATAACAACTTATTATGAACGAAATAACAATCGCAAATTCTAATCAATTATAATTAAACAAATAAACGCTAATGTTGTTTGTTTATTTGTAATTAATTAAATTTAAAAATCGTAAAAGTATATAATTCTTGCATAGATTCTTAGAAATGTTAAATCAAATATAAAAAAAAATTATTGTTTCTAGCTTTTTATTTTTTTTAGCGTAATCGTCGAATCGAATTTCAACTCAATTAAATTAACTCGTTTAATTTTGATTCTAAGATTAGGCAAATTTTCTAACTTAACAAAGTAAAATAAACGAAAAATGCGCGTTAAACATTTAATTCAACTTATTCGATTACGTAACATTACGTAACGCACTAATTATATGCGATTAACATAAATTTTGCTCTAATTTAATTAAGTTAGCGCATAAATAAAATAAAATAAAATAAGCGAATGCTAACACGACAAAGTTAGCTTAAATTCTTGATATTAACTTAACGAAACTTAACTTTAAAGTTAGATTCGCATCTTAATTCTAACTTAATTCTACGAAATTTAAGAGAATAAATTAAATTGAAAAAAAAGTGTTCGATTCGATTTAACGATTACATTAATTTTTTCTATATAGTTGTTTTTCGACTTTGTTAATTTTTAACTATAAATTAATTAAATTAAATTTTATCTTAATATATAATAAGTACTTTTGCTTAAACTTGTCGAATTTTTTCGATATTTACTTTATTTTATATTGCAATAATTTAATTTGTTTAAATATTTCTTATTTTTTATTCTTTGTTTTTTTATACTTTAATTTTAAATTAATGCAACTCGATTTTGCATATTTAAGTTGTTAATTTTATTACTTGTAAATATCTTGAAATCGAATAAAAATATTTTTTAAATATTGTATTTAACAACAAGATTTAATAGAGCAATTTTAAATTTTAAAATCTTAATTTTTGCGTTCGACAACTTTTTTATTAATTGCATTATCTTTTTTTTGTTTAAATTTAATTTTTTTATATTTTGCATTCTTCGATTTTGCTATTAGTTAAATATTTGTTTGTTTATTTTCTATCTTTAATCTTCTTTGTATTTGTAATAAAAAAATTAATTATAACTTTTCTATTACAAAAAATAAAATAAAAAGAGTAAAAAATTTAGTTAAAAAAATTTATTTTTGTTTAATTTTAATAAATAATAATTTGTTATATATCTAATTGTAAACTACTTAAGTATTAAAACTCTTAAGTTGTATTTAATTTTCATTATTTTTGCAACAATATATTATTGTCGATTAGATCTTAATTCTATATAATAATTAAAATTGTTATACTAATAATAATAATTTTGTATTATATATATAAGAGAGAGAAAGAAATTAGATATTCGAATATATAAACAATTAAAGTATCGAAATTTAGTTAAAAAATATTATTTGTAATTTCTATTTTAGTTTTTTAATAAATTATTGTATTAAGCTTTCTATTTATAATAAATATAGCAAATACTCTTTATAAAATAAAGTCTTTTTCTATATAATATTAACAAATTTATAAATAAATTTATAACAACTCTATTATCTACAATACTTATATAAATTATTTGTTATAAAAAATCATTTATTAAGTAAAGTTTTAAACAATTATAACTACTTAACAAATCTCTTAAAAAAAAGATATATATTAATTAATAAGTTTAAAATAGTTAACATAATAAAAATACAATATTGATTATTTACTATTGTAGTTTTTTTATATCGAAATACTTTAATTTTGGCAAATTAATTTCAATCTCGAGCTATATTTTATATCTTTTTATATATAATTATAGACTAAAAAAGTATATCTCTTTTAATAAAAATTAGACAAAATTAAATCTCTTTTTATTTAAATTTTTGTCTTAAATTATCGAAACAACAATTAATTAGTTTCTAACTATAAAGTTATCGAAATTAAAAATTTTGAAAATCGCAATTTCTAATTAAGTAGATAACAATCTACTATTGCTAAGATACTAAATTAATAATCAATTAAATTGCTAATTCTTTTTTAGTATTAACAATATTAATAACTTTCTCGACTTAATATCTAAGTTAAATGCTCTATTTAATAACAAAATTTATCTAAAAAGTTTAAGAATTAATTAAATTTAAATTATAGCTACAAGTAGATATAGATTAATCGCGAGAAATCGAAAATATTACATAAGAGCGTCAAGATTTAACTTTTCGATTTTTTTTAAAAATCGAATTGCTTAAAATAGTAATTTTTCGACTAAGTTAAACTTGTTATAACAATAAGCTACTAGCTTCTTTAAGCGATTCGATTTCATTTAATTTTTAAACAATTCAATTCAATTTCAAAGTTAAAATTAAATATTGAATCGACGATCAATCTAAGTAGATGCTATTTTTAAGAAAAAATCAAAGTTGAAACAAATAAAAATAATAAAGAAAAAGAAAAAGAAAAAGAAAATTAAACAAACAAAATTGCAAAAAAAGAATATTTTATAATTAACAAATAAATTTAAGATATTGTTGTTGTCGCTTATATAAATATATTAAAATTATTACTAGATTAGTTATTAAAATATTATTGTAAATTTCTTTAGAATTAGATTAACTATTAAAGTATTATAGCTATAATTAAATACTTATTTTTGATACAAATTGTTAAAAGTTTCTCTAATATACAATTGCAATTTTTAAAGAATTTATATACTTTTTTAGTTCTTAATTAGTAATAAAAGACTACAAAACTCTTTTAATAATAACTTAATATAATATATTTCTGTACAATTTATATTTTAATTGTTGAAACAATTATAGCTATTTTAAAATTAAAAAAGTAATAATTATTAAAGCATTTAAACTCTTAATTTTTAATTCTTTTTATTATTAAAATCAAGAAAATGCAATTAAAAACAAATTCTTTGAAATTTTATTCGCGTTTCGAAAGATAGATCGAGCTTAATAAATCAAGATTCTCTTAAAATCTTGCAAATTTTACAAATCTAATTATCTTGCGTACTTAAATTAGTATTATTGAGACAAAATCTACTTAAAGAGCTTGTTTTGTTTTCTTTATATTCGACAAAGTTGCAAAATCTTAATTGAGTTAAACTACGTCTTAACGCGTAAAGTTTTAATATTTGCAATGCGCACAAATATTTGCAATTGCTCGCTAATTGCACAATTACGTCAAATTATTATGTTTCTTGCTTTAAATATCAAATTTTGTCGATTTAAACAAACTTTACTTTTGAAACAAATCTAATAAATTAAGAGAACGTATGCGCATCTTACGTAGACAAACTATAATTATTATACAAAATAGACGCATTTACGAACGCAATATTAAGAAATACTAAGATTGTCTCTCGCAAAGCTTAACTTAAATTTCTAGATTCTTGCAAATAATACAAGATTTATTAGTTCTAATCTTGATTTTGCACAAAGTTCAAATATTAGTAACAAAAAATTGCGACTTTTGTTATAACAAATCTAGATACATCTAGAATTAAAGTTAGATTTATCAAATGCGAATATTAACAAAAAATGTATCTTAACTACTAAGATTATATCTTTTATTATATAGTATAAAGATATAGAATCTAATCTTATGATATATAGTTGCTATATATCGAAGCTTGTCTCTATAGATATAGATATAATAATTAGATTTAATCAACTAAGTTTATTCAATTGTATATTCTATATTATATATTTGTTTTGCTTATATTGTTATCTTTTTGCTCTCTTTAGCAATATTTTTTTTAGTTAGCTCTCTCGAATAGCTTCTCTCTCGACAATATTCTAAATAAATTAGATATTATTAAAGAGATATATTGTTGCTTTAATTGTATTCTTAATTTGCAAATTAATACTTAAAAATAATTTTAATATACAATATAAATAAAGAAAAAAGTAAATACTAGATTAAAAAGAAATTAATTATTATTACAATATATTCGAACTTTGCAACTTACAAAGTATTCAAATTTTAAAAAACTCTTCTACTTAATAATATTTTTAAGCTATTGTAATATTCAATTTTAATTCTCTTTTATATATAATAATTTAAATTTGTGTTTTCTTATACTTCTTTATAAAATAAATTTAAATTAATTTTAGATATTTAAGTTGTTAGCTTTGTTATCTTTGCTATCTTTTAAATTCGATAATTCGAGTTTGCAATATAAATCAATATTGTATTTTAATATTAAAAGATAACAATAGATATTACAAGCTAATAAATATATTTTTATAGATTTTCTTTGTTTTTGCTTCTAAAAAACAAAAAACATCGAACTAGTATTTAAAGCTTTATTATTATTCGAGTTATTAAATATTTTGTAGAATACAAATTGTTTACAACAAGAATTTCGATATAATAGCTTAAATATAACAATAGAATATTGTTATATTAAAACTCTTGATTAAAGAGTTTTTTTAAATCGCAAAATATATAGATTAACAATTGTAAAATTGTGCTAATATTAATTCGAAAAATCTTATATAGAGTTTTTAGATTTTAAAATTTTGTTACACTAATACTTTTATAAGAGATATTAAAAAAAATTATGCTATCGAAGAAATTTGTAGATATCTTTAGACAATACAAGCAATTACTTAATAACAATAAATTGCAACTTAATAGTTGTAACAATAAGTTAAGACTTAAAATAAATTAAATACAATTTACAAAAGAATTACGTTCGAAAGTTATATATTTTTCTATTATTTAAGATTTAAGATATTTAAGATATTTAAGAGTTAAGTCTTCTTAATTATTTTAATTCTATCGATAGATTTTTTCTTTCTAATTATTTTGTAAAAAGCAATACGCGACAAATAGTATCTATTAGCACACAACTTATAATACTATTTTCTCTCCTAAGAATTTATGTTTCGAAACTATTTATTCTTTCTTACTATATTAATTAAACTAATTACTAAATAATATTGCAATTTCGTTGTTAATTGTTGCTATAAATATATTATTTTTACAATGCATTTTTGTCAAGTCTACATCTTATTTAATATATCTTGTTAAATAAATAAGAAATATCTTAAATGTAAAAAGTGTTATCGAAAGAATTGAAAATATAATTTGACTTCTAACTATTAGAAAATAAATAAAGCTATTTAGAAAACTAAAAAACTAAATAATAAAATAACAAAACTAAGTTTAGGAATTGCGCAAAAGACAAAATAAAAAATACTAATTTTATTGTTAAAAAAATATAGATAATATAAAGTTAAAAAATATTCTAAAGATTAAAAAGAACAGAAAAGAGATCAAGTATATTAAAGAGATATTCGAAATTTTATTTAATATTATTATCGATTTTTTATTGTTTACTCTTTTGTCTTCTAATACTTTGTCGATTCTTATAAATAATTTTGTTGCTAACAAAATTGTTGTAGCTTGTCAAAGTACTTCTTTAGATTCTTAAATAATTTTTATATATTTTTGAAAATAAAATATACTTTTTACTTAATAAAATATTTTGATCTTTTTATTGTAGAATTTTCTTAATCTTATATTGTTTCTCTTTTTGTAAATAGAAATAAAATATATTCTATAAAAATATAATTAAATTTGCTAATTTTAATAATAAGATATAAAATACTAAAAATATTTTAATATTTTTAAATAAGTCAAGTTTGTAATTAATTAATTTTTTTGTCTTTTTAACAAGAAATAATTCGACTTTAATATAATTTAATTTCTTACTTAACTTTCTTGTTTTAAATTTTTTTGTAAAAAGATATATTTTATTTTTCTTTTTTGATTAAGATTTTGTTTTTTGTTTTTTGTTCTAATATTTAATTAACTTTTTTTGTATTTCTAAGATATTATTATATATTTTTTTTAGTATTGCTATTTTTTCGATAGTTAATTAAACTAATAGATACTTTTACTCTTTTTCGAAGAGATTAAATTCTTTGTTATAGTTAACAAAGAATAAAATTATTTTAATAATATTCGAAATCTTTATATTAAGTATTAGTTGTATTATAGATAAAAGTAATACTCAATTGCTATAAATATTGTTAATATAATATTTTAGATATTGCTTTAAACTCTAATTCGTTTGCTCTATTTAACGATTTATAATTAAATAATAGATAGTAAATATTCGAAGTCTTATTTCTAATATCGATAGAAATATTTTTTAATAGTTAAATATAAAAAGCTTGTCTTTGTTACTAATTAGTTTTTAAATATATTATAATATTATATAAGTCAATTTAATAGAATATATTTTAGTTGTTTTGCTATAAACTTTTCTTTGCATATAATAATATATAAGTACTTAATAAATTTGTTCAACTATTATTAGTATTAAATTATATCTATTCTTAATTGTCAAATTTGTCGATTTAAGCAATTTAATAATAAAATTTATTGTAACTTTATTTTATAGCAATTTAGATAGTTTTTAATATTAAATTTTGTTATAGCTTGTATATATATTATATTTGTTCTACTAATAACTAAGATATTGTTTAATATATATCTTAACAACTTATCTTATTTAAAAAAATTAACAATATTAATATAAAAGCTAAAAAAAATTAATTACTTTCGAGTGCTTTTGTAGTAATCTATTATAATATTTTTTTATATATTTATTAATTTTGTCGATAAATATCTAAAAAAATCCTTTTTTTATTAAAAATTCTTCTTTATTGTTTCTAAGTATTTATAAAATAGTATTTAGTTTATACTTGTTTGTTAATAGTAATTTATTTTTGTTAATAGTAATTTATTTTTGTTAATCTTAAAAATATTATAATTGAACAATTTCTTTATTTCTATATAATTATTTCTTCTATTAAATGCGTTTATTTTGCTATTATTTTTGTCTAATATATATTATATCTTAAACTTGTATTGTTCGAATTATTCTAATTATTGTATTTGTTTTTTGTTAAGTTGTTTAATAGTAATAAAGTACAAAAAAACATATAATTTGTAAAAATTGTAAGCTTTAATAATTCTTCGATATGTACTTTTTATAATTTTAGAAAAATTACAATAGCAAATAGCTTTTTATTATAAATATTATAATTTTGTTCGACTAACAAGAGTTTTTTCAAAAAATATACTACTAAATATTATATATCTTTATACTCTTAATTAAAATATATATTGATAACTAGATCTAATATATCGATTTCAATTTTGCTTAACAATTATAAATTATATATTTTTAATACTAATTTCTTTAAGTATTTTAATTTAAGATTCTAAAATAATTTCTTTTCTATTAATTTCTATATTTGTAGTGTTTTCTTTTTTGTAAAATTTGTTAATAATATTATATTAGCAAAGTAATTTTTAATAAATTTCTTGTTATAATTTATAAAATCTAAAAAGAATTAAATCTTTTTAATATTAATAAATAATTTTATTCTCTAATTGCTTGTAATATTTCGAAATTTATATATATTTTATATTGTCTAATAACAAATTTAAGAAAGTTAACTTCTTTTTAATAAAACTTGTATTTCTTTAATTTAAGATATAAATTTCTTCTATTTAGATATTTCAATATTTTAAAAATATAATTTATATATTCTTTTAAGATATTTAAGTAAATTATAATATTATTTAAGTATATTATAACAAATTGATTTAGATATTGTTGTAATATATTATTAATTATTTTCTAATATATTGTCGAAATATTTGTAAATTCGAACAATATTATTGTATATTTGTATAATTTATATTGTGTACAAAAATTTGTTTTTTATTTTTTCTCTATTTTTATTTTAATCTAATTGTATGTTTTTTGTAAATTTAGTTTAATAAAATATTTTGTTTCGAATAATTAATTTTGAAGCTTGCTAATATTAAATAGTAGATATCAATTTTTTATTATAATATTGTTTAGCTTTCAATAATTAATATATAGACAAAAAAAATTGTTCTTTTTAAATACAAAAAGAATCGAATATTTTATCTATAATTAGAATTTTACAATAAATTCTTTTTTTTTATTTTTTGTTAGATATTTGCAAAATATTTTTAGTTTTTTTTTCGAATAAAAAATATATAGATTTAAATATAAACTGTTTGTTTAATTTAAAAAAAAATGTAATTCTATAATTAATATTTAGATAAAATCTTAGCTATTTTCTTTTTTTAAAATAGATACTTTTAATTGTTATATATTTGTAATATATACTTTAGCAATTCTCTTGCTATATTAGATAGTTTAGAATTTTTAGAAAATTTGTAGTTTTCTTTACTTACTTTAACTTTGTAACTTAATTAATTTTTATTAATATATATTAAGTCGAACTTTATTAGATTGTTTTTTTGCAAAAATACAAGTTTGCTACTTGGAATTAAATTTCGACTTAATCTTTTATTTATTATTAAATGTTGTCGATATATAGATTAAATATAAAACATATAATTATATTACGCAAATCTAAGTACTTGTATATTTTATTTAATTTCTAAATTATGCTATTTTAATCAAAACATTTCTATAATAATATTATAAATAGTGTGATCGTTAGGTTGGATTTCAACTCGATCGAGTTAACTCGCCCAATTCTAACCCTAGGGTTAGGCAAATTTCCTAGCCTAATAGGGTGGGACGAACGAAGAATGCGCGTCAAATGTTTAACTCGATTCATTCGATCACGTGACGCGCTAATTCGATCGAACTAGCGCAAGAGTCCACGCTAACTATATACGATTAGCGTGGACTCTACGCTAGCTCGATCGAACTAGCGCAAAGATAAGATAAGATAAGATAAGATAAGATAAGCAAATGCTAACTCGACGAAGTTAGCTTAGAATCTTGGCATTAACTCGACAAAACTTAATTCTAAGATCGAGTTCGCGCCTTAATCTTGACTCAATCCTACGAGGCCCAAGAGAATGAATTAAGTTAAGAAAAAAATGTTCGACCTAATCTAACGATCACACTAATTAGAACAATAAAATTTGTTCGATTGAAACAAAAATTACAATCTATAAAGTAAAAACAAAAGCAAAGCTTTCTTAAATTAGATTATAAATAAACTTTATTAGCAAAATTTAAAATTTACAAAAGTATTATAAATATTAACAAAATATCTATTAATATTTGTTGTTAGTTGTTAACAAATATATAAAACTATAAATAGATTACAAGAGCTAATTATCTATAGCAATAACTACAATGTCAAAAAATATAATAATATTTAAAAAGAGAAAAAGAGAATACTAGTTATTAATATAAATATTTTAATAATAATTGCATTAATATTAATAAAGTCGAATAAATATTAGAATAAAATAATAATATTGTATTTATTAGAGTAAAATAATAATATTGTATTTGTTAGAGTAAAATAATAATATTGTATTTGCTATTGTTTTCTATTATTTCTTTGTCTTTAATATTAAGAATTTAGAAAAATTATATTTAGAAGACTTTTAATTTGTAGTTATTAAGATCTACAAAAAGTTAATATTTTTGCAATAGATAGAAGTTTTTTATACAATTAATATTACAAATTTAAAGATAATTAAATTAATAGATTAAATCTATATAAAAAAGCTATAAGTTTATATATTAGAAAGATTATATCTTTCTTAGTTTTTTTTGCTTAATATTAAATATTTAACTAGATTACTACTATTGCAATCTTTTAATTTCGAGAGAAATCTATAAAGATACTTTGTATTTTGTAAATAACAATTGCTCTTAATTGTTAATATCTTTGTAATAAATAGAAGTTTTTTGTACAATTAATATTATAGAATTATAAATAGTTAATTTAATAAATCGAGACTAGAAGAAAAGATATATATTAGAAAAACTAATGCTCTTTTAATCTATATATATATATTTGTTTGTTATTACTCTTTCTACTTAAGTTTAATATTTTTACAAAATTGTTAAGAAAGACTTGCAAATTTGTTGTATTGCTATTAAGATTAACAACTTTATATTATATATATATAATAGATTTATAGATATTAATATTGCGTTCGAAGAAGTTTTCTACAACTCTTATAATTCTACGTTTGAATCAATTATTAAGAGAATTAAAGAAATTGTAATTTAATAACTATTTTTGTACTTTTAATTATAGCATAGATTGTAAATATAACTAAGTAAACTAATAGTTTAAAGAACTTACAGAAAACGGAAAAACTAAAGTTCTTGAAGACCAAAAGTCTAAAATAAATTAATGCACTTACCTATGGTGTGCCATAGGCTATAGGCAACGAAGATTGCAATCTTGGAAGAGGAAATGGGAAGCAAGGATAGTCAAGGCTAAACTTCGGCTCAGACCTACGGCTATCTTCGAGCAGCAACTTTCTGCAAGGAGAATGATACCGGGAGCAGCCTGTCGAGTTATGGAATATTTCGGCCAAGAAACAATGGTCGAACGGATCGGGCACGGATGTCCTTCGAGCTACCTTAGGTGGTGTAAAGCATCCAGCGCCAGCCGACGACTTGTGAATGGAGTTGCGTGTTCTTCGTCATCTAAGTAGATAGCTTGGACCATGGCAAGGACAGTCCTCTCGAAACGGTACATTTCTCGTTAGGAAAGGCTGATCGCGGAGGTGTGATTGTTCCCCCTCTTGATGCTGGTCATACTCGCTGACATTGACGTACGATTGATGCATAGCTCTTGCCAGGACTATCCGAATCATGCATTTTGTCCCTACCGTTTGCTCCGTCAATAACGTCATAGTACTCTATGTATAATTCGCGTGCTGTTCATCTGATTGTAAGTGATGATGTGATCAAGCTCTTGGGGCTGAGTAGATCTTTGCCCTGTGTTTGCGAACTCGTGATCAAAAGCAAACAGCAACCAGTTGATATAGGCAGCCAGATTTCCTGCGCAGATCTGATGCTCCGAAAACACGATCAGGTGTCATTTTGCCGGCATGGCTGTGTATCGTCGATGTACACGGTTGGTAAGGTATCGATAGTCTTTCCTACAATCTCTCTCCTCTCTAGTACAAAAGTTTGTGTTTGCCTCCTTTCTGCGAAAGTCTTTTCGTTCTGATGTTGTATTGTTCGGATCAAGTTCCCTGCGGATTTCAATTCCTCCGTGTTTATGGGTCAGATCTATCGACACAGCAGAGCCAGATCTCCATCTTCTCGATGCCTGACAAATACAATATCGTCGCATATCTGCCAAGCGTGATTTGCTTCCGTGATGTGGCGATGAAGTATCTCAGAAAACATGGCCATCTGGCTTTGCTCCCACCGTCCAATACCACATCGCCAGGTCCTCTACCGTATATATCAACCCCCTAAACCTTCTAGCTTGCCTTCTCCATCAACCTTCCCACCTTTCTCCCACTTGGCAACCTCAAAACCAGAACAAGCTTCACATCCGCCGCCTAAGTCTCCCAGAAAATCTGAGGCGCTCCTCCTCCACAGTCTTATATCGCACCCCCAAGATGGCTCCAGGCTGGTGGTGCCACGTCTGCGATGCCCACGGCCTCAAAGCCTGGCACCATGACACGAACAAGAAATGCCCCTGTGGGCATACCAAATGCTCACGTTGTCGCTTGGAGAGTATTGGAACGCCGCGGCCACGTGCAGCTCCGGCGCAACAACAGGGGCACAGCCTAGAAAATCCTGCTACGCATAACGGGGACGGGGTCTTTGCAGTAGGGGATAATGGAGGTGCTATGTTGGGACAGGCAGGGAACTGGAATGGCGATGGGGCTTTTGATTCGGCGGTACTGTTTGGAGGCCATCAGGAGGTGGATTGGGGGTTGGAGGGATTGGGGGAGATGAAGATGGAAGAGGATGGGTTGTTTAATTTCTGAGTCGAGGGTGGGAAAAGGGAATGTTTTCATCGTGGGGTTGTTTAGGAAACACGGTCGGATGGTCGTTCTGCTGAAGAGGCTATTCTTGTTTCTTCCTTCAGTTATTTGCAGAGTCTTCTGACTGTGTAGATTCTACATAACATGGGTTCACGGGTTTAGCAATACCCCTTGACTGGCGGACCCTACCCTCGCCAACGCGTTGCATCATTGAGTCAACTCTTTCTCAGTCATGCACGAACAGTGAAGATACGGCCGACGATAGACTCACCAAGCCAAAAATGACTCGCACGAGCCATCCTTCGTCAGCCATACCATCCTTCACACCCCCTACCTGACGCACTCCCTTCACATGAGTATCTACTGAAAACCGCACTTCCCACTCCACTCTCCACCATCCTCTGTCCCCCAAAACCATCATGCATACTCAAAGTACACCAACCACAACATTCTAATCATCACACACCATCTACAAACAACCCCTGCCCCGTCAGCGTCCATTACTCCCCTCCAATAACCCTATGCCCTCCTTCCAAAACGTGGGCGCAACATGTTCGTGGTGGTGCTGCCGCTGCCCCTCGGTCTCTGGGCGGACTTCCTTGAATGGCTATCTTATGAGGCGATGTAGGAGGTGTCGGCATAGGAGGTGTGGGGGTTGCAGACGCTATCGTTTGGCGGAATATCTTGCTGGGGGCTGAGTCTTTTGTTGAAGGGCGATGCTGAGGGGAATGGGGATATTTACTTTGGGGTATGACAAGGGGGTGGAAAGGGGAGCAATTTGGAGAACGGGTGCTGGGGGAGTGTGCGATTGAGAAAAGAGTCTGACTTGCATCTGTGGCTGATGACTCGCTGCGGGTTGTTATGTGTTTAGATATAGGGACTGCTTGTATAGCTGAGGGGTGCTGTGATATCGAGAACGCATACAACCTTCCTCGTATGTTCGGCTAAGCAGATCTTCTAGATGGGAAAAAATCTGTTTGCTCGCATGCGTCATCGCGAATAAAGTCAAAGATTTGTGAAAGGGTGTATGCGGGATGTAGCTTTGGGAGCCTGACAACACTTGCGTATAGTATCCAATAATCACAATATAGCTCGACTGAGCCCACGCGCTCACAAACTACCCCCATCACTTGGCTGGTCAATTCTTGCCCTAGTCTCATACGAATCAAAGAACACAACAGCAGAGCCTGCAGTAAGATATCCTACGGACCTGACCCCCAATACATGAAGCTAATGATTCTGGAAAAGCGATCAAAGACCTTCGAAATGCCACTAGCTATTGCTCGCCCATGGGGCTGCGACAAATGCGGATACGCCAATGAGAACACCCACCAGGAATGCCGCTACTGCTTCCACCGAAAGGGCAGAGGCCGCTATATTCTCTACTCTCGCACGTATGACAAGCCTTGACCGAGACGGAAACAAAGGAAACGAAGAGAAGCTAATACTTGTGCACAGCCGTAGCCACCATGGGTTCATGGAGCTGGATAACGAGAAATTTGGTGTCGACTACTATCTTTGGGAGAATCAGAAGCGTGGTGGAGGAGGTGAAATAAGAGAGAGGTCGATCGTGTTTTGGCTACCCGGTATTCGTGAGGGCGAGGATGCGAGGCCTGACCAAGGTTGGACGATTGACTATGGGAACATTGGGAGGTAGCCTGCACTCTCATACTTTGTGCTACAGCAAGGCAAGGCAAGCTTTTGATGTGGCTCAGTGGTTGTGTGGACTTCATGCCGGCATTTCCATGATTCTACATCATCACTATCAAGTGTGCTCAGAGAATGATATGCACATCCTCATTGTTTTCATGTCTACAGAGGTCTGCTTGAAGATGATCGTCGGGGGTGATCTGCGTTAGCGTTGTAGATCACCACTGGCCCTGATCTTATCATTAGCGAGTGACGCAACTGGAAGCTCCAAGCGGGGCATCTCAGGCCTCAGATGGACATCCCTGACTCCGCTGGTGCAGCTTCTCTTACGATACCGATTTCAAAGCTTCAGCACCCGTGAATATGACCGACGAAACCAGAAATGTAAACATCGATGACTCTGCCAACCCTCCTCCATCAACCAACTGCATTACTCCTCCAGATAGCAATGGTTGGGACGGCAAGCTTCGCGTTGAAAGAAGGGCAGAAGTTGTCAATGCGGAGATACTGTCGGATCCAGAGTACTCGGACGAGGATGCTCCGCCCGTAGAGCAGATCAACGCCGACGATGGTAGGTCTGAACCTACTTTTCCAATCTCATTGCTAACAAAATGCTCTGGTAGATCTATTGGACGACTATGAGCCAGACACTGATGTATCTCACCTAATGCGAGCTCTGAGCTGTAGATCCATGCTGGTCTGATACTTCAACAGGAGATTGACCTTGTGCACCGCCGCATTTCATCCATACCTGCGCTACGCCTCGAACGCTTTCAAGAGATAGAGGTACGGAGGGCGCCGTTTTATAGAGAATGAAGGTTGATAGAGGACCCATAGAAACTTTGCCTGCGCCAAAACGCAATCTCCCACATCAATTTCCCCGAGAACTTTGGCTCGCGATTACAAGAGCTCGACCTCTATGACAATCTGATATCGCACATCAAAGGTCTCGAAGCTTTCAGGGAGCTTACAAGTCTCGACCTGAGCTTCAACAATATCAAGCATGTCAAGAATGTCAACCATCTGAAGAAGCTGACCGACATTTACTTCGTCCAGAACAAGATCACCAAGATCGAGGGCTTAGAAGGCTTAGACAAGCTCCGAAACCTGGAGCTCGCTGCAAACAAAATACGAGTAAGCCCAGTGCTTATAGCCACGGCATATACACGTGTTTGTCATTGAAGCGTTTCTTAGGAAATTGAGAACCTGGAATCTCTTACATCCCTCGAAGAACTCTGGCTCGGCAAGAACAAGATCACCGAGCTCAAGGTCCTCCACCCCTCTCCAACCCCCTCCCACTCCCAACCACCCTTCCCCTGTCCTGACTCCATCACACAGGACCTCTCCCACCTCCCCGCCCTCAAAATCCTCTCCATCCAATCCAACCGCCTCCCCTCCATCTCCAACCTCACCTCCCTCCCCTCCCTCGAAGAACTCTACATCTCGCACAACATCCTCACCAGCATATCCCCCACCTCCCTCGCCTCCAACCCCAACCTCCGCGTCCTCGACATCTCCAATAATAAGATCGCCCACCTCGAAAACCTCTCCCATCTCGCAAATCTAGAGGAGCTGTGGGCGTCCAGTAACCTGATCGATAGCTTTGAGGAGGTGGAGAGGGAGCTGGCTGAGATAGGGAGTTTGGAGACGGTTTACTTTGAGGCGAACCCGCTGCAGTTGAGGGGGCCGGCGGTGTATAGGAATAAAGTGAGGTTGGCGCTGCCGCAGGTGAAGCAGATTGATGCTAGTAAGTTTCTGCCGATGTCAAAGATCATAGTGGAGCAGTGGGACTGACGCTTTGAAAGCTTTCGTACGGGTTTCGTGATGGGTAGACGGTATAGGAGGGGCCAGAGGACGGAATGGCATCAGCGGTCAAGAAGGCATTTTTCAGAGATCCAGGTCGTTAACGGGGCCTATGTCGCATCTTCTCGCGCCGCTACATTGTGGACATGTATATCAATAGTGTTGGGAATCCCTGACTAGAGTCGTAGTCAGGCGTATATCTATGTACATAACCTACAACCACCCCATCTACCCGCCCTCAATCTCCTCAACCTCATTTTCCCTCTCAACCTCATCCCCCGCATCCTTTACATACCCTGGCCTCTCCAGCACCCTCCCTTCCCCATCTCCTTTCTCCTCCTCCACAACCCACACCCTCGCCAATTCCCTCTCAATCTCCTCCCTCCTCCTCCTCCACCCCTCCACCTTCCCCAATA